>Ga0129333_10006176_pt1 | contig 11332 bp, 14 predicted proteins | sample CPB6_08_DNA_FD_94474 | JGI IMG/M metagenome (GOLD analysis project Ga0129333, IMG submission 94474) | Freshwater to marine salinity gradient microbial communities from Chesapeake Bay, USA - CPBay_Sum_0.6_0.8_DNA | ecosystem: Environmental > Aquatic > Marine > Coastal | place: USA: Chesapeake...
CAGGCGCTCCAACGCCCACCAGACGCCGCCCGTGATCTTCCTGGGGTCCAGCTTGATGCAGTTCAGGTCCATGGCATGAGTCTCCAACTAGCGGTCAGTCCCAACGCTGGAGCCGCACCGTGCAGCTCTCCGTCGGGTCCTTGTACGCGGTGACGCTGATGTTCTTGAAGATGTCGGTGTTGTTGCCCTGCGTCGGGCTGTTGACGTCCGAGAACTTCACCTGCGGCAAGCTCATCGACCAGCCGCGACCGTTGGCGTCGATGGCGGCGAACCACAGGTCGGTCGGCGTGTTGCCGGCGAAGGCGTTGTGGTCGGTCCAGTCGGCCAAGTAGGCCGTCACCGAGCCCGTCGCGCCGAAGAAGCCGCGGGCCATGCTGACCGGGCCGAGGCTGCCGATCTGCTCGCGGGCGCGGGCGTTGTTCGTCAGGGTCAGCGTCAGGCTCTGCGCGGCGTAGTCAGCTCCGCCGACGCGGATCTCGGCGACGCCGATGGGATCGAGCGTCGGGTGCGTCGCGGCGGCGGTGTAGGTCGCGCCGCTGATGAACTGGTCGGTCGTGCCCGTGTTGGTATCTGCCCGCGTGCTGCTCTGCGCCTCGATGCCGAGGGTGACCGTCGCCAGCTGACCGATGGCCAGGTTTAGGTCCATCGTGTTGATGACGCAGCCGGTGTAGATCTGCGCCTTCTGCAGGTCGAGGTGCGCGACCTCGATAGTGAAGCTCGGCGTCGCCGTGCCGTTCGTCGCGCGCGCGCCGCGGGTCACAGTGACGTTGCCGGCGCTGCCGGTGAAGTTGGCAACGGCGTCGACCGTCAGCGTCAGCGCCACAACCGCCGTGACGCGGAAGTAGCCCATGTCCGCGGCAGTGCCACCGGACAGCTTCACGATGTCGCCGACCACGAAATCGGTCGTGAAGTCGCCAGAAGCGCGCGTCACGGTCTTGGCCGCCGCCGTCGTCGTGCAGCTCGCCACCGTAGCCGAAGCCGTGTAGGCCGACGCCGACAGCAGCGCCAACAGCGCGTTGCTAAGACCCTGCCCCGACGGGCTGTACCGCAGCTCGAGCGGGATCGTGCCACCGGCAGCCTTCGACAGACGCACCAGGTCGTCGACGTTGCGGTCGGGGTTGATCACGTTCGACTGGACGTAGCCGAGACGGTCGGCCAGGCCGGAGCCGGTGACCGGCAGGACCAGCATCGCCGGAGTCGGCGAAGGCGTCACGCCGTAGGAGCCTTCCTGAATAATCGAAACGCGGATTCTGGAGCCGTCAGCCATGGTTATGCGGTGAAGTCAGTGAGAAACGGCACGCGAACCGTGCGGCGTGCCATCGCATCGTCGTAGTCCACCGCGCCAACCAGCGACGGCGGCGGCGTGAAGCGGACCAAGGGAGAGTTGATAGTGACACCCTGAAAGGCGTCGAGGACGTCCTGCGCCAGCGCCAACAGCGCCGCGTCGCCGCGCTCGCGCGGGACGAATAGCTGCGCCTCGAGCTCGCCGGTCGCTCGGAACTTGCGCGCGCCGCCCATCGTCAGCTGCTGCTCGTCGCCGATGGAGACCGTGACGACAGCGCGCGGCGTCGTCGTCGCCGGCACCGGGCCGTTGTCGTAGACGACGACCAGGCTGTTCGGCGTGGCGACCTCGGCGATGAACCGCGCGCGGACGGCTTCGATAGCGGCGGCCTGGCTCACCGGATCGACCTCAGGCGCTTCAGAGTGCCTTCAATGATCGGCTGCAGGACGCCCTGCGGCGACTGGATCGACCACGGCTTGTACTTGGGATTGGTGCCCGGCTTGCCCTGGTCGATCACGCCGATGTACGGCACGTTGTTCGTCAGGTAGGTGATGCCAAGCTGCTGAATCCCGCGCGCGACGGCCATGCCGCGTCTAATCGTCGTGACGCCGGTCTTGTCGATCACGTTCAACTGGTCCCGCAACGGAGATCCGAAGTTGATCTGCCAGTTGCCACGCGCGCGACCGCCGACGTAGTTCTTGCGCTTATAGGGCGGCAGACCTCGCTCGGCGCGGCCGTCTTGGATCTTCCAGTGCTTCTCGTTGCCGACTGCGGTCGCCTGCACGGCCGACGTCAACGCCTCGAGAATGGCGATGCGCTGCACCTCGAGCGGCTTCTTGACGACGTTGGCGTCGAACCACGCCTTGACCTCGGCGTTGAACTTCGCGGCGGACGTCACGGCGTCACCTGCCCGACCTCGCCGCAGTCGCACCGGTAGCTCGTCGTCTGGCCGTTCAGGCTGTAGGTCTCGACGGCGACGATCTGCCAGATGGTCGAACCGGCCGTGATCCGGTCGCCCTTCTTCGGCACCAGTGCCAGGCCAAGCGCCGGGACGTACCAGGTCGCCGTGACGCTCTGGTCGAGGCCGGCGGCCCCGTAGCGGTCCAGATCGCGCACCGGCCCCTCGGCGGTCACCGTGGCCGTGCTGGTCGTCTCCGTGACCGTGCCGTTGGCGTTGTAGGTCGTCGCGGTGCGGACGGTCAGCGTCACCGACTGACCGAACAAGTCGGCCAGGTCGGCGTCGAGCTGCCGGAAGTCGTCGGCGAGCGTCACAGGTCCAGCCACCCCCAGCCAGCGCCACCGCTGGTCAGGCCGGAGCCCATCAGCATCCGGTCGATGATCGGGAACTGCGTCTCGGCCCGCTTGCCCCCGATGTACGTCACCGACTTCGAGGCGCCCGACGCCGAGCTCAGGGTCTCCGACTTGATGTCGGCCCCGGTCTGGGTGCTCGGCATGATGTTCTCGCCCTGGATGTGCAGCAACGCCAGGATCGCCGTCGCCTGCTGCAACCGCGTCGGGATGGTCGTCGTCGGCACCGGGTAGCCGGCGGCGTCGTAGACGTAGGCACGCGGCCAGTCGAGCGCTTGCGTCGAGCCGGCGCGGACGCCCGACCACCAGCTTCCGTACCGGAAGTCGAGCGCGCGCGTTGCCTGCCGCAGAGCGTCCTGGTGCTCAAACGGCGTCGCGGCGAGCCACGGGTCGGGGTTGCCGTAGGTCTCGTGATACGCCGTGGCAACGGCCTCGCTGCAGTAGCTGTTGGCCGTCGCGCTGCCCGTGCCCGTCTCGACGACGAACGGCGCATTCTCGCTCGGCGTGTCGATGCCAGCGTCAACGCCACCGCCGGCCCCGGCACCGGGAGAGCCAGCGGCCGCACCGATCAGCGGGATCAGCGCGTCGGCCAGGTCGTATCCGATCTGAAGGTTGGCCTCGCCGCCGTAGTGGACCGGCGGCGATTCGCTGCGCTTCAGCTCGTACTTGTCCGCGCCCGTGTTGAGGACGACGGCGACGTTGTCCTTCGAGCTCGGCAACGCCGCGATGGTCGCGCGCACGCTGTTCGCGCCGGCGGCGTTGTTGTGCCCGCTGTTGCCGCCGCTGTCGATGTGCGGCGGCGGTTGCAGCCAGACTACTGGCAAGGCCCCGCCCGTCGCGCGCGTGCTGAACAGCTCGCGGATGTCGTCGATGAACTCGCCGGCCTTGGTGGCGAACGCGTTGTAGGCCGAGGCCGTGCCCTCGTCGTTGCTTCCAAGGTCGGTGACAATGCCGACGCAGTCCGGCGAGACGCCGTAGGTCTCCAAGACCTTCGCCTTGAACAGCATCCAAGCACTTCGGATGTCGTTCCAGATCGTCGCCGCGTCCTTCTCGACGGCGTTGGCTGCGCCGTTCGCCTCCAACGTCAGGGAGACGCCGTTGCGCGCGTACTTGAACAGCGCCACGCCGTTCGGGAACTCCGCGCCCATCGCCTTGAGGAAGGTCGCATCGGGGCCGAAGAACGTCATCGTGATCGTGCCGAACGTGTTGCTGTTGGCCATCACGTCGTAGGCCTGCACCACGCCGCCGTTGTTGTTCCAGACGTACTGGTAGTCGCGGTCGGTGCCACCGGTCGGGCCGAGCAGGCTGGCTTGGTCCGTCGTCAGGATGTTGGCCGTGTCAATCGTGCCGACGAACTGCGAGTCGCCGATCATCACCACCACCGGCATCGCCGCGCCCTGCGGCAGCGGCGGAGCGCCGGCGAGCACGCCCATCAAGAACGAGCCAAGGCGCGCGCCGGCCTGCAGGTAGGTCTCTGGCGAGTAGTACAGCTTGTTCAGCGCCTCGATGCCCGGAAGGTTCAAGCCGTTTGCGAATGGCGGTGGCGATCCAACTGGCAGCATCGTGACGCCGATGCTCTGCCAGTCCGTAGCCCAGCCCATGTCGAAGATGTGGACGTCGTCGTTGTCCTGAGCCAGCGAAGCATTCAGGCGACGCATCAACCGAATGGCGCTCGGCGTCGTGCCGACCGGCAGCATGTCGGCGTGATGGTTGACGATGATGATCGGCGTCGTGGCGACGCAGGTCACGGCAGCTACGCCATCGACAGCACCGCGCACGATATCGACGAAGTTCTGCGCGTCGTCGAGGTACGTCGAGTTGAGGTTGACCAGGTCCTGCGAGCTGCAGTCGATGATGATCGCCTTGACGTCGAGCGTGTCGCCGCCGCCAACGGCTGCAGCCATCAACGTCAGTTCGGCAATCGCCGCAGCCAGCGCACTGCCAGGCTGGTTCACGCCCCAGCCGTTGACGCCGCCAAAGCCTTCGGCCTGCGCAAACTTCAGCATCTTGAAGCCCGACGGATAGCGAGCCCACAGCGCGTGCATCAGCAGCGCGCACGGCGTTACCGCGCCGGTGTTGGCGCTGCCCTCGTACCAGTTGTCGCCGTAGGCCAACGGCAAGATGTTGGTGAGTTGGGCCCCAGGAGGGCTTCCGGTCGGCACCGGATGGAACTGCACGAACGCACCCGCGCCAGCGTTGGCCGTGCCGTCCCAATACGGCTGGAAGGTGCCGCCGCTGACGCCGTCTGCTCCGCTCGGGACTACCTTGTTGAATCGCCAGTTGTGGCGTCCGACGTGCCAGCCCTTGCCGGCTTCGTTGTCAGGCAGAGGCGGAATCGTGCCCAACCCGTCGCCAGTCGTTCCCAGAATGGCACGAAGGCCACCAGACGGGCCGCCGCTGATCTGCTGGTCGCCGAAGTAGAGGACGGTCGGGATAGCTGCCATGGATTCTCCGAGCTACTCGAAAAGCCCGGCCGACCCTCATGCCGAGGCCGGCCGGGCGCCCAGTCACTCAACTGGGCTGTGGATCACCGCTGCGGCACAAGCCAGGCCTTGTAGGCCAAGCCGGTCGTGTGCGACACGTTGCTGCAAAACACCACCACGCGGATGTAGCGACAGCACGAGTAGGCGACGCTGTCGGACACAGTCACGCCGGCAGAGTTGTCCAGCACGACGTTGTCCATCGTCAGGACAACGCGACCGCGAGCAGGCGTGGCGTAGGGCTGGCCGATGCCACCAACACCCGCCACGCCGAAGGGCTTCTCGATCAGCCGGAAGTTGGTGGTCCCAAAGGTCGAGTCCGTCTTGTTGCCTTCGATGCGCAGGTAGTAGATCTGGCCCGCACCGCTCTCGCAGCTGGTCCAGTCAATCACCACGTCGAACTTGCCATACGAGGCCGGGCTCGTGTCGTTGGTTGCACTGGTCAGGCCGGCAAACTGCCTAGCCTGCCGCTGCAGGTCGATGACGAGGGCGGTGCCGCCACTCGTCGCACCGACGATGTCTGCGTTCTGAGTCGTGCCGGTTGCCCGTTCGTTCAGAAGCAGACCATCGTCGAGCACTCGGTTGTGAGCCTGGTGCGCCATGGGCTCACTGCCTGGCCGTCAGCCAGGCCTGGTAGTTGATGCCGGTGCCGATGGTGCCGGCGATGACGTGCCGAGCGCGCACATAGCGCAGCGCCGAGGCGCTGTTGCCATCGGTCGCGCTCGTGATGGCCACGTTGTTGGCGTGGATCACCATGCGGCCCGACGGAGGCGTGTCGGTCGCGTTGCCGCTGACCGACGAGTCGCCGAGCGTCAGGTTGGCCAGGCGGTACGCCGACGAGAAAGCCGTCGTGGTCGAGCCTTCGATGACGATTTCGTACTTCTCGTTGCCGGTGTCGACTTCGCACGCCGACCAGTCGACGACGACGTCGAACTCGGCGTAGCCGCCGCCAAGATCCGCGACGGCGGCCGAGCCGCCGACGTTTGCCGCGCCGGTCGTAGTGACAGCGCCGGCGTCCTTGAGCTGCGTCGCGCTATCGAGCGCGATGCTGTAGGTCTGGAAAGCCATTGTGTTGTCCTCCTTGGATCAGGCAGTGGCCGTGGCGTCGGAGATGTCGTACAGACGAGCGACGCAGCGCGGGTGCGCGTCGACGATGTTGCAGTACCACTCGACGCGGGTGCGGTGGACCGGCTTGCTGTCCTGCTCGCCGAGGTCGCGGATCTGCACGCCGCCGTTCTGGACCATGTGCAGGCCCATGTCCGAAAGCGACAGAACGTAGATCGACGTCGAGTTGTCGCCGTTCTCGTTGAAGCCGAGCTGCTGCAGGCCCGAGGAGGTGCCGAGCACGTCGGCCTCAAGGATCGGCAGACCGTTGTAGGTCGTGACCAAGCGACCGAACTCGTCCTTGGTCATCGTCACGGCCGACGAGGTGCGCATGTAGGCAAACATGTTCACCTTCATCTTCTTGCCCATCAGGATGTGGGTCGGGTTGTCGACCGCCTGGATGGCCTCGTCGAGCGACTTCATCGACAGCGCCGCGCCGCCGGCGTTCTGGATGATCTGGTCGGCGTTCTCGCCGCCGTCGACGACCGCCGTGCCGAAGCCGCCGCCGTACCGGACCTGCAGGCCGTCGAAGCCGTTGGCGTCAGCGGTCGCACCGCCGGCCGCCGTCGTCGAGCCCTTGATGATCTGGTAGGCCACGGTCTGCGCGAGCAGCGTCGCCTTCATCGTCTCGTGCGCCGAGCGCGTCTGCGGGCCGTGCGCCTGGATCAGGAAGTTGTCGACGTCGAGGTCGCCGCCGATGATCTTCAGCGCGACCGAGCGCGTCTCGACCGAACCAGCGCCCTCAGCGAGCGCGCCGTTGACGGCGCGGAAGCCCACCGAGCCCAGGTTGGCCTCGCGGGTCCAGGCGTAGCTGTTGCCAGCGATGGAGACGAGCGGCATGGCCGCGAGAAGCGGCGACGCCTGCGCGAAGGTTTGGAGGATGCCCGCCTTCTTGAACTCGCCGTTGTTCTGCGCGATCAGCGCAGACTGATAGAGACTGACTGCCATTGGTGTCCTGTGCGTTTCTCAGTCCGCACGAGAACCGAATGGAGCCCAGCCCAGGCGCTAGGTGACCGAGTTGGCACGGTCGAGCAGTTCCCTTGCGGACAGTAGTTGCTGCCCTGGGTTTGCCGCTCGACCGGCACCGCCGGTCTGAGAGCCGCCACCGGATCCACCGGCGGCTGGTGCCTTGAACAAGCCGCGCGTCGAGGATGCGTCCCGCATCTCGGCGATCAGCTCGTCGAATCCCATCGGCTCACTTGAGCCAGACTTCTTCGTGACACGCGGCTTCCCGCTCGCGTCCACGATGGAATGCTTCAGGTTGCCGTCGGCATCTTCCTCGATGCGGACGTGCTGGCTGGCGAGCGTCAGGATCGCGTCCATGGCCTCGCCGCCGCCGAGCTTGGCGACGACGGGCGCCAGCTCGCCGCGGATCATGCGATCACGCAGAGCGGCGGTGCGCGCGTTCAGCTTGCCCTCCAGGCGGGCACGCTCCTCAGCCATCTTCTTCTCGACGGCGGCCTTGAACTCGTCGATCTCCTTCGAGCCCTTCAGCTGGCCGGCGCGCAGCTTCTCGAGCGCTTCGCGCGCCTCCTGCGCCGCGGCTGGCTCGATGCCCTCAAACGCCGACGCGACCTTCTTCAGCTGGTCGCGCTCGCCGCGGACCTCCGACAGCGCACGCTTGAGGCCACCGACGTCCTCGATCGCCCAGTTCTCTTTCAGCTGCGACACCACATAGACTTGGCCTTCCTGCTTCGCGGCGTCGCGGAGGCCTTCGGGGATGTCGCTCAGAGAGTCGGCTACCAGGCGGATCGGCATGATGCGCGAAGGGTGACAGCGCGCGGCTGTCAATGCAAGCCCTCTAGTTGTTCGAGGCCTCAGCCCGCATATCGGCGACGCGCTGCACGAACTTTGCGCCCAGCTCCTTCAGCGGCTCGGCCATCCAGCCGATGCCGTAGACGACGGTGCAGGGGTTGCCGTTCGGCGTAGTGCCGATGGCGACGTGGACCGTCTGGCCCTTCGCCAGCATCGCCTGCGCCAGATCGCCGGCGCGGGCGAGCATCGCCATGCCGAGGTTGGGGTCCGGCTTGGCCGTCACAGGCCGGAGCCGACGTTGGTCCAGTTGCTCCCGTTGAACACCTGGATGTACGCGGCCGAGGTGTTCCACACGATCATGCCTTCGGCCGGCGTCGGCACGGCGGTGTCGCGCTCGGTGTCGTCGGCATAGACCGGCAGACGCACAGCGCCGGCAAGCGCTCCGAGGGTCGTCTTGCCGTCGCCGGCGTCGACCTTGAGCAGCGAGACGCCCTTCTCGTCGCGGACCTCGTAGGTCTTGGCCTTGTCGTCGCTGCCGGTGCTCGAGAGCGGGATGGCCAGGACGCGACCGCTCGCGCCTTCCGGCTTCACTTCCAGGTCTACCTTGCTGAAGCTCATGTCAGTCCTCGTTGTCGTCAGGGATGCGGTCCAGTTCCCGCAGGCGCTGGACGGATAGCGGCGTCAGGTCGCGGCCCACCATGTCCTCGAAGGACAGGTCGCCGGCTCGCCACGCCGCCGCGCGCGTCGGGCCGAGCACTTCGTTTTGCACGCTGATAGGCTGGCCTTCCAGCCATCCGCGGAAGTTGGTCTCTGCCGGCACAGGCCCGTCGACGCTGGCGCGGTTGCCGATGGGCTCGCCGATGTACGGGACGATGGTCGACCTGCAGTTCGGATGTAGGGGAGGCAGCGGGCCCTTCCCCATCTCGAAGATCTTGCCGTCGTTGGCCGCGCACTGGATCGAGGTGCGGCTGTCCAGCGTGGCGATGAAGCGGTAGCGGTCGACGCCGAGCTGCTCAAAGCTGGCCTCGCGGGCCGCCGTCGAGGCATGCGTCGCCGCGGTGCGCACCAAGGCGAACAGCTGCGCCGGCTGCTCGCGCGTCAGCAGGCCGTCGGCGAACTTGCCTGCCTTGGTCCCGCGCAGCGCCCGCACGGTCTCGTCGGTCGACCAGCCCCGCTGGATGCCGGTCTGGACGGCGTAGCGGATGTTGTCGACCGCGCCGTTGTCGCCGCCGACGAACGAGTCGAACCACTCCTGCACCTGGCCGCCGAGGTAGGGCCGGCTCTGCACGATGTTCCAGACCTGCGCAGCGTCGACGCGGCGAGCCTCGGGCAGCTTGAGCACCTTCTGGGCCGACTCCTGCACCCACAGCGTCTCTTGACCGACGACCTCGCGCAGACCCGCCTTGACCTCGGCCTCCATCTTGGCGACGCCGGCGCGGACGATGGCCTCGGCCTGCTCGATCATGCGCCGCAACTCCGGCGTGGCGTTGATCGTCACGTCGGCACCACGCTCATGGAAGCCGGCAAGGTCGGCCGCAAGCTGCCTGATGACTGGGCCGACGACCTCAATGCGGAAGGTCTCGACGGCGTCCTGCTGCAGGCCGCGCACGGTCCGAGCTACCAACAGGTCGTGCCGGTAGAACCGCTGAATCCAGGTCTCTGCATGCTTGCGCAGAGCGCCACGCACGACCTCGGTCGGCGTCGCCTTCGGCAGCTGGAACCGCGTGCTCGTCAAAGGGCATCCTCCACGAAGGTCTGCGGGCAGCGGCGGTTCAGCCAGTCGGCGTAGGCCTTGCGCCAGCTGCCATGCCCGACGGTCGACGCGCCGCAGACCAGGCACTTGGCCAGCCAGCCGGCGCGGTCGACGACGCCGTCGATCATGTCGTAGACGGCGCAGAGCTCGCCGAGGCCGCCGCACCGGCAGCGCTGCGGCAAGCGGCCCGTCTCGTCCGGCGTCACTTGTCAGCCTCCAGCTTGCGGACTTGGCCGCGCGCCCAGGACGCGCCGGCGTCGCCGCCCCAGAGCAGCCAGGCCTGGTAGCCCTTGCTGTCCTTGCCCCAGCCTTCGCCCTGCTTGTCGACCTCGTGGCGCGCGAAGTACGAGACCATCCGCTTGAGCGTCGACAGGCTGACCGGCTCGCGGTTGGCCAACTGCGATGCGCGGCGGATGCCGACCGGCGTGCCGGCGCGGTTGCTCGGCGGCTGCTTGGCGCGCAGCTCGAGGCCGCGCTTCGCCGCAGCGGCGACGCTGTCAGGTGGCCGGACGCTAGGCATCGTCGCTCCGAACGATGCGGCCCATGGCGCGGCGGATCAGGGCGACGGCCTCCTCGCGGCCGCCGGCCTGCGCGATCACGTCCTCGAGCTCGTCGAGGTCGTTCAGCAGGTCCTCGATCTCTGGCGAGGTCGACGTCTCGTCGCCGTTCTCCGGCTCGCCGTTGTCCTCGGTCTCGGCCTCGGCCGCGGGCGCCTGCCGCTCGCGCTCGACGCTGTTGATCATCTGCTGCATCTGCGCCTCAAGGCCGCGCTCCTGCTGCATCGTGATCTGCTCGGCCAGCTCGTCGGCGTCGTCCACCGTCGAAAGCACGCCGCGGACGGCGAGCTCGCGCAGGCCGACGTTGAGCGGGATCTGGCGCTGCGTCATCAGCTGGACGATGACCGGCACGTCGGTCGCCTTGCCGGCGATCAGCGACGAGTCGCGGTACAGCGTCCAGTCGAAGTCCTCGGGCAGCTCGGTGCCGGTCCAGGCTGCGGCGTACTCCATCGCCGTGTAGATCGCCCACTCCAGCGCTTCGATCCACCGCTGCGCTTCCGACTTCTCGTTGCTGTCCGCGCGGACCTCGCCGGTGGCCGTAGACGGGCCGGCAACGGCCATCAGCGGCTGCATACCGAGAGCCATGCACCGTTCCTCGATGCGCTTGATCTCGATCTCGCCGGCGGCGAGCGACGTGCCGGCGATCTCGGTGAAGCTGACCTCGAGCGTGTCGCTGCTGTCCGTGATCGTCGCGCCTGGCCCGACCTCGGGCTTGGCCTCAGCCATCTGGCTCGAAGCGCCCTTGATGGTCAGGATCGGCGAGCGGCAGTAGTGCAGCGCCTCGCCCTGCATCGACAGGCTGTTCCAGTGCGCCACGTTCTGCCAGGCCAAGTCCTCCATCGGCGGCTCGCCGTGGAGCGCTCCGACCTTCTTCGTGTAGACGGCGACGAGCGGGATGCCGGGGAAGCCGTGCTCCCACTCCTGCACCAGGCGGTACCCGGCGAGGTACTGGCGCTCGGCGTCGCGCTCGCGGTCTGGCGTCGTGTCCGCGCCCTGGCGGAACCACTGCTGCACGGTCGTCTCGGTCCAGACCTCGACCATGTCGCTCAGCGTGTCGTAGCCGAGGTTGCTGGGCGTGTAGAACCAGTTGCGG
>Ga0129333_10006177_pt1 | contig 11332 bp, 8 predicted proteins | sample CPB6_08_DNA_FD_94474 | JGI IMG/M metagenome (GOLD analysis project Ga0129333, IMG submission 94474) | Freshwater to marine salinity gradient microbial communities from Chesapeake Bay, USA - CPBay_Sum_0.6_0.8_DNA | ecosystem: Environmental > Aquatic > Marine > Coastal | place: USA: Chesapeake Bay...
ACTTAAGTTAGCGCCAGGAACGGCGACAGTAGTATCTGTTGAATAAGTTACCTTATCCATCAAAGAAGAATAAGCAGGACCATATCCCCCACCAAAATAACCAGTGTTTGGTGATGGAAGGTTGTCTGTAAATCGCACTGGAGGAGAACCAGGTGCATCAGCAAGATATGGAGAACTGGGAAGACCATTTGCTAAAGCACTTGATGCTGCAAGACTATTACGTCCCACACTTAAGTTTGCTCCAGGAACTGCAGCAGTCGTGTCTGATGAATAAGTAACCTTATCCATTGTTGAAAATGTATTATAACCACCACCAAAATATCCAGCAGTTGAGTTACCTGTTGCAGCAAGACCATTACGTGCCACACTTAAGTTTGCTCCAGGAACTGCTGCAGTGGTGTCTGACGCATAAGTGACCTTATCCATTGTTGATACATTAGTAAAAGTATATCCACCACCAAAGTATCCAGCAGTAGAATTACCTGTAGCAGCAAGATAACCACGTGCAGCACTTAAGTTTGCTCCAGGAACTGCTGCTGTGGTATCAGTTGAGTAGGTAACCTTATCCATTCTTGAGAATGGACCAGGAGCACCACCACCAAAATAACCGTGTGTTGAGTTGCCTGTTGCAGCAAGAACTCTACGTGCCACACTTAAGTTTGCACCAGGAACAGCAGCAGTAGTGTCTGATGAATAAGTTACCTTATCCATTGTTGATACTGGACCAGGAAAACCACCACCAAAATAACCATGAGTTGAGTTGCCTGTAGCAGCAGGACCATAACGTGCCACACTTAAGTTTGCTCCAGGAACTGCAGCAGTCGTGTCTGATGAATAAGTGACCTTATCCATTGTTGATAATGAACTAAATCCACCTCCAAAATAACCATGAGTTGAGTTACCCGTTGCAGCAAGAAAATAACGTGCCACACTTAAGTTTGCACCAGGAACAGCAGCAGTAGTGTCTGATGAATAAGTTACCTTATCCATTGTTGATCTTGGACCAGGAGTACCACCACCAAAATATCCAGTGTTGGGTGGTGGAGTAAAAAACGGTGATGGTGCCACCCAAACCTCATCCAGAGGAACCCATTGACCCAATAATCTCTTCCTTCTTACAGTCTTTAAGGTAAAGACTCCTCTAGTATTTGCCATAACTTATCACACAATTTGTTGTCCAGATACTTGTACGTCTATTGTTCCTGCTTGGTCCACCTGCACCTTAATGGTATCATTTACACTCAATCTCTTGGGAGTTTCTAATATTTCTACACTACCATACTTAGGAACAATTAAATTATCAACAAGTCTTATAGTACTCACTCCACTGGTAATACTTACACTAATTGGATATCCTCCAGTATCTGTGCGATTAGTAAGTCTTATGGATTGTATAACACTAGGATAAGTTGAAGAAGTATAAATTCCAATTGGGTCTGTAATACCAAGTCCTACAGTTCCCAATCCAACACCAATATACTCCGTGCTTGTTTTTTCTTGGTAAGTTACATAAACTTCAACAACATTATCAGCACCATTTCTATTATAATCCAATCCTCTCATTGCAATTTGGTCTGATGGATTCATTATTTGTGGTTGAACCAAAAGTTCTAATCCAGTTCCAGTAGGAATTGGTAAACTATATGCAAAGTAACTTCTTTCACCACCATTAAAATCAAAAGATCCAGTTACATTAACTTCAGTATTTCCTGCAGCAACATTTGCTGCATGTATTGAATGAACGATATATTGCTTTCCTGCTGTGGAGGGGAAAGTAATTATTGACCCACCAATACCAGTTAACACTGCAGAAAAACTGCTTGTTAATCCAACATTAAATTGATAAGAATCTGCTGATACTGCAGAAACACCTGTTAGATTTGAACCATCACCATAATAAGTCACAACACCAGAAGTTGCTGTTATGATACCAGATGATATTTGTACTGTTCCTAATGTGGAAATTCCAGAGATTGATAATGCAGTACCAACTATAGAATCTCCAGTAATTCCACCTCCAGTAAATTCTCCATAAATGTTACTATAAAGTTTTTCTGCAGTTAAAATTCCTACAATATTGACATTTCCACCAACATATAAATCACTTACAAAAGTGCCAATTCCAGTGAATGTAGAAACACCAGAAACAGAAAGTTGAGTGACTGATGCAATTCCACCAATAACATTTGTAGAAACTCCTGCCGTGTTAGCATAAGTTGCTATGCCAGATGAAGTAGCATAAGTTGCTATACCAGCAGTAGAAGCATAAGTTGCTATACCAGCAGTAGAAGCATAAGTTGCTATACCAGCAGTAGAAGCATAAGTTGCTATGCCAGATGAAGTAGCATAAGTTGCAGTGGCAGCATTACCACTGATATCAATGTTATAAGTGCCAGTGAGTCTAGCAGCATTAATAGTACCTGTTGTAATGTTAGCGGCATCTGCTAAGTTGGTTGCTGTTGTTGCAGTACCAGTTAGATTTCCTACAAAATTTGTTGCAGTAATGATTCCAGAAGTATTAGCACTAAAAGTATTTGATAGAGTAACTGCTAAGTCAACATTACCAGTTCCATCAAAACCTATAGCAGAAGAGGTAGCAACATCTCCAGAAATACTAAAATCTCTAGAAGTTTCTAGTTTTGTTGCGGTAGAAGCAACACCAGTTAAATCTGCAGTAATTGTACCAGCACTAAAGTTTCCAGATGCATCTCTATAAACTATTGTTTCTGCAGTATTGGCAGAAGTAGCATCAGAGGTAACAGTAAATGTAACACTACCAGAATTATTATAAGTCGCAATACCAGAAATGCCATTACCAGAAGTATTCAGTGTCAAATCATTTGCAAGAGTTCCTGTAATAATACCAGAAGCATTGATATTTCTTAAAACTGCTAAATCATTCTCAGTGATTTGGACTGACCCTGCTGCGAGTCTTGTACCTGATGGGAATTGAGTGCTACCAATACCAATCGCATAATTACTCAACCAGGTATCAGTATTGAGTCCAGCAAAAGACCCTGCCTTAAACCACATAATTTTCTTATATGTGGGTGGCAATGTCTCAATACCAGGAATATTAAGATTTACAAGAGGATTACCTTCAGTAGAAGCAACCGCAATACCACCGTGATTTGCTATGGTGTCGTTAGAAACATCATTACCAGAGATATCAGTCGTAAATCCAAGGACAATATCTGAGTCAGTAACTCTAAACTCATTAACAAGAATGTAACCTGCCGTGCCACCAACTGTAATGTTTCCAGTGACATTAAGGTTATTGTTGACTTGTAAATCATTTCCAATCGTTACATTTCCACCAATTAATGGATTTGGTGCGAATGAAATAACCGGAGTAGACCCTTCTCCTGTGCCTCCAGTTACATCAATTTCATTTGCAGTGCCAGAAATTGACTCTACATAATCACCAAAGGTATCAGTACCTAACTCAACACTATTGGGTTGAATGGTTGCTGCGAGTGACACATTACCAGTGCCGTCAAAGGTGATTGGTGAGGCAACAACATCACCAGTAATCTCAAAAGTTCTTGGTGTTTGAAGTTTTACAGATTCACTTGATATTCCAGAAGTTTGCGCGAATGCAACATTAAACTCACTTTCGACTCTATTGTTTAATGTAAATGCTGTAGTCGCAAAAGATGCTGTCGAAGCAGTGCCAGTGAGGTTTCCTACAAAAGTAAGAGCAGTAACAATACCTGTAGAGAAGATATTTCCTGTCTTTACAATTCCTAATGTAGATACACCAGATACTGAAAGTTGTGTAACGGAAGCAATACCCCCAATAACACTTGTAGATACCCCCGAAGTATTAGAATAAGTTGATATACCTGCTGAAGTAGCATAAGTTGCTATACCAGCAGTAGAAGCATAAGAAACATAATCAGCAACAGAAATTGTTGCGATGCCATTCGCACCCGTTGTTGCAGTTGCAGATACATTAGGTCCAACAATATTAAGTCCTGTAATACTATTTGATGTTCCTACTGGCAATCCTTCATCATAAACAGTAATTCCACCAAAAGAACCAGTAGCAGCACTAACATTACTCCAAATAGGAATTGATCCGTTAAAGAGTAATACTTGCCCCGGAGCTCCATTAGTTACAAAAGTTGTTGTATCAGTTGCTGACTGATAAGGTAAATTTCCACCAATACCACCCTTGAGGTTTGTTGCGATTCCAGAAGTTTGTGCGAAGGCAACATTTAATCCACCTTCAGAAATACCATTGAGACTAAATGCTGTAGTCGCAAAAGATGCTGTTGAAGCAGTACCTGTTAAGTTTCCTATAAAACCACCATCAGATGTAGTGATACCAGAAACATAAAGATTTGATACTGTAGCAAATCCTAATGTAGAGACACCAGACACTGAAAATTGTGTAACAGAAGCAATACCACCAATAACATTGGTTGATGTAACTGCAGTAGCAACATTAAACTCACTTTCGACTCTATTGTTTAATGTAAATGCTGTAGTCGCAAAAGATGCTGTTGAAGCAGTACCAGTTAAGTTTCCTATAAAACCACCATCAGATGTAGTAATACCAGAAACATAAAGATTTGATGCTGTGGCAAATCCTAATGTACTAATACCAGTTACATTTAATCTTTGTGTTGTAATTTCCTCAAGATTTAAAAATTTACCATAAAAAATATCTGCACTAATTTCAGTATCACTCATTGTGATAGCAGATCCAACAGCAAGTCTAATACTATCCTTTATAGAAGTATTTCCAATACTAATGGCATAATTTGATATCCAAGCATCTGTTGTCATTCCTGAGAATGATCCAGATTTTACCCATTTTATTTGCTTATATGTGTTTGGTAGAGTATTTACTCCAGATACATAAAGATCTGCTAGTGGACTTCCATCAGTAGAAGCAACTGCAATTCCACCAAAATTACCAGTAGTGTCGTTTGGTTGTATTGTTGTAGTAAATCCAAGTACAATATCTTTATCTTCTATTCTAAGTCTCTCAGCATCAAGAATTACTGAACTACCAGCAACACTAACATTTCCAGCAACAAAAAGATCATCTAAAATATTAACAGACCCACCAAAAGTAGAAAGTCCAGTTACATAAAGATCGGTAATAATACCAGAATTAATTGTAGCAACACCAGTTACAGTTAAGTAATCTACATCAAGAAATTTACCATCAAAAGTTGTTGCCGTCACAATACCATTACTCATGGTAATGGCACTGCCGACCTTAAATGTATCTGTTTCCCCTCTTAATCCAGCATCACCAACAATTGTTAATACATCATTATCAACAATATTAGTAGTTCCTATTCCTACCGTTGAGAATGTAGATAATCCTATAAAAGTAGATAATCCATTAACATAAAGATCTTCAGTGACAACATTAATATTGCCAATAAGTTGACCTACAGATAAAATTCCAGAAATAGAAGCATCACCAATAATATCCAGTTTGATGTCTGTAAGAATTCCAAGACTCGTTCTCGGTATAGTGCTTCCAATACCGACAGTTGTAGTTGTATAAATCCCACCAGAACCAATGCGATCTCTATACCATCTAAGATCTACATTAATATCAGCAAAATTAGTATTTACAGTATTTGTTGATATATTATAATAATCATCATTGGCAACGAAATTAAGTCCAGTAAAGGAACTAACTCCAATAATATCTCCATCAGATGCAACAAAAATTGCATTATTATTAAGAGGAGGAACTGCAGTCCAAGTTATTCCATTAACATCTTTAGTTAGAAAATATCCAAGTGCTCCAGGATATCCCGTAGAATCAATAACAGTATCTCTTATTCTTAAAGTATCAGTATCAATACTCGCAGTTGCTGAAGTAGTTCCAATTCCAAGATTATCAATTCCTACAGCAACTCTACCAATAACATTAATTACGGTATCATTTGTAGTAATACCAGAGACTCCAAACTGCTGATTAATCCTTCTTCCAGATACATATTCTGCCATTTTTTATCAACCCTTTGCAGTTTCTAGTACACTCATTGTAAGTTTAAGAACTCCATTCTCATTCGCACTTACATGAATTTGATCATCAGTTTCTAATGTCAATCTCCCTAATATTGGATTTAGAGCATCTCTTACAGGAATTGGAGCATCTTTTACTAAATTAAACGTTCCCCCAACACCGACAAAATTTTCAGGACGATAATGTGAAAATGTTGTTAAGTATGTTGTTGTTCCTGTAGATACGTTTGCTATTTGTGCAGAAATAATAATTCCAGCAACTCCAACAGGGCAAGTATAAATTCCAGTATTTACCGTTGTTAAGTCATGTCGTATTGTTAAAAATTTATTAAGTGCTACAATTGCCATTTTCTTATCCTAGTGCGATGATAAGGGGATTTACTTTATTTATGATACTCTGATCAAAAGATCTTCCAGAAATAGTTCCCGTTAATTGATTAGCAACAAGTCCATCACCAATTCTAAAATTACCTGCCTGATCTGTGCTTGTATAAACAACTTGACCTCCATCAATTTCCACTACTTCATTATCAGTTATAACCACGCCACCGAGTGCTGGTTTTGCTGGATTAATAGTATTACCAGATCCAACCCATTCAAAAGAATGTGAGGAAGTTAATTGCAGACTAACTCGGTTAAAATAAATCGTCGTTCCAACACTTACAGTATTATTCAATCTTTGATTTAAAATAATTGTAGAAATACCAGCAACAGGTTTTGTAGCACTTTCTATTGAATAATAAAAGGGAAATAGTTTTGCCTCTACAGTTGCCGTAGTTCCTCCAGGAGTATCAGGAGGTTCAACTATAACATTAGGAATCGTTTCATATTGACTACCATCCGCAATAACATCAACTGATGTTACTTGACCATCCCTATTAATATTAGAAGATCCCTCTGCCTGAGCACCTTGCGGACCAGTTGGAGCATCAATTGTAATTCTTGGTGGTCTAGTGTATCCAGATCCAGGATTAGTTACTTTTAAATCACTTACAAAATAATAAAGGTCTCCAAAGAAAAGTGCTTGTCCATCATAAGGTCTTTGATTTCCAACACCAGAAACAACAATTACATCATCTTCTATCTGAGACGTTGTATGTGCTATTCCAGTATAATGATAAATTGATTTTGATGTTTGATCTCCAACACCAACAGAATATAATCCATAAGTTCCAAAAGAAGAATTGGAGTTTGTTAAATCACATTGCCCACCACTGGCAGTATAAATTGCAATATCAGTACAAATTGTAAAAATAGAAACCAATTGAGAATAAGCACCATTGGTAATAGAAACTCCAATTCCACCTTGATTAAATTGAGTGAAAGAATCAACACTCATTGAACCAGTAACACCAATATCATCTTGATCCCCAGGTTCTGCCTCAAATCCATCAACTCTCATTCCAATACTTCCAGGAACAAAATTAGTACAATTACGCATATATGGACCTTGAGTTATAGGACCAACACCAGGAGAGTATGGTGGTCTAACAGTCCCCCCAGAAACATAAGTATGAGATAAAGTGGATGTTCCAACATTAACAGTAAAAGTGCTTTCAGTTCCTCCACTCCCTACAACATCTAAAACTCTAAAATCATATCCATTATTACCAGTGGGATAAATTGTTGTAGTTCCTGCTCCACTATTACAAGAAAACTCCATGTCTCTAAGAGTTACAACATCTCCCACTACCAAATTAATTCCAGGAGCAGTAATTGTACTTAATCCACTTATATTATCATATGTTGCCGTAGTTATTCCTAAAGATCTATCTACAATAAATCCACCAGAAACATAATTGTGAGGTATAGTAGATGTTCCAACATTTACAACAAAGGAATTATCTTCATTAAGACGATCAACATAAAACTCATATCCATAAGTTCCTGAAGGGAATGCTTGTGTTGATATGGATCCTCCAGAAGAACATTCAAATAAAAGATTACGTATTTCAAAACGATCACCTTTAACAACAGAAATTCCAGGTGCTTCTAGATAAAGATTTCCCGTTCTCTCATTATAAACAGCACTTGTAATTCCAATATAACTTGAAAATCCCACACCACGATTTCCAGGATATGTTTTATTAAACTGAGTACCTACAATACTTGGAGTATTTGCAATAATACTGGTAACAACACCAATACAACTATAAATTGCAGATACAACATTAGCACATCCATTGACAGCATTATTGAATCCAGTATCAGAATCAACTTGAATTGCAAGATCCTTTAATTGGGTATATTCATTTTGAAAATTTTCATATTTTTGTATTGTCCCACCTGAGACATAAGTGTGAGGTAAAGTAGACTTTCCAACAACTGCTTCAAATGTGTTTACCCCTATTATGGATTTAACATTAAAAATATATCCAACATTTCCACTTGGATATGTCACGATACCAGGTCCGGATGGACAGGTAAAACCAAGACCAACAATTTTTACAGGATCATTTTGAGAAAGACCATGATTTTCTGCCGTAATTGTAACAATTCCAGAATTAGAATCATATACGGCATTTATAACACTTGTTGCAACACCAACAGGATTACTACCCCAAGTTGAATTATTGATGATTGCTCTAGACATATCTGCAGCATATCTAATAGCATCAATCGTTGCTTCTTTTACACTATATCCATTAGGATCAGTTCCTGTAATATGAAGCAATGAATTATTTTCATCATAGTATGATTCTCCAGCTTCAACACACTTAGAATTTCCACCTCTGGTAATATCATGAATTACAGATTTTAAAACGCTTTTAATATCATCACTACAATTTACAGAGTCAGTTGCAATCCCACTAGAATTAACAACCTGAAATACAGGATCTGAAATTTGAGTTCTTCCAGCACCAATGTACTGAGTGCTTGTTAAAAATCCAACTGTTTCATTTGCGATGTAATCAAGATTATATCGAATCATTCTTGATGCATCAAAATATCTATCAGTAGAAACCCCAAGAAGTGGTTCAAAAGAAACGATAGCAGCACCATTTGTCATTATTCTACCATCATCAAGTCTAAAACTTAAATCGGTGATGTGGCAACCATTGTTTACATAATATAAATCTCTATCGACATTTTTTGGAGTAATAATGCAATTACGAAGTTCTGTCCCTTCTATAGAAACTCTTTTTGCAAGAACTATTGGATTATCTTCAAGATAAATTCCAGGATAAACCTTAATTGTATCTCCAGGAAGTGCTATTGATGCCGCAGACTTAATTGTTGCTTTTGAATCAATTTCATTTAATCCACTGTTATTATCATCGCCAGTTGCAGTTACGAATATTGTTTTTCCAATACGAGAACCTGCACCAACTTCAATAACACGAGTTCCAATACCAAGTTTTCCCTGATCTTGTTTTAAGAATACTCTCCCATCAAAGGTATTCAGACCCAGTTCAGCGAAAAGAAGGTCACTATTATTTGGTTTTTTTGCTGGGACTGCAGATCTTTTAATTCTGATGGGTGTCGCCATTTTTTTTACTTTATTCCAGTTTTACATTTTCCCTTAAAATTATTTATAAAACCTCAAGACGCATTATTTCTTCTTGAACGATAAGCAAACAGATTCGTCGGTGGGTCTGGTTTCATCCACTCCTCTATCTTATCAAATCTTTCTTCACTATAAAAATCTTGTTGAACGTACCATAGTTTCCAGTGTTCATGTCCCTTTGACTGGTTACAATCATGACAACAGCAAACTACATTCTTAGAGAAATCTGTGCCCCCTTTTGACCTTGGTACGATGTGGTCGATTGTTAAATTGTCTCCAGACCCACAATAAGCACACTGATGATTCCATTGCTCTTTTATGTGTTGCCTCCATAATCGTTTTGCCTCCCCAGAACTTGTTGCGTGTAAATTAAACAAGTATTCTTTTGGAGAGTGTAAAGGTCCCATAAGTTACTGCGACTTATGATTATTTATTTGATGATTACAGGTTCTCCTTGACCTTCTGGAAGTTTGATTTGTGGTAGTTTCTCTGGTTCTTTGACTTCCCAAGATCCACCAACACCACCGTCCATATTCACCACAATCTCATTCGTCGGCAGTGCTTTTGGAATCTCAATATCCACTACCTGTGCCATCATAACCTTGTTTTTTATAATTTCACGATTTGGTGCGTCCATTCTCATCACCATCCTTGCGTCTTCAAAACTACCACAATCACAAATTTTTTTATGAGTCCTTCTTTCTCTTACTGTGAAATATTCTTCATTATACTTTTTCATTTTTTAGATTCCTTTTCTTTATTATATGTCACTTGTGGTCTTCTGTAAAGTCCAGGATAAGTATCTCTAATAATCTCTGCCAACTTATAAGGTGTTTCTGTTGTAATCATCAATATCTACTTGGAGTATAATCCATTCCTTCTAGAATTTCATTTAGCATTGCTCCGTATTCTTTAAATCTTCGATCTCCAGCAATGAAACACCTTTGACGCATCCATACAGCATCTGCCAGAAGTTTAATCTGGTCCTCTGAAAGTGATAAGTTTTTCATAGTTTTTTGGCAACCTTTCTATGTAGCAGTTTAATAATGATAATGGTCTGTGAGTGATAGAAGAGTCATAAAAATGCCGAATGCTATGAAGAATGTGAGAATTGGGAGCATTTTATTGGTGCTTTTGTAGGTATTTAATCATTTCTTCTAGAAGATTTACATTATCACCTACTTGACCCAATACCATATTACAGTTCCTACAAAGCAACTGACGAACTTTACCTGTCTTATGGTCGTGGTCTACACAAAGTTTTTTCCATTTACCATCACCTTCACCTTTACAAATAGCACAAACTCCTTTTTGCTCATCGAACATTTCTTGGTGTTCTTGAAGAGTTATACCATAGTTTCTCTTTAGGTCATTATTTCTTGTGCGTTCTGGATTATCTTGATGCCTTTTTTTAACTCTTTCTTTATCACATTCTTTGCATGATGAGTGACGAACCATAGTAGTTTTATTTCTTACATAGAAATCTGTAGCAAGTTTTTCCTTACCACAAGACATACAAGTTCTATAAAGGTCGGAGTATAGTTTGGACATTCGTGTTTTCTTTCGTGCTTAATTATTTATAAAAAAAGGAACTCCGAAGAGTTCCCCTTTATTATATCACCCGATAGTTGGTGCAGTCAAGGCAACTGGTGTTGCTTCAACTGATGCCAAATCCAAAGGAAAGTTGTGTGCATTCTTGAGATCCCACTGTCGCCAGGGGCAAGGACTATATCATCACCATTTCTGGTGTCGGACGCTAATGGCGTATTACGGATGAAGCGTCATCCACCGCCTAGTCTCTGAACCTTCCTTACACGCTTGCAA
>Ga0129333_10006178_pt1 | contig 11331 bp, 25 predicted proteins | sample CPB6_08_DNA_FD_94474 | JGI IMG/M metagenome (GOLD analysis project Ga0129333, IMG submission 94474) | Freshwater to marine salinity gradient microbial communities from Chesapeake Bay, USA - CPBay_Sum_0.6_0.8_DNA | ecosystem: Environmental > Aquatic > Marine > Coastal | place: USA: Chesapeake...
AATAATACGGCTTGCCATCAATGGCAGAAAACCATTGAAATTCTGGCTTGCTAAAACATGGCCACAATTTATACGGGCCAATATTAAATGGCTGGCGATCAGGAAGGCCCCACATAGAAGCTTTGCGAAGATCATCTCACGCTAGTTCTTTTCCATGGAAAGAAAAGCAGCATTTAATACAAACTTTCTTTTTAATCAAGCCTTAAGCTTCGTGCGCTTTTGCGCTTTTGTGCATTCTCCTTTTCCGCTGCAATTAGTTCACTTTCGCCCTTAGGAAGCAAGGCAAATGTTTTGCCAGGCTTCTTTGCAATCACTTCCTCTTCCTCCAATGCAATGAGCTGGTTATAGATGGTTTTCGCTTGATAAGCATCACGATTGGCCTCATGATGAATGATGGCATTGGACGTAGCGAAATAGTCGCAAGCCTCAATGTCTCCAATAGCCCAGAGTACAAACGTTCGAGCATTCTTTACATAACGAGGCAAGCGCTTCTCTTGATGCAACTTTTCAAGCGATTGTGCTAAGCCTGGTCGCATGGGTGTCCATTGAATGCGGCTTTCGTTCCTATTGCCAAATTTAATCTTCGCCTCCAGCGTTTGACAAGGCGCTTCGTTCTCAAGATATTTTTTGATTGCCATGGAAAGGTGGAACCATTCGCCAGCATGGCGAGAATTGTCAAAACGCTCGTGAAGATCCTGCTCATCGTCTCGATTGGCTTCAAAAGCCTTGACGACGATCAGCGTGTCTGGCGATGAAGTGAGGAACGATGCGAAGCGTTCTCCTGGCGAGGCGGAGAAGCCGATTTTCACGTGATAGGGCATGCTCGCCCATTGAACGAAATACACCCAGCCTTCTGTTTTGCGCTTCTTTTCCTTTGGCTGGACCATGCTTGCTCCGCTGAGAACCCTCATCATAACAGGATCGGGACAACAGGGACAAAACAGCTCCCAACAGCGTTAGATACGATAGACGTAGGCGAAGCTGCGGCCTCATACGGGCTAGATGCAGCTTCCTAGCTAGACGACGCTCCTTGTGCCAGAGCTTCAAGCGAGCGTAGCCCCCCAAAGGGGCGGAGCGTCTACTGACAAAAGGCTAAACTAGCCGCGAAAAGCTAGACAAGCTGAGCCCCCAAGGGCGAGGCATCTAGACAAGCGGCGAAAATAAAAGGCCCGTACTAAAAAAGCTGTCCCAGACTTATGTGATGGGTCGCTGAAATTGTGGTTGCTGCCGGGGAAAGGCTAAAAAGACAGTGGCAATACAAAAAAGCTAGAGCAGCGGCCTTAGGGCCGCTTTTCACAGAAGGAAAACGATGGAGAAGAGAGGGTGCGAATTGTCTTGTACTGGCTTTTGTTCGTCATTACGCCCCTTTAGGGGGCTCCATTGGTCTAGCCAATTGCCTGAAACGCTTCAAGCGGCGCCTTCGGCTTGCTTTCAGCGTAGTGCTACTAGATTTTTGCTGGTTATTATTTTGCTAGCAATAAGCTCGCGATGTCTCCACTGACAAAACAATGCCCCAAATGCACGCAAACGCTGCCGGTGAAAATGTTTGCTAAAAATAAAACCAGGCCTTCTGGACTAGATTCTTATTGCAAAAGTTGCGATTCCCACAGGAAGCGTACGTGGTGGCTGCATGGTGGCGCTGAACAAGCTTTCGACTATAAACAGGCTAATTCAGTTGCAAGAATTACTTCCTCTATGGTTCATAGCGCTAAATGCAGGGCAATAAAAAAAAATTTACCTTTCGACATTGACACTGACTACATACGCGCAATGGTAGGAGAAAATGCTCAGCTCGCTTCTCATTGTCCCGCTCTTGATATTCCTCTCGATTGGTCATACGGCACTAAAACAGTAGTTCGCCCCAATAGTCCTTCGCTCGATCGCATTGATCCCTCCAAGGGCTACGTTAAAGGAAATGTATGGATAATCAGTCATCGCGCAAATACTATCAAAAGCGATGCGTCTCACGAAGAACTAAAACTAGTAACAAAAGCCGTCGGAGAAGCCATCGTTAATAGCTTGGAATTTTAGACTAGGCATAAATACTGAGGACGATTTTCTAGATGAAAAATGGCGCCACTTTTCGGAGCATATACCGCAGCCCCCTATTTTACTTTTGCCGGGTTACTGCACCATGGCCCATTGCGCTGTATCCGTTGATACCGTTTCACACTACGTTACATAAGCAAGCTGACAGTTACAGTGTAATTGTGAGGGATGATCCCATTTCCCACAGAGAGCAGGCTCTCCCACTAAAGAGAGAGCCTGCCGGGCCGTGTCAGCCTGCGAGCTCCAGGGAGAGCTGAGAGGAGGCTAGGAGCGGCTGTAGAGCCTGGGAGAACTGAGAGGAGAGCCCGGAGGAGAGGAGCTCCAGGAGGAGCTCTGAGGAGAGGCTCTGAGCGGCGCGATCAACGTCTATCCAAACGTCAGTGCCAGACTGAGCCTCCCAGTACGTATTGGAGAGCTCGCAGCACTCTGAGAACAGAGAGAACAGGCTCTCCTCTGAGAGGCTCTCTACGATGCTCTCTGCGAGCTCCTCATTATCTGAGAGGAGAGAGGAGAGAGCGCTCTCTAGAGCTCTCTCCCAGTCTCTGCGCACAGTGTGCTGCCATGTCTCCTCCTGCAGTTCTAGTTCATAGGAGGAGAGCTCGTCTTCACAGAGAACGGGATAGCTCTCCAGGCTTTGCAGGAGCTCTAGGAGCTCCTCTGAGAGATAGCGAGGATCGACGACGACGCCCTGGCTGCCATAGCCTCCGTTGCATTCTCTGAGCTCTGGCGAGGAGAATTGGCGCAAGAGATAACGAGCGTTAGCCACGTGGTGAGTAGAACCGCAGTAGTCTCCTCCCATACAGTGAGACGGGAGCCAGAGAAGCGAGCACCGTTGCCACAGCTTGCGCTCACAGAGGAGCTCTACTGCCTCCTCTGGCGATAGCTTGGTGACAGAGGAGCCGAGCTCTTTGCAGAGCTCTAGAGAGTAGGAGGAGAGCTCTCTCAGAGCGAGAGACTCTGCCTCATCGGGGGATGGTTGCCGCCATTGGATGGGAGAGCAGAGAGGAGCTGAGCGCACAATCTCCTGCCGTGGTTCGTAAAAGAACCATTCGCCAGAGAGCTCAGAGAGAGACTGAACGGAGGAGAGGAGCTGAGAGGATCCGAGCATGGTTGCAAGCATGGTTCTAGAGAGAGGAGGGACAGGAGAGGAGATTAGATCTCTTCTGCATGACGAATGGCGGTGTTTAAACGGCAGAGGATTGGCTCCCAGAATGAGCGCTCCTCCTCGCCGTCGTATTGCAAGTGCTCTGAGAGGTTTTGGGCTAACGCTTGTGCGTCTTCAACGTCGATTGAAACTAGGAGCATGGCTCTAAAGAGAGGAGGATCGAGAGAGAACAGAGGAGCTTAGGCTTTTATCGGTTTGGCTTTTAGTAGTTTGATTCGCAGTTGATACAGAGAATCAAAGGACGGATCCGTAAAGGGAAGGGCCTGAAGATCTCTCTCTAGTATTTCAGTCAGGAGGGATGCCTCCTCTTTGGTGAGATTAGGACGCAGGTAAGTGTTAGCCATGGTTTCAGAGAAAAGAGGAGCGAGAGAGAACAGAGGAACGCCACTCAGAGAGAGAGCGCAGAGGAGCGTAGGGAGAGAGGCTCTCGCAGCGAGAGAGGAGAGAGAGGAGGAGCTCCTCCTCCTCTGGCTCACACTGCGAGAGAGCGAGAGAGAGAGCCCAGGCTAGGTACGGGCTCTCAGAGCGAGAGAGCGGTAAGCGGTGCACGTCAGAACCACTCTTGGGGGATGACGGCATCAGCTCTCACTTGCCAGAGGTCGCCATTCTGCAGGAGGCACCAACGCTCGCCGTCTTCCTCCCACTCTGCAGAATCGCAGATCTGCTGCCATGTCTCCCAGTAGAGCTCCTCCTCTGGACCGCTCTGGCACGTCAGTACGTCTTGCCAGGAGATGCCGCTATCCTCTGCCTCCTCCTCTGAGAGGGTTTGGCAGTAGAGCTGAGGGATGTAGACACCGTGCGAGTCTGAGAGGAGGAGCCGAGCATCCTCGTCAGGGTTGAACAGGCTCTCGCGGTTCTCTTCTATCTCTGCGATGAGGACAGAGAGAACTGCCTCCGAGGCTCTGCGATGCCCGAGCTCTAGGAGCTCAGAGACGGAACCATAGGAGCCAGAGGAGCCGAGCTCCTCTAGAGCGTCGTCACAATCCGAGAGACGAGACGGACGCTCAGAGAACCATACGAGGAGCTCGCCAGTGAAGCCAGGTAAGAGGTCACAAGAGAGCTCCCATAGGCTCTCCTCTGCCTCCTTTGCGGAATCAAACCGCTGATCAGCGAGAGCCACGGCAGCGTCCCGGATGAGAGCGTACCGGGAGTCGTTGGGTAGCTCATCGTCGTGGGCGAGCATCACGGCAGTAGAGCACCAATCCGGCGCAGAGTCTGAGAGGCAGTAGAACCGCTCACCATTGTCTCTCTGTTTGGAGGCAAACGAGGAGGAGAGGAGCTGAGCGGCAGAGCTGAACGAAGCCATTAGAGGGATAGCGAGAGAACAGAGAACAGGAGGAGAGCTCAGAGGCGCTCAGTGGCTGCGGCCATGGCAAGGGAGAGCGCAGCAGCAGAGCCTCCGGCCAGTAGAGCGAAAGGAGCGGCAAGAGGAGCGGCTGCCTTGGCAGAGGAGGCAAGCGAGATGCGCTCGCCATAGGAGGAGGCACAGAGACCGAGAGCGCCGCCAGTGAGAGCGAGAGCGCCAGTGAGGAGGAGAGAACGCATCAGATCAAAAGGATTGAACACAGAGAGCGTATCGCTGATCAGCGCCGGTGCAACGGGGCGAGCGCTTGAGATAAGCAGCGCCGATAGAAAGGCCGTAGAAAGGCCACGCATAAGCGGATACGCTTATCAGTGCCCGGAATCACTCTGAATGACAAGCTGCGCTGATCAATGCCGCTTTGCTGGCTCCCATAGGAAGAACGCGCGCGCACGTATCACGGCATCGGCCCATCAGGAGATGCTCGCAACAATCCGCAACAATCGACGCCCATACCATCGGACGGGCTCGATTCGTCAGTTGCATTACGTCTTGAAATACGTGCAAACAGCAGCGAACAGTAGGCAACAGCTAGCAGCGAACAGTAGGCAGCAGATAATGACGCGCAGTAGGAGACAAACAGCGGCAAACAGTAGGAGAGGCTCAGCGCTGCAATCCTGGCAAGCGGTGCTGTCAGCTACTGGCGCGCGCAGTAGGCATAGGCCACTGCTGCGCAATCCGCCGCCCATAGGCTCGCAAACTATCGGCAAGGGTGAGCATCACTCAGCGCGATTCAGTGAGCATCACTCAGCGCGATTCAGTGAGCATCACTTAGCGCGAATCAGTGAGCATCACTTAGCGCGAATCAGTGAGCATCACTCAAGGCCGCCACTGGCAAGGGTGAAGAACTGGCGCGGGAGGGTAAGGGTGAAGAACTGGCGGCCACGAGTAGGCATCACCTAGCACGGGAGAGTAGGCATCACCTAGCACGGGCCACGAGTAAGTGTGGAGAACTGGCGCGCGCAGGTAAGGGTAAAGAACTGGCGGCCACAAGTAGGCATCACCTAAGGCTCGCACGAGTAGGCATCACCTAAGGCTCGCACGAGTAGGCATCACCTAAGGCTCGCACGAGTAGGCATCACCTAAGGCTCGCACGGGTAAGTGTCACCTAAGGCCGCCACAGTTAAAGTAGAGAATTCGGCCATGCGGCTAGACGCATAACCCCATAATGCGGCTAGACGCATAAAACGGTAGCGTTATGATGTGATGATGAGATGAAATGTTACAAGAGAAGCCTGATACGGACCCAGCCTGCCCCGATACGGACCCAGCCTTTTCCAAAATACAGACCCAGCCTGCCCTGATACGGGGCCAGCCTTGCTTGATACAAGACTGGCCTTGTGTGTTTTTAGATTTGATAGCACCAGGAGTCACAGGGAAGGGGCTTTTCCCGAAGGGGAAGCTTGATGGCTGTCAAGGCTTGCCTTGCAAATCAACGAGCACGGTGGAGGCGAAGGCTTGAGCAAGCACGGGAGAAAAAAACAAAAAGAAAGGGGGCCTGATGGCCCCAATATAAAAAGCAAGCAGCGCTTATCAGCTCATGAGAATTCTCCAATGATGTAGTCATAAGTGCCTTTGCCATGGCCAATGCAGTGCCAATGGTCAATATCGTGTCGGCGAAGCGATCCACTACGTTTAGTGACAGTTTTAATAAAATCAACCAGGCTAATTTGCTCGTCATATTCATTTTTTATGCACCATTCTTCGCATAGCTTGTCTTCAATTAGTTGTTGAATGTCCTGCCAATTGCAAACATTCTCTTCTGGTGTCACGTGCAAGCTAAAGCACCAGCCCCATGAGCTTTTACCAAGGTGAATGGGAGGTTCTTCTTCTTTGCCACAATAAACGCATTTTGGAGCATGAAGATAATAATTTGTTCCCACGGTCAATTGTCCTCGTCTTTCAGTTCAGCAAAGGCATCGCGCAGGAAGTCAACAAAATGTTGCTTGTGTACGTGCTTAAACACGTGAGAGGCGTAGGCTCGCCCTTCTTCTTCTTCGTAAACCATGAAGCTTCTCCACCAGTTTTCAGTGAAATGCACAAGTTTTTCGTCGCTAATCATCAATCTTCTCCAATAATACGGAAATCAGGATCATTGTCTTTTTTTATCCATCGACATTGATTTAGATCAGGAAACACCACGAAAAGCTTGTCATGATGATCCTGCTCAACAATGCCCATGGTGAGCTTGGTGCCAATGCGGCTTTTGCCTTTCTTGCTGATGGCGAGAATGTTAATAGCGTCTTGCATGGTTTCAAGGAGGGGAGGGCGGGGCGCTTTGGGCGCCCCTTGTCAGTTCAAACAGCCTCGGAAGCCCAACGCTTGACTGTGTGCATGATGTCGTCGCTGGTCTTATTGAACAGGCGGCTAACAGTTTCAATGGTGCGGCCCATCATCATTTGACCATCTTCGTGCTTAGCAATGCAGCCCACGCCTTTGATGAAGAAGCCGCAGCCAGGCTTACCTTCATTGATGAACTGAGCAATGAGAGAAATGAGCTGCTCTTCATCGTGCTTGATGAGGATGCCGCCAGCGTTAACAAGGAATTCCATGGTGGGGAAGCAGAGGACTGTCGGGATCTCGCCCAACAAGAGAACAATACAACAGAAAGGGACCTGGAGGCCCCTAGTTCACAAAACGAAACAATCAGACTAGTTGCTCCTGAAGCCTGCTCCACATCCATTGCTCTTTGGTATTAGGGCGTAGCAGCTCGTAGCCTTCGTGATCGACGATGGTATCACCAGCGCTATCCACGTGGCCTTCAATCTCGCGGTTCCAGATGCCTTTGCAAGCGCCATCAGGGCCGTACACAGCCACCACGTCCTCTCTGTCCTCCATAGCAAGCCTCACGTGAAAGATGAGCTGTTGAAGCGTGGCGGCTTGATAGGAGCCTTTGGTAGGAGGAAAATAGTAGCCGTTGTCTTGGTACGTTTTGATGGTTACCACTGTGGGGAAAGCGAAGGAACGGAAAGGAACCAGCCAGGGAGAAGCTCTTGAGCAGAAAGGATGGCCGTAGCTTGGTCTCTGGCTAGTAGTTGAAGCGTGCGGCGTTGCCCTTGTTTATGGGCAACAATGGTGAAGGGACTTGACGGTGTTGCACACCGTGGCTTGTGCAACAAGCCTTCATTCTGGCAGTTGTTCCTCTTCAAGCTCTTGTTCATGGACAAGTTGCCTGAGTTGATCTATTGCCGCTTGAATGACATAGCCTCTGGTGATAGAGCTTTCATCTAGCAGTTCTTCTAGCGCTCTAATTTCATCACAGAGTTCTTCCATGGAAGAGAATGTGCATGCAGCGTAAGGCACGCCATATTCATCTTCTGAGACGAAGCTAACGGGAAAGGTCATGATTCAGGAGAAATGATGGTCCAAGAAAGATAGTCTTCAGAAGGGCGTTCTACGCGAATGAAGCCCCGCTCTTCTAATTTTGCCATTGCTTTTAAATGGTCAGCAAGTCTACTGCCTTGCAATGGTGATTTTGGCACGCTGCATGGCACATTACCATGCTTTTTCTTGTGAGCTAAATAATGCAAATAAATGTTGCGTTGATTAATGGAAAGAGCAAATTGTGAATTGTTCATTATTAACCATTGATGCAATTGTTGAAGAATTGTTCAGCTTGCCACTTGTGCTCAAACAAACCGTAGGAAGTGGTGTGGATGGAAAGCTCTGTAGTGCGTTCCCAACCATAAGCTTCCCATTTTGTGGAGCCATCAGCACAAAGATATTGCTGCACGCCATAGCCACTGTGTTGTGCTTGGCGATCAGCTTCAAGCTTGGCGAGATAGGAATCTTCTCTGTGGCCTTCGTAGGGGTGGTGCATGGTTTGAAGCGCGAACAATGGAACAATAGAGAAGAAGAGGGGCGTTGCCGCCCCTCCGTAACAAAGAGAAACATTTCATGTTTCCGACGAAGCGCAAGCGCTTCTGCTTAACAGAAGCCAGTGCGCCCATTGGAATAGGCATGCCATTGCTTGGTGCCTTCACTAGCTTCCTGCTCCCATGCTGCCCATTTCTCAGGCAGGGGCTCAGAAACAATGCGAGTACCAGCAGGTACCTTGATAGGGCCAGAGAGCGTGCTGATGGTCCATTGATCCCTCACGGGACCATTGATGTACCAGCTCTGGCAAACGTGCAGCAGGCCAATCAGCTCAAGCTCGCGAGGATTGGCGGCACCAGCTCTTTGCTGAGTGGGGAAAGGTTGGTGCCAGTCGGGCAATGTGATAGTGATCTTGATGCGCTCCAGCCCTTCAAATTTGGTCCAGTAGCCAGGGCCGGTGAGCTGCTCGACGGAGTGGTTGATGATTGCCATGGTTGGTTCCTTGACGAGGGGGCGTCGCCGCCCATGCAGAGAACAATACAGCACCATGCCCCGCTCAACGAGGCTTGTTACAAAGCTTCATAAAGGCAGTCCATACGAAAAGGCCGGAGGCGGCCCATACGGAGCTTGTCTTCGCTGACGAATTGCTGACTATTGGTTTTGGTGTTTTTGATTTTATGCAGGCCAGTTTCAGGATATATCTTCACCACTGTGTATTCGCCTCTCCATTGTTTGAAGCCTGAATCGTAGAGATCGACGAGGGTTCCAATGGGGAAAGGCATGATAGTATTGGTGTTCCCAATGATTTCTTCGTTGAGGCGTTACCAGCGACGGAGCACGCTGTGAGGGCTAGGCCTCGTGAAGCCTAGCCCAGCTCTACTATCGCTGCTGGTCGCGAATGCCAGCGAGCATTTCGCCTGCGTATTGATGGGCTTCGCGAAGCTTATCTAGAGCTGCCTGGCGCTCATCACGAGCCCTGTAGAAAGCACCAGGGCCTTGTGGATAGAAGTCCCGACCATTCATCTCAGCTCTTACGAGGGCATCGATGGCCTTGCCGATGGCATTGTAAGCATTGGCATAGCTGTCTCTGAGTGTGGTGAAGCCAGTGCCGTTGAGGTGGATTGTGGGGATGGTTGCCATTTGGAGAGGCATCGCTGCCGAACACTTAGGAACAATACAGAAGAAAGGCCCTGTTTCCGGGGCCTGTAGCATTTCGTTACAAAACTAGTTGGTGACGTTGGCGCAGAGAGCAGCCACCATATTGGCTTCTCCTGGTTTTGCGCCTTTTGCCACTGGACTACGCCAGCCTTGCCATTGCTTGTCTTGAAGCACGTTCACCTTCAGCAAAGGGCAGCTAACGGCAATTGACACTGGCGTGTGAGCGCTTTCATCTTTGCATTGGCGCGTGGTAGTCCTCACGCCATCAGAAGAAAGTTTCCAGGAGCCCCAAGCGTAGTGACAGTCGCCGAATTTACGCTCAGTGGCAGTTTGCCCTTCTTTGATGATGCGCTCCAAGAGCGCTTCTTCCTTGGAGAGAGCTTGTTGCTGCACAGGAGGCAGTTCGGGCAGTGCAGTTGCGAGAAGGAGGGAAAGCATGGTTTTGAAGATTAAGAGGAAAGGGCGCGCTTAATAAAGCTTTCAACGTTTCTCAAAAAGCGCTTGTCTAAAGTGCTTTTACTTGTGCAAAATATCTTGCCAGAAGGATGCTTAAAAACATAATGCTTCTTTTCACGCTGAAGGACGAAGCCATATTTTGCGGCCAAGGCAAATACTGCTCGTCTATTATCTTTCGTGCCCATTAAAGCACTCTCCAGATGTCATCTTGCAAGGCATTTGCAAGTGTCAGGAGCAGGTCTTTCTTGCTCTTATGAGCGGGCTTATTAGCGCGGGAAAGAATAAAAGAGCGAGCAGAAGAGCGATCATCGGAGCTGTAATCTTGCCACTTATGGCGAATGTTGTTGGAAACCATTTTGGCAATGGCTTGTTGAGTGCGAGAGAGAGGCATTGTTTTAATTGGGAAGTTGCTCAAGAGCGCGACGGATGAGATCGCTATCCATTCCAAGTGTTTCCATAGAACATGCAAAAGATTCCACTTGTGTCAGCGCCTGCTCCTTCAAGCTTGGGGGCTTTGGGCGGCGAATAGCACGAAATTCTCGTGCTTTATTACCGCTCATGTTGTTATCAATATAGTTAACGCACGCCTCCAGCTCCTGGTCGCTGCCCCAGCGGGCGGCTTGGGTGGCGATAGCAAGCTCGTGTTGCTCGTAGGTGCCGTTTTCCCTGTGAACAGAAGCGGAGTGGTTCGCCCATTGCTCCACCAATTCAGGCGGCGGAGTAATCGGATGATTATTAGTCATGGTTCAGAAGACGAGGGTTTGTCCGTTGGCTTTGATGCTTGTCACGCGCTCGCAATCAAACGAGCGCCAAGCGCCTTCTCCTTCTTTACGAGCAATGGAGAAATCACGACAACGCACGATGCTGGGCTTTTTCACTGCCGTGCCCGTGCCTTTGATTTCCTTAGTGTCCCAAGGATTAAATTGAAGCTTACGCACGGAACCATCAGCCTTGATGAATTCCACAGAAACAATGCTGTGGCCAGCATTGAAAATGAACTGTTTAATGCGGGAGGTTTTGTCCATGAGGAGCCTGTCGCCAGGGGGGAGTATGGAAGAGGAGGAAAGAAGGGCTCCCGCTTAGGAAGCCCCGTCCGTCATCCAGGGAGAGTGTAGAGGCTACTGAGCTGAGTTGTCAAGCTTGGCCACGGGAAAGCCATTAGCAATGCGGCAGTAGCGCTCGGGATGATGCTGAAGGCATTTGTCAAGCCCTGCCTTGTTAGGCATTGCTTCAGGGCCTGCGACAATGGCGAAAATGCCAAGTCCAAACGCCAAGCTCACCAGGAGAAATGAAGCTGCGTCTTTCATAGTCTTGAGATGCAGATGGA
>Ga0129333_10006180_pt1 | contig 11329 bp, 19 predicted proteins | sample CPB6_08_DNA_FD_94474 | JGI IMG/M metagenome (GOLD analysis project Ga0129333, IMG submission 94474) | Freshwater to marine salinity gradient microbial communities from Chesapeake Bay, USA - CPBay_Sum_0.6_0.8_DNA | ecosystem: Environmental > Aquatic > Marine > Coastal | place: USA: Chesapeake...
AGCAGTTACACACACCAAGCCCCGTGCCAAAGTACTCGGCCAAGATGGCAACGTATTTAACATTTTGGCTATCTGCAGCCGAGCCCTTAAAAAAGCCGGCCTTCATCAGGAAAGCGATCGAATGCAGCAAGAAGTTTTCGCTTCCGGTAGCTACGATGAAGCTCTTGCGATTATGATGCGATACGTAGAATTCGTATAACTTGCTCTGTTCGTCTAGAGGCCTAGGATATCGCCCTTTCACGGCGGGGACATGGGTTCAAATCCCATACAGAGTACAAATTTAATTCATTGATTTTCAATAAGATACGTAACTCCTTGATATACAATAAGATAAAGTTTACAAAAGATTTGGTCCTGATTGAAAAAGCCCCTATATTTATGATATGAAAATTAAGGATATGGAAAAACAAGCACAGAACTTCATTAATCTTTACAACGAACAGGGTGAAAAGCATGGCTATTGGGAATATTATTATGAAAATGGTCAGTTAATGAGTAAAGGCCATTACGTTAATGGTAAACGAGAAGGATATTGGGAATTTTATCATTCTAATGGTCAATTAATGAGGAAAGGAAATTACGTTAATGGATCTGAGGACGGCTATTGGGAATGGTATTATTCCTGTGGTCAATTATCGAGGAAAGGCAATTTCGTTAATGATAAACGAGAGGGTGATTGGGAATCGTATTATCGTAATGGTCAATTAGAGAGTAAAGGCAATTGGGTTAATGGTAAACGAGATGGATATTGGGAAGATTATTATTCCTGTGGTCAATTATTGAGGAAAGGCAATTATGTTAATGGCGAGTTCATTAAAGAAAAAGAACAAACTGAATTAACCATGGACGAAATTGCAGAGAAATTTGGAATACCAGTTAATCAACTTAAAATTAAAAAATAAACATCATGGCAACAACAGCAAAACACACAGGGTACTTTCTTATCAACGAAAAAGGAAACTTAGAAATGGTAACTTACGCACCTGACCAAAACCTAAGCGGACAAAAGGCATCCGATTCTTACGCACTTGCACTGGGGTTGTTTATTGACGAGATATCACACGACCTTTGGCTTACTGATGTAAAATGCCACAGGGTAGTTGGAACTCCCAGCGGCTTGCAAACTATCAAAGATTTGAACTGCAGAATTATTGCAAAGCAAACTTTTGATTGGGATATGTCAAAGCCAATGGGAGAAAGACAAAGCAATCTGAAGAAGTCAAGTAAGTGGGATGAGTGCTATACCTTTTACAAAAACCAAAAACAATAACCACCACACCGAGGCGCAGCATCCTACACGGCAATAACCATAACAAACCAAATCAAACCAAATCGTATGAAAAATATCGCATTAACTCTTATATACATGGCTACTTGCGCGAGCATACTTATTGGAATAGTCACTCGTACGATAGATTTTGGAGATGATTTAAATTTATCATTCTCGTTAATATCTACGCTACTATTACTCTTATACAGCGCGCTACTATTGGTAGAAATATACCAGCAGTTTAATAAAAAACAAATAACAAATAAAACCAATACAAAATGAAAAAGTCAAGTACCGCAGTACAAACTGCTGCAAAAACAATGCCGGTTAATCCTTCGCAATCAGTAATTGGATCTAAGCTGACTGCAAACTCGTTAGTAACTGTTAACTATCGTCAAGGTAAATCAAATACAGTCGCATGTGCCGAAGTCGAGTGTATCGATGTGAACGCGACCGGTCGCCGACTCACGTTAATCTTTCGAGACGAAGCCGGGAATGAAATCATGAAGCGTCGAGTGTATAAAGAGCACTTCGAAGTAATGGAGCGTAAATTTGCCAATGTCGCGATTCCTACCACCCCGGTTATTGCGGGTGCGAGCGTCGCCGACGAAGAGTAATATCTTTATCCTTTAATTTCTATCTAAGATCAGGGGCTTTATCGAGCCCCTTTTCTAATGAAGTATTTAGCCTATAAAATACTACCATATACAGTCGATATCGACATCTGGATATCTAATATACCCGTTTCTTAATAGATTTCGTAAATAAAAAATTAAACTTATTGGAAATCAAGGACTTACGTAACTCCTTGATATACAATAAGATAAAGTTTACAAAAGATTTGGCGTGCGTTGAAAAAGCCCCTATATTTATGGTATAGAAATAAAAGATATGAAGACTAAAAATTCCGCCCCGATGTTTACCGGTAAAGTAAGTAAGAATGAAGTTCTCGCCATTGCGGCTAAAGACCGTAGGGCTTATTCATCGGATTATAAGCGCGAGCCTCTTAACCACGTTATTCGCTTCCATATGTTCAATGGAGTACCCCACAAAATGGTTAACGGTCAATGGGTAGCCCTCAAAAGTAAGTAATTGACTCCCAATAGGTTACATAACCTATTGAGTATCAATGCAATAAAGTTGCCAAAAGATTTGGCAAATACAAAAAAGACTCTTAATTTTAAGACATAAAATAAAAACCAATATGAAAAACACCATCGCAAATGTAATGCAGGAGGGACGCTTTTTGAAGGCTATCACCCTCGAAGGAAACGACGTTTCAAATCAAATTGACAGAAGTATTCGCCGCGCGGCTATTGAATCGAATTGCCAGGTGCAATACGACTCAGTTACCAAGCGCTGGTATTTGAGCAACGCTGCTGTCGACGATACAACTGAAGTAGTAGCAACAGCTCCTGAAGATTTAGAGCAAGACACCGTTCGCGAATTTATTCATAAATCTACCAACCTCAAGCCTCGCGGGCTCATTATGAGCGACCTTAAATGGAAGTACTTGGTAAGATCTGCCTTGAGAGGTAAAAACATCATGATGGTAGGTGCTGCCGGTTCGGGTAAAACCTTGGCAGCAAAGTATTTGGTTACTGCATTGCAACGCCCGGACTTCTATTTTAACTTAGGAGCCACTCAAGATCCCAGGGCTACTCTAATCGGTAATACTCACTTCAATAAAGAAAGTGGTACGTACTTTGCCGAGTCGCTTTTTGTGAAAGCTATTCAGACAGAAAACGCTGTTATTCTTCTAGATGAACTTTCTCGCGCGCATCCTGAAGCTTGGAACATCTTGATGACTGTTCTCGACGCCAATCAAAGATATCTTCGATTAGATGAAAAGGATGGTGCGCCCACTATCAAAGTAGCTCCCGGCGTATCGTTTATTGCGACTGCGAACGTAGGTAATGAGTTTACCGCTACTCGCAAAATGGACCGAGCTCTTGAAGATCGTTTCATTACCATTGAAATGGATACTCTTAGTAAAGAACTCGAATTCAATCTCTTGAAAATGAAATTCCCATTGGCTCCGGAGCAGACGCTGGCAGCAATCGCTGAAATTAGCTCTACCACTCGTACCGAAGTTAAGGCAGCGAGTCCGAAGTTGACTAATTCTATTTCAACGCGCGTTGCTGAAGAAGTCGCTTCGTTGATTTGCGATGGATTTTCTCTTGCAGAATCCGCTGAAGTAGCAATTTATCCTTTCTTCTCAGAAGATGGAGGTGTTGATTCTGAACGCACTTACGTTAAGCAAATTGTGCAGAAATTTTGTGTTGACGAGGCAGCTGCCGCTGCAAGTCCATTTAACGACGCTGACGCAGTGCCGCAGTCGTGATGCCCGAAAATTACTATTATAAAATAATACATTTGCGAGAGGAGGGGCCTAGAAATAGGCTCCTTTTTTTATCTTGTTGAGTATCAATAGGTTACATAACTCCTTGATAATCAAGTCAATAGATTTAATAAAAGACTTGGTGTGCGTTGAAAAAGCCCCTATATTTATGGTATGAAAATTAAGGATATAGATTATTCAAAAAATTGGTGGAGTCGTTCTGGCTCTCAAAATCGCGCGAAAACCACGCGGCATTCAAACTCATCCTTTTGGATGGATGAAGACTTTCTCACGAGATCAGACGACTCTGAAAAAGCAGTTGATGTCATGAAGCTGGCTGGCTATAAACGAGCGATTGCGAATTTCGTTCGCATCGTTACCAAGAAAGACATTCCTGTAAATTACTCTTCCGGGAAAGACTCGTACACCGATGGTAAGAAAGTTGTTATTTCCGGTAAGCTCAATGAAGGAAAGTTTGACTGTACTGTGGGCCTAGCTCTTCATGAAGGCAGCCATTGCCTGTTAACAGATTTCACAGCGCTACCGAAATTTCGAAATACCCCCAAATGGGGTGAGTTCCTATCTAAGCACTGTCACAGCGTCGATTTCGATCATCTAAAGACGATTGTCAATGTCATTGAAGACCGCCGAATTGATAAGTACATATATCAATCCGCTCCTGGGTATCAAGGATACTACCGAGCGCTGTATGACGAGTATTTCAATTCGAAAATTATCGACGAGGCTCTTACTCGAAAAGTTAAGAATAAGGTACAGATGGAAGACTATCTGTTTCACATTATCAATTTCACCAACCCGAATCGTACTTTAGATGTGCTGCCGGGTTTGAGATCGATTTACAATACAATGTCGATTGCGACAATCGATCGATTGAAAACCACTTCGGACTCAATCGACCTAGCCTTGGAGGTACTAGATATTATCGCAAAAAACATTGCCGAGAATAAATTGAACGACAAAAAGTCAAACGATGCTGATTCGAAAAAGGATGGCGGCGAAGGTACTGGTTCAAACTCTTCGAATTCTGTGAATGAAGACGAATCCGACAATGACGGCAACGATCCTAATTTAGATATTCCTTCTGGAATTGAAGGAGAAAAAGACGAGTCTGACTCAAATGACTCTTCCGGTAGCGAAGGTAGTGAAGACGACATTGCTGCTGAAGATACTTCATCAGAAAATTCGTCTGGCAGCGACAGCAGTGGCGCCGAGGATGAAGAAGAACCTTTTTCAGAAAGAGAACTAAAGAAGCTAAAATCGGCTCTTGAAGATCAAGAAAACTTTTTGAATGGTGATATCAAAAAGGGCAAATTAAGCAAACGTGATATCGCAAACATCGATGCATTGTCATCTTCTTCAGTAGAATCTAAAAATATAGAATTTGCCCCGGGATCGAAAGTCGAATGCTTTGTAGTTCGCGGCACTGATCGATCAGTAATTGAATCTGACTTATTCGCAGGTCTTTATCATCAAAACTATCTTAAGCCTCGATACGCTAACAGGCGCGATGTTATTCAAGAAGGATTGGCTTTAGGTACAGTATTAGGTAAACGATTGAAAACTCGCGATGAAGATCGATCAGTCAAAACTTCTAGATCTGAAACCGGTAAAATCGATCGCCGATTAATTTGCGAGCTCGGTTTTGGAAACGAACGAGTATTTGAACAAACCTTGCATCATACAGTTACTCCTTCATGTATACATATATCCATTGACGCGAGTGGCTCGATGAGTGGTTCGAAATTTGAATCTGCGGTGAAGACTGCAGTGGCAATTGCAAAAGCTACTTCAATGATATCTTCGGTACGATGCATTATCTCTCTGAGATCGACCTGCAATGTCCACTCGCAAGGCCATAGACCTATTATATGGATTGCATACGATTCCGCAAAAGACTCGCTTAAAAAACTCATTCCGGTATTTTATGGATTTTATTGTGGAGGTGCAACTCCTGAAGGTCTTTGCTTTCAATCTATATTGAAAGACATTGCCGAATCGAGCCGCGGTAAAGATTCGTATTTTATTAACGTCTCTGACGGAGAACCGTGTTACTCTGATTACGGTCGAGGCATTAACTATTCTGGCACAACCGCTTTTGATCACACTCGCAAACAAGTCGAGGCAATGATGAAAAACAACATTCGAGTATTAAGCTACTTTGTATCCAATACTATCGTTGACGAAAAAATTCAACGTAACTTCGAATACATGTATCCTAAAGTAGCTTCATTTATCAATGTAGAAGACTTGACTCAATTAAGTACTTCTATCAATGCACTTCTTCAAAGAAAGTAATATTTATATTTGAATTAAATAATACATTTACATGACGCTGCAAGAAGCCCTCGACTCGATTATTGAATATGCTGAGAGTCGAGGGATTGCCGTAAATCGCAATTCAAATTCATTTGCACATGTGCGGAGCGATTCGACAATTACTTGTCCGAAAAACTCTAAATTGAACTTGTCTTATTTAGTTTCGTTACTACACGAAGTCGGGCATGCAATTCAACCAGACTCTCACTTTCAATCTTTACGTAAATCGAAAACGACTACTTTAGCTTTAATACTCGAGCAAGAGTATCAAGCTTGGTATATAGGACTTGAAGTAGCTAAAGAGTTGCATTTACCAGAAGCTCTTCGCGAAGAGTTTATTACAGAGTATATATCGCAATGGAGTCGCTATTGGGTTCGCTATATACGCGAGCTGAACAAATATACCGCAAACGAATTAAATCATCAACGCTCTGCATACATCGATTAATTTGTAGGGTAGAATTTACCTAGGGTAGAGTAAATTGAAATCTAGGGTTTGTCGCAAATTGACCCCTAGAAAATCTAGGGATCTTGGGTATTTGCACCCTAGAAAATCTAGGGTATAATTTCACTGAAAACCAGTGAAAAGTATCGGGGGCGGGCGGGCAGAGCGTACGATTCATAGAGTCAATAACTTTTTTCATATAGACCTTCCTTTCAATCTCAATACCTTTCCTTTTCAATATCAATACCTTTCCTTTTCAATATCAATACCTTTCCTTTTCAATATCAATACCTATCCTTACCATCCTATCCTTATCAATGCCTGTCTTGTTTCTCTGTAAAAAAAAAGTACAAAAACTCTTTGTTTATTCAAAAGAAAAATACTATCTTTATTTTCTGTTATTGTAACACTCTTACTGCTATATATAGAAAAAATGAAAACGATCATTGAAACTCTGCCTTGCACGCTATTTCGCGGCATACGAAACACTTCCCCTTTGCAAGTACTCGACTTGCTTGCAGTCTTAAACGAAATTCGCTCGGATCGCTATCGATCGACAATTGAGCAAATTCGCAGCGAAGCAATGCCTTCTAAGTCCAAATTGAAAGAAGCGCTTCCTGGGTTTACCCCTACCGGGACTTTTTCACATCGCTCTACGCAAGGGCTTGTTGAATACAACGGATGCGTTTGTTTAGATATCGATCGCGTTGAGAGTGCAGAAAGCTTAAAAAGTGTATGTAAAAATTTGCATTGGGTATTTGCAGCGTTTGTCACTCCTTCTGGTCAAGGATTAAAAGTTCTAGTTAAAACAAATTCAAGTCTTGCGTCTTATAAACAAACAGAAGAACGCGTAGCCGAAGCGTTTAAATGCGCGACCGGATACGAGCGCGACTCTCACTGTAAAGACATTGCGCGTATACAATTCGTTTCTTACGACCCGCTGGCATATATTAATGTAAATGCTATTACGTTTTAAATCTGTTGGGCCCGGAATTGGGGCTCGTATACAGTCGAAAATTGTAAATTAATATCTAAACTCTAGTTTGAGAATTACGACTGTATATGAATGTAAAATAAAGGGTCTTGATTATCAATGAGTTACGTAACCTATTGAGTATCAATGCATTAAAGTTTTCAATAGATTTGGGCCTGATTGAAAAAGCCCCTATATTTATGGTATAGAAATAAAATTTTATGAAAAGATTTATAATTAAAACATTTGATTTGGAAAACAGATTAATTAGGATGAAACCTGAAAACAGATTTTTTCTTGCATTAGGAATAGGTACTTTATTAGGTTTAATTATACCATTAATGGTATTAATTTTATTTAATTACCTATAACGTTTTGCGTATAAAAAATCGTTTTAATGTTTTTTATACGCTGTTAGCAGTATGTGTTATTTTTGTTTTACCTTAAAAAAATAGATTATGACTTGGTTAATATATGAAAATGCAGATGAATCAACACAAATATTTGTGGGTGTATTATTGATATTAGCTATAACATTTGTTATTGGTGCTAATATATACTTCTGGATTTGTGATAAAATAAAAAACTCAAAACAAAAATAATATTACTGCTAACGTGCCGCAGCTAAACGAGGTGGCTGATTTATACCTCGAAACTTAATTTGAAAAACGAATTTATGAATACAGATAAAACTTCAATTGAAAACGAAAGCCAGCCATCTCGTTTAGGTGCTGTTATAGGTAGTGCTTTTGTTTCAATTTTTGATAGATTTGGTGTTACTGATTTTAATGAACACGACACTATCGAAGATGCAATTAAATCATTAGAATATGGAAGTGATGAGGGATTAATTATGGATATTGCTGTAATTGAAACAAAGACTAAACAAATGGTGTGGTATCAAAAATTTTTAGGTAAACCAGAATGTCAAGCAAAAGTAGATAGGTTTGTTAAGCATTACCTATAACGTCTGAGTGTAAAAAATCGTTTTAATGTTTTTTACACTTTGTTATACACAGTTAAAAATTATTATAAAATCACTTGATATGGAAATCACAAAAGAAATGATTGAAAAAGAACTTGGATACGAAATTAATAAATTCAAGTTAGAACCACTTTATAAAGATGGTGAATGTATTGGATTAAATGTTAATGTTGAGCCGAAGAGAAAACTTGAATTTATTAATACTACAATAACGATTGGTAAATCAAGTGATTTTAATACCGATGAAAAACAATAATTTTTTATTGTGTATAACGTTTTGCAGATTGGCGTTGTTGCCTCACAAATGTTTAATTGAAACACAAAACTTAATAATATGGAAAATGATAATTTTAAAACGAAAAGCAATAACGCCAATGTGCTGTTATGCGATGTTGCAAAAGTAATGCTTGAAAACAAAATAAGATTAGTTAAACAGAAAATTGAACAACTTGCCGACCAACACGAATACTATATGAGCATATCTGTTGGGAGTGGCAGTAGAGCAACCGAAATTATAGAAGAAAAACAAAGCAAGTTGTGGGAGTTGCTTGACAAGTTGCAGGGCAATATCGCATAACGGTTGAGTGTAAAAAATCGTTTTAATGTTTTTTACACTTTGTTATAAGTAGTGTTATTTTTGTTTTGTAAAAATTAATATATAAGATATGATTAAAAATTTTGATGAATATAAGAAACCAAAATTCCAAAAAGGTGATAGATGTATATTTGTTTATCCAGTTGGAAAGTATAACGTATTATCTGTATTAGATAATAATATGGTTATTGATGATGAACCTTTTTGGAATGATGAACGAAACGAATGGTCTTATCCAATAGTGGGTAAATCCAATCCAACAGTAGAAAATTTTTTAATACTATATAATGGTCAAGAAGTTGGTGATGTCGTTGAACAAAAATAACATTACTTATAACGGCTGACGCTATACGAAGGTGGGGATAAAGATGCACAACCCTTGCTTACCACACAAAAGCAAATTAGATGCACAACTGTACAGATTTGGCACACAGCCCCCACTTTTGTATAGCGTATGTTATAGGCTGATTAAAAAAGTTTTATGGAAACAGTTTATAGATTAGAATACAAAAAATATTTTAAGGATGGTGAGAAAACTCAACACATTAAAATTAGCAAGGACAAACAAAAACTCTTTAATTGGGTTGAAGAATTTTGCAAACAACAAGGATTAACATTAGAAAAAAGCACAGACCCTAACCATGAGTTTTTGTTTATTGATGGCGATTGGGTTTATTATGGCAAATCAGATTATTTAACGATTGAGTTTTCATGTTATGCTACGGAACTTTTTTAATTTGCCTATAACGTCTGATGATAAACAATCGTTTTAATGTTGTTTATCATTTGTTAGATGTATGTAAAAAAAAAATACGATATATATTATAAATGAAATAGAAAAACTTTTAAATATGGAATTAAGAAAATTTATAAAGACAACTATACGTGATACTATACGTGAATATTTGAATGAATCAATAAATAATGAATTTAATCAAAATCAAAAATCAAATGCAAAAAATTTATTTAAAGAAGTGTTTGATTATTATTTAAAAAAAGTATCACCAAAAACATATCCAATGATATATCATTGTACGGCGTTTGATAGATATGATTCAATAAAAAAATATGGTCTTACTGGTGATAGAAATTATTTTTTAGAAGACGATAATAATATGAATATGTATGGGTTTAATGAAGAGGGGGAAGAAGAATCAGGTATTGCTTGTGGTGTTAACTACAAAGATGTTATAGATAGATTATATCCTGACCCTGAATGGTTAATGGATATTTTGGAAAAAACAGGGAACCCATCAAGATTTAAATCAAAAGGCGTTAGTGATGATATTATACTTTGTTATTGGGTTAGAGATAGTTTGGGGTTAGATTTAAATCATAATTTAAGCATAAGTGATATTAATAAGAATAAATTAAACCAAATGATAAGAGATCATACATTTTATTGGCTTTATGTTAAAGGTAAAGTTAATCCAAATTTAATAACGATAAAAATACATCCAGATTTTAATAATAATCATGAGTGGGTAAAAAATAAAACAAAAAGATTATAACCACTAAACTTAATACGAAGCGAGATAACGTAGCATTGCATATAACGGTTGAGAATATAAGTAGTAACCGATTTGAAACAAAAAAGTTAAAAATAAATATAAATATTAAATAAAGGTAGTAACTTAAATAAACCATATAACTCGGTTATTACTTATATTCTTTGTTATACACAGTTATTAATTAAAATTATGAGAACAATAAAAGTAAAATTACAGATTGATGGTGTTGATATGACAGCTACTTTCACAGAACAAGAGTATAATTTAATTAAAGAGAAAGTGGGATTAGACCCATTACTCTTGACATTAAATAAAATGTGGGAAGAAATAAACAAACATGATGATTTGAAAGATAACCCACTTTCTCGGTAATTGTGTGTAACGATACTCAGATATATGTAGTTTTTTTGTATATTTGAAACACAAAACTTAAAAACATGGAAAAAGTAAATAAGAACACAGAACTTGAAAACACAGATAAAAAATTACATATATCTGATGTTATACCACGTTATAAGTTTGGAGCATATCACACAGATAATGAAACACATGAATATGATTGGTTTATTATTGATACGTACACTGATAAAGTAGTGGAAAACTTAAAAGACAAGGAACTACATGAGGTTAGACAACGATGTAGAGAGTGGAATGATAATGTGGTATAACGGTTGCAAATATGAGAAGTAAATTTTTCCTATAAAAAATTTGGGAAATCAAAATTTATTTCTTATATTTGTTGTTATAAGTATGTAAATTAAATTTATTTGATATGAAAACACAACACAAATACAATGCTTGGAAAGCCAAATCGAATGGTGAACCAATAGAAGGGACTGATAGAATACTTACAGGTGTTAGTAAAAGGTCAG
>Ga0129333_10006181_pt1 | contig 11329 bp, 9 predicted proteins | sample CPB6_08_DNA_FD_94474 | JGI IMG/M metagenome (GOLD analysis project Ga0129333, IMG submission 94474) | Freshwater to marine salinity gradient microbial communities from Chesapeake Bay, USA - CPBay_Sum_0.6_0.8_DNA | ecosystem: Environmental > Aquatic > Marine > Coastal | place: USA: Chesapeake Bay...
CAAGGTAAGCGTGACGCTGCTCGGCAGACAACTCCTGGCTCGTCGCCGAGTTACACGGCCCAAAGCCCACAGCAGTGCACCCATTTCCAAAAGGGGTCACCACCACTGCGCCCCGAGCTACTGATACCCGAGAGAACTCCTCCCCCGCAACGACAGTGTAATCGGTACCCCGTAACCCGACGGCAGCGACCGGGGTATTGAACCGATAGCCTTGTTTAGCCGCTTCCCCGCCTTTGCCAGAGACGGTCCGAGAGTTGCCCGAAACAAGCTCTAACTTGATCCTGCTGGCATCTGGCTTTTTGGGGTCAAACTGGTACACGGAGACCTTTAGCCGGGTGTCTGGCCGAAGCACAACCAGCGCCTGGTCGACCATCCGAACGTGCATGTAGCTTTGAGGTCCGGTTTTTAGGCTGTCCCCTGCGTAGATTGGGTCTCCCACGCCGAGTCACTGGCGGGCACCCTCAAGCCCGGATGCCCGCTCTACCGACCCAACAGCCAACAGGACATGCCCGACGGGGGCGGACACCGCCAGCAACGACGAAGGGCCCGCCGCAAGGATGAGGGCAGCAACGAAAGAGACGAACACCGGTTTCAACATGCGGGAGATTTTCGCATCAGGAGCATCAGTTTGGCTAGCCGTTTGAACCCTTCCGACGCAATCGGTGGCGAAATCTCAACATGGGCTGCTCAATCAACCGGTGAAGCAACATCGCCGTCAAAAGGCTGAGTGCAATCAATACCGATATTTGTGCTGGGCTTGGCGTTGCGGAGCCCCAAAAAACCCAAATCAGCAAAAAGTGATTGAGAAAAACCCCGTACGCAAGATCGCCTAGACGGTCATCCCATCGGCCCCTGGGCAGTTTGCTGCCCAAAAAAAGCAGTCCGCTTCCGACAGCAAATCCAAGAAGAACCTCTTGGTGATAGGGCACGGCATGAAGTCCCTGAGAGCGCAGCCACACAAGCGACGCAACCGCTATTGCCACCGCACCAAGAGTCATCATGGCAGAAGCCCACTGATACGACTTACCGATCGCCGGGTGCGTGACGCGATAGAGCAACACCCCATAAATAAAAAAACAAAAAACCCCAGGGGCGAGACGATAGCCAAACCACTCAGGGTGAAGAACACCCAACCAAGCGCAAACTTGAACTGCAATACTTGCGATAGTCAAAATCCATAACGCCACAGGAATCAAAATCACGGCTGGCGCAAGCAAATAAAACTGGAGCTCAGCGCCAAGAGACCACGAGGGTGGCACCAACGCAAATTGGTCTGCCGCATTCCACATAAAAAAATTCATGGGAAAAATCAACAGGTTGTTGAATAGATCAATCGCAGTTGCATCACGGGTTAAAAATAAATTCGTACTGCCGGTGAACTGCTGCCAGGTCGCAGCGCAAAAAACAATCGCGAAATAGTGGGGGTAAAGCCGCAGTACTCGGTCGCAATAAAAAGCAAAAGACCTGCGGATATCAGCGTAATAACGAAGCACTACACCGGTCATCACGTAGCCTGAAATCATATAAAAACCGACCACCGCCATGACGCCCGGATTTAGACCTGCAATTCGTAAATCGACGTGGCTAAGTAAGACTGCGATCGCCAACATTAATCGGATCAGGCCCATTGATTAGCAGCTATTTGCAAGACTGTGAATGGACAACATGATAGCCATCAATGATTTGATCGCGCATCACCGGGCTACCAAACCGTCGTGGCGATCTGGCCCACGTCTCCACTGCGCGACCAAGCTCAGTGCCGCCTGAAACCAAGAGATAAACCGTGTCCATTTGCCACTCACCGGCTTTGATCACTTGCATCAACCGCCTTTCTCGCGACTCCACCTCCGATTTTTGGGGGCGCGCAACCGCCGCCCCATCGATCGTTACACCGAGAGCGGCCGCCTGAATTGCAACCCCCGCCCATTGTTGCGATTGCGACAGATCACCAATAATCACAAGCCGCGGGCACGCACGGAACAACTCCGACCAGTCCTCTGCCGTGGCCGGCCGAGCAACGATAGGGGAGCCCTGATTAAAACGAACTTTTAACTCATAAAGCTTCGGACCCAAGTCGATGCCTTGAATGATCAGCGCCGCAGCAAGGATAATTGATCCATGGCGTTGGCGGCCCGCGACGACAATCACGAAAACCAGCACAAAGTAAGTGAGTGGCCAGATGAATCGGCCGCTCGCGCGAAAAATTCCAGCAACCTCGCTGAAAACTTGCGGCATCGCAATCTGCGCCACCACGCGTGGACCAAAAGTCACCGTAGAAGAGGCTGCAAAGATCGCCATAGCGGCGGCCATTAGCAGCCAAGGTAGCAGTGGAGAAAAAAGCGCCTTGAGTTCAGACACAAGCGGCTCGGCCCGATAGCGCACTACGCCAAGACCCAACACTGCACCGAACAATAAAAGTGCGCCCGCACCGAGGTAAGCGAATCCCTCGTATTGCCCAGCAGTCGCCTGGCCCGGGCCGACAATCCACCTCGACCATTGCGCTGCGTTCTCAATTGATCTGCCATGGCTTGCTAAAAATCCGAGCCAATCCATCGGATCGAACCATGTCAAAAGGTTAGCCGAAAAAAAACCGTAGCCGTCTGCCGAACGCTCACTTGACCCTTGAAAGTAACCTGCGGCCCACATCGCAGAGATACTCACAAATAAAACTAACGCCAAATGCTGAAGCCTCACCGTCATATTCACCGACACCGTCTTGGCACTCATCAGAATTAAAATTCCGAAAGCAAGTGCCATTGCGCCAAGATAAGGGTGCGTTAATAAAGAGACAACCACGAGCACTACAATTGACCATACGCTGCGATACGACAGCGCAATCAACATCGACCAGAGAATCAGCCAATGCGCCATCAGCGCCTCGTGGCCATATGCACGCAGCAATAACGTTGGGGAAAGGAGGAAAAAACAAGCGCCGATGAAGGCGGTCATTGGGGCCAATCCGAGTCGGTTCAGCAAAAGCAGTGCGATGACAACGATTGCCGCATGTGAGAACCAGACCCAGATTCCAAAATACTGCCAGCCCGCAGGCCACTGAATCGCTTTTGCTACAAACGCCAGAAGCGGCACTGCATCAACAAATACGATGCTCGTGCTCTGGCCGGGCTGCAGCGGGATTGCGCCTGGCGGCCAATGCCAAGGCTGCGCAAGAAACTGCGTGGCACCAAGCAGATGCTGCGCCGGATCGCCGTGCAATAGCCAGGCAATCTCACCCGGCCAAAGAATATGCACACCATAAATCCAGCCCGAAAAAACAAGAGCAATCACAACGCCAGCAAACAACGCGCTAGGCAGCGACATTATTTGTCCGCTGGTTTACCTCGATCACTGAGATCCGACGGGCAACTTGCTACAGGATCAGCAATCGAATCGCGGAGGATGTAGACCGGCCGGGACTTGATTTCTTCATAAATTCTCGCCAGATAACTGCCAATGATTCCAAGTGCCACCAAAATGAGGCTGCTAAAAATAATTGACAGCAAAATGACAGTGCTAAATCCGTCCAGTGAAATCCCGAAGAATTTATCGATGAGGGCCTTGGCGGCCAACAGTGTCCCGACCGCTAGGCCAATGACGCCCAAGACGGTGACCAATTTCAGCGGCGCCGATGAAAACGCCGTCAAGTTTTCCCATGCATAACGCGTCAGGCTCAACAGACCCCACTGGCTCTGGCCACCGAGTCTCGGCGCCACAGTAAATGGAACCTCGATACGAGGGTACCCGAGCCAAAGAACAAGTCCGCGAAAAAAGCGGGCGCGCTCCCCAAGGCTCAATAACTGATTGGCCACCCGTCGATCTATCAGCTTGTAATCAGTTGAGCCAGACATTCGAAGTTGGCCGAAACGGGCCATGAGAAAATAAAAAACTTGGGCGCCTAAGTTGCGAAAAAAGCCTCGGTAAGCCTGCTCATCGCGAACGCCCTCCACGACAAGCGCACCCCCGCGCCAATGGTCAATAAACTGGCTGAGCAACTCTGGTGGATGCTGCAAATCTGCATCCATGACCACAATCGCCTGCACCTGGGGATCCTGGATCGCAGCTCTTAAGCCAGCAAGAATCGCAGCCTCTTTGCCGAAATTACGCGTGAATGCGATTGGCAAAAGTTCTGGATAAGTTTCGGCAAGCTGCCCCAAGACAGCCCAAGTCTCATCATGGGAGCCATCATCGACCGCTATCAACAGAATCGAGCAGCCACTCGATTGCGCAACGGCGAGGATCCTGGGAAGACTCGCTGGCAACACCACCGATTCATTGAAAACCGGAACGACGATTGCAATTCGATCCACGATGACTTTCTCGACAAACAGACTCAATCGCAGTGTATACCGGGAGTCCGCATGCTTTGCTGGCTAGAGTGAAATGATGGGGGTTTGGGGCACAAAGCGGTGGCGACCTCATGAATCCGAAATGCCGTATCGGCCCACTTCTGGGGCGCAAACTCCTGGCGCACGCGAGCATTGCGTGAGGCGACTTCATGGGGATTTTGGATAAGGGTGCTGATCCGATCGACCCAAGTCGGTAAATCCCAGGGGTCGAGGTACTCGCACAGACTGCCGCCCGCCTCGGGAATAGAAGCTGCGGTCGAACACAAACAGAATTTACCGTGGGCAAGGCTTTCGGTCACCGGTAGGCCCCAACCCTCATACAGCGACGGGTAAAGTGTAAATAAGCAATGCTCATAAAGCCAATGCAACTCCCCATCAGACACCTGATTCAACACCACAATATCGCCAGCGATCCGATGATCAAGGCGAAGATCTGCTAAAAAATCGCTGACGCCCCAGCCAGGCATTCCCACAAAAATCAGTCGAGGTACATCGATACCGTGGTCCCGCATGCGTACCCAAGCCCGATAAAGTAGCTCGTGGTTTTTACGCCGCTCAATTGTAGAGACATAAAGAACAAACGGACGATCCGCGCACCGTAACGCTTCCGAATCCGCAGCGGTTTGCTGCACCCGTGAATCACCGGGCAACTGATCTCCCAGTCGAATCACACTCGTCATCGGTATGTGGCCACCCATCTGCTCAAGAAACGCTGCAAAATCACGACGTGTTGACTGTGAGATACACATCACATGATCTGCACACCATCCCAGCTCCACCAAATGCGCGCCGAATCGACCCGACTCGGCTACCACAAGATGCGGAAAAAGAACCGGAATCGCGTCGTAACACATCAAAACTACCCGAAATCCATGCCTCTGCTTCGCACGGTACACGACAGGCAAATCGAGCTGATCCCAGTCCAGGCCCATCGAGATGAATACATCAGATTGGCCAAATCCCGCTGGGGCGAGATCCGCGAAGCTCCCGTCAATTGAGCACTCAATTCTGGCTTGGGACCAAACAATGGGGCGCCGCAGTTGGCGAAGACGGCCCCGGAAAAAACGGATCGTACGAATCACCATGAGGCCCGCATCTCGGGCCTTCGGAAGAAAAGCTGGTGGTATGAATCGCGTCAATCGCTTCGCAAAATACTTGAAACGATCCTCTGCAGTTGTCGTAGCAGCTCCACCCCCAACATCACGCCGAGCCAGTTTTTCTTGCACCGACTGAGCGGATACCTCGTAAAAAGCTTTCTTTTTCGGATGAAAAACAACAAACTTCACCGTTGGTTCTGTATGAGTTTGGCTCAAAAGCCAGCGAACATACTCCTGCTCAACACGAACTACCCCCACCGCGGGCCGAACCCACGACATCAGTGTCGTCACATTCACCCAAACGATGGCGGTCATCGGCATGCCTCGTGCTCAGCCAGGGCCTTAATCATCGGCGCAAGCGTCGATGACCAGGTCAATTGATTTCGCTCAGAGCAGCTGCGGTCCCCAAGCTCAAGCGGTTTCTTGCGAAGACTCTGGCCAACAGCACGAGCAAACTCAAGCCCTGGCGAGACCACCTGCAGACCCGTGAGCTGGAGAAAAGATTCAAAACCCCGCATCGCAAGCGGAGTCGCGATCACATGACGGCCAGAGTAAAGCGCCTCAGCAGTTTTTAAATGTGATCCCCCTCCGCTTGTTGTTGGAAGAACAAACGAATGTGCCAAGACACGCAACGCATCAAGATCGGTCTGCGCCAATACCCCAAGGAGCTCGAGGCGGCGGGCGTGAAGCGGCCCCCAGCGCCCAAACCACGGATGCTGGCCCAACTGGTCAGCCACCCCGCCAGCCACGACGATGCGCTGATCGGGGGCCAAGGCAGCCAACGAAGGCCCAAAAGACTCCACAAAACCTTTGACGTTGGGCGGATGTCCACTGGCCGCATAAAGCCCAAACGGTCTATCCCCCAACCGGGCCCGCCAACGCTCAATGGCCTGAGCGGAGGCCTGCCAAGGCCGAATCCCATTACCGGCCAAGACCACTCGGCCCTTTGGCTTGATCCAGCCGGCAAGCTTGGCAGCATCTTGACTGGTCACCGCGAGCACGATGTCGGCCAAGGCTGCGGCTTGACGCTCTAAATCATCGATCGACCGAATCAGTGGCTCTGCGCCGCTGAATTTGTACTGATCAAAAATCGCTTCCTTTAACGGCGACTCGATATTCTGGCTGCCATAAATCAGAGCAATGCCCGACGGAAGATGTTGTAAAAGCTCACGAGCAAGCGGAAGCAGCCACGGCTGCTCGAGATGAATCGCAGCGCAGCCACCCCCCACGAGTTCGCGGATGCGCCTCAGGTAACCGGGGCGGCTGACAATCCAGTCCCCACAAGCAAGATCCTCGATAAACGGCGCCCTAAAGCCGCGGTACTGACCCAACTCATGCAAAGGCGCTGGAAAATCATTACCGCCACAGCCCCCTTGGAGATAAAAAGCGCTTGCCGGAAAGCAATTCACCGAGACCACGGAATAACCTGACTCGCGATAAGCAGCAATGATTTCAGTCAGCCTTAGCTGCCCACCGTGACGCGGTTGTTTCACCGGATATGAGCCCAAGACCACAACCCGGCGTGGACTCTGACTCATTGACTAGCTGACAGCGGCCGCCGAACAATCACGGCGTAGTCACGGCCGACCATCGCGGCTGGCCCCAGCAAGGCGGCTCGGGGGTCCGCATGCTCTGGGGGATTTAACCAAAGCACCTCCGCGGCCTGAAAGCCGACAAACTGCAGCATGAAGCGCAAAAGATCAGCAGGCAGGGGCCGGAGATGAGTCGGGTCAAGCCAAAAAGTCTGAGTCGCAACCATTAGGTTTTCTGGATTGGGGGTTTCGATAAGAAAAAGTCCTCCGGGCTTGAGCACACGCCGCACTCCCTGCAGCATCTCCAGTAAAGACACAGGGCTGAGGTGCTCCACAAGATGAAACGCAGTAATCGCCGCAACAGACTCTGAGGGCTGAAGAGATAACCAGCGAACCGCATCATCATGCACGACCACGTACCCGCCTTGCTCGAGCGCCGTTATGTTGAGGTGATTACTGTCAACTCCCAATGGCTTTAACCCCCACTGCGACAACAGACTAAGCCACTCGCCGCCGCCGCAGCCTAAATCGACAACCGTCTGGCCTTGCAAAGGAAAAAAGTAACTGCGGTAAGCCTCAAGCCGACCACGAATCTGCTCCGGCGTACCGCGAAACTGGCGCTCGAGCTCCCGATAAAAAGCTTCGGGCAGCGAAGGCTCCCCCGCGCCCGCTGGCTGTACAGGTCTTGCTGCCAGGCTATCGCGCGCACCGCGCCGAAGCTCTTGTAACTCATCAAGAACCCTATGAAACTGACGATCAACCACACTCGTTTGGGCGCGTTCAAGCACTGCACTTGTGAGTAAAGAAATTTGCCGATGCCAATCCAAATGCGATTGTTCGGAGCGACCGATTGCTTGCTGCAAAGGCACTGCATCGTCTCGAGTCATCAGACCAAAGCGCGACGCGAGACGAGAGGTCACTGACCTAAGCATCCGTCGAAGTTTCATGGTCAATGTCCATCCTTACGCCGAAAACAATCTACTCTTACGGCCATAGCGGCCGCCCCAATCTGAAGCGGGCCATCGGCTGGCGTCACCTGAAATGTCAGTGCACGATTCCACCAGTCGAAGTTGCCGGCCTGATGGCTTAGCCCCGCATGAGCGGCCAAAGTCAGACTGTAGTGGCCTGGGCCAAGATTGAATTGATCGATACACCACTGGACGTGTAGCCGCTCTCCGCGATGCGCTACTAACTTCAAATCATGATGAGCAGTGTTGGTACCAAAGACATCGTTTCCAATACGGTCTTTGAAAAGAATACCGATGGCCAGATCATCGACGGGGTGATCGGCCCTCAGCCTGACATCTAGGGTGACAGGACCTCCAGAAATCGGAGTGCTTGTGACTGCATCAAATTGTGACAGACTGACTGACTCGATCACCACCCGCCCATTGCCGCTGCGCTGACCCGGTCTGTCGCCGTGCACCTGCTGAACGTCGGGCGCAAGCAAGGCGTTATAGTGATCGAGCACGTCAGCTGCTGGCCCGTCATCAACACATCGCTTTTCATGAAGCAAAATCGCTCTGGTACAAACCGACCGAACGGCAGTCGGATCATGCGATACGAGCAGTATTGCGGTGCCTTCATCGCGCATACTGCGAATTCTCTCAAAACATTTGTGCTGAAAGTAGGCATCACCGACTGCCATAGCCTCATCAACAATCAACACATCAGGACGACGAACCGTCGCAACGCTAAAAGCAAGTCGCATTTGCATTCCAGAGGAGTAGGTGCGAATCGGACGATAAAAATAGTCCCCGAGCTCAGAGAAACTGCTGACTTGAGGAATGATCGACTCAAGCTCTTCAGCTGTAATGCCCTGTATCAGCCCCAGCTGCCGGGCATTCTCCTCGCCCGTGAACTCAGGATGCAGTCCAATGCCCAACTCCAAAATTGAGGAGACTGAGCCCCCAAGCTTTACGGACCCCTCCGTTGGGCTCTGCATACCACTGATGAGCCGTAACAATGTACTTTTTCCAGCACCGTTTTTACCAACAATGGCCACCGCTTCGCCAGCCGCAACTTCAAAATCAACCCCTCGGAAAATCCAATTCAAGCTGCCGCCTGATCCACCGAACAAAACTATGCCTAATCGCGCTATTGAATGTGCGTACTCTCGATACGCCTTGCCAAGCCCTGATGCGGAAATCACAATGGAAGGGGGGCTAGAACTCATCTTGCATCGCGTTCCAATTGCGTTGAATCATGCGATATCCAAACCATGCCAATATCACGGCGAGCGCTGCTAATCCGATTAATCGGGGCGAAGAACCACCGGGCAGCGCCGGCATAAAACTATGTTGCAGTTCCTGAATCGGTGCCGAAAGTGGATTGATAATGATCAGGCTTTTCGCACCGTCAGGCAAAGCGCTCAATGGGTACACGATTGGGGTGGCCCAAAACCATATTTGTAAAATAACCGGCAAAGCTAATCCAACATCGCGAAAAAAAACTTGCAACACAGAAAGGCATAGGCCCAAAGCAATCGCAAAAGTCATCACGAGTGATAACGCAATGATCGCAAACCATATTCGTAAGCCTAGAGTGAAATCCAAGATTGCCAAAAAAATTGCGAAAACACATGCGAGGATCACAAAACTAACGAGCGATACCAATATTTCGCTTGCCAAAAGCGCTGGCCAAGGGACCGTAGTGCGACGAAGCAAATTGCCGTAATTTGAAAAGAGGCCCGTTGTTCTCGTCAATAATTCAGAAAAAAGCTGCCAGCCCAATAGGCCCGAGCAAAGAAACACGGTGTAAGTTGCCGGGCCGTAGTCTGGCAGGCCCGATCCCCGCATCAACCGACTAAACACCACGGTATAAATCAGTAGCATCGCGACGGGGGGAATAATGAGCCAGAACCAGCCAAGAAGGGATCGGGCAAATCGGGCACGAACCTCCCGAGCTGCTGAAGCTAAAATGAAGCTTCGCCAACGCCATACGATAGAAAAAATGAAAGTCTCCCGTTTTGGGCCAGAACCAGAGGATTCTAATGAGTAAAAAAGCGGTCGTCACAGGTATTACGGGCCAGGATGGGGCCTACTTGTGCGAATTTTTGATCCAAAAAGGCTACACCGTCACCGGAACCTATCGGAGATCAAGTTCGATGAACTTCTGGCGACTCAGCGAGTTGGGTCTACTGGACCATCCCCAGCTTCGCCTCATTGATCACGACCTGACTGACTCGGGGGCAAGCGTGCACCTGATCTCAAAAACACAGCCCGACGAGGTTTACAACCTCGCTGCCCAAAGCTTTGTCGCCACAAGCTTTACGCAGCCCTCGACGACAGCACAGATCACCGGCTTGGGGGTGGTTAATCTACTTGAAGCGATTCGTATTGTGAATCCGAAGATTCGATTTTATCAAGCCAGCACGTCAGAGATGTTCGGGAAGGTTCAGGCCATACCCCAGACTGAAACAACGCCGTTTTATCCAAGAAGCCCCTACGGGGTTGCAAAACTGTTCGCCCACTGGATGACCGTCAATTACCGCGAGAGCTATGGGCTTTTCGCCAGCAGCGGTATTCTTTTCAATCACGAAAGCCCTCTGCGAGGGCTTGAGTTTGTGACCCGAAAAATTACCGATGGCGTTGCTAAAATTAGGCTTGGACATCGCGACTATATCGAGCTCGGCAATCTCAATGCAATTCGTGATTGGGGCGATGCCCGAGAATATGTGCAGGGAATGTGGTCAATGCTGCAGGCCGACTCCCCCGACACCTTTGTGCTTGCCACAGGCCGACAGGAAAGCGTGCGTCTTTTTGCTGAGATGGCATTCCGGGCAGCCGAGATCGATATTGTGTTTCACAACAGCAATGCCGAAGAAGTCGGGATTGATCGGAAGACCGGATCAGTCGTACTGAAGATTAACCCGTCCTTTTATCGCCCTGCCGAAGTCGATTTGCTTGTGGGTGATGCGCGCAAGGCCGAGCAAGTGCTGGGATGGCGTGCTGAAACTCGTCTGGAGACACTCTGCCAAAAAATGGTTGAAGCGGATCTTCGAAGAAATTCTGAGGGTAAGAGTTTTTGAAAATACTGCTCACCGGCGGGCTCGGGTTCACGGGCGTTTACCTGCGCCAAGAAGCGGCAGATCGCGGCTATGAAGTTGTACTCCTTCGCTCAGACATTACCGACTCCAGGGGATTGAAGCAGGAGCTCAGTAATCTTGAAATTGACGCGGTCATACATTTGGCCGCACTGAGTCATGTCGCGCTAAGTGGGGCTCTTGACTACTACCGCGTCAACGTGCTCGGCACGTGCCAATTGCTAGCAGCAATCATGCAAATTCGAAGGCCTCCGGACCGAGTCCTTATTGCAAGCAGCGCAAATGTGTACGGTGCGCAGCCGCGGTCGCCCA
>Ga0129333_10006182_pt1 | contig 11329 bp, 12 predicted proteins | sample CPB6_08_DNA_FD_94474 | JGI IMG/M metagenome (GOLD analysis project Ga0129333, IMG submission 94474) | Freshwater to marine salinity gradient microbial communities from Chesapeake Bay, USA - CPBay_Sum_0.6_0.8_DNA | ecosystem: Environmental > Aquatic > Marine > Coastal | place: USA: Chesapeake...
CGTTTTCAGCAATAAGCTGAACGTAATCAGTATCAGAAGAAATAATGTAGTGCGAGTCATTGGGATGTAGATGAATAAAACGGGCAATCAAATCATCTGCCTCTGCGTTAGGTTCACGCAGTACAGATACATTGGTCTTTTCACGCAAGTAATTGGTAAACATTTCGTATGTTTCCCAAAACATCTTATTTTCTTCAATCTCGGCATCAGTCATTGCCGTTTCATCAAGTTTACGATTAGCCTTGTATGGCTTGTAATAATCTTTACGCCATGACCTTCCCTCTAAGCAGAATACTACATGGTCAATTTTATGTGTGCGTACAATTTGATTTACACTTGCCAGTGTAAGATGTAATGCCATACCAATCTTTTCCCATGTATCCGAGTTGCGGCTTGCAACATGCCGGGCACGGAAGAATGTATTGGCTGTGTCAATGAGTGCGTAATTCATGTATGGGATAATATATAGTTGAATAATATGCGCTTATTATACGCATATTATTCAATTTTGTCAACCTATACTAATTCCAAATACTTATCGGGAAAGTTTTTAATACCTTCCTCAATAGTTTTAGCATTGTATCTAGTAATGGGCAAGAAAGTCTTTTTCAACCTTAGGAGTTTAAGTGGGTGACACTTAATCCTATCCTCAATCAAATTCTGAATATACTTGACATTGATATGAATGTGTTTGGGATCTACATATTCACTGGGCGTACGGTTACCTTGTGGATTTTCTAAATAAGGGAAAAGTTCCCTTTTCACATAATGCTCACAATTTTTAACGTGTTCATCGTACCCTTCTCTCGCAACGTAGATAGAGTGAAAAGATGGATTGTTATTTCCTTTATCGTAGGATTTAATGCGTGAACTAATCTTATGTGTAATACCCGGCTTTAGTTTACTGTATACCTCTGCAATGTACAAAAATTGACTCATTTGAACAACTCCCTTTTTTCCTTACTGAGACATTGGAACATTGTCTTACCTTGCTCACAGTAACGACTGGTCAAACTTGTAGGGACATATTGATATGTTCCGCCTGCCTTTTGATAAAGTTGCATCAATAGTACCAATGAAGCATCACGGGGGCAACCGCTAGGTCTTTCACCAAATGCCTTTTCATAATAATCAGGATATGCTTTTTGAGTAAGGTTCTTAAATTCAGCATAGCCACCTGCAACTTCCTTAATAACAGCATTCAAATCTCGCATAAAATCTTTGAATTCTTGTGTTGAAAAGTCAGCACCCTCTTTCAACAATTTTTTACGCAAGTCTTGGAAGGGCAATACTTCCATGGCATCAAGGGGTTCTTGTGGCCAGTATTTCTTGTGGTTCTCGCCAATGAACTTGATGTCCTCTACTTCTAGCTTCTTAAGCAGATTAACATCAATAACAGCTCCTGGTTTGAAACGGTCACTACTGTCAGGATGAACAGGAATCAAATCATGCTTTTCAAGCTCGGCTTGCTTACGCTCCGCCATGACATATTTTTCTTGTGAACTGTTGTCTAGGCGACTACCAAATACATGAATTTTATGAGTATCAAAAGGAAGAATAGGAAGTTTATCTTCACCGTTGATGCCCAAAAAATGTTCACGGGCAAAACTCAAATCACTTGTTTCAACAACTTGACAATTTACTTCTACATCCAAAAAGTCTTGTGGATCAACATCGGGGAACAAGCCTAGCATTGCTCGTACAGCAATAGCAAGTACCGTATGCTGTCCGTCAGTAATATAATATGTATCAGTTCCAGGAATACGAATAACGTTAACTGTCATGGGCCTGCGTGAATCCCATGTTGTAACGATCCTAATCAAATGATCCCAGTCAATTCGGCGTTGTACTGCCAATGCCGTAAAGAGGTTGCGAATTTTAATTCGCATAAGCTTTGGCATCTGATTATATTTTTGGGGTTTACCTTTTCTGTCTTTCTTATACTCGTCAGACTCAAGGATTTTTTTCAATGCCTTCAATAGGTCACTATCTTTGAAGTTTTGAATAAGATTGGTAACGCTATTTTGCTCAATGTAACCAGGCTTTTTATCCAGTTCATTTTCTGGAAGATCCTTTTTAGTTACCTTTTTAGAGTTGGGAACCCATGCGAACTTAAAGTTAGATGTTGCCATAATTTTTCCTTTCATTAAATTAAATTAGGCTGTGCAAAGAATATTATTCAACGCACAACCTAAGTATACATGAAAAGGTTTTTATTGACAACGAAATGGGTAACTATTTAACCTTTGCACACCCATTTACTATATTACTGTTCTATTTGAGTTAATGTTTTGTTATATTTTTACAACATTATCGCTTAACAAATACCCAAAGGTCTTCAAAATTACCATTCCTAGTTTTTTTGGATTGTCGTGTACTTGAAATGGCACTCCATTGTACCCGGTAATGTTTTTCAAGGTCTAGATGTTTTAATACAACATCGCGCATATCCTGACTAATTGTAGTCATTACCTTGTCTTTGTTTACATAGTTACTGATTATAAAACCAAACTTCGCGCCAGGCTTCATAACCTCTACACATAGTTTTACTGTCTCTTCCCAATACTTTTCTAACCATGATTGGTAGTCTGGGTAGTTTGTAAAACTTTGATCATCGCTTGGATATATTTCTAAATCAAAATATGGAGGGCTGAACAATACAGCATCAATGCTATTTTTATAATTTTGTATAAAATGGTGTTTCTTGTCTAATTCTTCGCTTGGGCATAGATAAAGGTCAATGGTCTTTTCATCCTCAACAAATAAACTTTTTTCTTTATAGTTTACATATTCGTTATGTAATAGTTTGCCGTTATCTACAACATCCGGTATAACATCAGTTGCAACAAAGTGTTTGAAGTTACTGTTATAGAAACCTAATTGATAGGCATTCCAACCCATAACAGGAGCGAATAGTGTTTCACCAGTGAATACACCGTCAAGTATACCTTTGTACGTGGCAGGATTAAAGATACTGGCACGATTGGCGCCAATCATAAAGTCTAACCAAAACTGACTGCTATCACCATCATACTTGCAGATATGGTCAAAGAATGCAGGACCTACTAAGCTATTGCGTAGTTTAAAATCTTCAAACATAACACGCATGAGTCCGAATGTATATTCGCTATCAGTAGTCCACAACTTCTTTGTGTTATAAAAGTTTACAAAGTTGATGTTCTTACATATCTTGCCATACTTACTATTGGTTCTACCTGCAAATGTGTCATTGCTTAGTATATTGGCATCTGGAATATCAAAGTAAAATTCTATCGGTTCTTTTAGTTTTCCATAACGGTTGAACCAGCCCAACAATGTTTGTTCAGCATCAGTTACCAATATCTTATAAAGCTGTTGTTTATAAAGATTTAATCTTTGTTTGCGGTCATCTTTCTTGCTTACACGGTTTACAAATGTATCAAGATCGCTACGGACAACGAATGCCCCACTACGATCCATAACATCAAGAACACATACCTTGTCACAAAATTCTTTAAAAGTTACATTAGGTAGCTTGAATTGATTTAAGAAATCTTGTTGTTTAAATTCCAAACTTTTCATATGGAAGAATTTTAACTAACTTCAGTTCTACCGTTTCCAATATCTCGGGATCTTATAACTCGCATGTCTCTGTTATCAGGATCTGCTTGTTGCTGTTCATAAACTTCTAGTGCCACATTCCTACATACAGTTTGGAACCAACGATCAACAATTAAAGCCTCGTTGTCATCTTCACGGATTTTGTATCCTGCACGAATCAGATTTAGTACGAACTTATCATTCCAGTCTAGTTCAAATGCACCGTTATTCACATCGTTAGGATCAAGTTGGACATGAACAATAGCTACATATGGTTCATTGTTTAATGTAGCTTGTTCTTTGGCTGAAAGCTCAGGTGCTGCTTTCTTCTCTCTAGGCTTGCGTTCCTTTTTAGGCTTAGGTTCTTCTGCCTTAACAGGCTCGGGTTTTTTAAACCATTGCTTGATTTTGTCTAACATTCATGGCCTCAAATAGTTTTGTGCTTGCTAGGTTCTTAGCCTTGCTCTCGCACATAATATCAAATTTATCATTGAAAGTCAATGCCCAATTATTAGTAGCATGATTCCAATAATAATCACTGTGGGCGCGCAATTTTTGCTTGTTGTGTCCCAAATTCATCAATGTTGTCAAAGAAGGTCTTTCATGTGTGGGATGGTCAACCAAAAGGTCTTCTCTTGAAACAGAATAGTGTATAACAGGGCGAATGCCGCGCCAACTATCAATAACCTTTTGAACCCTAACATCAGATGGTTCAATATACTCCCCACAATTAATCCAGTGGTGATGAATGTCCAAAACGATCGGAACCAAATCGCTAATTTGTAAACATGTGTTAAGATCATGTGTCATTTCCTCGTTTTCAATAGTAAGTGAATTTCGTGCTTCGGGTGATAAGCGTTGATAAGCACGCCTAATACCATCAGGACCTTGACGACCTGCAATGTGTACATTAATTTTAATGTCTTGAAATTGTTTGCCATAACCCATCCAACGGGCCATGTCAACATGGTATTCAAATTCTTTGATACTCTTATTTACTACCTCTTCTCGGTCACTTGCTAGAACAACGAATTGGTCGGGGTGAAAACTTACACGGACATCGTGTTGCCTTGCAGTTTCACCTAATGGTGCAAACCATCGTTCAAGACAATTCTGTACATCCGTACTTTGCCAAAAGTCTGTGTAATCATCGTGCGTATAGAAACTTAGCATATCACTTGTGATACGCAACATTCGCTGTCCATGGGGTAGAGTAGCAACCTTTTTGATTAGTGCGTGAGTATTCATGATGTTCTTTTTAGCAACATCAATAATTTTTTCTTCTACCTTATTGCGGTTGTTACGGCTGGCCCAAGCTAGAGTTGTACCACCCGTGTTAAGACCTTCGGTACTAACGATTTCACCCTTTTTATTGATTTCTGCCCATTTACAAGCGAAACCAATACGACGGATAGTAATGTCAAAAGAATGCATAAGAAAACCCAGATTGATAAATAATAGATATAGTGTAGCATAGTTACGCAATAAAGTCAACTATTTACGGAAACCAATATGAAATTTATAGAACTAATGGAAGGCGCAGAGCCAAAGCTCCCCGGAGCACCCAGTGGCATACAGATTATGACTCCTCAGCAATTCGTTGCTAAGAGTGCAGCCGGTGAAGAACCTGAACCTGAAAAAGGTGTAACGGAAGGTCTAGGGGACACCAAAACTGAAGTCCTAGGCACATACAAAGGCTGGAAGTTTGAAATTGAAACTCAAGAAGAAGACGACCGCTATGTTACATTCTACGGTGCTGTAAGTCCTGAAGGTAAGTGGCACAGTTTGCCCAAGCGTGCAACTGCTGACCAATTTAAGCAGTTTGTTGACAGTAAAAGTGTAACGGAAGCAACCAAACTTGCTGCTCCTACCCGCCCTATTGGTGATCCAGAACTAACTGACTATTTGGATCGTATTCGTACACAGCAAAAGAAAAAAACAGACAAGTATAAGTTACCATATATTCACCGTAGTAGCGTAGTTGGTTACTATAACGAAGAAGGTAAAAAGTATAATGTTGATGCTATCAAACAGGCATTAGCTGAAAGACCAAAAGCACTTCTCAAAAAGAATGAGAAGATGAAGCATAGCGACGGAACTGATGAACAATTTTTTAACGTTGGTTTTGCTGCACTTGTAGGTATCGCACTAGATGAAAACACAAATGAATTAATAGTAGTAAATACATGTCCTGGTGCGGGTAGTTGCAAAATAGATTGTTTTGCAATGAAGGGAGGCAAGGTGCAATTCCAAGGCCCATGGCTAAGCGATGGGCGCATTCTTACATATCTATTAAATGACCCAAGTGGTTTCTTCAATCAATTAAAAACAGAAATTGATAATGAAGTCAAGAAAGGTGCCAAGAAAGGATACAAGGTAAGTATTCGTTGGCATGATGCTGGTGACTTCTTTAGCCCCGAGTATGTAGATATGGCATTTAATCTAGCAAAGAGTTTACCCAATGTAGACTTTTATGCTTATACAAAAGTTGCTGATGTTGCGTTAGGTGAGAAGCCCGACAACTTTATGATTAACTGGAGTGAAGGCGCAAGTGCTTCACAAGAGAAGAAGGTAAAGGGCAGTGATCCTAGTTTAGAAAAAACAAAGAACAGCAGAATTATTCCAAGCAATTTATTCTATGATTTATTAGTGAAGGACGAAAAGAAGAACTTGGTTAAGGGTCCGGAAGGCCAATGGCAAGTGATACCTGACAAGTTACCTGAGCTAAAACAAAGACTAGCAAAAGAATACGGACTAAGTCCAAATAGTATTCTTAGCTATAGTGAGTGGGAAAGTAAAGTCAAGGGCAAAGATAAATCACCATTGCAGTACAATGTTATTATTGCGCCCGGCGAACCTGATTTAACTGCTAAGGATGCAGGAGTATTGAGTACATTGTTACTCAAGCATTAATCTTAAGTAGTTCGTTGATAGTATACAAGTTACGCATATAGGGTGATACATCTTCTAATACACTTGAAGGTAAATCGCCCTTTCTTCTTGGGCCGTACTTTACTTCAAATTCACAGCCATTAATGTCTTGGAACATACAAGTCATTTCATAAACTGTTTTACCTACACCATGTCCTAACGGTTCAACACTATTGCTAGGCTTATCAATTGCTGTTTTTAATGCGTCACAAATTTCCATGACATGAACATAATCACGCACACATGTGCCATCTTTAGTATCATAATCATTGCCGAATATTGTGAACTCGCCAGTCTTAACTGCTTTCATTAAATTGAGCATTAATCCGTCTGGATTTGTGGGAGGCACAACTGTGCTACCTATCACATTATAAAATCTAAAAATGCTATAATCTTTTTTGTTGTGTTGTGTGCAGTATTCACGGACTACATCTTCTGCGGCTCTTTTGCTAATACCATATGCACTAGCACAACCTTCGGCTGCACCAGTGCTAGCAAAAATAAAATTTTTTGTTTTTATTTTATTGACAACATTCATTGTGCCGTTCAAATTAGTGATATAATATTGAATAGGCATCTTCTCACTTTCGCCTACATTAACCTTTGCCGCTAAATGAATAACACAATCAAATTCTTCTTCTAAATTGAATTGACGGTTTATATCACAATGGTAAAAAGTATGTGGATCAACTTGTGGATAGTTAATATCTAATCCATGAACCTCGTATTCATCTTTTAACAAATGTGTTAAATGTGATCCAATGTATCCTGAACTACCAGTGATTAAAACTTTCTTTACCATGCGAATAATTCCTCTTTATCTTCTGTGGGTACAAAATTAGGATCTTTTGTTAGATATGTATCTTCATCCGTGTAGATTATACGAAATTTGTGTTTATTCGTTAGCACACTACGAATATCATCAATACAAATTAATTTTCGTCCCAAACTTGCGATATAATCTTTTAGTTTTATAGTGGTCTCGTTGCAAATCTTTGCAGTATTATTATTAGATTGTTTTGTTTTAAAATCATTAAAACATTCATTCCATTTATGAAATACTGTATTTTCTATACTACCAGCATGACTCAAAACACCTTTATTATACCAACTTTCAGCAGTAGCAAACATATGATATGCATTTAATATATCTGTTGCCATATTCTTTTTATTTGTTTCAAAAAAGTAACGGCTGTCAAAGTTTTTTGTCCATCGTTGATCACTTAGACAGAATGTGGGCAATTGTATGTGCTGTTCGTAAAATGCCATACCATAGCTTTCAACTGTGCTAGGATTAAATGCAACTCTTGCGTTTGTAATAAAATCTACTTTTTCTTTACCAACAATACTAGAACGAATGTCATACTTGACACCTAACTTAGATAAACGGTCCTCAAATTTTTTGACACCATTGGGGCTAGTCATTACTTTAGCAGGAAGTTTAGTCTGCTCAATCAAGTCAATAAACAATTCAGGATTTTTACCTTCTTCCCAGCGACCAACAAACAATACTCCCTCTCTAGGCGTTTGATGTTCTTCTAAAAGTCCACGCTCTGTAATAGGTATAGGAAGATGATATACTGTATCGCTGATGTTTAGTTGATTAAATTTGCTTTGTGTGCCAACATATATACCCGATGTTTCTAGCTGCTGTCGCATTAATTCATTTGTATTATGTAAAAATGGATTTTTAGTATCTTTGAAAATTTGACTTTCAAGATGTGTATAGGCAATAATCTGAATTACATCTTCAAGTCCCATTGTACTTGCAACCTGAACTGTCTCATATGTGTTGCAAATAAACGCATCATATAGATTATGCTCTAATGCTTCTATGATAGCATTTCTAAAGTTCGCCATTCTTTCATAGCAAAATGTATCGCCATACATAAAGATATTGCTATGATCGGTGTATCGTAATGGTTCTAGTGGTGCAATAACATTTGCCTTCAGTGATTTTACGAACTCGTTATCTTGTGGCTCTTTATCGGTAATGATATCTACTTTGATATTGTGACTATCCATTAATTCGCAAAAACTCTTTGCGAACTGTCCTATACCACCGTGAGGTATTAGTGTTTGATAACTAACTAAAAAACCAATTCGTTTATCGTATGTTCTCATACATTGCCTTTTAATCGTTCAACTAAGAATTCTTTCTTAGAATAATAACGATATTCAAATAACGGATCCCCAGGGCCTGACAACATAGCTGTTTGTTTGTATACTTGTTTCAACCAAAGAAATTTACCAGTGATATGGCATTTTTTAGGAAAGAATACAAACTTCAGTTCTGTCCCTATACAGAGGCGTTTGAAGCTATCTATATATGGACTTCCGTATCTACTCATTACCAGTTAGAATTGTATTCTATATATTTCTTAGGTGCATTCCAACCCATAATACTGAATGCATCCGCCCAAAATACAGCAATACTTTTAAACAAAATCGTAGTTGTAACATACAACGCAACCATACAAAATGGTGTAAAAAGAATTCCAAAAATAATATATTCCATTATGTTCCCCATTCGTTCTTAAACAAAGGCACTTGAAGTCTATCGCTATAACGCCAACCATTATTCATAGCTTCAACAGCAACGTTTCTAGCGTTAAGATTATACACTGATTCTACCCCACCGCAAGGCATCAGGTAAACAGGGCCATTGAAGCCAGCTTTACGGTATAAGTTTACTGCTTCTTTTGCTTCTTCTACATCTTCTTTAGTTGCTACTACAAACTTCAAATAAGTGTAACCATATTCATCATATTGAGCAACAACATCAGGCTTTATAGCTTCATCCCATTTTTCACCTGAAATACTTAGTTTAGGACTAACACTAAATGTTACGCTAAAATAACCTTTATCATGATGCCATTCACGATGCAACCATTGTCTAAATTCTTTAGTTAATTCTTGAGTGCCATTTGTCTCAAAGGTTAGTTCCTTCAATGGTCTCATTTTTTCGTGCGAAAGTAATTCAGGATACGATCTTTGCCATCCAAGCAGAGGTTCACCCCCTGTGATAACCAAGTGCTCATCTTGCCAAGACCGTCCAGGAAGTAAATCAATAATACTACTAACAATAGTATCGGTATTGAGCACAGGACTAAGATGTTTGAAACGAGGGTCCCAAGATGCATAACTATCACATCCAGTGCTGACAAGCGGAAGGGATTTATAATCTGTATAAGTTTCTGCATTAATCGCAATTGTATCTCTTTCTGTACTTAATTGACCTTTTGGCATGCCGAACCCGCCGCATGTAAAATTGCATCCAAAAGTTCTTAGGAAGACACTAGGTACACCCATATAGCGACCTTCTCCCTGTATTGAATAAAACAACTCTGATATTTTTAAATGGCTCATATTTGTTCCGAAATTAATTTTGCTGTGTATGGAGCTAATGTCCAACCTAGATGTCCGTGACCTGTATTATAAAATACATTTTTACATTTGTCACTTTGTTTGGTAATAGGCATCATGTTAGGAGTCATAGGTCGCAAACATGCCCATTGTGTGTAATCATGTGTATTAATACGGGGGAAGTTTGTATGTACCCATTTTAGTAATGGTTCAATTCTGTCTCTGCGAATATCATAGTTTTCACCTGCTAGTTCAGCAGTACCAGCAACACGGAACCTATTACCTAAACTTGAAGTTACAATTTTGGCTTTATCATCAAGTAAACTAACTTTGGGCAATAAAGATGAATCTACATTATTGATAGTAATACTATAGCCCTTTACAGGATAGATCGGTAATTTATCACCTAAGCTTTCAGCTATGTCAACACTGCCTACTCCAGCACATATGACAACACAATCAGAATGTTCCAGTAGATACTCAATATCTGCTTCGTCGTTATAGTAAAACTTTACACGATATTTTTTCTCTAAGACATTTGCCAATTGATAACAAAATTTATGTATGTCGCCTGTCCAATCGCTAGGGGTCCACGCAGCCCCGATCATATCCTTGATGTTTTTCAAGCTTGGATCCAAAGATATAGCTTGTTGGGGAGTTAGTATATCCCACTCAACATTGTTATTATTGTAAAGTTCTTTTGCAACTTTCGCAGAGTCAAAATACTTTTCATCTTTATAAAAGTGAAGTATGCCACAATCACTACGGTCAAACTCTAACTTTTCTTGGGTGCAAATTTCGTCATACAATTTTCTTGACTCTAAGCCCATAGCTATGGTTTTTTCAGTATTTGTTTTATACTGATTGGTCATAGTGTTATAAAGAAATTTACTCATCCAACTCCATTGCTTAAAGTCAAGCCGAGGACGAATAAGTAAAGGGGCATCTTGGGTAAGCATCCATTTAATGCCCTTCTTAACATTGCTCCATGTTGTCCATACTTCACTATTACTAACAGAGACTTGACCCCCATTAGCAAAACTAGTACGCATGGCAGGGTGAGGTTCCTGTTCAAATATAGAAACTTTATGTCCTGCTTTTGCCAAATAGTAAGCTGTTGTAATACCAGCGATACCTGCACCAATAACTGCTACATGTTTTTTATTCATGTTTGTTCTCATAATTAAAAGAGTTATTATCACCTAAAAACCATTTGGGATTGGTTTCAACAACATACTTTTTAGTACAAACCTTAAAATCAGGGAATAGTAGTTCTTTGGGATTGCTAGCAGCATCAAAAAATATACATCTATTATTTGGTTGTGCAGCATACTGTCCATTATCTAGTTCAATAAAATTGAAACTTTTATGATCCTCAGGCCATTCAGCATAACTAGTATCAATAATGTTCAAATCAGGAGCACTATGATCTACGGTAAAAAGATAATTGCCC
>Ga0129333_10006183_pt1 | contig 11327 bp, 9 predicted proteins | sample CPB6_08_DNA_FD_94474 | JGI IMG/M metagenome (GOLD analysis project Ga0129333, IMG submission 94474) | Freshwater to marine salinity gradient microbial communities from Chesapeake Bay, USA - CPBay_Sum_0.6_0.8_DNA | ecosystem: Environmental > Aquatic > Marine > Coastal | place: USA: Chesapeake Bay...
CATAAATCCATGGATCATTCCGGGATAACGACGCGTTAATGCGGAAACTCCTGCAGCGCGCAATTTGAAACCATAAATTTCCCCATCATCACGAACAGGGTCACCACCGGCAGTGATAATCAATGCTCGAGGAAGGCCTTGCAAGTCCTCTGCCTCTCCCGGGCATGCGTATTTGTCAGTTCTAGAAGTTTCACCTAAGTAGTTATTCCAAAACCATATGCAATCTGCACGTGTCAAGAACCTTCCAGTGGCATTTTCATAATAGGAAAGTGTTTCGAAAGCTGCTCGCAAAGCAGGATAGATAAGTAATTGCATGGCAATTCTTGGCCCGCCTTCATCACGTAAACGTAGACATACTGCCGCTGAAAGTTGACCGCCTGCACTGTCACCACCCACAGCCAATTTTTCAGGATCTCCCCCGAAGGTTGTTGCGTTACTTGCAACCCACTTAATGGCCGCAAGTGAATCTTCTAGTGCTGCAGGATGTGGATTCTCAGGGGCTAGTCGGTAATCAACGGAGACGACGATGCAATCTGCTGCACGTGCGAGGCGACGACAAAGTTCATCGTGCGAGTCAAGATCGCCAAGAGTCCATCCGCCACCATGAAGATAAATTAAAACTGGCAGTATCTTCGATTGAGTTGGTATGTATCTGCGAAGTTGAATTGGTCCAGCAGGGCCGGATATTGCCAAATCGTCAACTGCAAACATTGGTGTTGACTCTTTAGCAAATAATCGAACACGCTCTTGATAAGTCAATCTGCCTTGGACTGGCCCAAGAGTTCTCCACTCTGGTATTCCCGCTTCTTTAATACGATCAAGAACCTCGATAGCTTCTTGATCAAGGATCACATTTGCCGATAAGTCAGCCATATTGAGACATTACCCCGCGCCACATAAAATGTAAATGATTCTCGAAATTCATTTTACGTGCGCCAAAAATTGCGCGAGCAACTGCGGAAATGAACTATAACCAGAGAATTCTCAAGCTGTCCATCATACGGAATTACTTTGGTGCCGAAATATGAATATAGCTTTCCATGTATTGCATTAATAGAACTTTCTTGGCATCTTGTCCTGAAGCCTAGAATCGAAGAATTGAGGTCAGGTACATGAATCTCATGGGTAAAAATGAGCAACCTTTGCGAGTTGCAGTTGCAGGTCTCTTATACGAAACAAATACCTTCGCGCCCGGAGTTTCTACTCGAGAAAAACTCTGGCGTTCAGGTTGGGCTGAAGGCGCTGAAGTGTTTACATATGGACAAGGTATTGATTCCATTGCTGGTGCAATGAAAGTTGCGGATGCAGAGGGAGTAACCCTCATACCTACAACCTCAACAGGTCCCGCTAGCGGACCAATTTTTGCAAAAGGCGAATACAAATATTTTCGTGAGCGATTTCTCGACGGATTAAGACCCTTAGTTGGCAAAGTCGATGGCGTTTATTTGAGCCTACATGGCGCGATGGTTTGTGAAGACGAAGACGACGTAGAGGGTGACATCTTGCAGTCAGTCAGGGAACTCATGGGAGTTCCAGTCTCTGTTTCTTTGGATCTGCATACACATTTCACCGACAAAATGGGGCAAGCCACTCCTCTAATATCTGGCTATCACACCTGTCCGCACATCGATATATTTGAAACCGGAGAGCGTGCAATGTCGCTCCTCATTCATCGGCTTCGTGGTGGCCAACCAACAATGTCTTGGGTACAAATTCCTATGCTCTGCTCAGCGGAGGGGCATGACACAAACGTCGAACCAATGCACAGTATCCTCGAACGTCTAAAAGAGATGATTGAAGAGCCAAAAGTGCTTGATGGAGCTCTTTTTATGACGCAACCTTGGTTAGATGTGCCAAATGTCGGATGGACCGCAATTGTGGTTACAGATAATGATGCGGAACTTGCTAAGAAATATGCCTCTGAAATAGCAGATTTGGCATGGGGTGTGCGCGAGAGAGTTTTAGCTCCAAAAGTTGAAATCTCCGAAGCAATTAATCGGGTGTGTTCTGTTACTCAGGATGTAGATCTTGGTCCTTTTGTCCTCTCTGACGGTGCAGATAGCGTTTCCGCAGGTGCATCTGGTGATGGCGTCGCAATTGCCACAGCGCTTGCAAATGCCGATTTACCCGGTCCAGCTTTTGCTGTGATAGCAGATGCCCCAGGTGCGGCACAATGTCACAAATTAGGAATTGGCTCGCGAGTGAATTTACAACTTGGCGGGACAGTTACTTTGCGCTTTTTTAAACCAAGTACATTTGAAGGAACAATTATTAGCGTTCATGATAAAAAATACGCTTCTATCTACCCGCCGAACTCTATCGATCCTGGACAAGTGGCGGTTGTCAAGCTAGATAACAACTTACATTTGATTATTACGCAGCACCCCGTGCCTCAACTTGACTTGGAAGTGTTTCATCACGTGGGTCTAAATCCACGTCTAGCCCATGTCTTGGTGGCGAAATCTGCAGGCGGATATCGGGCATTTTTTGAACCTATTGCACGAGAGTGCATTGACGTTGCCACCACCGGACCATCCAGTTCCCAATTAGAAAAACTAGGATTTGAACGAATTACTCAACCACTCTTTCCCTTTGATCGACATATTAATTGGCACCCTCAACCCCAATTAAGTAGTTCAATCTGAAAAATTGTCGGATAGCCCCAATTTTCGGCAGCCCAACCTCTCCCATCTAAATACGGACATATAGTACATATTGCCCTGAGTCTTCTGGAGGGTGTAATGGAAACCTGAGCTGCGGAACAGAAACTCATGGCGACAGTGCGCAAAAGAGCGCTCCTGCCAATGCGGACCTTTTTGCGCGATACGGAATCAATGAAAAAAAAGCATTCGAAAGTATGTGCAATCAGCTGGTGGATATATACAGTTTAAACACAAGTGGTAATCGGAAAGACCGCCGATTTAAGGAGATACCGCACCGCTAAGTTAGATACAAAAAATCAATAAGTAGAATCACAAAGGATTAGGAGTATAGATGAAAAAGTTTTCCAAAACTTCAGCTCTCATCGCTCTTGGACTGAGTTTTTCTCTCGTTTCTCCAACTTTGGCAAACGCAGCTGCGCCTGGCAAAGTAGGAAGCACCACTCTGAGAGCATCTCATCCCCAAAAGCCAACGAGTTGGAACTATTTGCAAGATGGCACTAGCGCTCTTATGGTGCCCACTTATTTGAATATCCTCGAGTCTCTCTTCGAAACAACTGAAAAAGGCGACTTGAAGCCGTTGCTTGCGACTAGTTTCACTGTCTCAAAAGATGGGCTCAAGTACACCATTAATTTGCGAAAAGCTAAGTTCCACGATGGATCTACATTTGACTCTGCAGACGTGGTCTACTCCATCGAGAAGAACAAGACAAGTCTCAACGGAGTCCTAAACGGACCGCTCGCTTCTGTAAAGGAAGTAAAAGCTTCTGGGCCTCAAAAAGTCATCGTGACATTGTCACAACCAAGCAATCAATTTCGCGCTGGCCTAGGAAAGCCAACCACCATGATTTCCCCCAAGGGTTATTTTGAATCAAATAACGTTGGGAAGAAACTTATTGGAACTGGTCCTTTCAAATTCGGAGCGTTTCGAGCCGATGTTGATCTTGAATTAGATGCATTCTCGGGTTACTGGGGCAAGAAGCCTTTCTTCAAAAAGGTCATCCATCAGTTCCGAGCCGATGAGACAGCGACAATTTCTGCGCTGAAAACGGGACAACTCGACATCATAGGTATGCTCCTAGGACCTGGCGTTGACCAAGTCAAGCCATTCCGGACTGACCCGAAGTATCAAACTTTCTTCTGGCCATCTACATCCGCTTCCTACCTATTCTTAAATCCAAACACCAAAGCGCTTCAGGACATTAAGGTTCGCCAAGCAATTGCACACGCAGTTGATCGCCAACCAATTATTACTGCAGCCGTTGGTGGATACGGAAAGCCTTCCTGTGTAGTTGTTCCACAGTGGACTGCTCCATGGAATAGCGATTACTGCCCTTACAAGTTCGACGTAGCAAAATCCAAAGCTCTACTTAAAGAAGCTGGCTACGAGAATGGATTAACTCTTGATTTCCCATATCTAACGCTCGCTGAGTTCCCTGTCTCCTTTGAGCTCATTAGTGCGCAGTTGGCTGCGGTAGGGATTACCGTCAAGGGTAGAGGTATGGATATTGGTACATGGGTGAAAGAAGTTTGGTCAACACCAACTCCTGTATACGATATTAACCACATCACTAACAACGCTGCTCTCTCCGCATATGGTTGCAAGCTAACAACGCCGCCATACGGAAATGACATCTTGTGTGATCCTGTTTTCGAGTCATTCATTAGCAACAACGACAAGATTGTTGATGCGAAGAAGTACACTGCGGCTATGAAGGCAATGGCAAACCATGTTGCAGATCAAGCGTGGATGATCGAACTCTTCTCTAAGAATGAGCCAGGCATCGCCAATGCTAAACTCACTGGCATTGCAAAGTACCGGACCGATTACGAGATGGATTACCGCAATATCAAGTGGAAGAAATAACCAGGAAATAGGTAACTAAAGAAGAAGTAAAGGGGGAGGGTCTTGAACCCTCCCCCTTTCTCTTCATATCCTTATGTTTAACAAAAGGGAGTTGACATGATTCGGATTTTTTACCGGTCTTTAATCCTTATGATTGCCTCCGCCTTTGCCGGTTCTGTAGTTATTTTTCTTTTACTACGAATGGTCGGCGGTGACATCGCAACTGTCATGCTTGGCACAAAGGCAACTCCTGAGTCATTGGCTGCTATTCGCGAAGCTTTTGGATTAAATCGCTCCTGGCCAGAACAGTATTTTTCGTGGATAGCCGGTGTTCTCAAAGGGGACTTAGGTGAGGCGTATACCGGTCAATACGTGATTGGTACTGAAATTGCTCAGCGCCTCGAACCAACTCTTATTCTCACTTTCGGATCATTATTTGTGTCTATTCCAATAGCCGTAATCGTTGGAGTCTATTCCGCAGTTAACTTCACACGTTGGCGTGGTGTTGCAGTAGATGTAGTTGCTCAAGTTGGCTTAGCAATTCCGCAATTCTTTTTAGCGTTAGTTTTGGTAATTGTTTTTGCAGTCCAACTTGGTTGGTTGCCCGCCACTGGTTATGTCTCGATATTTATTGACCCTGTTGAAGCAATACGTTCAATGGTCTTGCCTATCGCAACTCTAAGTTTGGGAATTACAGCCGTGTTCACCCGTTTTGTTCGAACGTCAATGATCGAGCAGATGAACTCAGATTACATGCGTACAGCTAAGGCAAAAGGTCGCACCATCCGATCTGCCGCAATTATTCACGGATTACGAAACTCTGCAATCCCCATCGCTACTACAGGTGTCTTACAAATCGGCGCCTTAATGGCTGGATCTGTGGTCGTTGAGAATGTATTCGGGATACCCGGCATTGGGAGACTTCTTTTAACCTCTGTTATGACGCGAGAAGCAATAACCGTACAATCTCTCGCGCTTGTAATTTTACTTATTATTCTTGGAATGAATTTACTTATCGATGTACTCTACGGATTTTTAGACCCTAGAATTAGGCATAAAGAGGCACGAGAATGAAGAATCTCGCAGAAGGATCCAAATTGACTCAAGTTAAAGGCGCCCGAAATTCGCAAGGGCGTTCGTCAAGGAAGTCTCTACAATTAATTTTGGGCATTGTCTTAACAGGCTTCGTGGTCATGCTCACTATCCTCTCGTTTTTTTGGACTCCTTGGGACCCAATCGCCGTCAACGTTGAAAATCGACTTCTGAGACCAAATCTTTCGCACTGGTTTGGAACTGATCGATTAGGGCGCGATTTATTTTCGCAAATTATGGTCGGAGGCCAAAACACCCTTTACGTAACTTTGGTGTCAACATTAATAGGGGTAACTTTCGGAACAACATTAGGTCTTGCCGCAGCAGGATCTGGACCACGCTGGGGCTCGGTGCTCACTCGAATCTCTGATATCGGTATAGCGCTTCCAAGCATCCTGATTGCCCTAGTACTTGCGACCACAATCGGACCAGGAAGACTCAGCGTGATAGTCGCCATCAGTTTCTGGTTTGTTCCTGTAACGGCCCGAGTTGTTGTAGGACCTGCTCGACAAATTTTATCTTTAGATTTTGTTGAAGCTGCGATGACGCATGGCCGTAGCCGGATTTACATCCTCTTCAGGCAGGTACTGCCAAATATTGCTCCGATAGTAATTGTTCAGACTTCTATGATGTTTGCAGCGGGTATCTTGATTGAGGCATCGCTCTCATTTCTTGGAGTTGGTGCGCAACCTCCCACCACTTCATGGGGAAAGATTTTGATGGATTCACAACCACTAGTTCAGGAAGCTCCTTACTACACGCTTCTTCCAGGCTCCTTCATCATGATAACCGTGCTTGCATTTAACCTTCTCGGCGATGGTTTAGCAGTTCTTTTAGATCCGCAACACTCACAAAAAGGGGTTGCTTGATGTTAGAAATAAATAATCTTCGAATCAGCATCGCTGACAGAACTCTTGTGGAAATAGATCACCTGACAATTTCGGCAGAAGAGCGATTGGGAATTGTCGGCGAATCAGGATCAGGAAAAACGCTTACTGTGTTAAGTATTCTTGGCTTACTTCCGACAATGATGAACGTAACAGGATCGATTACATTTGCGGGTCAAGAACTCTTAAATAAGTCAGAAAACGACTTAGCTAAAATCCGTGGCCGAGACATTGCAATGGTTTTTCAAGACCCCGGCCGTTCACTAAATCCAACAATGAAAATAGGACGGCAGACCGGCGAGACTCTCCGCTTACATTCTGATTTGTCGAAATCCGAGATTCAAGAAAAAGTGATTGAACTTATGCATGCAGTGCAACTTCAGGATCCAGAGAAGCTTGCTTCACGTTATCCTCATGAACTTTCAGGAGGACAGCAACAACGGGTTATGATTGCCATGGCAATCGCATGTAAACCAAAATTACTTATTGCTGATGAGCCGACTACCGCCCTTGATGTTACGGTTCAACAAGAAGTTCTCAAAGTACTTCTACAATTGAGTCAAGAAAGCGGCATGGCTCTAATTTTTGTTAGCCACAACTTAGGAGTGGTACAGGCTGTTAGCGAACGTATTGCGGTTATGAATGCTGGCAAAATTGTTGAGATTGGCGAAACTTCTCAAATACTTAATTCCCCTAAAGCGCAGTACACGAGAGAACTCATTGGTTCTAATCCAAGCATTCCGGGAGCCGAGGAACTCAATCGTTTGCTAAGCACCCACTTCCCCACCGTTAAGGGAGTTTAAAATGTCGTTGGTTACTGCCAAAAACTTGAAGTTTCGCTACGCCAACTCAGGTCCTTGGATTATTGATGACGTCTCACTTTCAATTGAATCTGGAGCAAGTATCGGAATAGTTGGTGAATCAGGTTCAGGGAAATCCACCATTATCCGAATTCTCAGCGGCTTACTTTCTGCCCAAGAAGGGGAAGTAGTTGTTGAAGGTAAGAATTTGCGTGAATGGTCTAAAGACTCACCTCGTGAGTTGCGACGCTTTGGACAATTAGTTTTTCAGAGCCCCACTCGATCTTTTGATCCTCGAATGCGTCTAAGGCGCGCTTTATCCGAACCAATTCGAGCGCTGGAGAAGCGAGTCCCCAAGGATGACGAACTGGAAATGTGGACTTCTCGAGTTGGTCTGAGTCCCGAAATTCTTGATCGTTACCCACATCAACTCTCTGGTGGCCAATTGCAGCGGGTAAGTCTTGCTAGAGCGATGTCCATCAACCCGCAAGTTCTCTATGCTGATGAACCTACAAGTAGTTTAGATGTCTCTGTTCAAGCGCAAGTCCTCAACCTTCTCATGAAATTGCGAGAGGAACTTGGGCTTACTCTCGTTCTTGTTTCGCATGATCTTGCAATAGTTGGTCGACTATGCGAGCGAATAATCGTTATGAGACGGGGACAAGTTGTAGAAGAAGGACGAAGTGTCGATATTCTCACCAATCCGCAACATGAGTACACAATTAAATTAGTAAAAGCGGCAAAAGCCGTGAGTTTAAAGGACGCTACCTACCAATCAGAGTAGGCCGTAAAACGAAGTCAGATACATATCTGCGCTAACCTCCACTAATGGAATTTACCAATTTAGGGCGGACTGGACTTTCTGTAAGTCGCCTCTGCCTTGGCACAGTAAATTTTGGCACAGAGACAGATGAACCAACATCGCATGACATTATGGATCGAGCTCTTGAAGCTGGAATAAATTTCTTTGACACCGCCAATAAATATGGCAAACCAAATCCTGGCCGCACCGAAGAGATCATAGGTCGATGGTTTGCACAAGGAAATGGTCGCCGCGACAAAGTTATTCTTGCAACAAAAGTCTTCGGTGAGATGAGCGGTTTTGGTGATACGCCTCAATGGCCAAATAATAAATGGCTATCAGCGCTCAATATTCGTCGTGCCTGTGATGCGAGCTTGAAACGCTTAAAAACTGACTACATCGATCTCTATCAGATGCACTACATAGATCGGACCACACCGTGGGAAGAAATCTGGCAGGCGATGGAGATTCTCGTTGAACAGGGCAAAGTGATTTATGTTGGTAGTTCTAACTTTGCTGGCTGGCATCTTCTTCAAGCACAGAATGAGGCGCAGAAAAGAAACTTTTTGGGATTGGTCTCCGAGCAATCGTTCTACAACCTAGTTGTTCGCGATATTGAGCGAGAGCTAATTCCTGCAGCGAAACACTTAGGAATTGGGATTCTCCCTTGGTCACCACTTCATGCAGGAATGCTCGGTGGCGTACTTAAAAATGGAATAGAAGGAAAGCGACGTCATGAAGCTCGTTCAGCAGAGACGCTCGAAAAGCTTCGGCCACAAGTAGAGAGATGGGAAGCGCTTTGTGACAGCTGGAATCTGCCACCTGGTGATGTTGCACTTGCCTGGCTACTCAGTCAACCCGCCGTTACGGCACCCATAATCGGCCCAAGAACTTTGGAACAATTAAGCGCTTCACTCCGCGCACTTGATGTGAAATTAACAAACGAACAGATCATAGAAATTGAAAAGATTTTCCCAGGCAATAAGCCACACCCAGAGCACTACGCTTGGTGAGCTAATTTCCGGATGCTGAAAACGACTTCAATCTAACTCACCGGCATCTAGAAATAGATTGGTCAGTATGATTCGATTGCTCAATGAGCGCTAAAGGTAAAAAAGTTGCGGTGGTTGGAATTACCTTTGAGAGTAATAGTTTTGCTCCGGGGTTAACAGAAATAGATGCATTTAATCGATATTTGATGGTCTCTGGTCCAGAAGTTCTGACTGCAGGTTTAGGCAAAGATGAAATAGCAGGGGCACATTCTGTCGCCGACCAAGAGGGAATACTTTTAGTTCCAGTATTCGTTGCTGACGGAGGCTGTGGACCGACAGTAAGTGACTCGACTTATACATATCTCAAAGGTAGATTAATTGAAGAATTGAAAAAAGTTATCAATCAAGTTGATGGTGTTTACCTTCGACTTCACGGCGCCATGACGACTGAATCTATCGAAGACGTCGAAGGTGACTTGATAAATGAGGTCAGGAAGATGACACATCCCGACTTTCCAATTGCAGTGAGTTGCGATTTCCATGCGCACTTCACTGAAAAGATGGCTAGCGGCACAGGATTAATAGCGGGCTACCAAACTTGCCCACATATTGATTTCTACGAAACCGGCGCTCGCGCCATGAAGCTCATGGCAGCAGCTCTTAGTAATCCAAAGAAACCAACGCTTGCTTATCGCAAAGTGAAAATGATTGGACCAGCTGAGGGGCATGACACGAAAGTTGGTCCGATGCGAGAGGTCCTTGATCGGCTACATGAAATCGAAAAGTTGCCAGGCGTTCTAGATGCAACGGTTTATTGCACGCAGCCTTGGCTTGAGGTTTCTGAATTAGGGTGGAGCGCGGTTGTAGTAACCGATGGAGATCAAAATTTAGCGCAAAAATATGCCGATGAGCTCGCTGCCATGATGTGGGAGCGGCGAGAGCGAATTCTTTATAAGAAAACTGAATTGGCCGATGCATTAAAAGAAGTTTCATTGAGTAGTGATTCAGAAAGACCTTTTATCTTTGCTGATGGAAGTGATAGTCCTTCCGCTGGTTCTACTGGTGACAGCGCATTTTTACTCAAATATCTGCTGGAAAATAAAATCGACGAACTTGTGTACATGAGCGTTACCGATGCCCAGGCAGCAGCTGATTGTTTTGCAGCTGGAGTGGGCGCTGAAGTGTCAGTAAAAATTGGAGGAACGCTCTCTCCCAGATTCTTCACAAGTGTTCCAGCGAAAGGAACAGTCGTGACGCTTTGTGATGGCATATATCAATCGAAATATCCCTCGAAAATCTTTAATGCCGGACCAACTGCTGTCCTAAGAATTGGAAAAATTCACGTTGTCATCACTACAAAGCCAGCCTTCATGCTTGATTATCAGTTGTATTTACGAGTTGGTCTCGATATCACAGTTGCCAAAATCGTCCAAGCAAAATCCGCCGGTGCGTATCGCGCCTTTTATCAGCCACTCGCGTTCGCCTGTATTGATTTTGCTGCACCTGGCGCCTCTGATAGTAGGCTAGAACTAATGCCATTCACCCGGCCAAAACGTCCGCTCTGGCCGCTCGATAGAGACATAGAGGATCCCTGGTACTCATGAATGTAAATATCTATAACCCTGGTTGTGAACCAATTATTTTTAATCTCGAAGAGATGAAATTGGAAATGACAGAAGCCTTAAAAAACGGTTCGCATCCACGAGGTCGCTTACTCAATGGCAGAATTGTTGTCGTACTTGCAACTCCAGATAATGGTACGGCTAAAGATGTAGCTATTGGCCTAAGTGCTATTCCGCCAGGGCTAAGCACGGAGGAACACTCGCACCCCGCCGAAGAAATCGCCACCGTTTTAGCTGGCGAAGGAATCGTCTATATCGACGATGTTCCCTTCCCAGTAACTGCTGGATCAGTTATTTACACGCCATCAAATGCCCGCCATCGAACCATCGTCACAGGAGACGAAACCTACCTTTCCTGGTGGATGTACGCGCCCGCCGGTAGTGAATCTCGCTGGTTAGCCTCGCAAAATTTCGCTGAACCAACATCATAATTAGCGCCCATCTTTTTCCGCGATGCGTGATGTGGGATAGTCCTAACATAGCTAAATTGTTACTCTTATTAGATGAAGTTCGATAAGTCGAAAGCTGCATGGGAGGCAGGCGCTGCCTATGTTGCAGGTGGCGTGAATAGCGGATATCGCACGGGGCTGCGCCCCCACCCATTAGTGTTCCAAAAGGCCTACGAC
>Ga0129333_10006184_pt1 | contig 11326 bp, 5 predicted proteins | sample CPB6_08_DNA_FD_94474 | JGI IMG/M metagenome (GOLD analysis project Ga0129333, IMG submission 94474) | Freshwater to marine salinity gradient microbial communities from Chesapeake Bay, USA - CPBay_Sum_0.6_0.8_DNA | ecosystem: Environmental > Aquatic > Marine > Coastal | place: USA: Chesapeake Bay...
GGGGCTATGTGCCCCTCTCCCGCTGGGAGCTGATTCCGGAAGACTTCTCGATCACCGACTACACCAAGCCCTCGCACTACCGGATCACCACCGCGCAGCGCCTCACGCCTGAGCAACAAGGGCAATATGTCAATGTGCGCATACACTCATCCCGCGTAGCGCGCTTCGACGGGCTGTACCTGCCCTGGAACGTCCGAGTGCGAAACACCGGCTGGGGCCTTCCGGTGCTCCAACTCGTCTGGGAGGCGTACAAGCGCTACGAGACCGCGATGTCGGGCCTGGAGTCGATGACCACCGACTCGGACCTGTTCGTCCACAAGATCCCCGGTCTTTTCAACCGCATCGCTTCCGGCAACGAGAGCGATCTGCGCAAGCGCCTCGAGGCCAACAACCTCAGCCGCTCGGTCTACGGCGGCATGGTCGTCGACACCGAAGAGGAACTGAGTTTCCTCAACCGCGCGCTCAGCAACATCGCCTCGGCGACCGATCCCTTCGTGAGCGACCTCCAAGCCGCTACCGGTTGGCCGGCCTCGATCCTCATGGGCGAAAGCCCCGGCGGCCTGGGCAAAGAAGGGCGCTACGAGGAGCGCGTCTGGGCGTCGATCGTCGAGCAGTGGCAGGAGGTCTACTGCCGCACTGCGGTGACCGAGGTGTTCCAGTACATCCTGGCCTCTCGCGAAGGCCCCACCCGAGGACGCCCACCGGCCAACTGGGGCGTTGAGTTCCCCAGCGTCTTCACCGAGACCAATAAGGAAAAGGTCGAGCTGCGTCAGCAACAAGCCTCGATCGACTCTCAGTACATCAACATGGGCGTGTTGAACCCCCTCGAAGTACGCGCCGCTCGCTTCGGCGGCACCGAGTTCAACATCGAGACAACGCTTGACGAGCGCTTCAGTGAGCAGCTCCAGGCGAAGGCCGACGCCGAGTTCCAGATGCAACTCATGAGCATGGAAGCTCAGGCACAAGCCATGCAGAATCCACCGGTGGCGCCGGGGGCAGAGCCCACAGAACAGGGGGAACCCCCCGGGAACGACGCGGAAGGTGCTCCGATCCTTCCAGACCAACAGCAAGATTTTACATTTGACTCGTTAGATTTCTATCAAGCACATGGCTACAAGATTCGAGTCGCCAATAAGCACCAGGACATTCGCCTTGGTTACCTCGTAACACCAGACGGCCAACGGGTCGATACCGACGGCGTACCTTCGATCTTTGTTGTTGGCCCCCACCGCGCGCATGGGCGCAAGCTTTACCGAGCGCGATTCGACGTGGGAGGTGAGCTTGCTGACGGCCCCTATGCCATCGGCTTTCGCACAGTCAGAGCAGCGAAGCAGGCAATCGCTTATTTCTACACTCGGCAGAATGTGGCAGGGCTGTCCCCCGTATCTGAGGGCGAAGCCGAAGCTCTTCGCGCCGGATGGGAGCAGTACTGATGAGCAACCAGAGCCCCTCACCTCGCGAAGCTGCCCGGGCTGCGACCTATCTCGCCACCCGAGAGCGGCTGGACTTCCGCACAGGGAAGACACGCGCCACCGTCCAGTGCAACCCTCCGAACGTGCGTTGCGGGGACCGTTGTATTCCCCCGACCTGGGACTGCCGCCTCAAAGGGCAGGGTAATGACCCTCACCTGGCAGCCAAGCGCACGGACCCCGTGGGAGGACTGGCCAACATCGAGCGCGGCATCAAGCGTCTGGGCAAATTTGCCAGAACAGGCAGCTTCTCCGAGCTCGAATCGAGTAAGCGCTCCCTTGTACGCGGTGCCGTCAAGCTCAAGCCAGGCACCCTAAAAGAGAAGGATGAGTTCAAAGCCTGGATCGAGCAGAACTGGAGCCGGATCGCTATCCCAGTCACCATCGCTGGTGTAGGCCTCTTCGCTCACGCAGGGCTAAAGAGCGGCAACGTCTTTGGGTATCGCGAGGGCGCCGGGGCCAAGATCGACCGCGCGGTGCATACCGGTATCGGAGCCGTCCTCGATGTGGTCCCTGGCGTCGGCCAGGCCCGCGCCTACACCCGTCGCCGCGCCGCGGAAGCAACTGCCTTCAATCTCGAGCGCGTAAGCATGCGCACCCAGCGCAAGCGCAGTCTCCTGAACCCCGAGGCCGGAATCCCGGGCACACCGATCCCGCCGACGTGGAAGACCAGCGGAGGTAGTGATCTTAATAGTAGCCTTCTCGATATTGACAATGCAATAAAAGGCTCAGACGCTAAAGCGCTAAAACGCAAATCAACGTTTTACGACTGGAACACTGATCACAACCTCGCTTTCTGGGGCGCAACCCACCCCAGCAGCGGAAAAAGCGTATTTGCTGAACCCAGCGCGAAGGCTTTTCTGAACGATGAGTGGCGCCTAAATCTCCCAGCAAATGCAGACGCATCGGCTTACAGAGTCGCCCTTAAGAGCCGTATCGCATCTGAGAGCGACACGTTCATACAACTCGCTAAGCAGCAAGGTTTTCGTGCTTACGGCACCCCCGGTGAGCAATATCTGCGCAATGAGGACATCGACGCATTCATCGTGCGTAACACGCGGGGAATGCCCCCCGAGCTCGCCTCTGCACATGGTGCCTTTCTGAGGACTGCAGTAAAACGCGGCTCAAACAAAACCAAGGCGAACGTTATTTATGCCGGTCATGTACGCTTCTATGACGAGTACTTTAAGAAGCGTGTTGTACCTAATCTAAAAAACGTAGCAGGCGCCCCTGGTCTGGATCGAGACATGCGCGGTGAAGGAGCCATCTCCTTGCGTGCTGCTGCAAATAGACGTCGCACCCACTTCCTAATCCAGACGAGCAACAAACCGAACCGAGCAAGTGCTGGTATTTCGCACGACGAGCTGTTCATGCTCGATTACTACCACACCAAGGTAGTCGGTGACACGAAGTCCCCCTACACCATCAACACGCGCCTGGCCGTGACCGCGGCCTCCGAGCTTTCCGGCAAGGCAACGCTCACATCACAAGAAGCCATCGAGCTTCTCAACACGACCTACGGCTTCCCGACGGCCCGGCTGGAGCAAAGGCGCACTACGCCCCGGACCGCCCCCGCAGCCCCTGCCCCCGAGGGCGAACGCCCTGCGCGGCGCGCATCCGACGCCCAGAAGATCGCCGGCATGATGCGGCGCAAGAACCCCGACGGCACTCCCGTCTTCGCGACCCGCGAGGCAGCCGAGGCCGAGCTCCGCCGGATGAAGCGCCAAGACGCCGAGGAGCTCCCACCCCGAGTGCGGGCCTACCTGGAGATGCAGGCCCGCCTTGACAAGCGCTGCGGCAAGTCCGGCATCCCCGAGAATCGCAAATGCACCAAGACCACGCCTGCTCAGTCGCGAGAGGCCGCTCAACGCGCAAAAGGCGCAGCCGAGCCCGGGGTTACTTGCTCACCGGGCACCCAGAAATGCGGTGAGATTTGTATTCCGCAGGGGGCCACTTGTCATGTCAAGGCTGGTGGGGATGCTTTAGGTACTGCAGCCAAAGTCGCTTCTATAGCAGGAGGGGCCGCAGCTGTTTACGGTGTCATCAAAAATAGGAAACGCATAGGAGCCGCCGCTCGCCGTGGGACAATCCAAGCCCAACGCACTTTGCGCAACTCAAATAGGCAAGCTTATCGTAATACTTTCGTGCGTGCCCGTGCTTCTCGCCGTGTAGCCAATAATGTCGTTCGCACGCAAACTGATCAAACAGTAGCCGAGCTGAGCAAGCGTACTATCCAGACGCTCTCTAGAGCGGACGTAGACACGGGTATATCTAGGCTTCCCAAAAACTTTCAGGAACCAGTGCGGAAGCTCGTAGGTGGTGCGAAGCTGTCTGCCGCCCATCTCGCACTCAAAGCCAAAGGTGGCCGCATAACCTCTGTAAATAACGTTGATAACTTTAGTAACTGGGAAATGAAAGATGGCACTCTTCTTAGCACGGGTTCAGTAGATGACACGCTTGTCATCTACAACACAAAGCCGCAAGAAAGCATAGGAGGCGCTCGCACCTACGCCACCCAGTTTCGCGTCGATGGTGAGTTCGATGCAAAGTCTCCAGCTGCTTCCCGCAACTCTCGCAAAGTAGCTTCTACTGTCAAGAAAATGTTTAAGTCACAGATGGATCAGCTACCTGACAACTCTATTGTTACTGCTATTCCTTACGCTGCGGACAACAAAGGCAAGAAGCGTCGTTCTATTTATGAGCTTGTTGGTTTCCGTCAAGCGCTGAGCGGCGATGAGCGCCTCTTCGCCATGAAGACAAAGGGTAAATTCGCTCGCATGGGGGACAATCATATTGAACAGATCGCCGATCTAATTCGCAACGACACTCTGACACTCGATGCGCGAACTGCGATCACCACGAGAACGGCACGTTTTGACTTCACGCCGGTAGCCAGCCGCCAAGGTAAGCCTTGTGGTAAGAGCTTTATCCCCAAAAATCAAAAATGTAGCAAAGCAACAACCGCTAAGTACGCAAACCAAGCCGGCGGCAACTCTGAGAGCTGGACACTCACTCAGAAAGTAAGCGCGGGAGCCGCCGCGTTGACCACAGCAGGCGCTGTCGCAGGTCTCGTCGCCGTCGCTTCTAACAAGAAAAAAGTCTCCGCCTATCGCAACAGAGTCTCGAGATCGGCAGTAGAAGCCGAAAAGCTCGCCATCGAGTACGAACGTCAGTTCCGCGAGCAGGCCGCCCAACGCCTGAAAAAGCGCCCTCAGGACGTTACTGGTTTCGAAGCCTCGGTCTACAACTACAACGATAAAGGCTTTGATCGTGGCTTCGGCGCCTTTGAATCCGACGCTAAATGGTTCGGCCAGACCAAACAAAGCAAAGGCGCCGTCGTGATGCTGTCCTACGCCGACGCCAAGGGCAAAGGCGGCTTCGAGATGGCCAACGGCGGCGCCTTCCAGTCTGTCTGGGGTGAGCGTGACATTCTCCCCTACGCCAACAACATCTCCCAACCCAAGGCGAGCAACGACCTCGACCACATGCAGCAGCTCACCCGAGAGCGCACCATGAAGCAAGCCGAGCGCGTCGCCGGACCCCTCGGCAAAGGCCTGGCCAAAGGCGCCTTCACGACTCAGGACGCCATCAAGCGCTTTGAGTTCCTCCGCAAGAACGTCAACGAGCGTGGCTTCAACCCTGACGCTGTTCGTGCTGCGGCCTTCGTCGTGGCCCAGCGCCGGCTGACCGGTAAGCCCGTCGACATCATGTCTTACAGCAACGGAGGCAACGTCGCTACTGAAACCCTCGCCATCCTCAGTGAGATGGGCTATCGCGACGTCAAAGTCGTCAACGTCGCTGGTCCCACCTTCGGTATCTTTAACCACTCAGACGACAATATGCGCACCTGGGTAAGCGAAGGTGACGAGTTCTACAAGTATTCCAATGGCCAGGCTTTCGTGGGCGGTAACACCCGCATGCTGAAGAACAAAAACATCCCTCACGGCCTACGGGACGGGATCGACCCCAACAACAGAGAAACCGGCGCTACTTGGCGTCAGAATATGAAAGACAAAAAGAGCTATTTACTCGACGAACAGCTCCAACAAGAGGCCTATCAATACCTCACCGTCGACAACAAGCGGGCCAACGAGCTCGTCAACGAAGTCATCTGGCGCGTCGGTGAAGACATGAAGTTCGAGGGCGATCTCGGCACCCTGTTCGGGAGCAACAGCACCGTTGCCAAGTCCCGCTTCAAAGGCTTCCTCGCGTCCATGCCCCGTGACCAGGCCCGCCAACAGATCAAAGCCGAGCTCGAAGGGCGCATGCTCGACGTCTGGTACGGCGGCTACAACCCCAAGCAGGTGAAGAACGCCCAGAAGGCCATCCGCCAGGAGCTTCTCACCTACACCACGCCCTCGCGTCCCACGCAAGTGCGCACCCCTAGGCCGACTTCCCTCAGCCAGAGGATCGAGCGTCTGATGGAGCAGAACCCCGGCATGTCCCGTGAAGCAGCCCGTCGCAGAGCACAAGAGCAGATGCGCCGTCCCACCAAAACCGACGCCTACGACTTGGCCTGCGCCCTGACCCTGCAACGCCTGTGCGCCGCCTAAGGCCATGGACGTCGTTGAGCGGTACAACCTGCTCCTCCGCACCACCGAGGACGGCACGCTTCGCCTGCTGAACAAAGTCCTCGACCAAGCCTTCAACCGCCTGGTACGCCGGGCGCGCGTTCACATGCGCATCGGCCGGGTCGACCCGGTGCAGCGCAATCTCGCCCTGCTCCAGGAGTTCCGGCAGCTCGTTCCCTCCTTCCGCTTCGATCGGGTCGATGCCTACGACCGGCTCCTGCGCGACCTCGTCAGGCAGGCCAGTTCCCGTGGCATCGCCGTCGCCGACGAGCTCACCCAGCGCATGGCCCCCGACCGCGCCCGCATCGATGTCTCCATTCCCCTCGAAGCGACCGCTGCAGCCGCTGCCCAATCCAAGGGCTACCTCCGCAAGCATGGCGAGCGCTTCGCCATCACCTCAGCCGAGATCGTCGCCCAGGGTGTCGCTGAAGGCCGGCCAACCGACGCCATGGTCCAGGACCTGCGCTCCCGCCTCGGGGTGGTGAAGTCCCGCGCTGAAGCGATTGTGCGCACCGAATCACTTCGTGCATACAACGACGCCTCTAATACGTACTACGCGGCACAAGGCATCGAACTTGTTATGTATTACGCCACCGCTGATGACCGCGCCTGCCCACTCTGCGCCCCGAGAGCGGGCAACATCTACCGTAGGCAAGATATTCGTGTCCCTTTACACCCTAGATGCCGTTGTTACCTCGCACCTTGGGACGCTGACATCGCTTCCATGGACCAAAATTATGCCGATATGCGAAAAGCGCATAAAAAAGAGGTCGAACAGGCAGTTCAACGCCTAGGCGCCGCACCTGTTTCCCTCAACAAGGCCGCGGTCTTCGAACAGATCGCACCTGTTCCGGTGTCCTAGCCAGGAATAGGTTCTTACACTGGCCTATCACAAACCGGGCGGACGCGCCCCCTAGTCATGGCCGCTTCCACCACTAAGAAGCCCACCGCCTACCGCGAAGGCCGCGCCGACAAGAGCAAGAAGCCCTCGATCGAGATCGAAATCAAGCCCGAGGGCGAAGAAGAAGAAGAGGGTCCGGAAGGCGAAGAAATGGACGCCTCTAAGCCCCACTCCCGCAAGCGCAGCGCCAAGGGCGCCAAGCACACCAAAGCCCCCATGGACGGTGGCATGTACGGTAAAAAGCCGATGGACGGGGAAGGCTGCAACTGCGGTAAGCGCAAAGCCAAGTGCGACGGAAACTGCGGCAAGAAGATGGACCGCAACGACGCCCTCACCCCTCAGGAGTACCTGGCCGCCTGCGAGCTCGGCATCCAGGGCCGCGCCCGCTCTTACATCCGCGCCCGCCTCGACGCTGAAGAGCGCCTCGATCTGAAGTGCGGCAAAGGCTCCATCAGCCAAGGTGAGAAATGCACCAAAGGAGCAGCGACAAAGGCACAAGGCCCCAGTGCAGCGGTAAAAGTTGGGCAAGCTGCAAAAGCTGTAGGCCTGGGGGTGCTCGAGACCGGTAAGTGGGTCTCCGGCTACAACATCGGCAAGACCATTGCCTCGGGTGTTACCCAAGGGAAAAACGAAAAGGGATCAGGGGGTGCCAAAGCGGGCTCCATCATCGGTTCCGCTCTTCTCCTTAACCCAATCGCAGGTATCGGTGCGGCTCGCCGCGTAGGTGCTTTTGGTTCCACCGACCTCCAGCAGCACGCTCAGAACGAGAAGAAGGAAAAAGCCTGGCGTAAGAGCGTCGGTTATCGCGATGGAGGAACCTATGCCAAAGGTTTCAAAGTCGACTACGCACAACTGGGGCTCTGACCATGACTCTCACCCCGAGCACGGTCCGTTGCGACCTAAAATGTGGTAAAGGCGCCATCTCCAAAGGCGAAAAATGTACTAAGGGCACTGCTCAAGAAGTTATTGAAAAAGCCGCACCTATAGCTCTCGGCTTGGGGCTGGCTGCAGGTGCTATCGCGCTGCATCGTCGGGGTAAAAGACCTCGTATCGGGGATGGACGGACTGTGCCAAACATTCCCAAGACTCCTCCTAAGCCTGGAAAGGTTTCCAGCCCGGCGAGCAAAGCTCAAGCCGAGGCAATGGCGACCCGTGTAACTGAGCGCGTTAAACAGCGTGTGCGTGAAAACCCGCAGAAAATAGCCTACGAAATGCAAGCGGAAGAAATTAAAAGCGCAGCGATGAGAGATGTGGTGCGTAGCAAGAAGTTCCAAGATGCGTTTAAGAGCAGAGCCATGACTATGGAAGAGCTAGCTGAACTAGCTCGCGATCCTGATGCTTTCGATAAATGGATGAAGCGCACGGACTCCGCACTAACCCCGAGCACGATCCGCTCGGATCTCAAATGTGGTAAAGGCGCCATCTCCAAAGGGGAAAAATGCACTAAGGGCACTGCAACCCCGGCTAAGTCGAACAACACCATCCGCAACATCGCCCTTGGTGTAGGCGGCGCTGCTGTTCTTGGAGGCATTGCGCTGGGTGCCACAAAGATGCGCGCTACGCAACGCATCGCTTCCAAACCTCTAGGTAAGAACGCTACCCCCGACCAAGGCATTGCCCAAGGTAAAGCTGCATTCAAACAAGCCCGCGGTGTGCCCCTCGGAGCTGAGATAGCTGGTGCTGGCTTGGGTATAGCCGGCGCCGGTCTGATGGCCAACGAATACGCTAAAGAACCAAGGAAACGCCAGGCTGGAGCCATCATGGCCGGCGGCGCGCTGATGTACTTAGGGACCGGTACTTATATGTCGGGGCGCTCAATGCGCACTAACCTCGCTGCCAAAGAGGCTGAGTGGACGACGGGCGCCGAGGATTACAAGCGGCAGTGGAACTCCGCGCGCGAGCAAGCACAGCAACGTGCAAAGCAAAACGCAGCCTCAGGCAGCCAGGGCAGTCGAAACGTAGGCGCCAACAAGGCTGTGGAAAACCCCTTCAAAGACCTTGACATCCCCGAGAGCGCTTCCGACGCAGATGTCAAGAAGCAATGGCTCAAACTCATGCGGGCGAACCACCCGGACGTCGGGGGCGACCCTAAGAAGGCCCAACAGATCAACGCCGCCTACCAGGAGATCCTTCGCCGCCGGGGCAAGCTCGACTCGATCTACGCCGACGGCTTCAACATCGACTGGGAGGCCATCGCACTGTGACCCTCACCCCCAGCACGGTCCGTCTCGACCTCAAGTGCGGCAAAGGCGCCATCTCCCAAGGGGAGAAGTGCACCAAAGGGCCGACTACCCAGGCGAAGATCGCCCTGGGCGTGGGCCTAACGGCCGGTGCCCTTGCTCTTGGTGCTCTTGCAACACGCCGTAAGCCAGGTGCCGCGCGCCCAGCGAGCACCCCGCCCCCCGAGAGCGGCGCCATTCCCAAACCCTCCGGCCCACCTCGTCTCCCCGGCACTTCGCCACGCGCTGCCCTTTCTCCCGCACCTCCGCGTCAATCCAAGACCCAGCGCATGCGGGCCAACACCGCCACCGCAGTGCGCAAAGCCGAGGGTGCCATCGCCCAGACCGCCCGCGAGGAAGTCCGTCGCGTCGCTCAAATCGGCAACACCATGGCTGCCACTGGCGAAGCCACGGGCATGGCGGTGAAGACCGGCCTCCGCGAGCTGCGCCTCCGCACCGAGGCCGCTCGCCGTCGCTTCGAGCCCGGGTACCGCGCTCCTGATCAACGGCGCCTCCCGGGTGGGGTGCAAGCTCCCCTCAACGCGCAAGCTCCCGAGCGCGAGGCCATCCCCATCGATCCCCGCACCGGGCAACCCAGGCGCCCTCGTGCCCAAGGCTTCGGCCGCCGGGACAACTACATCCAGCACTACGCCCCAGTTCAGCTCCAACCTCCCCTGCGCCGCGACACCGAGGACGGGAAAGTTGTCGGCCTGGTAAGGATCGACGCCCCCGAGGGCGGTCAGGGCAAACCGTGCGGTGAGTCTTTCATCCCCAAGAACAATAAGTGCAGCAAAAAGACGGGTTCCTCTACCAATTCAAACCTCCAAACCGTAGCTACAGTAGCTCTTGCCGCAGGCGTACTAGCTGGAGGTACTTATTTGTTTAAGAAGAAATACTTTTCTAAGGAGGAGTGGGACAACCATCCCGCCAACAAGCTGAATAACCCCAAGCTCACCGAGGCCGAAGCCCAGCGCATCGTCGATGAAGCCATCGCCGGTGGTCAGAAGTGGGACGCTCAGGAGAAGATAAACGCTCGCCGTAGTGCTGCAGAGTGCGGTGGTGGCCTGGGAAAGATTCAAGCCCCGGCGAAGTTTGACGCGGCGATCCCTACGCCACGCTGCCAAGCCGGGGAGGGTGCCTTTGGCACCTACTTCGTTCATCCCTCTGAGCAGTACGGCATCAAGCTATTCCGTAACGGCAACGAGGACGACGTTGCCAGCGAGTTCCGTCGTTTGGACAAAGCCGACTACGCGGGCGTCAATGTCCCCTCCCCACTGCGAATGCAGGCAATCAGGGATGCGGATGGTGAAGTTAGAGCGCAGACTCTTGTCCTGACCCATATGAAGGGGTACAAGACTATTGATAGCGAGCACGGAAACGCATATGGTACTGCCGCAGATGCGCCTTTAATAGTTCAAAGAAATATCGCTCGGCAGTTCCGACTTTTGCATACCGCAGGTCTTGCCCATGGGGACATTCACTCTGGCAACTTGATGGTCAACCCCCGCAGCCGGAAAGTCGCCCTAATCGATTTTGGCTACGCCACAGAGCTCCACGACCCTAGGCAATCTCCGCACTACCGCAATGGTGTTCAGAACCTTCTATCCGACATGAATCGACTGCCTGAGTTTCTAGGGTTCTCCTCGCGTGGGACTGATTTTATTAGTAGGTACAAAGGGGTTCTAAGCAACGTCGAGAAACAAGCAAAAGAACTCTCGAGCTACGGAGGTAGAGACAACGAAGAACGCTTCCAGATCGCGGTTAAGCGCTACCACGACGCGCTCGAGACCGAGCTTCTCTGGGATGACCGCATGCCTCGTTCACGATTTGTCAGTGGTGCCGACCAACCCCGCATTCCCGGCCTGACACGCCGGATCCTCACGGCCAACGCGAATACTCGCGAACGTGACATCATGGCCCGCGACTTCGTACAGAAGTCCACCCTTTTCCAGCAGCAAGCAGCCGCGTTGGGTGTCAAACGTCCACGCCTTTTCCTCGCCCTCAGACCCGAGCGTGACGTCCGAGCAAGACAAAAGCCCTTCGGCACCCCGATTCCAGCAGTTTCTACCTATAAGTTCGGCGGGCCACGACGTAGTACAAGGTCGCTGCAAACCCCTGAATATGAATGGGAAGACTGAGGCAGAATCTCCACCGCCGGTGAAACCC
>Ga0129333_10006185_pt1 | contig 11325 bp, 11 predicted proteins | sample CPB6_08_DNA_FD_94474 | JGI IMG/M metagenome (GOLD analysis project Ga0129333, IMG submission 94474) | Freshwater to marine salinity gradient microbial communities from Chesapeake Bay, USA - CPBay_Sum_0.6_0.8_DNA | ecosystem: Environmental > Aquatic > Marine > Coastal | place: USA: Chesapeake...
AGTTGTGGTAGCTGGAGGGTTTGGATTCCCAATGGTGTAACCACTTGCCCACATACGATCTAATGTTTCGCGGGGTAGGCCAGCAGCTAGTAGTTGTCCGGGGGATATACTGTTGTCATTAAACCAAGCAATCTTTTTTTCGTCTGAATAAGACTCCCAATCTGCCGGAATAGTGACATCACCAATTTTTTGAGCAGGTTGTTGCATTACTGTTGTGGAAGTAGAAGCAGGAGCAGGAGGAGGGGTAGAAGTAGAGGAGGTAGAAGTATTTAAGTATTTATTAACGTCTTCTGTTGTTAATTCAGGGTTAACCGTCTTTGCAGCGGTTAAAAGTTCCGATGTAGACAGCCCAAGCTCATCTGCCTTGGCTTTGATAGCGTTAGGATCCCCGAGGTTTTTAAGCATCCACTGCCCAGCGTTACTATATTGCTCCTCTGTAAAACGTTCAGTAGGAGCAGGGGTAGGGGTAGGAGCAGGGGTAGGAGCAGGAGCAGGAGTATCCGCAGGTTTATCAAGCTTCTTAAAATAGTTGACAACATCTTCTACTTTAAGTTCGGGGTTAACTGTTTGCGCAGCCGCCGCAAGTTCTTCAATAGTAAGCCCAAGCTCATCTGCCTTGGCTTTAATTGCCGCAGGGTCACCTAAATTTTTAAGCATCCACTGCCCAGCGGCAGCGTATTGTTCGGCACTATAACGATCAGCCATGATTACCTCGGCATAAATTTGTTAGGGTTAATCTGAATACCCTGATTTTTGTTACCTGTTCGTGCTTCGCGTATGTTATCCATCATTTCATATAAACGCTTTGCACCAGCATTGGAATTACCATTACCTAAGTGACTGACAACATCAGCCGGTATGACAAATTCACCATCACTTAACGCAGCAGGGCGCTTGTTGTCAATATGTGCAGGGACTTCATCTGCCATACCATCTGTGACCCCACCGAGGTAAAAAGGTTGAGAAACTTCCCCACCCTCAGCAAGAGTCATCAATCCACCCTGCGCCTTATATGTACTGCCTTGGTATGCCTTACGTGTTGAAGTCACCGGACCCTTCTCGGCAAACGACACACCCCTAGCCTGTTCCTGAGCATCTTTGGCAGATTTGTAAGACAGGTAAGACGCTAAAGCTCCAATGCCATATTTAAGCAATGTAGCTAATGTCGCAGCGGGAATGCCTAATTTTTCAGCAAGGCTTTTTTCCTCTGCGGTGGGTTCTTGTTTAGGTACTTCCTTTGCTGGGTCTGCTGGATCAACTGAAGGCGTAGTTGTTGCTGGGGGGACGACAACGGGTGGGGGTGTAGTTGTTGCAGGTGGGGGTGTAGCTGGGCCTTTAGCTGTTACTTCGACTTTAGCTGGGCCAGAACTTGCAACAGAAGAAGCAACCCCAGCAGCGGCTAATGCAGCAGCTAAAGGCCCAGCCCATTCCGGGAATAATTTTTCAAATTCTTTTTGTGCTGTAACAACTACGTTTTCAGACGCGTTACTTCCATAAGCGCTTTGGGGAATTGGCGTTTGTCTATATAAAGGATTTGTTACCCCTGACAACGATTCAGAAAAATCCGTACTAGTGTCTATATCTGTAGAAGTTGACGGAAATGTTAAATTCATCTCTCCCAATATACTCATTACGCTTTCCCTCCCAGAAATTCTAGGAATTTATTAAGTGCTTGGCCTTGCGTAGTATCTAACTTTGCTGTTTTTACAACGTCGCCTAATCCAAATTTCATAGCCGCATTCATAGCAGCAGAAGAAAAATCAAAAGGTTTATCGAGCGCAGCAGAAGTTAACGCAGACGATACTAATGATTTAGCGGGGGCAGCAAACGACCCGAGTCCTTTATCTAGACCAGTGGCTGCACTAAGCTGATTAACACCTTCACCTATAACACCAGAAGCAATACCAGAGCGTAAGCCTTCACCAAAACCTTTGCCCTGCGCGGTGGAAAGGGTGCCGCCTAATATACCTTGTGCCCCAACTCGACCTATTTTATTAGCTAAATCTGCGGACACGCCCAAATCTTGGGCTAAACCTGCGATACCTGAATTTGATGCAAGTTCTCCGGCTGGGCCTGCTACATTAGCTGCTGTACCTGCAACGGCATCAAACGCTCCAGTATAAGGGAGCGCTGCTAAAATAGCTTTTGTAGGATCACCATAGTTGTATAAACTTTGTGCAGCATCAATAGCAGCAACAACCGGACCGATAGGCGTAAACTTTAACGCCGTCATAATTGGGCCTTTATCGGCAAACCAGTTTGTATCTTCTCCGTAAGTGCTTATCTTTGGTTTGCCTTTCTCGTCAAACGTAAGGCTAGCATAGGTCATTCCCGGACCTTCACCCCACCCACCGAGATCTACAGACTGCCCAGAAGAAACGGTTTTGCCTGTGGTTTTATCGTAAACTTCCTGTATTGGGTTACCTTCTTCGTCTTTTTCGTCAAGAGTTCTAACCCCCAACTGTCCAATATTTTCTGCGGTTATACCTTTGCCTGACAACCTTTGCCCAATCTGGTCAAGCATCCCTTCAAAACCAAATCCTGCACCGCTACTTTTACCTGCTTTTGTAGACCAAGCACCGCCCTTAGATTCAGGATCAATATACTGTAAGAATGGGTTAGTAGTACCTCCAGTGCGTGTCTGTAAGTACGTATTGAACTTAGCTAATGCTTCTTGCTGTTCAGGAGTTAATGATTCAATAGAGGTGGTCATGATTAGGGGGGAGTTGGCCGTGGATCAGGCAACGGCGCTATGAAGTTTACCGCTAAAACGCCCGATGGTATACCGGAGTGGGGTGAAGTTGCTGCTTCCGCATCAAGCCTAATTGCAGTGCTGTCAGAAGCTATTTGCAACTCAATGTACTCCCCAATATCAAGATCAATATTAAAGTTCCAGCTAATCTCAGCATAATGATTATTATCGTGAAAAGTCCAAGCGTGAGTGGAATAGCCTATGTTGGTGCCGTTCCGAGCAATCCAGAGGTACAGGTTTTTATCTCCAGCACTGCTTGTCTTAACCTGCCCTGAATACTGAAAGTTGTACACCCCACCAATACTGACCTCTACTTTAGAAGTGCTCCCAGCTTGCAATCGGACTGCGTTGTTTAGGTAGGTAGCGTTAAACACCACAGGGTATGCAGTGTTGATAGCCGCAAAGGTTTGATCTGCCGTATTAAAGAAAAGGGCGTTGGGGCAATCAATATATCGCCCGCCACTATCACCAAAAACTGCGGTTAAGTTATTACTTATTTGATTAAAGTAAAGACGCAAAATGTTATTAAACTGATCGTGGTACGCACGTTCATAGTTAGTGCTTGCCGAAGGCAAGCTGGGAGGCGCAGGCTGTTTAAGTAAATTCACCTTTGCCCATCCTGTTTAATATCAATTCGTGGCGCACCAAGTTGCCAAGTTGTTCCTAACCCATCTGAGCCAATTCGTATAATCATCTGGCGTCCGCGAATACGGGTGTAAATAATGTTGGTAAATTTTTCAATTGTTACCGACGCAACTTGTGAAACGTCTTTAGCTGTTTCAGTATTAAACCCAGACCCTGAGCCATCCATCCCGTAAAGGGTCATACTAACTTGAGGATTTTGTGCTACGGATCCTTGAAATGTTAAATCAGGCACCATACGCCACACAAACCCAAAGTTTTGTCCATCGTCAATATCAAATTCAGCGGACTCTATATAAGCTTCAATAGGTGTGGGATCAGGCGTAGTGTTGTCATCTACCCCGTATTCGTGATCAACAATGTTGTAGTTGTAAGTAGCCGCTTCAGGATAGTTACGCAGCCCAGAATCAAGCCATGCCGTACGGCCCATAGTTCCGTAATACCAAATATCTTCTGCGTAGTTGTACACAACATACTTATCAATAACACTAGACCCTGACGAACAGTAAAACCACCAAACTTCATTAAAGCCTTCGTTGGTGCCTGCAAAAACTTGGTCAAGTTGTGAAGTGTTTATATCAGAAAAAATATAGCGCCTAAGATCGCAACGTAATGTTTGCACACGTCCGTTATAGAGATAAAATTTATCTACCCCCATCCAGTATGAAACTCCCGAAGCAACTGCTGTGGCATTAGGGCTAACAATTGATATGTTATCTGCGAGTAACTGCGACCCCCATACAAACGGAGGCCCGAAATACTGTAAGGAGTAAAGCGCGGAATCTGTCCAAACTAAAATTTCTTGACGTGTTTGTTGTTCTGTAATTATTTGCGAACCGTGAGAGAGCCGCAAATTGCCCGCCTGATTAGTTGCATTTGGCACCCAATCAACAAGAGATTCTTGATCCCCCCAACGAATAAGCATAGGGTCAAGCACAGCGCTTCCGTAAGAAGTTGTACCAAAAAGCAATAAGAACCGAGACGTATCAGAAACAATTAACCCATTTTGTTTAGTTGGCACATCCACAAGATCTGAAATATAGACATCAGCCCCTGTAGAGGCAGTATTAATAAGCGCTCCTGTGGGGGAAGCTGAGATATTTGCTGTAGCCCCATCCACATTACGCAGATAATACGTTGTACCCGCAGTAACTCCAGAAGGCATTGATCCTCCTGTACTAAAATCAAACTTAACCGCAGTGCCTTCAGACAATAAAACAGAACTAAAAGTAACCACCGTAGGAGAAGCGGATGTAAACGTTACATTGCCGCCAATTGTATTAAGCGCTACCCCACGGGTGGTAACTCCGTTTGAAGCTTTCCAGTAATAAATAGCGCCGCCACGATACCCAAAGACTAAATCTTCCCCCCAATTTTGAGCATCCCATAACCGTAAACGTTCAGTCCCAGAGACCCCCACCCCCCAACCACCAATACCCCAACCCCCTGCGCCCCAACCACTAACCGCTCCTTGTATGGCTGGACCAACGCTAATTTCGTACTTAGCAGTTACCGTTCCACCACCCGTAGCAACAGATGTGGCATTAGAAGCCGCAGTAATTTTATATGTGTTTGTAGTAACGTCTGATATTTGATAGTTACCATTAAGCGTCAGACCGCCAACAGCAGAAGCCCCACTAAAAGTTACAAAGTCGTTATTTTTTGCACCGTGTGCGTTATCGGTCACTAACACTTTATTGGCAGTGCCCGCAGTTGTGTTAGTTGTAAACGGGTTAGTTAATACTGCGGTATCCCGAATAGGCGTGACATCGTTGTACACACCCCCACGTTCAATGTAAAACTTTAAATTTGTGCCTATGGCAAGTAAGTTATCAAAACCTAAAGTTGCCCAGTTCCAAAGAAACCGACACACCCCTTGAAATGTATACGGAGAAATACGCTGCCACCCACCAATTTTCTCAGGAGTGCCTTGACGAAATCTAACCTTCTCGCTGATATACCAGCCGTTTTCGTTGGTATACCGAGTATTTTCTTGGTTTGTTCCGGGCTTAAGCAGAATTTTTTTCAGTGGCATTGCTTACCTCATTAAGGCAGCTTCGGCTGCGCGGCGTCGAGTAAGCCCCGGCAGGACTCTTCCGGCAGCTTTATTCCATTTTTGGCACTCTTCGGCTGCACCATCCCAGTCCCCCGCATCAACGCGCTTCTTGAACGTGGAAACCCGATAGTTTCCTAGGCCACAATTGTAGACCCAGCTTGTCACTGCGGCAATGCGTCGGGGTAGTGCAGTTTGAATATTAGGTGAGAGCTTAGTTATGCCCTGTACGAAATACTCTATGTGGTGGTCAAGCGCCTCTTCGCACTGCTCCATCGTCCAGATAGTACCGGGGTTGATGTCAGGCCCGGTGGCACCCCAACCAATAGTCCAAGGATGCCCACGGGTTCCGGGGTCAGGATAGGCTTGGACTCTTCCGTCAGGCAAACGCTTTGCTAGCCCTTCAAAGGGCTTGATCAATACATCCTTACAAAGCTTTTTGGCTTCATTCACGACTTATTGTACTTTTCTATAGAACGTCCTACAAACCAGAACGTTAACATCATGTTGAGCATGGCAAAGTCATCTTCGTCGTAGCTCTTGGTCAGCACCTCAGCCCAGTTAGCGTTGGTTTGAAACGCAATCGTTAGCCCGGCTGCTTTAACAGCCACATACACGCCAAAAGCAATCCAAGTAAGGCCCGGACGGGTAATAGCAGTGATAAAAGACGCAAGCCACCCAGCTTCCTTAGCAGTGGTAGCCTGTTCCTTAAATGCCTCTTTAATCGTATCCATCTGCGAAATGGAGTAATCAACATACTTTTCCTCCATACGAAACTCGCCGCGAAGTTTTTCCAAATCCGTCTGAAGTTGGAACATACTGAGCTCATGTTGGCGCTCATTTTTCTTGTCCATAAACTTCAATATCTCAGGGGCTAACCGGAATAAGCCACCAAATATGGACCCCATCAACCCGCCGCCAAGTAGTTCAAACATTACTTTTTCCCCATCTTTTCGCGTTCTTCTAACAAGCGAACCTTGACCTGAAGTTCGTTAATGTGCTGCATCAACTGCTCTTTTTGCAAGGCTCTACGCTCGGCTGATATGGGCGAATCTGTTGGTACACCTTCCTTGGTGATTAAAGCAGGCATCTGCCCTTCAATCTTGGTTAGGCGTTCTGAGAATGAATTAACTTGCCCAAGCAGCCACGCCAATGACATAACGACAATCGGTATAACTGCTTTAAGGGCATCTGACCAGTTCATAGTTAATCTTATATATTTACTGTAGTGGATGTCGCTGTAGAGGCAAAACTAGACGCTGTGCCCGCAGCGGTGGAGAGTGTCTTGGTTGAGTTGGTGCCTGCGGCATTTCCTACGGTGTAAACTAATGTAGCTTCTGTGTAGTTAGCATCACTGTAAGTTACTGAATACCCACCAACTGAGTACGTTCCTGTAAGCGACCCGTCTTTAGGTAGTTTAAAGATTAAACTAAACGTTGTACCGCTTGCCGAACTTGTTGTTACGTATACAGAACTGCTATCTACTGCAATTTTAGATTGGCGGATTGATGGTAAATCGTACCCAGATACAGAAATAAATTTTTGCCATTGTAAAGTGCCTGATGAATCATACTTAGCGATAATAATACGGTCAGGGGCAAAGTTTGGAGCACTTCCAATAATGTACGCCATAGCATCGCTGTCAACGGCAACACCGTAACCATTTGGAAATGTACTTGAATTGGTGTTGTATAACCCTTTAGTCCATAAAAGGTTTGCGCTGCTATCAAATTTTGACAAGATAATAAGGTCACTACCGGCTGTATTGTATTCCGCAGTACCGCAACAATAAATATTACCCGACGAATCAAGTGCCACACCATTAAAAGTAGAATCTCGTTGCTCAGTTAGATCAGTAAATCGTCTCTTATAGAGTTGGTTGCCTGACGAATCGTACTTAACAAGTAACGCATATCCATAACCTGTTGATGGGCCATATGACCCAGCCGCAATAATATCTCCGGAAGAATCTACAACAACTGCTCTAGCCCAATCTTTAGGACCACCACCAGTCAGCCCTTGCATCCACTGCGCTGTGCCTGATGAATTGTGTTTTGCAATAAATAAATCATATACCGAGTAACCTAACACCCCTACTGAATACGCATTTGCCCCCGTGCTATCAAGGGCAACTGCCCACGCTTGCGAAGATAGCGAAGTTGGTTGATAAGTTGATTGGAATAATAAATTACCTGATGAATCGTATTTAACAAGCACCGCTTTGCGAGACGACGTTGAAGAGTCTTCATCATAAGTAGCTGCAATATAAATATTTCCGCTAGCATCAACTGTGATTCCCCGCCCAAGTTCTACTGTTGCAGGTGTTTCAAGCATCCGCTGCCATTGTAGTACCCCAAGATTATTATATTTAAGAATTAATACTGCATTTGAAATTGAAGATGTGTCGCCAAGACCTGTTATATAAACGTTACCTGAAGCATCGAGGGCAATATCGTAAGCTCTTATTGGCGCTGTTGATGTTGTAGAATCTACAACTGAAGCAATCCAATAATTAAGCTCAGTTATATTACTGTCAGATATTGTGGCGGTTTCTACAATATTCCCTCCAATTGCGTTAACTCCATTAACTGTGTCGGAGCTAATAGCAAATTCACTAACAGCGCTATTAACTGTTGAGGCTCTATTTACCGCATCTGTACCAATTACAATTTCACTAATACCCCCAAAAGTTACACGTCCTGCATTTGACGAATCTATACCTATGGCGGTTTCTGTAAGCTGAGATACGTAAAGTTGATTACCAAGTATTAAATCTGCCCCTATTGCAGTTTCAGCTATGTCTCCGCTACGATTTGCAGTTGTAGTGTTTGAATCGGAAGCTGTTGCCGCTTCAGAAATATTAAGTTGATTATCAAACCTATTAATACTGTCTACTGCGGTTGATGTTTCAGCAATAGAGGCAACTTGATTTGCAAGTGTATTAATTACATCTGATATTCCAGCAGTTTCTGAAATGTTACTTATGTATGAAGGACGCGTTGTTGTATCGTCTGCCGCAGTTGAAACTTCAATAATTTGATTAAACGTATTTGCTATTGTTGCTGCTTGTTCTGTTGCAGTAGCGGTTTCCGCTATTAATCCTTGACGAGTAAGTTGCCAATCTACTGTATCAATTACCGCTGCTGTTTCTACGATTGAGCGTTGGTACAAAACGCCTGATTTACCAAAACCAAAGCCTCTTGCACTACCCGCAGCTAATCGCTGAATAATCGGCATCTTAGACTCACTTAAACTGGGTTTGCGATGCTAAAACTGTGAACGTTGACGCTGCTGTTTTGATAATTGTATAAACATAAGTATCGATCCCAGACGCATACCCTGTAGTCCAAGCAAGCCCGCCTTGGTATTTAGGAACTATAGGCGTCCCATCAACTTGAACGATTGTGTTGTATTTGGGGGTAACCCCCTGTGTAGCCAACAGAGCTACTGTAACGCTCCGCCCAATTGCAAGAGCTGTATTCAGCGAAGTGCCTGACGAAGCACGAAAGTTAACGGTCCAATCGGCAGACGCATTGCCTGTGTAGTAAAGCACTGATTGTGTAGTTATGTCGTAATCTACAGTGGCGGGGACTCCAGAGCCTACAACAGTAACAACTTCTGTTGAATTAAGCACTGTTTGAGCTAAGTTTGAAGCCGTGCCAGAAAATGTTTGAAGCGCGGTAAATGTTGTGGCTGTACCGGGAGCTACATAATCTGTTCCTGCTGTAGCTGGAGTAATAACCGTAGTACCTGCGCCTTTAATAAGCTGCCCTGCTGTAAGTGCCGCAGCAGCTTGAACTCCTAACCCAGCATAATCTGACCCGTTGTAAACCACAATAAGTGAAGCTCCGGGGTTTACCGTGACGCCTGTACCCCCAGACTTTTTAATAGTTAAGGAAAAATTACTATCTGCGTTAATAATTTTGTAAGAGCGCGAGGATGCAGGTGCAATAATTGTTGAGTTGGCGTTAAGACTTGCGACTCGAATCGTTGAATACTGAGCGCTGTTGTAGACGATGTTGGTTGCCCCAGCATCCCCTGTAGTAAGTGATAACGTTAAATCGTAATTTGGCGAACCTGAGAAGTTTGATCCTGTTAGATCCGTAGTCCCAGCAATTGAAATGTCTAAATAACGAGTTAACGCATTATTAACAATATTCCCCCACTGCCCTGTTTCGGAATCAGTCTCAATAATGGGTAAGTCAAGAAGCGAAGTGTATGTTACAGGCATGATTTACCTCATGTCATATCGACAGGTTGCCAGTTGGAAGTTTGATTTGTATTAATTTCTTGCCAATTTGCAGTCTGGGAATCATCAATAAGCTCCCACAAGAATCGAGTAAACGCTGCATCGAGTATAAATGCTGATTCCGACACTCCAACGTTAAACAACCCCCCACCCTGCGTTAGGCCCGCGCCCTGCGCAGACTCAAGAATAGAGGTAACAAAATCAGCGCGAGACGTAATATTATCCACTGCTGTTGCAGTTTCGGCAATAACAGCACCCAGAATATAAAGGGATGCCGTCGCATCAACACCGGTTGCAGTCTCAGAGACTGACTTCCCGTATAAAAAGCCCCCAAGGATTCCGTCTGTGGCTGTTGCAGTTTCGCTTACTGATTTGTCGTAACTTTGTCCCGTAGTTGTTGAGTCAGTGCCTGTTGCCGTCTCTGCAATACTGCCAGCGGCTGTAATTGTTGTTGATATTGCATCTGCACCCAGCGCGGTTTCCGTGACCGTCGCCACTAATGTGAGTGTTAAAGCAACACTATCTGAAGCTGTTGCAGACTCAGCGATCAACGCAAGTATTGGGCTCTCGCCAATTACGGCATCTGACCCGGTAGCGCTTTCACTAACACTGCCGCTTAATACATTACCCGATACGACTGCATCCGTGGCCGTGGCAGATTCTGCAAGGTTAGCGTTAAGCGTTAGGTTGTTGGTAACTGCGTCTGTACCTGTAGCGGTCTCTGCTACGCTTGCGCCTAGCGTGAGGTTTGATGCGGTGGTGTCTGCACCTGTAGCAGTCTCGGCTATGACCCCACTTAATACGGGCGTTGCATTGGTAGTATCGGAAGCCGTTGCGCTTTCAGAAACTGCGCCTTGGTAGGCAATTGTCGAATTTGTGGAATCTGTTGCTGTAGCTGTTTCAGCAATTAAAGAGGTGAAAGCAAGGTTTGATGCGGTTGTGTCTGCACCGGTTGCCGTTTCTGCAACGGCGGCGTTGATGGTTAGCGTTGCAGCAGTTGTGTCTGCGCCCGTGGCGGTTTCAGCTACTTCCTTTTGGTATGTGTTGGCACCCGACCCACTGATCGCTGAGAACGGCGCAGTTGAAAATGGATCAAAACCGAACACATTGTTGCCTTATATGAGCTGTGCCGTGGTGAGATTAGAAACTTGTGATGTGGTAAGAACTTCCGGGATTGTAATGGGTATTTCTTCTGAAGGCGCAGTCTGCCAAGCACTCTCCACCCAAGCCTTGTCTGCATGGTTCCAGTTCCACTGCCATCCTGCCCTGTCTGCTGGCTTAGGGTCACGGATGATCCATTCCCAGTTTAACCATACCAACTCCTTGCCTTCAGGGATGTCTGTCGGTGGTGATGGAGCTTGTTGCCAACCCTCTGTGCCATCTGTCTCTTGTGATGGGATAGACCCGTTTTTAGTCCAGTACATATCTATCCTTTATAACGTGGGAAACGCTGCTGTTGGTGGCGTGAAGTTGGCTGTGTAGCGAGCATAGTCTCGGGTTATGCGCAGGTCTTGGATGTAACAGTTGTTTGAGTGAGGAGTATATTGCTCACCTCCAATATAAACTGGAACGTTTGCACCTATTGTTATACCAGTAACACTTCCAGAAGCAATAGAAATACCGTTTCTG
>Ga0129333_10006186_pt1 | contig 11324 bp, 11 predicted proteins | sample CPB6_08_DNA_FD_94474 | JGI IMG/M metagenome (GOLD analysis project Ga0129333, IMG submission 94474) | Freshwater to marine salinity gradient microbial communities from Chesapeake Bay, USA - CPBay_Sum_0.6_0.8_DNA | ecosystem: Environmental > Aquatic > Marine > Coastal | place: USA: Chesapeake...
ATTCGATCGCTATGTACCATCTGCTCTAAGAAACACGCCGAAAGAAGGTGATCTTATTTGGATGCCTGTCCAACAAAAATTAATGGAAATAAGAAAAGTTGAAGAAGAAAAAAACTTTTTCCAAGCAGGTAAACTCGCGCCTTATATGTATGGATTAAATATCGAAACATTTAAATACAACGGCGAATACTTTGAAACTGGTATTATTGAAATCGATGCTATTCAAGATAAAGAATCATTTGCTGTTGATCTTGTGCTTCAAGCTGGTGGTAATGGAACATACGAATTAGAAGAAATTGTATATCAATCTGCAGGCGCATTTGATTTTGCTAATTCAACTGTTACTGCATATGTCGCAGGATGGAATAAACCTACGAGAGTATTGAAAGTTCGAAACATCAAGGGCACATTTAATTCAAACTCTGCGGTCTATGGTAAATTAAGTGGCGCTAATTGGACGCTTACTTCTTCTGATTCGATGGAAGATGCGAACGACGATTTTGATGATAATGTAAGAATAGAAACAGAAGCAGACAATATTCTAGATTGGTCTGAGACAAATCCATTCGGCAACTCTAACGAGACTTAATAATGTTATCTCGCACACATTTTTATCATAGAATCACAAGAAAAATTGTTGTTGCCTTTGGCACAATGTTTAACAACATCACGCTAAAGAGATATAATAAAGAAGGAACTGCTGAAATAGAACGTGTTACAGTTCCGCTTTCTTACATGTCAAAAGAAAAATTCTATCAGCGTTTTACGCAAGATCCAGGTCTAGATCGTGCTGTGCAAATTTCATTACCTCGCATGACGTTTGAATTAGATTCTATTGTTTATGATCCTTCAAGAAAAGTATCAGCATTTCAACAATACTTTGCGCCTAGATCTAATACTTCAATTAAAACAACATATTCTACGCCATACAATTTTAATTTTAGCGTAAATTTATTTGTGCGTAATGCTGAAGATGGCACTCAAATTATTGAACAAATATTGCCATACTTTAATCCAGACTATACTGTTTCTGTAAATCTAGTTGATATTAATGATCCTATAGATGTGCCGATTATTCTTGAATCCGTAAATTATGATGTAAGCGGTGAGACTGGTACGTCTGATACTTCAATGAGAACATTAAACTGGACTTTGACGTTCACAGTTAAGGCATATTTGTTTGGTCCAATTAGCAACGTAAACATAATTCGCAAAGCAACAGCAAACACTTTTGATTCTGGTTTTGAGTTAGATGGATTAAAGATTATCAATTTAAACACAGGCACAGGCGATTATAAAATTGGCGAAGCAGTTTTTGTTGGTAAAACTATATCAGAAGCCAGTGCATCAGGATTCGTAAATAAGTGGGATAATGTTTCTAATGTAATTGTACTAACAGATACAGACGGCGTGTTTCAAGTAAACAATGTTATTCGCGGTGCTGTTACAAATACATCATATAACATTGCATCTTTTGTTGCTAATACTGATATACTTCAAAATATAACTATTACACCTAATCCAGCAAGTGCAAATGTAAACACTGCGTTTGGGTTTTTGGAAACGCTTGAAGAATTTCCTAATATAACATGAGTGACGTAGATAAAAATCTAGCAGAAATATTAAACACTGATTATGTGCCTATTGAAAAAGAAGATAAGCCCATAACAGTTCACCAATCACACACAGAAAATCCAGACGCGGATTACTCTCGTTCGAATTATTATAACTTAATCGAGAAAGGTAACGAAGCGCTCGATGGTATTCTTGAAGTAGCAAAAGAATCGCAACATCCCAGAGCCTACGAAGTTGCTGCGAACATGATAAAGAATCTCTCTGATGTCACAGAGAAACTTATGATTCTTCAAAAACAGCAATTAGAATTAAAACCTAGAGAAGCTGCTCCTACAAACATTAACGTTGACAAAGCAGTATTCGTTGGTTCTACTGCAGAATTGTTAAAGAAACTAAAAAATGAATCTGCCGACTAGAATTAAAAATTATTTGGGTAATCCAAAGTTAAAGAAAGTAAACACCCCTCTTTCTCTCACAGAAGATCAAGTCCGTGAGTTTGTTAGATGCGCAGAAAATCCAATTTACTTTATAGAAAACTATGTCAAGATTATTACGCTTGATAAAGGTTTTGTGCAAATTAAATTATATCCTTTTCAAAAACAAGCAGTCCAAGATATAAATGATAACCGTCGTGTAATCGTTAAAGCAGGTCGTCAGGTTGGTAAAACCACGATGGTTGTTGGATACATTCTTTGGTATATTCTTTTCAACGAAGATAAGTTTGTCGCGATTCTAGCCAACAAAGCGCCAACAGCTCGTGAAATTCTAAATCGTATCAAGATTGCTTATGAGTCTTTGCCACTATGGTTGCAGCAAGGCGTGCGTGTTTGGAACAAAGGTGATATTGAATTAGAAAACAACTGCCGTGTGATGGCAACTTCTACTGCTTCGTCAGCCATTCGTGGTTACTCTATCTCGTTACTATATCTTGACGAATTCGCATTCGTACCAAGTAATATCGCTGATGAGTTCTTTACTTCCGTCTATCCAACTATTTCTTCTGGTGAAACTTCTAAGATTCTTATTTCTTCCACGCCAAACGGCATGAATCACTACTATCGTATGTGGACGGAAGCTGTTGAAGGTCAGAACGGATTTAAGTTTATCGAAGCAAACTGGCGTCAAGTGCCAGGAAGAACGCAACAATGGGCTGATGAACAACGACGAGTTCTAGGCGACGAAAAGTTTCTTCAAGAAATGGAATGCGAATTTATGGGTTCTGCTGGTACATTGTTATCCGCAGCTTCTTTAAAGTCTTTAGCATTCGTAAAACCAATTTTTCTTTCAGAAAATGGCGTCAAGGTTTACCAACAACCTATAGAAAACCATCAATATGTAATCGTGGTTGATACTTCTAGAGGAAAAGGATTAGACTATTCAGCTTTCAGTGTAATCGATGTAACGCAAATACCATATCGTCAAGTTTGCACTTATAAAGATAATACAATCAGTCCACTGTTATATCCGATGATAATTAAAAGAATCGGCGACTATTATAATCAAGCCTACGCATTAGTTGAAATAAATGATAACGGTCAACAGATTGTAGATACTTTATTCGAAGAATACGATTACGAAAACATACTTTCTACGGTTGAAATTAAAAATAAAATGACACTTACTTGGGGTTATGGAAATAAGTCTCAACGTGGCATTCGAACGACTAAATCTGTAAAACGATTAGGATGTACGTTGCTTAAAAGTCTTATTGAAAATCAAAAATTATTAACGCAAGATTTTGAAACCATCTCAGAACTATCCACCTTTATAGCCAAGAGCGGCAGTTTCGAGGCTGAAGAAGGTAGTCATGACGATTTGGTTATGACGTTGGTGTTATTTGCTTGGTGCACAAATCAAAACTTTTTTTCAGACCTTTCGAATATTAATATCAAACAAAAATTACACGAAGAACAACTTCGGCAGATCGAAGAAGAACAGCTGCCAAATATACTGGCAGGTCATATCGACGTAGATCATAATGACGGATTTGTAGAAGCGGGAACATATTGGAAAGTTGTCGAGCGTTAAAAACCCCAAAATACTAAATAATCCGTAGAATTTCTATTTTCTCCATTTACAGGAGTAACACCATGGCATTTTTAGTCTCTCCAGGAGTGAACACTTCTGAAATTGATCTTACAACTTCAGTTCCAGCCGTCGGAACGTCAACTGGCGCTACGGTTGGATTGTTTCGCTGGGGTCCAGCAAACACAGTAGTACAAGTTTCAAGCGAATCAGACCTTGTTGAAAAATTCTCAACACCTGATTCAAACACTGCAGGATCATTCCTTTCAGCAGCAAACTTTCTTTCATATGGTAACGATCTTCGCGTAGTTCGTGCCATCAGCTCAGGTTTCGAAACTCAATCAAATAACTCAACCTCAAACACCTCACATGATATAACAATCAAGAACGACGATGAATACTTCAACAGTTATATCAATGGTGTTGAACCAACAGCTGGAAATACATTTGTAGCGTTTGCTGCAAGATATCCTGGTAAACTCGGAAATTCTCTCAAAGTTTCAGTCTGCTCTAGCGATAATGATTTTAACAGTTGGCCATATGCTCCATTTTTCGATGCTGCTCCTAACACATCAAACTATGCCTTGGCAAGAACTGGCAATAACTATATTAAGGACGAATTACATCTTGTAGTTGTTGACGCACTAGGTGAAATCACTGGTACGGCAAACACCGTCCTAGAAAGATGGTCAAATCTTTCAAAGGCAGGCGACGCAAAAGAAAATGGCGAATCGATTTTCTACAGAGATTATCTCTATCGCAACTCAAGATGGATTCATGCATTAGGACATCCAGCTGCAAACGCTGCTGTAGCCAACGGAAACACTTGGGGCGTTACAGTTGCAACTGCCAATAATCGAGTAGGTAATACGTTCTTCTTACCAGCATTCTCAACCACAACATACACTCTAGTGAATGGATCTGACGGTATCATTACGCAGGCTGACATGATTCAATCAATTGATTTGTATCTCAACAAAGAAAAAGAAGATATCTCATTATTGTTTGCAGGCGACTGCGGTTTAGGTGGCAACGCTGCAATGTCTTCAGCAACAATCTCAAACAGATATTTGACTGTTGCAGATACAAGAAAGGACTGCGTAGCATTCGTATCACCAGCAAAAGCAAACGTGGTCGGAAACGTTGCATCAGTAACTGCAGTAACAAACTTTAGAAATGCGTTAACATCTACGTCATATGGCGTAATGGACTCTGGATATAAGAAGCAATACGATAAGTATAATGACGCATATCCTTGGATTCCATTAAATGCTGATATTGCTGGTCTTTGCGTACGCACAGACCTACAACGCGACCCATGGTTCTCACCTGCTGGTCTAAATCGCGGTCAAATTCGCAATATTACGCAGCTTGCATTAAATCCAACGCAATCACAACGCGACGCGCTCTATAAGGCAGGTGTAAACCCAGTCGTATCATTCCCAGGAGAAGGAACAGTTCTCTTTGGTGATAAGACGCTACAAGGTCGCCCAAGTGCATTTGATCGTATCAATGTACGTCGCTTGTTTATTGTTCTTGAAAAAGCAATCTCTGCAGCCGCAAGATCAAGTCTCTTTGAGTTCAATGATGAGTTTACAAGATCGCAGTTTGTTGGTCTTGTCGAACCATTCCTACGCGATGTTCAAGGTCGACGCGGAATTTTCGACTTCCGCGTTGTTTGCGACGAAACGAACAATACGCCAGCAGTCATCGACCGTAACGAGTTTGTGGGCGATATCTACGTCAAACCAGCAAGAAGCGTCAACTTCATTCAGTTGAACTTTGTTGCAGTTAGAAGCGGCGTTGCCTTCGATGAGATCGTTGGACGCTTCTAATAAATAATTTAAAGTCAGGAGAATACAATGGCTTTTAATGTATCTGAATTTCGTTCGCAAATGCAGTTTGATGGCGCTCGCGCCAATCTGTTTGAAGTGGAGATGAACTTTCCTGCATTTTCACTACCTGGAAATGCGGCAAGAAAACTTCGCTTCATGGCTAAAAGTGCTCAATTACCAGGATCTACAGTCGGTATCGTTCCTATTCAATACTTCGGTCGCGAAGTAAAGTTTGTAGGAAACAGAACGTTTGCTGACTGGACAGTTACAATACTCAATGATGAGGATTTTGTTGTTCGTAATGCGTTCGAGCGTTGGATGAATGGCATTAACGCTCATAGATTCAATACTCGCGCATCAGCAGCAGCAACACCAACATCATACGGCACTGACGGTTTCGTAAAACATTTCAGCAAAACTGGTAATGTTATTAAAACCTATAAGTTCATCGGTCTATTCCCAAATGACTTATCTCCAATCGACCTAGATTGGGGAAACAATGATTCTATCGAAGAATACACAGTGACGTTTGCATATCAATGGTGGGAAGCAGAAGCTGACGGTGTTCGTTAATTTTTGATTATTTTTTATCATGGAGTTAATGCATGGCAATTAATCTCTTCGGTTGGGAAATCGTAAGATCTAAACCCAATGAATCGATTCAACCCGCAATTACAGCGCCAGTCAGCGATGATGGCGCTATTGCTGTTTCCGCTGGTGGATATTTCGGCACGTATCTTGATTTAGAAACCTCATTTAAAAATGAAGGTGACCTCATCACACGTTATCGTGAGATGGCAATGCAGCCTGAGTTAGAATCAGCAATTGATGATATTGTAAACGAAGCAATCGTTCACGATGTTGCTGGTAAAACAGTTACTATTATTCTGGATGATCTTGAACAACCAGATAATATTAAAAATATGATTCGCGATGAGTTTCAAAACATTCTCCGCATGCTTAATTTTTCTAATGAAGGTTATGATGTATTTCGCCGTTGGTATATTGATGGTCGTTTGTACTATCAAGTATTAATTGATCAGAATCAACCTAAACTTGGTATTCAAGATCTAGTTTACATTGATCCGCGTAAAATACGCAAAATTAAAAATATTATTAAGAAAAAAGAACCAAGAACTGGCGTAGAAGTTGTGACTGGTATACAAGAATTTTATGTTTACAATGACAAAGCAACCACATTAGGTCAAACATTTGTAGCATCACCTACAGATGCTGGTGTTAAAATTTCTACTGATGCTATTGTAAATATTAATTCTGGTTTAATGGATCCTAAAAAACAAATGGTATTGTCTTATTTGCACAAAGCCATTAAACCACTCAACCAGTTACGCATGGTTGAAGATGCTGTTGTTATCTATCGTTTATCACGCGCCCCAGAACGTCGCGTGTTTTATATTGACGTTGGTAACATGCCGAAGATCAAAGCAGAGCAATATCTTCGCGACATTATGACCAAGTTTAGAAACAAAGTCGTCTATGATTCTTCAACTGGTGAAGTCAAAGACGATCGTAAGTTTATGTCAATGATGGAAGATTTTTGGATTCCTCGTCGCGGCGAAGGTAAGTCTACAGAAATTACTACGCTACCAGCAGGAACAAATTTAGGCGAACTTTCTGACGTCAAGTATTTTGAGCAAAAATTATACAAGTCTCTTAATGTTCCTGTATCAAGATTAGAATCTCAAACAGGGTTTACATTAGGTCGCTCAACAGAAGTTACTCGCGACGAACTTAAATTTATGAAGTTTATCGATCGTCTTAGAACAAAATTTAGTATTTTGTTTGATGAATTAATGGAGCGTCAATTATCTTTAAAAGGTATTTGCTCTGTTGATGAGTGGAAAGAACTTAAAGAAAAAATACATTATGACTTCTTAGAAGATAATAATTTTGCCGAATTGAAAGACGCAGAATTAAATGCTAATAGAATGCAACTTATGGCTCTTATGGATCCATACGTTGGTACATACTTCTCAAAAGCATGGATTAAGAAACACGTTCTTCGCTTGAATGAAGAAGAACTAGAAAAGATGCAGGAAGAAATAGCAGCCGAGCAAGAAGAAATGGCTGCATCTGCTGAAGTTGCGCCACCAGTTGGACCTGTTGGAGCACCACCACCTGCTGCAGTGCCAGGAAATACTCTTGATGCTGCATTTAATAATATTGTAAATAAATAGTTGGAGTAATTATGAATACAGTAGAATTAGTTAATGCTGCGCTTGCTGGTGATCGTGATGCAGTTCTTGCTGCATTTAATACAGCAATCGCAGATAAAGTAAGTGATGCATTAGAAATTAAAAAAGTCGAAATTGCATCAAACCTTTTAGGCACAGAAACAGAAGAAACCACTGATGGATCTACAGAAATTCAGGCAGAAGTTGACGGAAGCGATGCCTCCGCAGAAACCACTGCCGACGCAGCAGAGTAATACTGATCTCGCGCGGTTGGTTCGTCGCGGATTATTGCCTGTAAAGGATCTTCCTTTGCTGAAGGCAGCAATGGCTTCGCAACAAAAGAAAGGCGATATCGCAAAATTAACCAAACCGCATCGCGATGTTCTTCAACGTTATAATTCAGCATTATCTACTGCTGCGTATGGCTCACGCCAATCAGTACAAGCAGTATCAAGAAACATTGGTGAAGGATATGAAGTAACACGCGATGACTATATTTCTGAGCGAGTTGCTGTTGCTACAGATCCGCCAATGATGTTGATTCTTAAGCGCAAAGGTATTCGCATATTTCCTGATGGCAAGAGAGTTGCGCTTTATACTAACGAAAGACTAGGATTGTCATTTACAATTCCTTACAGTTCAAATGCACCAGAACAAGAAATAATTGGTGTACAAGCTGAAGAAAATGAGTTGATGGAAAGCCTAGAACAAGTTGCTGCCTATGCGCAAGAAGAATCGCCTAAAGCAACAGCAAAACATATGAAATTTTCTGACGGATCAAAATTAAAAGTTAGTCATGGCGCTGCTAAAGCCATTCATATGGTGCATGGGGCATTAAGTGCTGAAAATAAACAAAAATTTGCTGACATGTTATCAACACCTAAAGGTTTTGAAAAAGCAGCGCATTTTGCATTAAGCAAAGTAAACTTTACGATAAACAAATGAGCATAGTATCTGATATTGTTAGAGAAATTATTGCTGAAGCAAATGTTCAAAAAATGGGCAGGAAGAAACTTATTCGCGCACGTATTCGTGGCGGAAAAGTTCAAAGAAGAAAGGTAGTATCTGCGGTTAAAGGATTTACTATAAGAAAAGGCAAACTTACGCGCATGACATCTGCCGAAAGAATGCGTCGTCGTGTTGCTCAACGCAAGGCAAAAATTAAAAGAAAAGCAAAAGCAGCACGCGCTTTAATTAAAAGAAAGCGTTCTATTAGAAAACGCAAATCATTGGGGTTAAAATAAATGAAGTTAATCACCGAATCAATTGAAGAAGTTAAAGTTATAACTGAAGAAAAGAATGGCGTAAAGTCATTGTACATTACAGGTCCATTCCTCGTATCAGAACGTCAAAATAAAAACAAGCGTATGTACAAAGAAGAAACGCTTCGTAAAGAAGTTGAGCGTTATAACGAAGAATATGTTACAAAGAATCGTGCATTCGGAGAACTTGGTCACCCAGATTCCCCAACGATCAATCTTGATCGCGTATCACATCTTATTACTAGTCTTAAACAAGAAGATAATGTTTGGATTGGTAAAGCAAAAATTCTTGAAACACCAATGGGTAAAATTGCAAAGTCTTTAATGGAAGGCGGTGCTACTCTTGGTGTATCATCGCGCGGCATGGGCTCTCTTAAAGAAGTCAATGGCGTCAACGTTGTTCAAGACGACTATTATCTAGCCACAGCGGCAGATATTGTAGCGGATCCATCCGCTCCAGGTGCTTTTGTTCAAGGTATTATGGAAGGTAAAGAGTGGGTTTGGGATAACGGTAAAGTCAAGGAAATTGACGTTAACGAATATTACAAACAAATCAAGAACGCAAAGCAAAAACAAATTGACGAAATCTCATTAAAGATCTTTGAGAATTTCTTGTCAAAACTTTAAAATTTATAAATATATTTACTTCTTTAGGAGTTAACAAATGACAAAGTCACTTACTGAATCTGCTGCTGAAATTTTACGTGCTTCCGTTGCTTCAGCTGGCAAAGAACCAACATCAAAACTTCCAGGTGCTGAAGAAGACCTTGGCGGTGCTACAGAAACACAGCCAGACGGCGGTGATGTAGGCAAGAAGGCAGCTGCTGGCGTTAAAGAAGCGCCAAAGCCAGGCAAGGAAGGCGCACCTGCTGAACCAGCCAAGAAAATGGCTGCAGAAGAAGCAGAATCTACTGAAGAAGTGGTAGCAGAAGTTGCTCAAGAAACGGTTGAGGAAGAAGCAGAACTCACCGAAGCAGAAATTGCTGAAGCAAAGAAAGAAATGATGAAGGGAATGGTTGCCAAGCACAAGGGCAGCATGAAGGAAGACGTTGATGCGCTATTCAATGGCGAAGCTCTTTCTGAAGAATTCCGTACAAAAGCAACAACAATTTTCGAAGCAGCTGTACAGTCTCGCGTAGAAAAGATTGTTGAAGATGTTATTTCAGAGAACGATGAAGTTCTTGCTGAAGCCGTCGAAGAAATTAAGAATGACCTTGCTGGCAAAGTAGATGAATATCTCAACTATGTTGTCGAGCAATGGCTAGAAGATAACAAGCTCGCTGTTGAAACAGGTCTACGCTCAGAATTAACGCAAGACTTTATCAATGGCTTGAAGAATTTATTTGCAGAACACTATATCGATATTCCAGATGAGAAACTCGATGTAGCAGAAGAACTTGCAGTTCGCGTTGCTGATCTTGAAGAACAAGCAGCAGCTTCAGAAGCTGATAAGGCAAAACTCGTTGAAGAACTCAACGCTGCAAAAAGAAATGAAACAATTCGTAAGATCTGTGAAGGTTTAACCGAAGTACAGGTCGAGAAAATGAAATCGCTCGCAGAGGGCGTGGAGTTCACCACAGAGGGTGAGTTTAATAATAAGCTCGCAGTTATTCGCGAGAACTACTTCCCAGCAAAGAAAGTGACAAGTGAGGTTACAGTTGCAGAGCAAAACTCTGAACCACAACCAGAAGTAGCTGAAGTACCTTCATATATGCAACATTATGTTAAAGCAATTACTAAAACATTACCAAAATAACAGGGGTATAAACCATGTATCTTAACGAAACACACGCAAAGAAGTGGGCACCTGTTCTTGATCACCCAGAACTCCCAGCGATTAAAGATTCTTATCGTCGCGCAGTAACAGCGCTCGTTCTGGAAAATCAAGAGCGTGCCATGCAAGAAGAAGCCGCTAACTACGGACGTCTCTTCGAAGCAACACCAGTAAACGTCGCACCAACATCACCATCATCAGGAAACATTCAGGGTTTCGACCCAATCCTAATTGGTCTTGTTCGTCGCGCACTTCCAAACCTAATGGCATATGACATCTGCGGCGTGCAGCCAATGACAGGTCCAACAGGACTTATCTTCGCAATGCGCACCAAGTATGACAATCCATCAACAGGCGCAGAAGCATTCTACAACGAAGCCAACACTGTATTCGCAGGAACAATCGGCGACATCGCAAATGTTCGTTCCGATCTATCATTGAACGTTGCTTCAATGACAACTGCTAACACAGGTACAGGCGACACGACAGCAAACTTCGAAACGAAAGTCATGGCAAACATGGCATTCTCAATCGAAAGAGTGTCAGTAACAGCCAAGACACGTGGTCTACAAGCATCCTACACAATGGAACTTGCACAAGACCTCAAGGCAATTCACGGTCTAGACGCAGAAACAGAATTGACAAACATTTTGTCAAC
>Ga0129333_10006189_pt1 | contig 11321 bp, 9 predicted proteins | sample CPB6_08_DNA_FD_94474 | JGI IMG/M metagenome (GOLD analysis project Ga0129333, IMG submission 94474) | Freshwater to marine salinity gradient microbial communities from Chesapeake Bay, USA - CPBay_Sum_0.6_0.8_DNA | ecosystem: Environmental > Aquatic > Marine > Coastal | place: USA: Chesapeake Bay...
ATTCACCATTGACGGGATGCTCGTCATGGCCGAAGTCGCCCTGAATGGCAAGCCCGACGAGAATCAAAACGCGCAACTGATTGAGGTGGTGCGGAAGTGCGCCGAGCCTTCCGACGTTGTGGCATCGCTGCCAGACGCATACCTGCTAGCGATCGGTCTCAAGGTGACGATGAGGCTCCAGCAGTTGGGAAAAGCACTCGCGCCGTAGCGATGTTCATGGCCGTCTACGGCGTAAGCCCTTACGCCATGCCTGCGGAGGTGGCGATGGGGTGCATGATGAACCTGCGGATGGCGAATGCGTGGCACAGCCTGCCCACGCTCATGTCCGTTCGTCTTGCTTTGGGAGACAAAGCAGCGGAACATGAGTTCAAATCCGCGCTTACCAGCAAGCCGCCATCGGCGCGGGAGCAGGTAGAGATGATGCTGGAAAGCCTGAAGGCAGATAGGAACACGCGATGACCGTATCCCTGACCACGCTCTACAACCGACTCGGTGGGCATTTCGGCATTGCCAAGACGCAGTTGGATGCCCGTGCTGGCATCGTGACGCGAGCCACGAACCTCGACGCGCAATACACCGCAGCCACGCGGTATATGTTCACGCCCGTTCTCAATCAGTTCCTTGGGATCTACAACAGCACCGACGCGACGATTTCCACCGCCGTGCAGGGCGCGACGAAGACCCTCACGGAGATGGTGACGGCAGACAACGCCAACATTCCGAAGGCGACGATCCCGGCGATGCAGGAACTCGCGCGGCAGATGCGGGCGGGCGGAACCACGCTTCTTGAGAACACCGTGACCATCGGTGCGGTCAGCCGCACGGGCACGGGCACAGGAACCGTTGTGTTCGGCGGCGCATCGCAGATGAGCCGGACGGACTTGCTCCAGTTCCAATGCATCAGCGATACCACCACGGGCGCGGCGGCTGGTAGCGAGGTCTTCAGCGTGACCGGGAGCGCGGCATATAACAACATCAACGACAGCCTGTGGCCGGGTGGCACGGGGCTGTCTACGACGATGGCGAGCAATGACTACACGGCGGGAACGAACCTCATCAACAACGGAACGTTTGAAACTTGGGTTGGTGGCTTGCCGGATAGTTGGACGATTTTGTCCAACTCAACCATGATTTCGCAACTGACTAGCGGAGCGATGCGCGGATCGTCTGCGTTGAAGATCAGCAGCAACAGCGTCAAAACAGAAATAAAGCAGACAATTCCAACGCAAGCACTCGGGCCGGGAAAGAGAGTGATTTTCGGTTTCTGGTACAAGAAATTGGCTGGAACGGCTACGCGCGACATTACGATGGAACTGGAAGACAACACCTCTGGTGCTGCGGCATCGGCAGCAGTTACCCCAACAGCAACTTCGTGGACTCTGGTGTATTCGTCATATCGCAGCAGTTTTGATGCGCCCGTAACTGCGTTGTATGCGACGTTTTTTGCTGAAGACACCACCGCTTCGGGACTTGAAGTGGCGATCGACGGAATGTTCGTTTACGTTCCGGCTCAAGCAGGCACGAACGGCCAGTTCTTTCAGATCGTTAGCGGCGCGACCGATTGGCGCATCGGCGACCGCATGACCGTGCAGGTGACGAACAACTACGCCTCGACCGTGCTGGCATACACCGAGCGATTCTTTGCGCCGTTTGCCAATGGCGTTGAACTGCCCACCACGGCTGCGGGCACACCTCCGACCGTGACCAACAGCGTGATTCCGTGAGCATCACCGCCAGCACAACCCTAGAGGTTTTCTTCGGTTCAATCGTCACGCGGTTGAGTGGGAGTATCGGCGTGACGTTCGCAAGCGGGCGCATCTTCGTGGTGGATAAACTGCGCCTACAGAATGCGCCCGTGCCCAACATCCAGTTGGAACCGATCAGCCTGTCCACGCTGGGCGAATATGCGGGCGTGAATGCGATGGCCTTGGAATACAAGGCTCACGCGGTGGTCAAGGTCGAGCAGGACATCGAAAACCGATCCACGCGCTCGCTGCTGGCAAATGCGCCTACGGCTGGAGTCTTGCCGCGCGGCGCGTTCCCGCTGGCCGTGCAGATCGCATCGACGTTGCAGGGCTGGGAGCCGGACGCGACATGGGGCGATGCACAAGTGCTGCTGAAGGTCGAGGGCGGCATCCACGATGAGGTCGAGGGATTGACCACGGCGTATGCCCATTTCCGCACCATGATTCGGGTACTGAACGATGGCTGAAGACCTCGGGCAAATTCGGATTGTCTTCCCCAACGCCTTCGGTGGAGGCAGCACGTCCGGTGCGCCATTGCCCAAGAGCGGCGGCGCGGGCGATGTCGGCGGCGCGTCCACCGGATCGTTCGTGCAGATGGTTGCGAACACCGCTGCGAACCTAGGCAACGCATTCACCACGCTGACAGGCGTAGTGAGCGGCTTCGTCGGCAAACTCTCCGACTACGCCAACACGGTGCAGAGCATCATCCAGCGGTCTATTTCCGGCATCATGGAGGGCGGCAAGTATTCCGGCGCGGTGCAGATGCAGGCGGCTCTCATCAAGATGCAGGGGACGCTCGACACGATCGCGCAGGGCAACCTGCTTGGGCCGCTCTATACGCTCGTGCTGCGCTGGTATCGGGAACTCATGGCGTTGCTTGCGCCTGTCCGCATGGCTATCAGCGCGATCTTCACGGCTATCGGTGGGGTGCTGGTGGTGGCCGTCAAGGCTCTCACGCCGCTGATCGTGAATCTGTCCAAGGCGGTTCTAATCGGCGTTGCGAAAATCACGGAGTACCTGTCAAAGCAGAGCCAAGGCACGGTTTCAATCGGATTCGGGGCCGCTCTTGCAACGGGTGCGCTCACGACGATTCTTGGTCTTGCCGGATTGATGGGCGCAGGCCCACTAGGAGCATGGGGTGGATATGCACTTGGCGGAACTATCGCTGCTGGCCTTGGCTTGGGTGTCACGGGTGCAGCGGGCGTAGCAATCTCAAGTGAATGGGAAGCCGTGAAGGCTGACCTTGCCAAGATCAGCCCGGAACTGCACAAGATCCTTGAGGCGATTGAGAAGGGCAACCGTGCCAAGTTGTCGCAGAATCCGAATGATTGGGTGAACAAGCAACTGTTCGACTTGGTGAAAGATGCGCGGAGTGTGAAAAACCGAACCACACCGTGGGGTGTGTCTGAATTGGGGCCATAAATGGCAGTAGTCAACTACAACTCTGTCGCCATCAATAATGCCCGCATCACGCGCTTCTCGGTCGAGAACGATTTTGAGAACGGCGCATTCAATCGCACGGGCAGGAAATGCACCCTTGAGGGTGTGGGTGTCATCAAGGAAACAGGCAACTTCACAAAGTTGGCCGAGTTACGCGAAACGCTGAATACGCCTCGCAAGCAGTTGACGCTTGCATGGGATGATGGATCAGGGCCGTTCCAACTGTCCGCTTCTACAACCGATGCTCGCAATGGGCCGCTGCCCACGATCAACATCAACGAGATCCACGGCGGCAATGTGGCTGCATACGTTGTGGGTTTCACGTTCGTCTTCTATGACTGCGGCTCCACGCCAATCCAAAAGTTTGAGTGCATCCAGCGGCACACCATTGACGAGCGCGGCTATCTCCGCATCAACCGATCGGGATCGCTGACGATCAGCCCGCAAGCACCGTCTACATCGGCAACAAACCCACTCCAATTTGCCGAGATTGGCGCGACGGAAGAAACGCCATACGTCGGCCCGCAGACTACATACAACGCAGGCCCGAACCCGGACTTCTATCGCAGGCTGGTTGCGGGCTTCCTGCCCTACGGCTTCCAACGCACGAAGCAGGAATACTACGTCGATGCGTCGCTCCGAACGCTTGTCTACGACATCGAAGACAAGCAGTTGGAATGGAATCTGCCGAAGGGTGTGTTCGATGGCGATGCGTCCTTTGACTACGAGCGCGGCTTGGACAATATGCTCGGCACAAAGACGTTCAAGGTGTCTTTTGAGAAGGCGTTTGCAGACAAGTTTGATCTGCTGGCGACCTGCATTGACACCGCGATGACGCGGATTAATTTCGTTGGCGACAAGCCCGACATCATCCAGTCCTTCAAGATTGGCGAGCCGTCGATCTTCAAGGGCAATGCGGTCACGTTTGAAGTGGTTGCGATGGGCTTCCCGACAAATAACGAAGCCAACAACCTCGGCAACAACATCGATGAAAACTTGAAGGAAATGCTGTTCGGATGTCCATACAAGGCGGGTGCGCCGCTTGGACAATCTTTCCCTGACACATACGGCGGCAACCTATTTGAAACCATCAAGGCCGCAGTCAGTCGAACGGCCTTGTTGCGATACGACCCATGCACGGCGGGATCTGGCCTCGCTTTATTCATGGGGCCAACGGATATCAAGGTCAATGTCATCACGGGTACGCCGTATGAAGATCCCGTTACCAAAGATGATGAACTGCCTGCCAAGAAACCAGAAACCGATGGCGACCAGCCGACGCGAGATAGCGCGGGCCGAACGGTACGGTGGAGCAGCAAACAGACGATCACGCAGTCCACGGGTCTGACCATGCTGGAAACGATGGGTGGGTATCAGCAATACAGTTTCCAGATGCGGCTTCCGCAGGTCATCGTCACGCAGTCCGTTGAGGCAGTCACGACCGGGCCGAACGCGCCGATTCCGTGGCCTCGCATGGATGAGGGCGCGGTGGTCATCGACATGACCATGAGCGTGAACGATGCGCCGCCGGATGCCAGCGGCAATCGACTTTATATGATTAGCGCAACGCGCACCCTTCATGTGAATGTTCCGCTGTCGGAAAACACCAAGACCGAAACCCTTGGCAGCGTAAGTTTGACGGGCGATAGCGGAACGATCGTTCGCGCTTGGACTCCAAACGAGATCCAAGGCCCGCGGACTCCGTTTGGCACGGCGCAGACCTACAACCTGCGGCAGAACTACAACGGCGATCCAGAGCCGCAGACCTACTACAATCGGCGGTGAAATGTCCGGCGTCTTCGGATGGATAATGAACGACACCGGAAGCGTCTACGCGGATGTCATCCGCCGTAACGCCGAGATTGACGCGCTCATCGTCCGGGCGGGTCACGATCCAGATAGCGTGAATCGCGTCGAGTCACCGCTGGTGGGCGCGTCGAATTGGCTGAACGCAAAGGTGCTGGTGCGAACCGATGTCAACATCGGTGGCGTGTTGCGGCAGGGCGAATTCACGGGGAACGATGTCACCTTCCCGATGGAGTTGTATCTAGCCGAACCGCTGGGAACATCGGCAGCGAGCGACGTAGTGGCCCCGGCCAGTCCCTCGGGCTTGCCCTCTCCCAACATCAAGATTGTGCAAAACGTTGGCATTACGATTCCTGCCGAGCGGGAGAGTACGCCATCGCAAGGCTTGGCGGCGCAGGCGAACACCGAGAATCCGCAGCCGGACAAGTCGTTTGGAACGCTGGAAACGCCTACCCAAGAGGTCAATACCAAGGCAACTGAACTCGGGCCAGCGCAACTACCGCTGACGCAGGGCGTACAGGCGCAGGCGACGAAATTGCAGCACCTACCCGGCCCCGGTCGGTCGATGGTCTACAAGGGTCTGATACTCACGAAGGTGGTGGAACTGCTGCGCCCTGCGAGCGCGGTATCCGCCGTGAACGATACGGGCAGGCCACGGTCGAGCGAGTCCGCGCTGTTCCTGCTGGAGTTCGTGGACGCGCGTTGGATGCTGCATGGCATCCGCTCGTCGGCGTATAACTTCGACAAGGTGCAGGATGGGCTTGTGCTAGACGGCGTGATCACGGATGCGGCGGGTACGAAATACTCCGGCGGCATGGCTCGTGCCGCGTTCAATATGCTGGCCGATCCGCCAGTCGCGTTTGAGGCGCACACGGTCAAGCAAACCGTTTCCTATCCACCCGCGATGCTGGATTTCCCCGGCTTTGCAGACATTGCGGCGGACGGCGACCGTGCTCCATCGTGGAATCACTACATCAAAAACAATCGAACGAACAGGCATTGGACGAATACAGTTGGTGCGCCGACTCACATTCAGCAGCCGTGGAGCCGCGAGGAGTTGATATCGCAGTTCGCAGCACGAGTGAAAATGGCAACGGGCGCGTATGCCTTGCAACTAGACTTGGATTTTTACAACCGCCAAATAAACGGCGGCGAGGATGCCTTTGACGATGGCGACATCATCAACCTCGACTTCCGGGGCATGACGCTAGGTGAGGCATTGGACGCATTCGCGCAGAGGCTTGGGTGCGTGTGGCTGTATGACCGTGGTGCGCCATCGCTGATTCTGTCGCTGGCACGGCGATCGAACACGGGCCGGAATGACCGAGTGCCTAGGCAATCTGTTCCGAACCTTGGCGAATGGCTCGGCAACATGGAAACGCACCGCGTTGCGGGCTACATCAACACGATGACGATTGACCTGCCGCAGACCGTGCTTCTGACGCACGAGGCGCATTACTGCTCACGGTTCGGGCCGGAGGCATCGGGCCAGCAGGGTTACGAGTGGTTCGGCGTGTTCACGAGTCGCGCGACGAATCTCGGACACACGTTCGCTCATCTGGTCGATTGCCGCAGCCACACGACGAACGATGGAGTTCTATCGACGCGGTTCGTCACAGGCCTTTCGTCGGATGCGTCGGCCATGTGGCACAGTACTCGGAGTGTGTCGCAGCACATTATCGTGGAGTTGCGCGATCACATTCCGGCGATGGTCGGGCACAATTCGCCCGTGGGTTATGTACCCGTGTGGCTACCCGGCACGAATCACTACACCGGGACGGGCGGTACGTTCGACTTCCTGCCGGAGTGGTATTTCTCCGCTGGCGGCAAGACCAAGGGAATCGGTAACACGAACCTCAAGTTGGATACAGGCGTGGTGCCGGATGCGGCGGTGGTGGACTACGAAACGCCGTGGAACTACTCGTCGGGCTTGCTGCGGACGGCATACAAGTCGATCGACCCCGCGCAGATTACAGATACCCCGCTACAGAGCAGCGACGTGTTCAACCTGAACTCGGCGGCTCGGTTCGATACCAACCTCAAGCGGCGGCGGGAACTGCTGGAACTGCGGATGAACGAACTGCGATTCGTGGCCGATGGAGATGCCACATTCAATCGAATGCCTTTGGGGATCATGGGCGGCGTTCTGCGGCAGATCACCCCGAGCGTGGGCTTGCAGTACGAGTGCGTCCAATTTGGTGCGCCCAACGTGCAGAACGTCATCTACCGGATTTGGGGCAGCAACACGAACCCGCTGCTGTATCCGCCGGGAGCGAAGATTCAGACCATGACGGCGGGTGCTGGCTCGGGTGCGTTCCTGCGATCCGGTATCCGGCATTTGACCGTGCGACGCGCCCACAAGGGCAACGTGCTGCGGGTGTTCATGGCCCGCATCATCGGCAAGCAGAGCATCGCCGCGATCCCAGAAAACAATCCGCAAAACGTGCAGCCGTTCAGCATCACCAAGTATTTCTTTGTCGAGGCCACTCCGGATGCCAACCCGTTCACCATGTATTGGTCATCGGCGGACGCGCTGGGTTACAAGGGCATGACCTCGGGCGTGGCGTTCAACCTGTACGAGCAATGGTTCAACCCAGTCGATAACGGGTCGGTGCAGGTTCCACCGACCTCGGTAGGCGGTACGCCGTTCGTGCAGGATTCCGGCGAGAACGAGGATCAAGCCATTATCCTCCCTATGATTCCGGCTCCGAACATCGTGACCGTCTACGAGGTGGCGAATCGGCTGGGATTCTCGTCCTATTGGATTGCCGTCCAGCCCGACCTTGAGAAACGGTGCGCCCCGAATCCTCCGGGCGGTGAAGCCGCCGTAACGCCGCCGACATGGCCCTACATGGGCGCGAGCGGCGCGGCTACTTCAACCGCCAGCGATCTGGCCGATATCATTGAGTCAGCATGAGCCAGCCAGTCCTCATCCGATACGCCGTGACCGACGTGGAGCAGGCGGTAGCCACCGGGCTTGAGGGGCAATCGCTGTTCTTCAAGAGCCTCTACATCAGCAACAACACGAACAACACCCACCACATCTACCTTGGCGTGGTGCGTGGCACGGCGCAGATGACGCAAGGCGATCACATCCTGTATCAGTACAACGTCACGGGATACCAGTACCTCGCGCTCTCAAACATCCTTGTTCCTGATGGGCATCAACTGCGGGCCTATTCAAATAGCGCAACGGCTTTCAGCATTGTTGCATCCGGCGTAGTTGGCGCATGAGCGCGGACTGCTGCTGTCCCAATGATGGCGGCCAGAATGGCTGCGACAAGGTTTCTATAAGTGCTTGTTGCCTGCCTTCGGGTAGTTGTGTTTCAACAACCGAATGCGATTGCTTGGAGAAGGGCGGCAAATGGCTTGCTCCTATTCCTATCGGCGCAACAAACATCACTATTCCGGCTCCGTGCAGCAATTGCTTCGTGTGCAAGTGTTGCCAAGCACCAGACGAATCCGGCGCAAATCTCTACAAGGGGCTTGGGCCAGCAAAACAAACCGCGATCTTTGCGCGTGGCGATCCGTGCCCGCCGGAAACCACGCGCGTTTCCAACTATGCCTATGACCCAACGACTGGTTGCCGCGATGTTGATTGCAATGTGCCATGCGATCAAACCAAAGGCACTTGCTGCTATGACTGTGGATGCGCCGAAGGCGTAACTCGCTGCGATTGCGCGAGCCTCATTCGTCAATCAGGAAGTTCGGGAACAGCCTTCGGAACTTCATTTTTGGTTGGCGGGACGTGCGATACCGTGTGTGAGCATTGCGCTTGCATTGAAAAAACGCTGCGAACATATCCATCTGGAAAGTGTCGGGAGTTGAATAATGGCTCTATCGTCTCGTATAGAACAGATGGCGATTCGCGCGCGCCACGCGGAAGCGGAACAAGTTGTGAGGAAATAGCCGCCATTGATCCGGTGGGGTTTGTTCAAATAGCGCAATCGTGTGCTCAATCCGGCGGCCCTTCCGGTGGTGGCGGCGGTGGAGGTGGTGGCGGTGGCCCGCCCGTCACGCCTCCCACACCGCCGCGTCCTCCGCAGCCTCCCAAGCCGCCGCAGCCCTGCACCCGTCCAGCGGCATACAACCCGACCTGTGCCTACAAGGTCTGGTTCTCTATCGTGACCGAGCGATACGAGAACTTCGGCACGGGCTACGTCCGTGAAACGATCAACCTATGGCGGTTGCCGGACTTCACCGCAAATAGTTGCGACACACTCGGATGCTGTGGCGCACCAGTTCCAAACTGCAATGATGCGGGAACAATCACGACCAAAAAGACCGTCATTCGAGTGACGAACTGCACGTTTTCAGATACCGATACACAGGAATCGGACATTGAGATTGGTTGCAATAGCCAAGAGGAAATCTATCGCTATGACTATCCGTGCCAGCCGGAGCCGGATCGGGTAACTACCACGGTCAAACTCACCTGCGTGACCGCGCAGAAGTTGCGCGGGTGCTGCGATAGCAATATGGGCTTTCTGCAATTCCAGATCCCCGAACTGGGCATCAAGGAAAACGGCGTGTGGACGTTCCCGTATTATCCCGCTGAGACCATCACGCTTGATCTGCGGAACCAAGTGTGCGTCGGCTACGACCGGAACCATCCATCGTGCAACACCCCATGATCTACAACGTGAACAGCCTGCGGGTTCAGTATTCGTATCTCATGGCCCGAGAGTTGGCGCAGGCGAGCGCGGCGATCCGCCAGCGGCACTACGAGGCGCAGCAGTCCGACCCCGGCTACTGGGAGGCTGACAAGGCCGCGCAGGCCGAGGACGGCGTGACTCCCGACCCCAAGACAGGCGTAGCGGTTCCGGTCATCCGCATGGTCGCGCCGGGTGTGGTCTACGAGCGCGGCGAGCCTGACCACGAGGCGGCGAACGAGCGGTTCCGGGCCGAGGCTGCGGCTGCGCTGGAACAGCAGCAGCGCGAGCAAACCGAGGTCGAGAAGAACGGCGCGAGCATCATTGATATGGTCAAGGCTGGCCCGAAGATCCTCTCGGCCATGCTCAAGCCATCCGATAGCCCGATGGCCCTGAAGCGGCTAGAGGTCTGCAGGGGCTGCGAGCATTGGACGGGCAGCAAGTGCAGGAAGTGCGGCTGCTTTACGTCGCTCAAAGTGCGGCTACCCGGCGAGGCTTGTCCTATCGGAAAGTGGTCGAAGGAGGAGTAAGATTCCGCCATGCCTACGCTCTCCTCGGTCAACCTCACGAATCTGGCTACGCGCCTCGGCAAACTGTTTGGCTACGCCAACAGCGTGAAGACGCAGGTTGCAACGCTCTACGGCGCGAACTTGTCTAGCCTGCTGACGCAGTTCGACGGCACGGATTATCGGCAGGCCGTGGCCCAATGGGCTGGCATGGACAACCCGCAGACGGGAATGCCCACCTTCCTTGGGCAGACCCTCTACACGATGGTGCAGAACTCCGCGAACAACCTGATCCTGAACACGATCCGGGCCGAGGGTCAGTTGTACGACGGCACATTGCTGACCGCTTACAAGGGCTTGCGAGATTCGATGATCGCGCAGAGCGCGTCTTTCCGAAAGGTCGGCACGTCGAGCATCACCACCACGATCACGGCTGGCAACCTTGGAACGGGCACGGTGCTGTCGCGGGCGAACCGTCCGTCCTCTACCGACCAGTTGCAGGAAATTTACGACGAGACTTTGACCGGAACCTGCACGGCTGCGGGCAACGTCCTGAACTTCGGTGCTGCTAGTTTCCGCATCACGTCGGAGGCAAGCCGCGCATTCACGAACACCGAATGGCCCGGTGGCTCCGGCTCCAGCGCGAACATCACGGCGACCCCGGCGGCGATCAACAGCCCCACGGGCGATCCCGGCAAGAGCATCATCGCAAACGGCGCGTTCGAGAACTGGAGTACGAACACCCCGGCGCAATGGACGATCACCGTTGGCTCGGCTGGTTCGCAGGTGCTTCGTTCTAGCGTCCCGGCTCGCGGCGCATACGCGCTGTCGATCGTGGGCGACGGCTCGACCTTGACCACGCTGCGTCAGCAGTTGGCGTACAGCAACTCCACGCCCGTGACGATCCAGCCGGATACCGACTACGCGCTGATCGTGTACGCGCGAAAGACGGCAAGCGGCACTACGGGCACGGTCAAGATCGGCTTGCGCGACGTGTCCGGCACGGTTGTGACGGGCAGCAGCGAAATCACGCTGGCTCTGTCAAGCGTGACCACCTCGTATGCCGTCTACTCGGCCACGTTCAGCATCGCCAAGAGCGCAGTCCCAACCACGGTCTATCTCGACATCTACAGCACGGTGGCGATCGCCAGCGGAAATACGCTCATCATCGA
>Ga0129333_10006190_pt1 | contig 11321 bp, 11 predicted proteins | sample CPB6_08_DNA_FD_94474 | JGI IMG/M metagenome (GOLD analysis project Ga0129333, IMG submission 94474) | Freshwater to marine salinity gradient microbial communities from Chesapeake Bay, USA - CPBay_Sum_0.6_0.8_DNA | ecosystem: Environmental > Aquatic > Marine > Coastal | place: USA: Chesapeake...
ACGACGCGCCGAGTGACAGACACGGCGTGATCGGCGTATCGCTCGTAGAAGCGTGAGAGCAGGGTCACGTCGATCGCTGCCTCGACGCCGTGCTTCCAGGACGGGGAGAGCACGATGCGGAAGAGCTCGCGGTGGAGGTGGTCCATCTGCTCATCGTGGCGTGCAATGTCGGTGGCGAGGGAGACGTCCTTGGTCGCGATGACGGCGCCGGTCTTGGAGACGATCGCCTCAGCGATGCCTCCCATCTCAGCGAACGTGCCGCGGAGCTCTTGCGGGATGGCCGCTGCGGGGTAGCGCATTCGCGCCTGCTTGGCCACGTGCTCGGCGAGGTCGCCCATGCGCTCGAGGGAGGACGCGATGCGGAGTGCGCCGATGACGATGCGTAGGTCCGAGGCGACCGGTGCCTGCAGTGCGATGACGTCGAAGCACTTCTCCTCGGTCTCCGAGGTGATCACGTCGACCTGCTCGTCGGCGGCAATGACCTCCTCCGCGAGCCTGAGGTCGGCATCCAGGAGCGACTGAGTGGCGCGGTTCATGGCCGAGCCGACCAGTCGGGTCAGATGGACCAGGTCGTCGCTGATCGCATCGAGTTCGGCGGCGAACGCCTCACGCATGGTGCACCTCCCGGTCGGTCATAGTGGCCAGCGTAGGTGAACGGCGGATGACTCCAGGGTGAACGTCGAACCCCAGGGGGTGAACGCTCGGACAATCCTGGCGCCGGGTGTCGGTGCCCGGGATGCAGGCGTCCCCCGGACGCCTATCGTGGGGTCATGGCCGGACGCTCCGCCCGCGCAGCCCACCCCGTGGAGTTCGCCGCGGGTGCGGGTCGCCCCATCCCCGACGACGTCGTCGGCCTCCTTGGTGTCCTGCCCTTGGCCTCCCTCATCGTGGACGCCGAGGGCAACGTCCTGCGCACCACGCCTCGGGCTGAGGCGCTCGGCCTGGTTCGCAGGGATGCCCTGGCCGTCGCCGATGTGCACGATCTCATCCGGAACTGCGCGGACAGGGGGATTCCTCAGGAGCGTGAGATCCGTGTACGGCGACCCCCGCTGGGCCGCGGCATGCTCGATCTGCGCGCCACGGTCGCACCCTTGGCAAGCGGCACCTACGTCGTGCTCGTGGAGGACCTTGCCGAGGAACGCCGGGTCGACGCCGTGCGCCGTGACTTCGTGGCCAATGTCAGCCACGAGCTCAAGACCCCGGTCGGTGCCCTGGCGCTGCTGGCCGAGGCCATCCTCAGTTCGGCTGACGATAAGGACAGCGTGCAGCGGTTCGCCGAGCGCATGATCGTAGAGTCGTCGCGATTGTCTTCGCTCATCAACGACATCATTGAGCTATCGCGGCTACAGGGGGATGACCCCCTGGCTCGCGCCGCGCTCTTCGATATCGACTCGGTAGTCGGCCAGGCCGTCGACGAGGTGCGTCCGATCGCCGACGCGCATGGGATCGAACTCGTGGTGCTGGGTGCGCCGGGTGCCCAGATGGTCGGCGATCGGCAGCAGATCCTCACCGCTGTCCGCAATCTGGTGAGCAACGCCGTCACGTACTCCCCTGATGAGACGAGGGTCGCCATTGCTGCGAGCGCTGACTCGGGCATGGTGGAGATCGACGTCAAGGATCAGGGGATCGGGATCGCCTCGCACGACCTCGATCGAATCTTCGAACGCTTCTATCGAGCAGATCCGGCCCGATCCCGCTCGACGGGAGGGACTGGCCTTGGCCTGTCGATCGTCAAGCACGTGTGCGAGAACCACGGCGGGGACGTGGCCGTGTGGTCAGAGCTCGGCGTGGGCTCGACATTCACCATGCGGCTTCCGCTTGCCGGTGGAGTCGAGGTCGATCCGCCCCTAGCGATGGCCGCGGCGGTGCCCGGCGATCCCGCGCCGAACGACAGCGAAGAGGAGTCGCAGTGACGCGAGTGCTGGTCGTCGAGGACGAGGAGTCGTTCTCCGATGCGCTGTCGTTCATGCTGCGCAGAGAGGGGTACGAGGTCGGTATCGCGTCCGATGGTGCCACCGCCCTGGAGGAATTCGATCGGCACGGCGCGGACCTGGTCCTGCTGGACCTCATGCTGCCGGGAATCTCGGGGACCGAGGTATGCCGCACCCTGCGTCAGCGGTCGTCTGTGCCGATCATCATGGTGACGGCCAAGGACGGCGAGGTCGACAAGGTCGTGGGGCTCGAGCTCGGGGCGGACGACTACGTCACGAAGCCCTTCTCATCGCGTGAACTCGTGGCCCGCATCCGTGCAGTCCTGCGCCGCAGAGGGGAGCCGGACGAGATGCTGCCGAGCATTCTCGAGGCCGGTCCGGTGCGCATCGACGTCGACCGGCATGTCGTGGCCGTTCGCGGCGAAACCGTGTCGATGCCACTGAAGGAGTTCGACCTGCTCGAGCTCCTCGTACGCAACGCGGGGCGCGTACTGACCCGCGGGCAGATCATCGACCGGGTCTGGGGATCGGACTACGTGGGCGACACCAAGACCCTTGACGTCCACGTCAAGAGGCTGCGGGCGAAGGTCGAGCAGAACCCGCGGGAGCCCGCGTTGATCCTCACCGTGCGCGGTCTGGGCTACAAGTTCGAGGCGTAGTAGCCGCGGTCGAGGCCTAGCTGGCCGCGGGCACGTAACCCGCGTAGTACCCGACATCGGGAACGACGAGCGACGTGAAGTCCACGATGCCGTTGGTCGTGAAAGCCATCGACACCGGCGAGTACGAGCCTGCGGGGGTGGCGATCGGGTCGAGGAGGAGGAAGTTCTCTGCTGGTGCGCCTTCGGCGCCATACCCAAACGTGGTGTAGGAGCCCGGCCCGATGGTGACCGGGGAGAACGCGACCTGCTGTCCGTCGACGGTGACGGCGGACAGGGTGTCAGGAGCGTCGCCCTGATTGAAGACGGCCACGACGAGCGAGGCGCGACCCGCGTCATTGCGCACGATGGTCGCATTCTCGATGCGCAGGGACCCGACGATCTCCTGCGTGCCGTTGCCGGAGTTCATGGAGTTCTGCATCGTCGTGCTGGCACCGAAGCCCTGCCAGCAGCCGGCGAGTAGGGGACTGACGGCGACGACGGTCATGGCGAGCGCGAGCGTGCGAGCGAAGCGAGGAGTGCGTGAGAGGCGATGGCGCGATGCGATCACGCACGTCAGCGTAGCGGGTGGATCTCGCAGGACGCGGGGTGGGACGTCTGGGGCCCGTGATATCCTGATGGACCTGGAAAGGGGTCTTTCTCTATGACGTTCAAGGTTGGCGACACCGTCGTCTACCCCCATCACGGGGCTGCCCTCATCGAGGCCGTCGAGGTCCGGGTCATCAAGGGAGCGGAGAAGGAGTACCTCGTCCTCCGCGTGGCCCAAGGGGATCTGACAGTCCGCGTGCCAGCTGACAACGTCGACCTCGTCGGCGTCCGCGATGTCGTCAATGCCGAGGGTCTCGACCGGGTGTTCGAGGTCCTCCGCCAGCCCTATACCGAGGAGCCGACCAACTGGTCGCGCCGCTACAAGGCCAATCTCGAGAAGCTTGCCTCCGGTGACGTCATCAAGGTGGCCGAGGTTGTGCGTGACCTGTGGCGTCGCGAGCGCGAGCGTGGACTGTCCGCGGGCGAGAAGCGCATGCTCGCGAAGGCACGGCAGATCCTGGTCAGCGAACTCGCCCTGGCCGAGAAGACCAACGAGGACAAGGCCGAGGCTATCCTCGACGAGGTTCTCGCCTCCTAGGTCATCGCGGGTCTGTCGGCCCCAGGATGCGAAGCGGAGGTCGCCGTGGGCGACGACGCACTGACGTCAGGAATGACCGCGGTCATCGTCCCTGCTGCCGGGCGCGGCGAGCGACTGGGGCCGGGTGCCCCGAAGGCCCTACGCACGCTTGCCGGTCAGCCCATCCTGCTCCATGCTGTGCGCAACCTTGCGACAGCACGCGACATCGACGTGATCGTGGTGGCCGTGCCCGAGGACGCCGTCGACGAATCCCGAGCCTTGCTTGCAGGAATTGAACTGCCCATCACGATCGTGTCCGGTGGCGAGACCCGGCAGGATTCCGTGGCGCGGGCCCTCCTGGCGCTCGCACCCGAGGTCGACGTGGTCCTCGTCCACGATGCCGCGCGTCCGCTGGTGCCGGCGGACGTCGTCGACCGGGTCGCAGCCGCTGTTCGTGGCGGCGCTCAGGCGGTCATCCCGACTCTTGGTGTCGTCGACACCATCAAGGAGGTCGATGACGGCGGGGTGGTCAGGTTGACCTTGGATCGGTCCCGATTGCGGGCCGTCCAGACTCCTCAGGGCTTCGCACGCGATGTGCTCCAGCAGGCGCACGCGTCTTCGGATGGCGGCGACGCGACCGATGATGCGGGGATGGTCGAGCGCATGGGGGTGGCCGTGCGCACCGTGGCCGGTCACGAAGAGGCATTCAAGATCACGCGGCCGATCGACCTGGTGCTTGCCGAGGCGATCCTGGCGCGCCGAAGGGCATCCGGTGGCGTCGGCTAGCCGGGTGGGCGTCGGCGTCGACGTCCATGCCTTCGCCCATGGTCGTCCTCTCTGGGTCGCGGGCCTTCTCTGGGAGGGCGACGGGCTGGACGGCCATTCGGACGGCGACGTCGCTGCCCATGCTGCCTGCGACGCCGTCCTCTCCGCTGCCGGTCTCGGCGATCTCGGCTCGGTCTTCGGTGTGGACGATCCCCGGTGGGCGGGCGCCAGTGGAGTTCAGCTCCTCGACCATGCAGCCCAACTCGCGCGTGAATCCGGTTGGGAGATCGGCAACATCGCTATCCAGGTGATTGGCAACCGCCCGAGGATCGGCAGCCGTCGTGAGGAGGCGCAGCAGGCCCTCGGCGTGGCCGCCGGCGCGCCTGTGAGCATCTCGGGCACGACGACCGACGGGCTGGGACTCACCGGCCGCGGTGAGGGGCTGGCGGCGATCGCCACGGCACTCCTCGTGGCCTCGTCTGACTAGAGCATCGCCGTTCGCTACGGTCTAGCCATGACAGCGACCATCCCGCCGGAGGCACGAGGAATGCTCGATGCACCGGAGTTCGCCACTATGGCCACGATCAACCCCAATGGCTACCCGCAACTGTCTGTGGTGTGGGTGGAGCGCGACGGTGACGACCTGCTCGTCTCCACCATCAAGGGTCGACGCAAGTACCTCAACATGGAGCGCGACCCCAAGGTGACGCTGCTCGTCTATCCCAAGGACAACCCCTACACCTACGTCGAGGTGCGCGGCACGGTCACGATGACGGAGGAGGGGGGTCGTGAGCTCATCGATCGCCTGAATCAGCAGTACACCGGCACCGACCGCTACACGGGAGACGACGGCACGGACAACGTTCGTGTCGTGTGCCGAATCACGCCAGACAAGGTCGTCGCCCGCCTGCCGCACTAGCGCCGATCACGCTCACACACCCGAGGCGTCCTGCGGGATCCGTGCCGAAGGCGTGGGCAGGGCTGCCACTACCCTGTCGGAGTGACCCTGCGCCTGTACGACACCGCCGCGCGTGAGGTGCGCGATTTCGTGCCCCTCGAGCCGGGTCGGGCGTCGATCTACCTCTGCGGGGCGACCGTCCAAGCGCCCCCGCACGTCGGGCACATCCGCTCCGGGCTCGCCTTCGACATCCTGCGTCGGTGGCTCATGGCCTCGGGATACGACGTGACCTTCGTGCGCAACGTCACCGACATCGACGACAAGATCCTGGCGCGAGGAGCTGAGGAGGGCGTGCCGTTCTGGCAGGTCGCGATGCGCAACGAGCGTGCCTTCACGTGGGCCTACGACGTGCTCGGGTGCCTTCCCCCGGCCTACGAGCCGAGGGCGACGGGGCACGTGCCGGAGATGGTCGAGCTTATGCAGCGTCTGATCGACACCGGTCACGCGTACGCCGTGGACGGCGACGTGTACTTCGACGTGCGTTCCTTCGCCGACTATGGCGCGCTCAGCGGCCAGCGGCTCGACGACATGCAGCCGGCGGCCGATTCCGATGCGAGCGTCAAGCGGGATCCGCGCGACTTCGCGCTCTGGAAGTCGGCCAAGCCCGGCGAGCCGTTGTGGCAGACGCCCTGGGGACCTGGACGTCCCGGCTGGCATCTTGAGTGCTCCGCCATGGCCGAGCGATACCTCGGCCCTGCGTTCGACATCCACGGCGGCGGAATGGACCTGCTCTTCCCTCATCACGAAAACGAGATCGCACAGTCCAAGGCTGCGGGGGATGCCTTCGCGCAGTACTGGATGCACAACGCCTGGGTGACCACGTCGGGGGAGAAGATGAGCAAGTCCCTCGGCAACTCCCTCCTTGTCTCCGAGGTGGTCAAGCGAGTACGGCCGGTCGAGCTTCGCTACTACCTCGGCTCGGCCCACTATCGGTCGATGCTGGAGTTCTCCGATGAGGCTCTCGCGGAGGCGGCGGCGGGCTATCGACGGATCGAAGGCTTCCTGCGTCGCGCGGAGGAGGGGCTGGGCGACGCCCCGGCGGCGGTGGGATTGCCTGAGGCGTTCGTCGCGGCGATGAACGACGACCTCGGTGTGCCCCAGGCCCTCGCGATCATCTACGACACTGTCCGTGCCGGCAACGCCGCCTTGGCCGACGGCGATACCGAGACTGCCCGCCAGTCTCGTGACGAGGTTGCCACGATGCTCGACGTCCTGGGACTGAGCCCCTACTCCGAGCCGTGGGCTTCGCAGTCCGACGACGGTGCCGCGCGCCGCGCCCTCGGCCCCCTCGTCGAGGTTGTCCTCGATCAGCGCCAGGCCGCGCGAGACCGCAAGGACTTCGGCGTTGCCGATGCGCTGCGCGATGGGCTCACCGCGTCCGGCATCGTCGTCGAGGACACCCCGGCCGGCCCGCGCTGGTCACTCGCCGAGGAGGACTGATGGCCGGCAATTCCCAGCGCAAGGGCGCTATGCGCAAGACCGGCACCAAGAAGGGCATGACGGTCGGCTCCGGCGGCCAGCGGCGCAAGGCGCTGAAGGGCAAGGGCCCGACTCCCAAGGCCGAGGACCGTCAGAAGCATCCCGCGGCGCGTCGCGCGCGATCCGCGGACAAGCAGGCGTCGAAGTCCGCATCCGGCCCCCGTGGACGCAAGGACGGCCGCGAGGTGCTCGTGGGGCGCAATCCGGTCGTCGAGGCTCTGCGGGCAGGGGTGCCAGCAAGCGCGCTCTACGTGCAGCAGTACGTCGACACCGATGATCGAGTTCGCGAGGCACTGTCGACGGCGGCGGACCTGGGAATGCCGCTCATGGAGGTCACGCGCCTGGAACTTGACCGGATGTCCGGCGGCGCCGCGCACCAGGGTCTGCTTCTCACGGTGCCCGCCTACGAGTACCTCGATCCCGACGACCTGCTGGCAAGGGCGGCTGATGCCGGGCATGCACCGCTCATCGTCGCGTTGGACGGAGTGACCGACCCGCGCAACCTCGGTGCCATCGTGCGGTCTGCGGCAGCGTTCGGAGCGGATGGCGTGGTCGTCCCTGAGCGTCGCGCTGCCGGGGTCACGGGTTCTGCATGGAAGGCCAGTGCGGGCACCCTGGCGCACCTCCCGGTGGCGCGCGCGACCAACCTCACGCGAGCGCTCACGTCCTACGCCAAGGCCGGCTGCACGATCGTGGGCCTTGCGGCAGATGGCGATCTCGATCTCACCGCCATGGACCGCGACACCGCCGCCGATCCGCTCGTCATCGTCATCGGCGGAGAGGGCCGGGGGCTGAGCAGACTCGTGAACGAGGCGTGTGACCGCATCGCGTCGATCCCCATGGCCAGCGAGACGGAGTCACTCAATGCGTCCGTGGCCGCGGGCATCGCGCTTTATGCGGTGGCCTCACTGCGGTCCTCTCCCTGAGATCCCGCGGGTCGCTTCCTGCGCATCATGGTCGCGATGAAGGGGAAGACCAGCACGGTGAGAGCACCAGCCGCGACGAGCTCCGATGCGTCATTCGTGGTCATGTGACCTGCTGCGACCTCGACGCTTGTCACTGCCACGATGATCGGAAGCCCCGTGGCGACGAAGAGCATGAAGCGTGTCCGGTCTCGGGTGTCGGGTATCGCCTTGCGATAGAGGAAGAACTGCGGCACTCCGCGAACAAGCAGGATGAGGACGAAGACAGCGAGCATCGGCCAAGGCTTGGCGATGATTGCGAGGATGTCGATGTTCGCGCCTGAGACGATGAAAAACACCGGGATGAAGATGCCGAAGGCGATCGCCTCGACGCGTCGTTGGAGTTCGCTCTCAGCCTCCTCGGGTAGGTACTGCCGCATGATGATGCCGGCAGTAAAGGCGCCGAGCACTGCATCGAAGCCGAAGCCGCTGGCCACCGTGAGCAGCAGCACGATGAGGAGGATCGTGAGCCGCACTCCTGTCTGGGACGAGGAGTGATGTCCGCGCTCAAGGAGCTCGCGTATTCGCGAGGTAGCGAGTTTGCCGGGGATCTGGGACACAACGTAGGCGATGATGGCGAAGACGATGAGAAGCACGATCGCGGCCCATGAGCTGCGCGTGCTCAGCAGGATCGCAATGGCCAGCACGGGACCGAACTCCCCCCAGGCTCCTGCACCCATGAAGAAGTTGCCGAAGGGGGTCTTCAGTTCCCCGCTGTCGCGGAGCATGGGCAGGAGGGTGCCGAGGGCGGTGCTGGTGAGGACGATGGCGAAGCCGATGAAGTCCTGGATCTCGCCTGTTCGCTCGAGGAGGAAGGCTGCACCCATGGCGAGCACCAGCGAGATCCCCCACCCCGAGATCGCCAGCCTCCCGGACTGCCCACGAATCGACTTGGGTGAAAGCTCCAGCCCGGCCAGGAAGAAAAGGAAGCCCAGGCCGAGCTCCGAGAGCAATTCGATCGATGGGTCGACTTCGATGAGGTTCAGCAGGTTCGGGCCGAAGATGATGCCGAAGACCAGGAGGAGCACGACCTCGGCGATCTTCAGGCGCAGGAGCCCGACGAGGAGGGGGGTGAAGGCTGCGATCGTGACGATGACGAGAAGGGACACCAACTCGCGCTGGAGGGAACCGTCTTCGCTGAGGAAGAGCCCTGTGGCCAGTTCCATTGTCCCGCCTCTCGTGCATCCGGCCGAGCCGTCCCTGTCGGGCTTGCCTCCGACTGTGTGCCGCGAAGCCTAGTGGGCTGGGGGTCGCGGCCGTGAGGCTCTAGTCTCAGCCCGTGGCAGCTCGGTCTGGAGGGGTCATCCTCCTTGTGCTGGCGGCCGCGCTGGCGCTCATCTCCCTCGACAACACGATCGTCAACGTCGCTCTGCCGACCCTTCAGGAGATGTTGGGTGCGACAACGGCTGAACTCCAGTGGGTCGTCGATGCCTACTCGGTGATTTTCGCGGGCACGCTCCTGCTCGCGGGGAGCCTCGGGGACCGATTCGGCCGCCGCCGCGCGCTCGTCATCGGACTCGTCATCTTCGGTGCTGGCTCACTCGTGGCCGGCTTTGCGACGAGTGCAGACATCCTCATCGCGTGCCGCGCCGTTATGGGCATCGGTGGTGCATTCATCATGCCCTCTACGCTGTCGATCCTGGTCCAGGTCTTCACCGAGCCGCGCGAGCGTGCCCAGGCGATCGGCATCTGGGCCGCGGTCGCGGGTGCCGCCGTCGCGATCGGGCCGATCCTTGGCGGTCTCCTGCTCGAGGTCACCAGCTGGCACGCGATCTTCTGGGTCAATCCACCCCTGGTCGTCCTGGCTCTCCTGGCGACCTTGGCCCTCGTCCCGGAGTCACGGGACCCGAGCAAGCCGCGGCTTGATCCCCTCGGTGCTGTCCTCTCGACCATCGGCATCATCGCGTTTGTCGTCACGGTGATCGAGGTCCCCGACCAGGGCTTCTCCGCCGTGACGATCGGCTCGACGATCACCGCAATCGTCTTCATCACAGCGTTCGTGTGGTGGGAACGCAAGGCGCCTCGCCCGCTGCTGCCCATGTCGCTCTTCACCAATCGCCTCTTCACCGTGGCGATCATCACGGTCGCTCTGGTGTACGGCGCACTCATGGGCGTGATGTTCTTCCTTCCGCAGTTCCTGCAGCTTGTGCAGGGGAACTCACCGCTGCAGTCCGGGGTCGCGATGCTGCCAGCGGCTGGCGGTCTCTTCCTTGCTTCCCTCTTCAGCCCGCGGTGGGCCGAGCGATTCGGCACCAGGCGCATCGTCGTGAGCGGTCTGCTCCTCGTCGTCGTGGGGCTGGCGCTTGCGGCGTACCTCACCGCGGACTCGGCGTACATCCACGTGGGCGCAAGCCTCGGCCTCATGGGGCTGGGGCTGGGCATGGTGCTGCCTCAGGCGACCAATGCTGTCCTCGCGTCCGTCCCCCGCGAACGGGCGGGCATGGGGTCGGCGGTCAACGACGGCGTGGGCGAACTCGGCGGATCGCTCGGCGTCGCGATCCTCGGGTCCCTGCTGTCGCTGGGGTACCGCAATGAGATCCAGCAGCAGATAACCGCTGCCGGAGATGCCATCGCTTCCATTCCGGCGAACGTCGTCGATGCCGTTCGTGAATCCCTCGCCGCCGGATCGCTCGCGGTCGCTCAACTCCCAGCCGACATGGCGACGCCGATCCGCCAGGTCGCCGGCAATGCGTTCGTGTCCGGCATGACGACGGCGCTGATGGTTGCCGCGGCGATTGTGGCGGTGGGCGCGTTCCTTGCCTGGCGGATGTTCCCCGCTCGCGTGGAGCGTGTGGAGGAGTAGTCCTAGCCGCGCACCGTGATGGGGCGCTTGACGACGGCCTCCTGGCCCTCGGACCTGGCCTTGATGCGTAGCGTGCCCGACTTCTTCGGCGTCACGGTGATGGAGTACCGCCCCTTGGCGTTGGTGCGTGTCGTCCCGAGATCGACCTTGTTGCCGGTCGCTGAGATCCAGGTGACATTGACCTTGGCGCTGGCCACCGCGTCGTCGCCGCGCAGCACCTTGCCACTCACCGTTGTCGACTGTCCTTTGCGGATGCGGTCGTCGAAGTTCGCTCGCAACTCCAGCGGTGGCGCGATCTTCTTCGCCATCTTGCTGTAGAAGCCGTCGAGCACGAAGCCGAACTCCCACACCGCGAGACCGGCGATGCCTTGCTGCGTGACGATGTTGGCCTTGCGCGTCGCCGATCGGGTGTCGGCGAACCACACCTCACGCTCCGCCTTGCAGACGGTGGCGACTCCGTCGGCGGTGCCCTCGGTGAGGATCCAGTATCGGAAGGTGTACTCCGCGTCCGCAGAGTTCCACGTCGGGGTCACCTTCTCGCGGGCGGCGATCTCCTTGGCGCGCGCGACCGATTGGCTGAGCATGCCGGGAACGCCGGATGCGCCGGCGGCGGGCTTCCACCCAGCTGGGCATGAGCCCTGTGTGACGTAGGAGCCGCCTGC
>Ga0129333_10006191_pt1 | contig 11320 bp, 11 predicted proteins | sample CPB6_08_DNA_FD_94474 | JGI IMG/M metagenome (GOLD analysis project Ga0129333, IMG submission 94474) | Freshwater to marine salinity gradient microbial communities from Chesapeake Bay, USA - CPBay_Sum_0.6_0.8_DNA | ecosystem: Environmental > Aquatic > Marine > Coastal | place: USA: Chesapeake...
CAAGGAATGCCTCTCATTTGCTCAACGAGGCTGGCTTTAGTTTGCTCAACAAGACTGGCGTTAGTTCGGACCTGCTTTGTTTGGGGACCACGATATTGCACTGCGAATTGCCCTTTGCGCTGCTTGGGTTTATAGTTCGACTGCGTTTGATAACGCGAGCGTTTGTTAGAGGGTCTTCCATGACCCACGTTCCCGTTAGCTCGAAGCCGCTCCAGCCTCGCTGAAGCGATGGCGGGTCCGCAACGTTCAGGTGGCAGTAATCATCGGCGTTCGAACCTAAACCCACCCCACGCTTGTCGCTCCCCTGGGAAATATGCCTTTTGCGCCATGCGACAGCTTTTTTGATTGAACTCCATGCATTTATCCGACCTGAAGGCACTGCATATTTCGCAACTGATCGAGATGGCTCAAGGCCTCGAGATCGAGAACGCCAACCGCATGCGCAAACAAGAGCTAATGTTTGCCATTCTCAAGCGCAAGGCAAAACTCGGTGAATCGATTTTTGGCGATGGTGTGCTTGAAATCCTCCCTGACGGTTTTGGTTTCTTAAGAACGCCCGAAACCTCTTACCTTGCCAGCCCTGATGATATTTACATCTCACCCTCGCAAATCCGACGATTTAACCTCCACACGGGTGATGCAATCGAAGGTGAGGTCCGCACCCCTAAGGATGGTGAGCGCTACTTCGCCTTGGTGAAGGTTGACAAGATCAACGATCAAGCGCCGGAAGCCTCAAAGAACAAGATCCTTTTTGAGAATCTGGTTCCGCTCCATCCCGATCAGATGCTTCACCTTGAGCGGGACATGAAGGGTGATGAAAACATCACCGGCCGAATCATCGACATGGTTGCACCTATCGGCAAAGGGCAGCGCGGCTTGATTGTTGCGCCGCCCAAAAGCGGCAAGACCATCATGATGCAGCATATCGCCCATGCGCTAAAGGCTAATCACCCGGACATCGTGTTAATCGTTTTGTTGATCGACGAGCGTCCGGAGGAAGTGACCGAGATGCAGCGCTCGGTACGCGGCGAGGTCGTTGCCTCAACCTTCGATGAACCGGCAACGCGCCATGTGCAAGTCGCTGAAATGGTCATTGAAAAAGCCAAAAGGCTCGTCGAACACAAAAAGGATGTGGTGATCCTGCTTGATTCGATTACACGGCTTGCGCGCGCCTACAACACCGTTGTGCCATCCTCAGGCAAGGTGCTGACCGGTGGTGTGGATGCCAACGCACTCCAGCGACCCAAGCGCTTTTTCGGGGCGGCCCGCAACATCGAAGAAGGCGGTTCACTCACCATCATCGCAACCGCATTGATTGACACGGGTTCGCGGATGGACGAAGTTATCTACGAGGAGTTCAAAGGCACGGGCAATATGGAAATCCATTTAAATCGAAGGATGATGGAAAAACGTGTTTACCCCGCCATGGACATTAACCGCTCAGGCACTCGGCGAGAAGAATTGTTAATCGCCAAAGACATGCTGCAGAAGATATGGATTCTGCGCAAACTCTTGCATGATATGGACGAGATTGAAGCCATGGAGTTCATGCTCGACAAAATGAAAATGACGAAAAATAATGGCGAGTTTTTTGATTTGATGCGTCGAGGCGGTTAAAGCAGCCCGTTAGCCTGTATAATCAAGGGTTTTCTCGTTTGGATTTCGCTATGAAAGAAGGCATCCACCCCAATTTCCGTGAGGTTGTGTTTCAGGACATGACCAATGGTAAGCAGTTCATCATCCGCTCGACGGCTCCCGCGCGGGAGAAAGTAACGATCGAGGGCAAAGAGTATCCCTTGTTCAAGCTCGACATCAGCTCGGAATCGCACCCTTTCTACACGGGCGCGCAGCAACGGGTGCTCGAAACCGGTCGGGTTGAAAAGTTTCGGCAGAAGTTCGCCCGAGCAGGTGGCGCCAAGCGCAACGTTTGAAGCCCTTCCTCGTTACAGAACCCCAGGCGGGACGCGTGCCCCTCTGGGGTTTGTTGTTTTTAGCCCTGCTCTATGCCCTACCCGGCTTGCTGGGCCGCGATCCTTGGCGTGGCGACGACGCCCTTGGGTTCGGGGTTGCTTACAATATGTTGCTCGCGCTACAAGTGGGCGACTTTAATGGCTGGCTTATTAGCCAGCTGCCCGGTGTTTTACTGCCCGACGAAGGTCCGTTTCCATTTTGGATCGTGTCGCTTGTGGGTCTGCTGACTGAGAGCCTGGGCATCGATTTTTCTTTGACCACCCGGCTGATTTGGGTCGCAAGCTGGCTAGCAACGCTCGCACTTTGCTGGCGTGCCGTATACCGCTTGAGCCAACGGCCTGAGTGGATACCCCATGACCCTATCGGTATTGCTGCAAGTCCTCGGAGACTGGCAGCATCGCTTGCCGATAGCAGCGTGCTTTTTTTGCTTGCAACCGTAGGCCTGATCGAACGGGTTCACGAAACCTCACCTGAGGCATTTGCCATGCTGATCATGGCAGGCACCTTTTTTTGCCTTGCTTGGAGCCTGGACTCACCACGGCAGGCGAGTTGGGTATTAGGCTTCATCGTTTCGGCGGCCTGGCTTTGCAAAGGAATGTGGTTCGGACTTGGACTCGGGCTTGCGATACTGATCCTGGTGAAGCTATCGCCACATTGGCGCAGCATCGCCCCTGTGATGCTGCCTCGAGCGAGTCTGGTTGTGGTGCTTGTCTTGCTTTTATGGTTTTGGCTCATGTATCGAGACCCTGTAAGTGCAGCATCGGCGGATGACGAGGCTGCACACGCAACTCGATTGAACTGGATGGCGGCTTGGTGGACGCTTCAACTGGGCGGCCCGCTCAAAGGATTTGCAACGCGCATATTCGATCTACTGCGTGAGCCATGGTGGTTCTTTTGGCCGGTTTGGCCGGTTGCAATTTGGGCTGTATGGTCCTTACGTGACCGCATTCGGGAACCCAGTCTCATCGCTCCCATCAGCTTAATTGCCGCCATGGTGCTCTTTAGCCCAGTCGCCCATGGGTCGAGCCTAGCCTGGTTCATGCCAATTGCTGTACCGCTTGCGGCACTGGCCGCGCTCGGTTTGCCCAGCTTGCGACGAGGTCTTGTCCAATTTGTTGACTGGTACGCGGTGCTGGTCTACGGTTTGATTGCCTTAATGTTTTGGGTTTACTACCTGGCTTGGATGATCGGCTGGCCGGAGAAGATGGCTTATCGCATGGGTATTTTGGCAAGGGGCGATCAAGTCGCAAACATATGGTTTGGTACGCTGGCTGCATTGGCAATCAGCCTCGCCTGGATCGGTATCGTTGGGTGGCGACTTTCCAGGCAAGCCGCTGTGCTTTGGAAGCCCGCGCTACTTGCCTCAAGCGGCTTGGTGTTGATCTGGTTTTTGTTTCAGATGCTGTTTCTGGACGCCCATAACACCCGGAACTCGTATCGAGAGATGGCCGCTCAAGCGAAAGCCGCGATGAGCGAGCTAGACCCCAAGCACGGCATCCGTGAAGCAAATGGCAAGCTGGGGATCGGAGAAAAAAGCACATACGCGAAAAGCGGGCCTGATGATGCCTGTATGCAGCCCGATCAAGTGCGTCCAAGTGTTCAGGCAAGCCTTCAATGGTTTGCAGGCATTCGGTTTTCGGACCGCGAAGACTGTCCCTGGCGACTTATTCAAGACAGCGGACAAGCGGTTAGCCAAACGGTCCCGAACGTACCAGGTTGGGATCTTCATTGGGTTGGTTCTCGACGTGGGGAAAACAGTGAGCGATTCCGTTTGTATCTTAGAAGCTCGCCGCTAGCACCCTCTTAATGCAAAAGTCAACACCACTGAAGCAGCTCTTCAGGCTGGCAGGCCCAGTGTTGATCAGCCAACTCGCAGTCATGGCGAACGGGGTAATCGACACGGTCATGGCTGGCCACTTATCCTCGACGGAATTAGCTGGTTTGGGGCTGGGAACGAGTATTTACATCATCGCTTATGTGAGCCTACTCAGTGTTCTTCTTGGTCTTTCACCGATCGTGGCTCAACACGTCGGCGCAGGCCGTATCGGTGCGATCGGGCTCGCCTTTAGACAGTCCATGCTACTGGCAGTCATGTTGGGCGCCACGGGCACCTTGATCCTGAGTCAAGGAAGTTTTTGGAGTCAAATTTCTGGGGCACCACCTGAGGTCGCCCAAAAAGTGGAAGATTATTTGTTCTGGTGTGCTCTGGGTGTTGTCCCTGCACTCATTGTGAGGGCATTTTCGGCACTTTGCACCGCAGTTTCGCGCCCCCGACTGGTGATGTGGGTCAATCTGGCAAGCCTTTGCTTTAAGGCCCCACTTAACGCTGTGCTGATGTATGGCTGGGGCGATTTCGGCGTGGAGGCGATGGGCGCAGCGGGCGCCGCTTGTAGTACCTGCTTGCTCGCTTATGTGTGCGCAATTGCAGTCCTGCTCTTGGCTCGCATCGATCAAGGCCTGAAAAACTACCACCTGCTTGGCAGCATGCGCCCAGATCGCAAACAATTGATCGAACTGCTCCGCCTCGGCTTGCCAATTGGCGGAACGGCCTTCATCGATGTCAGTGCCTTTGCCTCGATTGCTTTATTGATCGCACCTTACGGCGCGGCAGCCTCAGCGAGTCAGCAAATCGCCTCGAGCCTCACGGGCGTGGTCTATATGTTTTCGCTTTCGCTAGCCAACGCCACCATGGTGCTCACCGCACAACGACTTGGTGCTGAAAAGATCCATGAGGCACGCGAAATGGCGCGATTGGGCATGAAAACAGCGATGGCTACCGCGGCGTTTATGGCGCTCTGCCTGTTCTTCGGTAAAGACATGCTTGCAAATGCCTACGCAACAGACCCAGCAGTGGCCGAAACCGCAGCCCTGCTCATCGCCTGGCTGGCCATTCATCAATGGCTCGATAGCCTGCAATTACAATACGCCTTTGTGTTGCGAGCTCACAAAGTCGCGAGTCTGCCCTTTTGGATTTACGTTGCATGTCTGTGGGGCATCGGGCTTGGCGGTGGCGCATGGTTGAGTTTTTCGGGCTTATTCGGAAGCTTTCAGGACGCCCGAGCCTTTTGGTGGGCTGGCATTGTTGCTTGTGCGGCGGCTTCGATAGCCTTGGGCATGCTTACAAATCGAACCTGGCAACGCGTACTCAGCTCATGCGTTGGCCAAGCCCAGCCTCATTGAAGTCGCAAAAAGTGCTCGCGGTAGTAGCGCAATTCGTCGATCGACTCGCGTATATCTGCAAGTGCAGTGTGTGCGGAACGCTTCTCAAAACCTTTGGCAATCTCCGGGCGCCATCGTTTACAAAGCTCCTTTACTGTGCTGACATCTAAATTGCGATAGTGGAAATAGCGCTCCAGTTCTGGCATGTAGCGCACCATGAATCGGCGATCCTGTCCGATGCTATTGCCACAAAGCGGTGATTTCCCCGAAGGTACCCAGGGCGCAAGAAACGACAGTAAATAAAGCTCTGCATCTCTTTCGCTTTGCTGGCTTTGTTGAACCCGATCGATAAGACCGCTACGACCGTGCGTTCCTTTGTTCCATGCATCCATGGCGTCAAGCACAGCATCGGGTTGATGGATTGCTATCGCTTCGCTTTCGGCCAGGCAATTCAACTGGCTGTCTGTAATGATAATTGCAACCTCCAAGATCCGGTCAACCTCTGGACGCAGGCCGCTCATTTCCATGTCCAGCCAGACAAGATGGGTCTCGTTGGATCTTTGAATCCCTGAATCCATCGACAAGCCGCCTGGCTGCGTATCAGGCTCTGACTTTGGTCGACCCGCAAGTGTCTTGGGCGCCCCCTGCGATTCAACCGCTGATGAAACATGTCCTTGCGACGCGTCAGTGCTCATAAAACCTTACCGGGTTACGTTTAAGATGTGGATTATCACCGACCCATCCATTGACGAATGACTAATCTCGATTTCAGCTTTATCTTTTTGTTACTGCTTGCAACCCAGTTCAGCATCAAGCTCTACCTGGCTCAACGGCAGGTTCGCCATGTTCTCCAGCATCGAGACCAAGTTCCAGCAAGCTTTCAGGACCGGATTTCGCTCGAGAACCACCAACGTGCTGCCGATTACACCAGCGCCAAGGTATCGCTTGCGATGTTCGACATGCTGGCGCAGAGTATTTGGCTTGTCGTTCTGACGGCTGGCGGATTGTTATCCACACTGCAAGCATCGCTCGCGACAGCTTGGCTCTTTCTCTTTCCCGACGAACTGCCTGGGACAGGAATTGACTTTCAGATCTGCCTGATGATGACTGTGATTGTTCTAGGCTCGCTTATCGATATACCTTTTTCACTTTGGCGCCAGTTCGTAATCGACGAGCGTTTTGGCTTTAATCGTATGACGCTTGGCCTGTGGTTCAGCGATCAATTAAAAGGTATAGCCATAAGTGTCATGATCGGCATACCGTTCTTAGCGTTAGTGCTTTGGATGATGCAACAAACAGGGCAGCACTGGTGGCTCTGGGTTTGGGGTGCATGGATGCTCTTTCAGCTCGGTGTCATGATCCTTTGGCCAACCTGGATTGCGCCGATGTTTAACCGATTTGAACCTATGCAGGAAGGCGAGGTTAAAGCCGCGGTTGAATCGCTTCTTAAGCGCTGTGGCTTTTCTAGCCAGGGTCTCTTTGTGATGGACGGCAGCAAGCGATCAGCGCATGGTAACGCTTACTTTACAGGGATGGGCAAAGCGAAACGGATCGTGTTTTTTGACACCCTGCTAGCCCAGCTCACGCCTAAAGAAATTGAAGCGGTACTTGCACACGAACTGGGCCATTTCAAACATCGCCATATTTTGAAACGGATTGTCTTGAGTGCCGTCTTCAGCTTTCTTGCGCTCGCATTGCTCGCCTGGGTCATGAATCAGCCTTGGTTCTACCGTGGACTTGGTCTCATTCCGCTACCAGGATCGCAGGCGGCAGCAGCGCTGCTGCTTTTCTCACTGGTGCTTCCGGTATTCTTGTTTCCAATACAACCACTGATGAGTTGGTGGTCGCGTAAACACGAATTTGAGGCGGATGCTTACGCGGCATCGCAGACAGAAGCCGCTGATCTCGAAAGCGCCTTAGTCAAGTTGATGAAAGATAACGCTGCGACACTAACGCCAGACCCATTGCACTCTGCGATCTACGACTCACACCCACCGGCACCGATAAGAATTACCAGGCTGCAGGCGCTTAGCCAACACGTTAAACACGCGGCGACTGTTACGGGTGTTGCAAACGGCAAGGTACCGCATGCAGCCTCGGGCAGGTAGCCAGCAATGCTCGCTGAGATTCTCGCTAGTCATGGCAGACAATACCTCGTTCGAGCATTACAAGCGCCGCAGGATATGCATCAAGCCAAGCCTGATGCAAACAACGGTACAGGTGGGTTAGCTACCAAGGAGAAATTAGCCCCGAGTCAGCGTCTTGCCGTAACCCGTGGTCGTCGCCAGGATTACTGTGTTGGCGATCATGTCGAGATCGAGGCCATCGGCGAGGATCAAGCCGTTATCAATGCGCTTGCGCCCCGGCGCAATCTGTTGCGGCGAAGCGATCATTTTCGACAAAAGTTGCTCGCCGCAAACATTGATCAAATTGGATTAGTACTTGCTGCCGAGCCGCCTTTTTCGGAACCACTTGCGGTAAGAGTATCCGTCGCAGCCTCGATCTCATCGATTCCCTTGACCTGGTTGATCAACAAGTCAGATCGTGTTGAAGCACTCGCGGAAATCGAGCCAAGGCTTAAGCTATATCGGTCTCTGGGTTTTTCGATGCTTTACCTGTCAGCACGGAATGATCTTCAAACCGTCTTGCACACAGGATCCTTGGGCCAATGGTTACAGGGTAAGACAAGCTTACTGCTGGGGCAATCCGGGATGGGCAAATCAACATTGATCAATCGCCTGGTGCCAGAGGCTGATCTCAAAACGCAGCACTGGTCGCGCGCGCTTAACACTGGCAAACACACGACCAGTTTTTCGAAATGCTTTGACCTACCTGTCGGTGAATTCAAACCTGGCAGTCGAATCATCGATTCGCCTGGTTTTCAGCAGTTTGGCCTTGTTCATTGCTCCCGGTCTGAAATAGAGCACAGTTTCCCCGAGTGGGCTGAACGGCTCGGTCAATGCAAGTACCATAACTGCAAACATCTTCAAGAACCGGGTTGTGCGATTCAGTTGGCGATTAAACAAGACGTGATTGACCCGCATCGTTATGCAATTTGGCAAGATATAGTCAATGAACAGGCACAAGGCGCTTAACGGCCCAGCCAGCCTGCCATTGTTAGAATCGCAAAAAAGCTGACCCACAAGACCGCGTTACGCCATACCAAACCAACGGCACTGCGCAGACCACTGGGATCAGGAAGTGCGCCCTGCCACTCGAAACCCTCACTGACCCAGTGCGCTTCAAGCGCTGGATCGGCAAGCCGAAGATTCAGCGCGCCACTGGCGGTCGCCAGAAGTATCGCCCTTGACTCGTCAATCGCTAAAGCAGCCGCTGCCTGCCTCAGAGCAAGCGAGGCCCTGGATGCAACAGCACCTCGCCAACAAAAAACCGCATCTTCAAAGTTACCTACAACAGTGAGACCTGCCGCGTTTAATCGAACAGGAATCCAGTCGATCCAGGAAAAACCTCGCTGGGCTGCCAGACGATGCCGGTCTGAATCCTCGATCGATAAGGCTGTTGCATCGCCTGCTGCCTCAGCGACAGGATGGTGCCAGCGATTAAGCAAAACTTCGGCGACGCGGTAGATCACCGGACCTAAAATACCTGGCAGCAAAATATAGGCGAGAAGCGGTCCAAAAACATGTCGATGTGATGCGATCAGCGCGTGGTCAATGGCCTGCCGGCAAACCACGTTGGAGTCGAAATCTTCGGTTGCCGACCCTGAGGCTAAGACTGCTTGATCTTCCAAATCGCGTCCTCTCAACCAAGCCTGCAAAATAATAAAAGCTCGCGATGGATCGCCCTCCGAGAAGGCGCGTTGTATGGCTGAAAAAGGGCCGCTGAATCGCCGAAAGCCGATAAAGAGGTAAAGCACCACAACGTGAAGCGCAAACTGAAGCAGGACGTGACTGCGGGCAGCGAACCAATCAAGTCCGATTGCGAGCGCCGACGACACAACCATCATCAGCCCCCAAGCTTTCCAGCCGTCAAATCGACCGCCCATATCGGTCAAACGCCGCAATGCATCGGCCACGGTTTCAAGCTGTTCAATGACAAGTTGACGAATCGTCAGATTTCGACCTTGATCAATCAGCAATGCAACAATAAGCGCGAGAAATCCCATGTACCGATTTTGCCTGAGGCGAGCCCAGAAGAACGCTGCAATTGCCTAGGACTCGATCGGGAAAAGATCCCGATGCGCGTGCAATAGATGATAGAAATTTCGCAACATCGCCGCAGTCGCGCCCCAGATGAAAAACTCATGACTGCGCTGTTTGATCTTTTCCCCGCGACCAGGATCGGCAAATCTCATGGCCTCATGCTTATCGCAGCGCCACGGCATCGAATAAAAGGCGCGTCGCCCTTCGGGCGCTTGCCAGTGGTGTCGTCGGTGATTCTTTGGATCAAATACAAAAGAAAGCGGTACTTCAAAAATCGAGGCAACCTCGCTTGGGTCTGGCTCAAGGTGCTGATGAAGATCAATTGCATATGTGATCAAAGCGACCACCGGCTGCACACGATAACCAGAGCCCGTCACATAGGGTGGCAGTTGGCCAAGGGGAATTAGCCGCTCGGTCTGCAGGCCAATTTCCTCCCTTGCCTCACGACAGGCAGCATCGAAGGAGGAACGATCCGTGGGTTCGATCCGTCCTCCAGGTAAAGCAACTTGACCGGCGTGATCACGCATGCTCGCATTGCGCTCGGTCAACAAGATTCCACCGCCTGCAGTCAGTGCAATCAGTACAGAGGCATCTCGAATCGGACCATCGACCCATCGGGTTCTGTCGCCGTTAAGCGCAGGCGCCCAAGATCGCTGGCTTAAGAAAACAGCCTTCCAGTCATCCTCTCCGAGATTAGCTGCGGCAAGCGCCGGCAAGCCGTCGTGGGCAGGCTCAAAGGGAACCGCGCGGGGATCCCCAACGCGGCTCTTACTCAGGCGCTAGCCTTCGCAGCAACCGGTGCACGACCCGGCAACTTTTCTTTAATCCGAGCAGATTTGCCAGAGCGATCGCGCAAGTAGTAAAGCTTGGCCCGACGGACGTCGCCTCGGCGCTTGATTTCGATTGAAGCGATTAAAGGCGAATAGGTTTGGAAAGTTCGTTCAACACCCTCGCCCGAAGAGATCTTGCGAACGATGAACGATGAGTTAAGGCCTCGGTTACGCTTGGCAATAACAACGCCCTCATAGGCTTGAACGCGCTTGCGGTTTCCTTCAACGACATTAACGCTCACAATAACGGTGTCGCCTGGCGAAAACGCGGGAATTGTCTTCCCGAGGCGAGCGATTTCCTCTTGCTCGAGTTGCTTAATTAAGTCCATTTCAATCTCCGATCATCATTGGCGTCGCTGGTTTTTGATCGGGTGCTACTTCGCTTATTTGGATACTGCGTTGAATCGATGCGCGCCAAGAGGATGACAGCCTAAGATTCTAGCTTGAATTCGCCCAAGTGCCAATTCACCACTTGTATCCACCCACCTGAGGCGTTATACTTTCGGGTTTTCGAGGACATCACATGGTCGTCATTCGTCTTTCACGGGGTGGTGCAAAGAAACGCCCCTTCTACAACATCGTGGCAGCGAGCAAACGCAATCGCAGAGACGGTGCATTCATTGAACGTCTTGGCTACTACAACCCAGTTGCATCTGGTGCCGAGCAGGGACTGCAAATTGCCCTCGACCGAGTCCACCACTGGAAGCAACACGGTGCCGAGCTTTCCCCCGCAGTTGATCGCCTGGTAAAGACATTTGCCGCCAAGCAGGCCGGCGCTGTCGCTTAAACAAGCAAAACCGGTGCCGCAGCTTAAGCCCTCCAAGCGAGGGCAGACGCGCGATTCGCCGAAACAAGGGTTTGGTAAACAGGCCTTAGTACCTGAGAAACCTGGTAATCCTTTAGTCCCGCACCGTGCAGCGACAGGGGGACTGCCTGAGCAAACCATCGCCGCAACGAACGCCTCAAGAGCTTCAAACGCGTCCGTAGACGAACATTGGATTCCTGTTGCACGCGTTACCGACGCCTGGGGTTTGGCTGGTTGGATCAAGCTCGAGGTGTTCGGCGACACGCAGCGATCCGTGCTTAGCAAGGTAAAACGCTGGCGATTTTCCTCGGTAAATCGAACGACCACGTCGGAGACTGAGTTTGCGGTAATCGCTTCGCGAGCTCATGGTGGTGCGTGGGTAGCTCAACTTG
>Ga0129333_10006192_pt1 | contig 11320 bp, 19 predicted proteins | sample CPB6_08_DNA_FD_94474 | JGI IMG/M metagenome (GOLD analysis project Ga0129333, IMG submission 94474) | Freshwater to marine salinity gradient microbial communities from Chesapeake Bay, USA - CPBay_Sum_0.6_0.8_DNA | ecosystem: Environmental > Aquatic > Marine > Coastal | place: USA: Chesapeake...
AAAAAGGGAAATGGAGATATCATTTCCCTCACCAAGTTGCAAATCAAGAATTCGATGAATGTATAAAGAACGAATAAGTGTTACTCTGCAATATCTCTACAGCACTTATAGTCGATACCAATTAGATTTTAAATGTGGTTTACTCCACTTTTCCAACAAGATAATGATATCTTGAGGTTACTACTTTTAATGGTTCGAGTTGAGCTTTATTAATATTTCAATTAATACACTAGCCTCGCTATTCTTGTTAGTTTATACTCCGCAACTTTTACAGAGTATGTACTCCCCTACGATAAACGTTGAGGAGTACATTCAATTCCAAATCTTTCTTTAACTCTTTCACCTGCTTGTTTAGCTTCTTTGTAAGAGTTAAATTGGTCAGCAACAGATGGATGATATACTCTCGTAAGAATAAGTATTCCCCACTGTATGTATCGTCCCGAATTAGTTTTAAGGACGTAGGTTGTTGTCTTTTTCATTGCCTAACTTCAGGAAATGATTGGTAAATAAGTGGAAGCAAAGTAACAAATGTCATCCAAGAGAATAAGGTATTGTACCATACAAACCACCAGATATTAGATATGCAATCGTAGTAAGATAAGCCGAATAACATACCAATGCATGAGAGTAACAAATAATAAGTGGTATACACAAGTATACCACTTACTACTGTTATTATGCGCTTAAAGAAGAGGTTGTATTCCATTTGATTTTAGTAATCATGTAATAACCTGTTGCTCTTTCTTCTACAGCGTACAACTCACCATTCTTTTTTACAAGATGATTATTTAGTTTGAAGTGCCCAATGTAGTCAAATTCAATTGGTACGTTTCCGTATTGTGTTTCGCAGAATACGGAAATTTTCTTAGTTTCTTTAGTTAAAGGTGAATTCATGACTTAAAGATTTTAGAAGTCAATTTCACACCTAACCATTTACCTATTGTAAAGGCGAGTTGCATTGGATCTTCATCTTTTGTATCTAATTCAATAGATACTAATTCAGTTGATCCAGAAGTAGTTATTTGCACCTTTGCTTCTGGTGCAATCTCCAGAAATTCTTTTTCTGGAAAAGATCCCTCGATAAATTCGAGTTCGAAGGAGAGGTTTAAGTTAGCCATGTTATGATTGGTTTTTAGGTTTTAGCACCATACACATTTGAATGTGGTTAGGTCAAGCTGGTAACCCCCAAGTGTAAGTATTCCCCAATTATTCTTTAAAAAGAATCGCATCACCTTTTGGTGTGGGATGGTTACTCAAAGTAGCATATACCATACAGCTACATCACTTCCATTATCTTTCGATAAGGTTTCTAATCAGGGTTTAGATTGGGTTTCTTACACCTTTTATTTGATAGTTTAAAACCTCTATTTTCCTAGTACTATCAGGTGGATAAGATGTTGATGAAATACCAACACATTATCTGCTTTTAAAATTTTGAATCATATAAAGTAATGAAACGTATAAAATGAGCTTTCAGGTACTCATTTAGTAGGCATTCCCAATCCCTACACCAGCACTGTCAATGCTTTTTTGCCAAAACGTATTCGGAAGACATCCGACCTTTCAACGGCTGGTTATTAACGCAGCGAGGTTTTAAACGTAGCAGTAATTACCTGCATTCCTACGGAACTATTCTAGCAACGACGCTATTTAGGAGATTAGCTACTATTGTTCACTAATCTCCAAGGCTTTATTGTCTTAGCCTTACTGTGTTCCCTACTTTTTGGAGTAGGACTCAGTTTCTCTTTTTTGGATGTGAATACCAGCCCAAGCATACACAACTGCGAAGATCATAATCATGATCGACAGCTGAATAGCATTGGTTTTGATACCCATCTGCACCTGCAGTTCATCCATCTGTTGGGCTTCAAAAAACCCAATGATAGATGTAACAATGCAGATAACAGACATGATCATCATCCATGTACTGTTCTTTATGTTCATCTTGTTTACTTTGTTTTTCGCCATACTTGCTTTCCACTGATGACGTTATTCATTAATTACAACCCACTTCACAATTATTACTAATTGTTTGCAAGGATATTCGGAATCCACGGTAGCCGCGTGATATCAGAAGCTTTGTTGTAATAATATAGATTGGTTACCCAATCTCGATTTATAGTCTCTCGACTATAGCTCAATCTCCTGTTTCCAATATGAATCGGTTTCCCGATCGTAATGTAGCAGGTAGATGTGGGTGTATTCTCTCTTTGCGCCCTTCGCCTCTTTAATGAAGTTCAGGGTATCTATCAGAGCTGGAGTCAGTCCAGTTACATAGATACGGAAGAAGCATCGAGGTCTATTTTTAGTAGCCTCAACGTAGTATTTGAACTGCTCAGAGAACAGTGACTTTTTATTGGAGAAGTCAAACTCCTTAACAGCCGCTGGAGGATCTCCAGGGATTTGGTGTCTGCCTTCCAGCAGACAGAAGGTGTTGGTCACCTTCCCAATATTCAGTTTATTCATTTTCTAATTGATTTGCACCTAAGATATAATCTTAACGCTTTGGACCTAAGCAACTATTTATAGTCGTCCAAACGACTGTTTATGCTATCATTGTTATATACCTTAGAATAAGATATGCAGCAAGATAAGCCGAATTAGTAATCACTGACTGAGGGGTTTTTACACCCCTCAGTAGGTTTAGGCATTGGCACTCTTAACGAGCACCCACCGAACCCAGAAGTCATTTGAAGGTTTCCCGTCTTTCTTGACGGGAGAACCCTTTTGGACTCTTAGATTAACTGTTTCTGAAATTTCCATATTTTCAGAAAGTTTCGTGGGGACGGAGGCGTCACCCAGTGAAGTACTGAATACCGCATTTGTGATGCAATATTCAATATCTCCAGATTTTACTATTCGAGCAGTAAAATCTTTAAGGGTTGCTACATACTCAGCTTTTATCTCATCGTCGGAAAGTTCCGACCATTTAAGGCCTGAAGAACCATTGATGAGAGTGGCGCCGTTTCTTTCTGCTTTCGCTGCAAACTTAATTGCAGTTTCAAGTGAGGTTTTTAACGCCTCACTTGAGAGAGTTTCAAGTGTTAACATGTTGTTTATTTTTTAATTGCCGTCGACACAAAGACCCACGGGGGCCCCTGTCGTCGACGACGAACCGGGGAGGTTTAAATAGGGTCCCCTAAGCTCTCACTAACATATGTAAATTTTGAAAATAAAAAAGCCACACACTCTTTAAAAGAATGGTGGCAATACATAGGGAGGGGTAGTAAAATATTATTGAATAGGGAGGGGTGTTTATTTAAGTACCTTTATTTTATGTGTGTAGTTTCGAAAAAAGACATCTCCCGGGTCTGTGCTTTTGTGGGAAGCACAAACAAATATATAAGAAAAAACTTATACCCGCAAGTCTTTTTTTATTATTTTTGTAATCACTATTTAATTTATATATAGCATATGTCACTTATACAAACAATACAAAATAAAGTAATAGAGTTAAAGACACAGAGAATTGTGGTTACAGAGCTTTATTGTACATTAGGGTTTTATGAATTATTAACTGATGAAGTTAAAAAGATAACGCCTCTTAATTTTATGAATACTATTTATGTTTATGATCAATTAATAAAAATTAAGCTTTCAGATATAACAATGTTTTTTTGCCATACAGAACATCAGCCGATTACAAATAATTTTTTTATTTCGTATTCTACCATGCAATCAATACCTACTTTTACATTAGATGAAATTATCAGAAGTTAAAACAGTAAACGGATTTTATGAATATCTAAATCAACTCACACCTACTAATGTTGGTTTATGGTATTTGTCTTTAAGTAATATGCCAATTACTCAGTTTATATTGGAAACTGCTAAAGAAGAAAATGAAGAACAATATTTGGAGTTTTTAAATCCTCCTAAGAAGATGATGTATATTGTTATGGAGATGGAAAAGTTAGCAAAGAAAAATAAAAAGTATGCAATCGATGAACAATACCGAAGAAAAAGATTGGATGAATCTAAAGCTTCAGTTACCTCACAAACTGAGGATAAAGTTGAATGAAGTAGATCCTGAGTTATTTAAACAAAGAGAATTTGTTAAAGGTTATATATTTGGTTTTCTTCATTGTTTAAATGATTATGAAGAAGATGAGAAAAAAGGTTTTGATCAAAGATTAGATAAAGATATATTTGCAGAATTATGGAAGAAAATAAATTTATAAAGGTTAGGACTTTAGTTAAAGGTACTAATAAGGATTATAGTAAGGCTCTTGAAGAATGGATGGAGGAATCTGAAAAACATAAAGATCTGTATGGTCAAGTTTTAGATGCTCCTGATATTGAAGAGTTTTCTACATGGGAACCAGCAATTGTTGATATTACAAATGTTGTTAATGGTACTTCGAGTATATTGACAAATGATTTATCAGAAGTAGTATTGTATTATACTAATGAGGATTATCATATTGTATCTGGGACTTTAGAAGAATGGGAAGAATTAATAAAAGAATTTAATACGTTAGAAATATATGATGGACCAAAAACAATTTGTACGAAAAGTAAATGACCCTTTTGATAAATTTTTAAAGATAGTTGTCTTTGCTTTAGGAGATATTAAATTAAAAACATTTGAATTTGAGTTGTTGAAGTATATTCATAATAACCCTCCTTTCTCTTCAAAGAGTTATGATGATGTATGTAATGTCTTTGGAGTAGAGAAACAAAGTGTTCGTAATTGTGTTTCTTCTTTAAAGAAGAAGAAATTGATACAACTTAATAATAAGGTTTATACTGTTCATAAGGCTTTGCAGTCAAATAGTATAGATATAGAATTAAATATAAAATTGTTACATGTTGGATAATAATGTTATTTGTAGAGTTATTTCAGTAAGGTTAAATATACCAGAAGAAATTATAAAAAAGGTTTATAGTTGGCAATGGCAAAAAGTAAGAAGCTTGTTAAGTAGACCTGAGTATAGTTCTATAAAGATTAAAAACTTTGGTAACTTTGAAGTAGTTCATGGTTATTTAGTAAAGGAGTTAGGTAAACGAGAAAGATTATTTAATGATTATCAGGAAAGATTAAATAACTTTGAAGAAGGAACGGCATTATATGAAAATGCTAAAAAGAGATTAGAGTTAAAAGAAAGAGATTATTATTTATTAAAAGCATTTTTTGAGGAGTTTAATAATGAGTAAGTTTGGAGAAATTGTAGTAGGGTGGGCTAATTTATTTAGAAAGGAATTTGATGCTCTCCCTGAAAACATTCAAAAGATGGCTGATGAACGTTTTCGAATTTGTAATAATTGTGATATTAGGAAAGGAAACATTTGTGATCCTAAACAGAAGATTGAAAATATTATTACGAAACAAATGGTAAATGGTTGTGGTTGTAATTTAAAGGCTAAGGTTCTTAGTCCTGAAAGTAAATGTCCTGCAAGTAAATGGTAAAGTATAAAGTAAATATACACGCAGTAACATCTTTAGAAGATTTATTAGAAGTACTTTCTCTCTTCGAGTTTAAGTTTCAGTTTAATAATACGGATAAAGAACAGAAAAAGAAGTATGGTAAAAAGATAAAAGAATTAGAAAAAAAAGAATTATTATGTCAGTTAAATTAACAGTATTACGCAATTTGGTGTTGCTAGAAACACCTAAGACAGTTGAAACCAGTAGCAAGATTTTATTGGATTCAAAAGTAAAACAACAACTAGCAAAAGAAAATAATGATGAAGCAGCAGTAGGTGTGTTTAAGGTACTTGATGTTGGTCCACAGGTAATTACAGATTATCCTGGAGTTAAACCTGGATCACGAGTATTTGTAAATAACCCTGATGCTATTACACCAGTAAAGTTTGGTAAGGAATTGTTTCTTTATACATATGCTCATTATATTGATTTTATTGTAGATGGTGAAATTGAACCAGAAGTAGAAGATAATACTTTTGATATGTCTAAAATGAATATCATGAATTTAAAAACAGATACTAACGATTATGATGACATCCTCTCTTAATCAAAACAAAAATGTGGAAAAAGACCTGCTACGAGTAATCGAGCAGGTCTTATCACTTAATGTAAATTTAAATTTTACAAAAGCTCTTATTCTTGCAGCAGATGAAAAAGTGCTGTGGGAACTAAGTAATAAGGAATTGTTAGTAGCATTAAAGAAGTTTGTTGTTGCTAATGCTCAAGACAATAGTGGAATTGATTGGACAGATGAACAACAATTAAATGATATTTTAAACGATGATATTTACGATTGATGATAAACGAGCATTGATTAATGAATCAATGCTATTAATACCTGAGTTTAAAAGATGTTATAATAAGTATAAAAAAGATCCTGTTTCTTTTTTTACTTGGTTATATTACTTAGTTGATTACAAAGCTCCTGGTTATTCTAATTTATCTGAAGGAGATAGGATACAGCTTGTAGATGCAGATTTTAATGTAGATAATTATTCTTTAGAAGATCCTGATGTATATGCTGCGTATAATAAGTATTTAAAGTTACAAGATACTCCTTCAATGAAATTGTATAAAGCGGCTATGACAACTGTACATAGGTTAGCAGATTATTTCACAACTGTTACATTTGATGCAAGTGTAGATGCAGGAAAAGAAGCAACATCAGCAGTAAATAATTTAAAGAATTTAGGTGGAGTTATTGAGTCTTTAAAAAAGCTTGAAACTGTAGTTAAATTGGAAATTGAAGCTACTCGTGCTAGAGGTAATGTTTATGTTTCTAGCAGAGAAAAACCAAAAGAGAGTTAAGCTATATATTGTAATTATGATTATAATATGTTGAAAAAGAAAAACAGAAACGTGAGTAACACAATTAGTTTTGTATAACATGGAAGAGAAAATTTCGAATAAAGATAAAAGAAAGCCTAAAGGAGAATTGAAAATGAATCTCCCTTTAACTGAAGAACAAAAAGCAGTTAAGGCACAAGTACTTCAAGATACTGTAAGTGTATTATATGGTCCTGCAGGTACATCAAAAACATTTCTTGCTGTAAACATTGCACTTGATTTGTTTTTTAAAAGAGAAATAAATCAAATCATTATTGCTAGACCAACAGTAGCAACTGAAGATATTGGTTTACTTCCAGGAACAATAAGTGATAAAATGGAACCTTGGCTAATTCCTATTTTGCATAATATGTATATTCTTGCAGGTAAAGAAAAGATTGATACATTGATTGCAGAAGGAGATATTGAGTTTATGCCTCTTCAGTTTATTCAAGGAGTTACATTTGTAGATGCAATTGCTATTCTTGATGAATCTCAAAATGCTACTAAAGAACAAATTAAAATGTTTTTAACTCGTATTGGAAAAGGAAGTAAAGTATTACTTACTGGTGATACAGATCAAGTTGTTCTTCGTAAAAAAGATTCAAGTGGTCTTGGAAGTTTAATTAGTTTACAAGGGTTAGTTCCAGCATTTAATGCATATGAGTTAACTGAAAATCATAGAGATCCAATTGTATTAGAAATTTTAAAACATTACAAATGATAGAAATGATTGCAGAAAGGTTTATACATATGTATGCTAATGCACATACTTGGCATTGGTTTACAAAGAATGAACCTACACATAGAGTATTGGAAGATTTTTATTCCGAGTTACGTGATTTAGCAGATGAATGGGTTGAATATAATCAACCTAATGGTAGTAGAATAGTAATTAAGTGTGATGATTTAACTCTTAATTCTAAGGCTAATCCAACTGCAGAAATTACTAAGTTTTTAAAAGAGTTAGAATTAATTATTGATAAAAAATCAACATCTATATTTTCTACAGAAAAGAATGTAAGTCTTCCACTAGCTACTGAAGATGTTCTTATTCGTACAGCACAACTTTGTAGAAAGACTTTATATAGATTATCATTTACTGAATAATGCAAATACTACCCTCTCATTTAACACCTGAAACAGATCCTGTTAGAAATAATCCTACATTTGCTCCCTGGGTTGATATTAATTATGAACCTGGGGAATTTATTTGGACACATACTAATGAGTTCAGAGCTGCAGCTATTCGATATATGCAGACAGGAAGGTATTGTGATTTTATAGAAGGATCTAAAGCATATGATGATTATTGGGATAGAGAAGAAGAAAGATTAAAGAATGGTATGGTTAATTCACAAGGACAATGGATTTGTGGATTAATGTATGGTTATTTAAACTACGCTATTATTTATCATAAAGATAGACGTAAATGGGAAGCACCAGACTTTTGGGATGCAGATGCTTATTTCTTTTGGGAATATACTAAATCGTGTATGAGAGGTACTCACTTTGGAGGAACTAAACAAAGACAAAGAGGTTATTCTTTGAAGGAGGCATGGTTGTTAACTAATATGTTTTATCAAGAACCAAATAGTATTTCTTACATTGGTACTTATATTTCAGATAAAGGAGATAAGCTTTGGGAAATGGTAGAACAAATGGCTAACCATTTGGATAAGAATACAGCATGGCATAAAAATAAAACTGGTGGACATGGAAGTTGGAAAGCTCAATTTCTTGAAGTAAAAGCCGATGGTCGAAAAACATGGGAAGGATATAAAAGTGAATTACATTTAACTTCTTTTAAAGATAGTCCTTCTAAAGGTGTCGGTGGTGGTATTACGTTGTTTGTTTATGAAGAACCAGGTTTAGCACCAACATTACTTAAAACTGTAGAATATGTTAGACCTACTTGTGAAGATGGAGATTATGCTACAGGACATATATTAGCTTTAGGATCAGTAGGAGAGTTAAAAGATAGTAAAGGTTTAGAAACTATTTGTTATAGGCCAATGGAATATAATTTTGCTGCATTTCCTAATAAATGGGATAAAGGTAAAAGTGGAACCTATTGTGCTTTCTTTCATCCTGCATATTGGTCTTATAAAGGATTTATGGATGAAAACGGTAATAGTTTAATTGAACCATGTAAGAAACGGTTGGAACAAATATTTGCTAAAGCAAAGAATAAAGATTTAGAATCTTATTTACTTCAATTATCACAAAACCCCTGCTCTTTAGAAGATGCATTTCAATTAAGAGCAATCAATAAATTCCCTGTACAATTAGCTAAACAACAAAAAGCAAAATTAGAAGCGTTAAATTATTGGGGTACACCTGTAGAATTATTTTATAAAGAAGATGGTAAAGTATCTCATAGAATTACTGAATTAACACCTGTTAGTGATTTCCCTGTTAAACCAGGATCTAATAAAAGAGGTTGTGTGTTAATATATGAGTTCCCAACACCTGGTACAGAATATGGTTTATATGTAGCGGGAGTTGACCCTTATAAACAAGATCAATCAAAGTATAGTGAATCATTAGGTACAATTTATATTCATAAACAAACACATGGTATTTCTTCTGAAAAATACCAAGATGAAATGGTAGCTGTTTATACTGGTAGACCAGATACTTTAAGAGATTGGGAGGATACTGCATTAATGTTGTTAAAATTTTACAATGCTAATGCTTTAATTGAAAATGATGTTTATCATTTTATCGAAACTCTTATTACTCGTAACGAACAAAAGTATGCATCTAAGGCACCAGGATGGATAAAAGAAATTGCACCTAATACATCTGTAACTGCTGATTATGGAGTAAGAGCAACAATGGCAAACATTGCACATTTTGATAATAGTTTAATTGCATATTGTACAGAAGTTATTGGACATGAAGAAATAAAAGATGAAAAGGGAGAAATTGTAAGAAGACCTATTTATGGAATAGAAAAGATAAAAGATAGGATGTTATTAGAAGAAATGATAAACTATACAGAACTCGGTGGTAACTATGACCGAATAAGAGCATACGGTATTTGTTTAGCACATTCAAGAGCAATGATGCGAACATTTACTGCATCTGATAATAACAATAGTAAATATGATGATTTATATAAATATGCAGCATCTGCAAAAGGACCGTTTGCAAAATCATCATCTTCTCCTTTTTCAAAACGACATAAAATATTTTCAAGATGATTATAAAAAGTGTAAAAAACGCAGATAAGTATAGAACAGTAGTTGATTATTATACTATACATATGCCTAACCATTTTGTTTCTTCTAAAGACAAAGAAGATCCAGATTGGATTAAAACTACAATGGACTATTATGGTGCATTAGCATGGAATCAGTTCCAAAATAACAGATCTAATTTTAAAGGTAATTATGAAATGTTAAATGGGATTATTAATAAAGAAGATTATTACGGTCGACAAGATGGTATTAATCAGTATTTAGATATGCAAGACTGGATGGAAAAACATAGTATTCAAATGGAAGAAGAGGATTGGATTAAACATTATCCTATTATAAATCCTCCATTAAATACATTGATTGGAGAATTAACTCAACGTCCTGATAAGCAAAGAGTAAAAGCAATTGATGAGTATAGTTTTAATGAATTCATTAGAGCTAAAACAGAAATGCTTAATCAAATGTATAAAATGCGAGTTGAGCAAATTATACAACAAAGAGCTGCAGCACAAGGAATTGATTTAAATATTGAACCTCAAAGCGAAGAAGAAGCACAACAATTACAACAACAAAGAGAGTTACTTACTCCTAAACAAATACAAAAGTTTGAAGCTAACTTTCAATCGACTGCTGAAAAGTGGGGAAATTTAAAATTAAAACAACTCAGACTTGCATTTAATATTCAAGAAAAAAGTGAAGAGGCATATGAGGATTTATTAGTTGCTGGTAGAGAATGGCATCACGTGAGACCAAATAAAAGTAAATTAGGATTATCTTATGAAGTAGAAAACCCAATGCATGTTTGGTATTTAGCAGAACCTCATGTTAAATTTACAGATAGTAAAGTATATGCTATCGGAACAATTAAAGCTCGTGAGTTATCTTCTATTATTGAAGAATATGATTTAACTCAAGAAGAAATTGAGTATTTAAGAGATAGAAAAGATTTACCTGTAGGTAATCCTAGAGCAGATGGTAATGTATGGGAAAGTAAAACTACAGGTATTCAAAGTATTAATTATAGTGTCCATGACCCAGCACTTACTGAATGGGAAGCAATGCAAAGAACAAGTGTTGATAGTGATACTTGGAGTGAACAATCAATGTATGCAGAATGGCCTAATGGTTATTTGACTACACGATATACTGTAATTCATGCTTATTTTATTTCAAAAAGAAAGGTAGGTCTTTATACATATCGTGATGAAGAAGGAGAAGAGATATCAGAAATTGTAGATGATTATATTGAAATTGATAAAAAAGATCCTTCGTTTATTTCTATAGATTGGAAATGGATAAATGAAGTTAGACAGATTGTAAAGATTGGACAACATGTTTATGTTGAAAGTAAACCTGTTTT
>Ga0129333_10006193_pt1 | contig 11319 bp, 10 predicted proteins | sample CPB6_08_DNA_FD_94474 | JGI IMG/M metagenome (GOLD analysis project Ga0129333, IMG submission 94474) | Freshwater to marine salinity gradient microbial communities from Chesapeake Bay, USA - CPBay_Sum_0.6_0.8_DNA | ecosystem: Environmental > Aquatic > Marine > Coastal | place: USA: Chesapeake...
GACGGTGAAGCTGTCGGCGTCGCGGGAAGCCTTCCCACCGCAGAAGTCGCCGAGCCCGTACACACAGGCGGCCGCGACGGCCAGCACGATCTCCATGCCTCATGGCTAGCAGAGGTGCCCCGCGGCGGCGAAGACCTATGGTGGAACTCATGCAACACGTTCGATTCGGCCGCACCGGCCTGCGCGTTTCCCGTTTGTGCCTCGGCACCATGACCTTCGGTCACCAGTGCGACGAGGCGACGTCGTTCGCCATCATGGATGCCGCCGCCGAAGCGGGCATCGACTTCATCGACACCGCCGACATGTACCCGCTCGGTGCTCCACCGGAGTTGTTCGGACGAACCGAGGAAATTGTGGGTAAGTGGCTGAAGGGCCGTCGTGACGACTACCTGATCGCCACGAAGTGCTTCTTCCCCAGCGGACGCCGCGCCTGGGAGAGCGGCAGCTCGCGTCACAACATCATGCGGTCGATCGATCTTTCGCTGAAGCGATTGGGAACCGACCACGTGGACCTGTATCAAGTGCACAGTTGGGACACCGGAACCCGCATCGACGAGACGTTGTTGGCCCTCGAGGACGTGGTGAAGTCCGGCAAGGTGCGCTACGTCGGTTGCTCGAATTTCCTGGCATACCAACTGGCCCGCTCGCTCGGTCGCGCCGAGGCCCTGGGCGTGACCGGATTCGAATGCATTCAACCCCGCTACAACATGCTCTTCCGCGAGAACGAGCGCGAGATGTTCCCCCTGTGCGCCGAGGACGGCATCGCCGTGATCCCCTACAACCCGTTGGCCGGTGGTTTCCTCACCGGCAAGCACCGTCCCGAGGCCCCCATCGACGGGGGCCGGTTCACTCTTGGTGCCGGCACCGCCGAGCGTTATCGCGATCGCTATTGGCACGACCGCATGTTCGCCACCGTCGACGCGTTGCGTCCGATCGCCGCCGACGCGGGCGTCTCGCTGGCGACGCTCGCCGTTCAGTGGGTGTTGGCCAACCCGGTGATCACCGCACCGATCGTCGGCGCCAGTCGTCCCGAGCAGTTGGCCGACGTCGTCGCTGCCACGCGCACCGCGATCGATCCCGCGGTGAAGGCCCGCGTCGACGAACTCACCCACGAGTATCGCTTCGGTGACGCCGCCCGTTGAGTCGGAGTCACCGAGCGAGTGGCTCGCGAATCAACCCCGGTCGGGACACCAGTTGCCGTGGAAACCGAACGGCACGCGTTGGGGCAGTTTCACCCGCGCCACGTAGCCGCGGTCGAAGTCACGGGCGTCGAGCACCGCGAACTCGGCCGAGTCGTCGTTGCCGTCGTGCACGAAGGTGACCAACCAGCCGTCGTCCTCGTCGGTTCCGCCGGGTCGGGCCACGAAGACCGGCTCGCCGGCCGCGCGACCGGGACCGTGATCGAAGGCCCGACGTTCGCCGGAAACGAGGTCGTGCTTGACGGTCGGCCAGTGCATGGAGGACGGATCGGTCTGGGCGCAGTAGCCGAACCGGTACGGCTTTCCGGTGAGCGAACCTCGGTGACGCGGGAACTCGTTGCTGGTCGCGTCGATCGTCGTGGTCGAGACGCGCTTCGTGGTGGGATCGATCTCCCAACGCATCAGACGCGGCAACGAGTCACCGAACGGACCCAGCAGGTCGGATCGCATCATCACGTCGTAGAAGCACACGTCCAGAACGACCTTGCCGTCGGCGGTGTCGAAGGAGTTCATCGGATGGAACACGTAGCCCACCGGAACGTCCACCCACACGATGTCGGCGGCGGTTCCCTCGCGCGGCATCAGGCCCACGCGGTTTCCGTATTCGGCGTTCCAACGGAACGGGAAACGCCCCGCGAATGCCAGGTCGAGGTCGACGAGCACCGGCTGGTCGTACACCACCACGTATCGATCCGTGATCGACATGTCGTGCACCATCGACATGCCCGGCAGCGGGATGTCGACCGTGCGGTTCACGCGACCGTCCTTACCCACCCGCACGTACTGAACGTGGTCCATCCACTCGGCCCACGCGTACACGACCGCGTGCATCTCGCCGGTGACCGGATCGAACTTCGGATGAGCGGTGAACGCGCCGGGGAGGGTGCCGAAGAAATCGTTGCGACCCACGGTCTCCAACTCGTCGGTGAGTTCGACGGGGCATCCTCCGGCCTCCACCATGGCCCACGTGGTGCCGGCGAAGGTGCCGACGTTCGTGTTCGGACCACCCGGAGAGTTGTTCCAATTGCGTCCGGAAATGTCGGGCAGTCCGCGCGCCGCGCTGACCGAGGCGGATCCGACGTAGCGATTGCGGTACCACTCGGCCCGGCCCTCCCGCAGCCGGATTCCATGCACCATGCCGTCACCGATGAACCAGTGATGGGTCGCGGGATCGACCGCCCTGATGGGATTGGGTCCATTGCGCAGATAGCGCCCGTTCAGCTCGGGTGGCAGCTCACCGATCACGGAGAGATCGAAGGCGGTGACTTCCTCGGCCACCGGGGCGTAGTTGCCCGTGAGGTAACGGTTGTGAGCGACTTCATCCGACAGCGTGGTCATGTGACGGTGTCTAGTCGCAGAAGTTGACGGTGTCAAGGGTGGGGCATAGCCTGCGCGCATGGCCCCCACGAGCTTGCGCGACACCGTTCTGGCGGCCGCCGTGGATTACATCGCCGACAACGGCCCCGACGGCTTGTCGTTCCGCCAGGTGGCCATCGCGGCCGGCGTCAGCCATCAGGCCCCGTACCACCACTTCTCCGACCGTCGCGGCATCTTCCAGGCCATCGCCACCGAGGGTTACGAATTGTTCACGACCGCGATGCTCGAATCCCTGGCTGCCGAACCCGACGACCCCACCACCGCTTTGCTCGAGGCCTACGTGAACTTCGCCCTCGACCACCGTGGACACTTTCGCGTCATGTTCCGACCCGACCTGTGCGCCATCGCCGACAGCCCCGAACTGCAACGAATGGCGGATGGCTCGTTCGACGTACTGGTCGACCACGTGCGTGACCTGCTCGGTCCCAAGGCGCCACTGAAAGACATCCGCGCCCGGGCCGCGGCGATGTGGTCTTTGGCGCACGGTCTGTCGACCTTGCTGATCGACGGCCCCCTCGAGGCCAAGATCGGTCCCGTCTCCAGTCGTCGGCATCTGATTCGCGCGGTGGCCGAGCAATCCGGCTTGGCCAACTCCCCGAAGCGGCATTGAGTTTCAGGGTTCGCGGGCGTCCACTTGACACTGCCTAGTTCTTGGACTAGACACTGTCAACATGAACACCCCGGAGGCCCTCACCCACCCCGATCCCGTCGTTCAACGTCGCCGTTGGCGCATTCTGGCGATTCTCTGTCTCTCGATCTTTCTGGTGGTGGTGGACAACCTGATCATCAACGTCGCCATCCCGACCTTGGCCCGCGAACTGGGCGCCACCACCAGTGGTCTGCAATGGATCGTCGATTCCTACGCGTTGGTCTTCGCCGGCCTGTTGTTGGCCTGTGGCGGTCTCGGCGATCGCTTCGGTCGTCTGCGCATGATGCAGATCGGCATGGTGTTGTTCGGCATCTTTTCCGCCTGGGCCGCCTTCTCGAGTTCCACGGGCGAACTCATCACCGCCCGTGGCTTGATGGGTGTCGGTGCGGCTTTGGTGTTCCCCGGCACCCTCGCCGTGGTCATCGACGTGTTCCGTGACCCCACCGAACGCGCCAAAGCCATCGGCGTGTGGTCCGCGGTGTCGGGCGCGGCGGTGGCCTTCGGTCCGGTGACGGGGGGCTTCCTGTTGGAGCATTTCTGGTGGGGTTCGGTGTTCCTCATCAACATCCCCATCGTGCTCGTCGCGCTGTTCCTGCAGTGGCGGTACGTCCCCGAGTCCCGCGACCCGAACGCCAAGCGACTCGACGTTCCCGGATTCCTGCTCTCGATCTCGTTCGTGTCTCTCCTCGTCTACACCATCATCGAGGGTCCGCACCGTGGTTGGACGAGCAACGCCTCCGTCTTCGGGTTCGTAGGAGCGGCGACACTCGGAGCCGCGTTCGTCATACGTGAACGCTCGACGGAACAACCATTGCTCGACGTGAAAGTGTTCCGCGACATGCGGGTCACCGCCGCGACGTCGTCGATCTTCATCGCCTTCTTCTCGCTCTTCGGTTTCACCTTCCTCATCACCCAGTACTTCCAGTTCGTGCGCGGATACGACCCGCTGGAGTCGGGTTTGCACACCCTTCCGTTCGCGTTCGGCGCCGGCATCACCGCACCGATCGCGGCGCGGCTGTCGCTGAGGTTCGGACCCCGGCGGGTGATCCCCGTCGGTTTGCTGTGCATGGGTGTGGCGCAACTCTGGGCCAGCACGTTCGCCGTCGACACCACCTACTTCGGTTCGGTCGTCGCGAGCATGGTGCTGATGGCGGTCGGACTGTCGATGGTGACCAGTCCGGCGTCGGAGTCGGTGATGGGATCACTGCCCCGCGACATGGCCGGCGTCGGATCGGCCATCAACGACACCGGTCGCGAGGTGGGTGGAACTCTCGGAGTCGCGATCATCGGCAGCATCTTCGCCACCACGTACGGCCCCCGGATCGTCGACCTGCTCACCCCCCTGTCGCTGCCCGAAGAAGCGGTGGCCTCGGCCAAGGAGTCGGTGGGTGCCGCCTTCGCGGTGGCTGAGCAGGTCGGCGAACCCTCGTTGGCGGGAACCATCCGCATGGCCGCCGGATCGTCGTTCCTCGACGGCTTCCAAGCCGCTTGCACGACGGTGGGAATCATCGCCATCGCCGGCGCCCTGCTGGCGTTTCGCTTTCTGCCCTCCCGCACCCGGGAGTCGCTCACAAGTCCGTTGCCGTGATGCGCCGGTCGACGCGGCAATTCTGCCGGCGTTCCTCACGATCCTGGTAGCAGTGAATGTCGGTGTATTCGACGCCGAACTGCGTGAGGTAATCCATCGTTCCGTCGTCCATCTCGGGGACCACACACGGATAGGAGCCGTCGAAGGGGCACGGGTTGTCGAACGTGGCGGCGATCGTCATGGAGAGGAACCACCCCAGGCCGAGGGCGCCCACGATGGTGGAATGAATCCCGTCCGGACGGAACCACTCGGGATGCTGATACGAGAATCGGTTCCAGTCGGCGATCTGGGTGTCACCCATACGACCTTCGGTCACCAAGCGGGCGAGCGTCTCGTTGAATCCCGTGTACACCGAGCGCGTGCCTTGCGATCCGGATTCCGGAAAGGTCATCGACTCCTTGAAGTTCACGAAGATGACCGGCAATCCGGTGGCTGCCAACGCATTACCCACCTCGACCAACTCTTTCTCGACACTCGCGGGACGACTGTGATAGCCGACCATCACCACGAGAACGTCGTATTGGGAGACGTCGATGGTGGGAATGACGTTCACGGCCTCGTCGGGCACACGAAGTTCGCGTGACTCGCACGACTGGTAGTAGAGGCGTCGACAGCCCTCGGCGTCCATGACGTACTCGAACCCGCGCAAGGTCGTCTGGCCCTGCTCGAACCAACGCATCACGGCCATCGTGGAATCACCCAACAAGTAGGCGCGCACCCGCTTGGGTTCGGGCGGCGGCGCGGGAACGGTCGTCGTGACCGGGATCGAGTCGACGACGGTCGTTTCGGGAGCCGGGTTCGGGACGAGAGTCGACGTGACGCTCGGTTCGAGAGGTGCGAACGAGGCCATGTCGGAGGATTCCGATGGCGTGAACCGCAACACCACCGCCCCGGCACCGAGGAACAAGGCCACCGCGGCCAAGCCGGACACGATGGAGCGTGATGGTCGCAGCGACAGCCATGGATTCCAACGCAACGGGTTCTCCACGACGAGACGACACAACTCGGCGAACATCAGCGCGACGACGACGAGACCCACGCGGCCGGCCCAGTTGGGTTTGCCGTAGAGGTGCTCGGTGATGACGATGAGCGGCCAGTGCCACAAGTACAACGCGAAGCTGACGCCGCCGATGTATTGCAGCGGTCGCCACCGCAACAGCATCACCGGACCACCAGAAACGTTGCCCGCCACGATGATCGCTGCCGTTCCCAGAACCGGCAACAGAGCGGCCGTTCCCGGGAAGGCCGTTTCCGCGTCGAACCGGACGGCGGAGACGAAAATGGCACCAAGACCGATCCAGCCGAGGAGTCCGCGAATTGCCGACGGCAATCGAACGATCGCGCTCGCAACGAGAGCCAAGAGGGCGCCGACCAAGATCTCCCAGGCTCGAGTGTGGGGCAGGAAATACCCCGAATGTTCACCCGGCTGCGCGTGGTGCACCGAGGCCCAGAGGGAACCGACGATGGCCATCGTCGCGAACGCGAACAATGCCGGTCGCCAGGCTCGACGGGCGAGACGCACGATGACGACAACCGCCAGTGGCCACACCAGATAGAACTGCTCCTCGACGCCGAGGGACCAATAGTGCTGCAGCGGCGACGGGTTGACGACCCCGGCGAGATAGTCCCCGGTCAGCGAATCCAGAACCAGATTCGCGCAGAACCCCACCGCGCCGAGGCCGACTTGGACCAACTGCCGTGCCTGGTTTCGCTCGAACACCGCCACACCCACGACGACGGTGATGATCGCGACCAACGTCGCCATCGGCACGATGCGGCGAATGCGGCGGGCCCAGAAACCGGTCAGCGATATCCGCCCGTCCTGCTCGACCTCACGGGCCAGAAGAGCGGTGATGAGGAAGCCCGACACCACGAAGAACACGTCCACCCCGACGTAACCGCCCGACACGGTCGAGACGCCGAGGTGATACAGAATCACCAGAATCACCGCGACGGCTCGTAGGCCTTCGATCTCTGCCAACTTCGGATGGCCAGAATCGCGCATCCGAGAGATCATAACGATCGACCCACTTTGACCCGGGTCATTCGGCGAACGCGACGAAGAAGTCCTTGTCCGTTCCGTTCAGATAACGATCCCGGTTGCTCATACGCTCGTCGACCAGCACCCCGCGACGTTCACTCGTTCCGAAGCCGACATAAACGGCGAATTGTGGCCAAGTCCCGTTCACATCGAGTTGCATCGCGGTCGCACACCCGGCGTTCACGAGGATGTCGGCGAAATCGGAGATGTCGACGTCACCGGCCGCCACGTACATCAAGCGATCGTCATCCAATGCACAAAAGGCTGAGCGAAACACCACGACACTGCCGCCCTTGTCGGCCCCCCATGTGCGCGCCGAATGTCGATCGACGACGCTGACGTGATTGTCGACCACCAATGGGAGATTCTGTCGGAGGCTGACCCAGGTACCGTCGTTCGTCAGATCTCGACCGTACTCGCCGACCGTGATCTTGCCGTTCGTATCGATCGCGGCCGTTGCCTCACCGTCGACCAAGGGACGGACTTCCCGATTCTCCGTGTAGTAGCCACCCGCGATGTGTTCGAACCGGAATCCTCCGTTGAACGCGGCGACTAAACGGGGACGCTCGGCCTCTCCGATGCGACGACCGTTCACCCAGTCTCGTCCTCCTGGCGTGCCGTCACCGTTGTACAGGCCAAACCGCAGTCGGGACTGGTCGATCTGCACGAAGGTCGCGCGCACCGATCCGTACTCGCGCAGTGGCCGTGTCGACGTCACCCAGATCGCGTCGGCTCCATCGACCGCCGCGATTGGGAGCCATTGTCCTTCGCCCTCGAGGGGTTCGTCCTGAACGGGCACCAGTGGTTCCGGAGCGAAGGTGGTCGTGGAGGTGGTCGGAGCCGTCGACACCGACGGGACGGTCGGTGGCATGGATCCGGCGGGGGCGACGGTCGTCGAGGCAAGTCCCTCGGCCAAAGACAACTCGTCTGCAAGTTTCTTGGACGGCTCGCCCTCGTACCGCCACATCTCGAGTTGATCGACCACCTTCGAGAATCCGTGATCACGCGCCCAGGTGGCCGCGGTCTGCAACGCCGGCTCGTCGCTGTTCACCACGGCGAGCGCCATTCCTGCCGTTGGCACGAGGACGACGACCGAAAGGGTGAGAAGCAACCAACGTCGAACATCCGAGCCGTGCACACCTCTATTGTGGCGAATCCCACGACCTCTGAGACATTCTTCCATGAGAGACGTCCACGACCTCGAGGGAGTCGTCTCGGGCCACGGCCCCCGCGACATCTATGCTCTGGCGAGCGGATGATCGCGTTCGCCCGTGTCCGACGAGTCGCAATGAATTCGCTTCGCACCAAGTCGTTCACGACGATCGTGCTTACCCTGATCGGCGCGTCGTTCCTGGCGCCGTCATCCTCGTCGGCCACGACCGAGCCGGTGTGGGGTGACGGGACCATCGTGACGCACGACGACGGCGTCCATTGGGAGAACGGTGGCGGAGAGGTGAAGAGCATCGTGTGCTCGTCACGCGGGGACGGTGGTGCCCAAGTGGCCCTGTGGGTGTTGCTCGCGCGCATCGGCGCGATCGTGGTCGAACGTCGCCGCAACGCCTGACCGGAACTCCTACCCCCAAAGGCGCGGAAATGGTGGGCGTGACGGGACTCGAACCCGGGACCTCCACCGTGTCATGGTGGCGCTCTAACCAACTGAGCTACACGCCCGAAAGCCTCCTCAGCCTAGCCCCGCATCCGCCGTGACCAACCGGATCGAGCCCGTCATTCATTTCAGACGCAGAGCCACCTCGTTGGCCAATAATCGTCCGGCACGCGTCAATCGGGCCCGCCCGCCCTCGACCACCAGTAGATCGCCCATCATCTCCAGGTCGTCCGCCCCGAACGACTCCACCGGCACGCCCGCGGTGGTGCGCAACGACAGCTGCAACCCCTCGATGCGACGCGCGTCGGCGTCCAACGTCTCGCCGGCCGATTCGGCGCTGCGACCCTCACCGATAGCCTCGATGAACCGTTCGGGCGTGCGCACGTTCCACCAGCGCCGACCGGCACGATGGGAATGGGCCGCACTCCCGAAACCCAGGTAGTCGCCCTGTGACCAGTACACGCGGTTGTGTCGACATTCGTGTCCGGGCACGGCCCAGTTCGACACCTCGTAGTTCGCCATGCCCGCCGCCGACAGCAGATCGTCGACCAACTCGTACATCTCGGCCTGAACGTCGTCGTCGGGGTGTCGGGCGGGATCGTCGGCCAACGGCGTGCCGGCCTCCACCGTCAAGCCGTACGCCGACACGTGAGCTGGTTGCAATTCGAGAGCAGCGGTCACCGTCCGTCGCCAGTCATCCAGCGACTCGCCATGCACCCCGTAGATGATGTCGAGGTTGATGTCGTGCACACCGGCATCGCGGGCGAAGGTCATCGCCCTCACCACGTTGGCCGGATCGTGCGTGCGACCCAACGATTTCAACACGTGATCCTGCATCGACTGCACGCCGACACTCACCCGGTTCACTCCCCCGTCGGCGAACGTACGCATCATCTCGGTCGTGACGTCGTCGGGGTTGCACTCGACGGTGAACTCGCAATCATCGGTTCGCGGTATTCCGGTCAACGCGTGCATCAATGATTCCGGCGGCACCCGGGTGGGGGTTCCCCCACCCACGAAGATCGACGTGGCCCGCGGCATGCCGGACTGCACCGCACGGGCGATCTCGGTGGCCAGCGCGTTCAGATAACTCGGAATCACGTCGTCGCGGTCGGTGAAGGTGGCGAACGCGCAATAGTCGCAACGATGACGACAGAACGGGATGTGCACGTACACCCCGAAGTCGCCCGGTGCCTCCATCACGTGGTCGGCCGGAACAACAAGCCGAGGTCGTCCAAGGTGGCGGCCACGTCCTCGGTGGCCACGTTCAACATGGCGGCGATGGCACGCACGTCGTCGGCGCGCACCGTGAGAACCTTGCCGTTGAAATCACCGCGCTGAACCTGGATCATCGACAGGAAGCGACCGAGCATCTCGTACGCCGCGCCCTTCTTGGCGGCCAAGGCCACCAGGTCGACGGCCATCTTGCGCCTCGGAGCCGAACCGTCCACGCCGCCGATCGAGTCACGGGGCAACAATTGCTCGGTGGGCACGTTGTAGATCTCGGCCAGGCGATGAAGGCGGGGCAACGACACCGAGCGCTCGCCGCGCTCGTACGCACCCACCACCGAGGCCTTGAACTCCTCGTTCGACACCGACTCCAGTTCCTGCAGCGACATCTTCTTCTGCTTGCGGATGGACCGCAGACGCTCACCCACCCGTTGGTTGTAGGCCCGCGATGCGGCGTCGTCGACCTCGGATTCCTGCGCCATCGCGTCCTCTCCCACCGCCCTCGGTGTTCGCCGATCAATCTAGGCGGTCGCGTCGCCACTCTCCGTGGCGGGAACCCGCAAAGTCAGCGACGGGCCACCAACAAGGCGCCCGCCACCACCGCGGCGGTCTCGGCGCGCAACACACCGCCCGGTAGGGCCACCGACGCATCGAACGATGCGATTTCCTCGTCGGTGAATCCACCTTCGGGGCCCACCGCGATCATGCTCACGCCGTCACCGATGGTCCCACCACCCGGCTCGGCGACCGCCAAGCCCGCACCGTAAATCCGAACCAGCTCCTGAACCGAACCCACCACCGACTCGATGGTGGGAACGAACACCTGACGGCTCTGCATCACCGCTTCGCGCGCCACCTTGCGCCAACGCTCCAGATTTCGTTCGGCCTTGTCGGCGTCCCACTTCACCACGGAACGCATCGACACGAAGGGCACGATGGTGTCCACGCCCAACTCGGTGAGCTTCTGCACGATGGTCTCGGGCTTGTCGGACTTGCACAGCGCGAAAGCCACGCCCAAGGGCGCGCGAGACGGTTCGCGAACGACGTCGGAGACCGATCGTAACGCGCCGTCGGACCACGCGCACACGCGCCACGCGCCCCGGCCGTCGGTGACCGACACGTTCTCGCCGTCGCGCAGACGCAACACGCGTACGACGTGATGTCGGTCGTCCTCGGCCAACACCGGCGCCGTCACGTCGTCCACGATCACGTGGGTGGCGGCGCGGCGCCGCTCGTTCACGAGAACGCCGACTTGATCTTCGAGAAGAACGAGGTGTCGGCGGGTGCCACGTCCTCACCGCGAGCCTCGGCGAACTGACGCAACAAACGCGACTCCTCGTCGGACAGCTTGGTGGGCACCTTCACCGAGATCAGCACCCGCAGATCGCCGCGACCACTGGACTGCAGACGCGGCACGCCTCGACGCTTCAACACGAACTCCCGACCCGGCTGCGTTCCCGCCGGTACCACCAACGTCTCGTCACCGTCCAACGTGGGCAACTGCAACGACACGCCGAGCGTGGCCTGGGCGATGGACACCTCCACCACCGTCACCAGATCGAAGCCGTCGCGCTCGTAGCGATCGTGCGGACGAACGCGCAGATGCACGAACAGATCACCGGCACCACC
>Ga0129333_10006194_pt1 | contig 11319 bp, 36 predicted proteins | sample CPB6_08_DNA_FD_94474 | JGI IMG/M metagenome (GOLD analysis project Ga0129333, IMG submission 94474) | Freshwater to marine salinity gradient microbial communities from Chesapeake Bay, USA - CPBay_Sum_0.6_0.8_DNA | ecosystem: Environmental > Aquatic > Marine > Coastal | place: USA: Chesapeake...
AAAGCAACACACTTTCAAAGAACTTGGAAACAAAGCGTTCACCAAACTCACCCTTTTGTTTCGGTGACATGAACACATAACCCTGAAAAGATGTGCCAACCCAAGGATCTTGTGCGTTTTGACCGATGTAATCTTGGAGAGATCCATCTTCAAAAATAGAATCAAACATGAAGTTGTGCTTTCAGTTGTGGTTATACTACAGGGACACTTTGCGCGTCCCCCCTTTCAATCACTTAGAAGTAATCTTATGCTTAAGTTCTTTCTCAGACTTTTTACCTGTTGATTGAAGAACAAGATCTCTTAGGGTTCTTTCACCTTTCTTGTAAAGTGCCTTTCTTTCTTGTTGCGAAAGACCAGACGCTTTTTGTGGTTTGTATCCAGGTGCTGCTGCTTTAGGTTCTGCTTTCTTAGAAAGAAGTTTGCTTGCAGTTGCAGATGCTTCCTTTGCTTTAGGTTGAGATGCTGCTGGTGCAGATCCACCTGCTTTCTTAGCAGCAATTCTCGCTAATGCTGCTTTCTTTCTTTCTGCTTTTGCTGCTTCTGCTGCCTTTGCTTTTACATCAGCACTTCCACGTTCTTGTGTTGGTTGTTGAACTCTTGTGGATGCTTGTCTTTGAGTACCAATATCCTTTCTATCTTTATAGGCAACTGGTTCAGTTTTACCACCACCAACTGCCTTTACCCTACGTCTTTCAGGAGTTGATTTACGACGATCAGCACCAATGCGCCCACCCTCACCAGTTTTTCTGATTTGGGAAGAACTCATTACACTTGCATCATATGCTGCCTCAGCAAGCAAAGCAAACTCCTGAAAGGTTTTCATCTGTATCTAAACTCTCTTTTTAGTATTTAGATCTCTTCATCTTTTTGCTTGTTGCCTTTGGATACAAGTCCATTCGCATAAAAATAACGAACTCGCTCACGACGGGCAGCAATCAGAATATCATATTGCTCCTGTTGATCTTTAGTGAACTTGAAATCTTGCTTCCTCCAAGCATCCTTAAGTTCGTTGAGGTGAGGAAGAACATTAACAGTGTCAGTCATTTGATTTACAGATGTCAGTTTTGGTTACAATGTCGTTAGACCTAAGCATATAATCAATCCGACATTGTGTGGGACTGATTTGAACTTGACCTACGATTGTTGCTCTTGAAAGAGCAAGAAGCATAAAAGGTTCAAGAAAGAACATTAGAGATCAGTATTAGAGTTCAGGAACTTTTGAAAAGACTTGTCGCCATCTTCTTCATCAAAGAGGCACTCATTCATCTCTTCAACAAAATCAAAGGAAGAAAACTCTTCAATCTGAATGTCGTCAAAGTGATCCATTTTGGAACTCAGTGCTTACACTATAAGGACACTTTGGGCGTCCCCCCTTCTTATCAACGACTCATAATTGCTTTCATTCTTGCTTTCTTTGCTGCTATTTCTGCACCTGCTTCGTGCTCCATTTCGCCATGCGCTTGACGGATTTGCATACCTTTCCAACGTGCAGACTGTTTTGCAACCTGTTTGTTATATTCATTGGGTTCCATTCCAGGAGTTTGTTCCATGAATTGCTGAAAGGTTTTCATCTTTACAATGCTTTAGAATTATTTAGATTGTGAAGTCGGATGTTTTTACTCCCTCAATGTATATCTGAATAGGTTGATCATCATTCCAGTGCCTAATCACACCAGCAACAATGAAGCAGTTTGTAATCAAATAAGTAGCAAAAATCACGGTGCGAATGACTGCAACCGTGTCGCTTTCTTTATTACATTTTGATGCTTTTTCACCTATTGCCTTTGCCCACCATCGCCACCAGGTTTTATTATTTTTCATTTTCCATTTGATAGAACAACATCCTTAAAATCTGATTGATAGACAACTACACAAACATCTTGGGATGGATGACTGCCTTTACTGACTAAGATTGAAATAGTGTTATCACCCACAAATGACACAACTCCATTAATGTTTTTATAAGAAACTTCAGTTCCTTCTGTAAATATCATACAAAGAATTCCTCCAATCCTTGATATTTAATGGGCATGGAAGTCCAAGAACGAGTGTCATCAAACTTCACTTCTTCACCAACTATTGAACTATTTACAGGACTAAAGAATTGGCACTTTTTGTAATCGTAGAACCCCCAGATGGTGCGGGTAGGTTTACCCAAATTGTAATCAAACTGGCGGTGGCAACGCAACCAAATAGAAAAGACATTACGTTTGAACTGTTCAACTTCATAAGAATATCCCTTTGGTGCTTTATGCCTGAACTGAGGAATCAGGTCCACTGAGAGGTTCATCAGGAATACTTAGATAACTGTAATCTGGATACATTGTAGCAGCAATATACTGCGCCAAGTCACGGTTAGGTGCAACTACATCAACTGCCACATCAATGCTATAGGGTACATCATCTGGGGCATCTTGCAATGGCAATCCAACTTCAACCCGCCAAACTCTACCTGAGCGAAGGTGAGAATCATAATCAACGTGAAGATCAGCAATCATAATATTTTGGATCAGTTAAGAGTTTAATTTGTTCTTGAAGTTGCAGAATCTCTTTTTGCTGATCAGTAATTTGTTCCTGCAGTTGAGAGATTCTTCCCTGATACTGTTCTTTCAATTCAAAGAGCATTTTGTTTGTATGGGCAACATTGTGTGTCATAATCAGGTGGTAAATGATTCAACAATAGTGGATTGTGCATCTTCAGCAAGAGCATAAGTCCTTGCGTTCAAGATATTTTCACGAAGAGTTGTGTAATACTGTTCATAAAAATTACCATCATCTTCATCGGAGATTAGATCAAAACATTCATTGTCATTCTCCGCAATCACATTCCAGAGTCCACCATATTCACTGGAAGGAAAGGGAATGTAATGATCTACGATGTAAAGAAACTTTTGTGCCATTGTATGTTGTAAATTACCTCTTAATTGTAGTAGTTTTCGTCGCCTTCGTCAAGGATGTTTTGATCAGCAGCAAAGATAAATGCTACGCCAAATGTAAGCAGAACACCAAGTCCCACACCTGCAAGAAATACCATCAATAAAACTCCGCGAGATAATAATCAACTGGAATCTCCAATCGTGCTGCTTCACATTCAACTTCTTTCCAGAACTCTTCTGCTACTTTGTTCATCTCTGCTTGTTGAATAAGATCACGGATACTTTCGGGAATCATTGCGGTTGCTCCTGTTGTTGAAGTTTTACGTCATCAAACCAGCGATTTAGAATGTTTTCGCAGGTTTTATACTCTTTGCCATTCAATGATGCTTTGTGTATCTGCCAATACCTGACAGCATGAAAGATAATTCTCTTTTCTTCAGATGTCAGGTCGTCTGTCATTGTTACTTTTGTTGTTGTTTTGTAGTTTCTTGATAGTATGCTTTATACATTGCATCATCACGTTGAATTAGAAACATGTTCCATCCAAGAATAAAAGTAAATGCAATCAATCCAGAGAAAAGATACTTACGATTCACTTTGAAGAGACTCCAGTGTTTTTGAAAATCATATTAGCAAGAAAGATAATAGCAAAGTTCTGCCAGAAGGTCAAGGTTACACCAAACCAAGACAGAATCAGTCCAAGCAACCATGCTTCAAAGAATAGTGCAGCAGTGGCGATGACAATAACAAAAAAGGCAACACCAAGAGCAGTGGAAGTTTTCATTTAGTTTCTCCAAAATAAACATAATCAGGATGTTTGGCTTTGAAAGCCTCTACTTGTTCTTGAGTTTTAAGGAACACCGAAAGAGTAGTGTTAGGTTGTTCCTTAAAGCAATACTTTACACGAATCATATTCATAGTTCAAACAGCAAGGGCAGCAGAGGGAATTTCAACAACTTCGGGAAGTTTGGTATCATCAAACTGATTCATATTATAGCATACCCACTCACCACTACGGAAGACATATGCGTATTCTTCACTATTATTGGGAAGAAGATACTCACAGAGATCAGCATCAAGGCGAGGAGGACAATTATCACCACGCTGAGAATAATACAGTGGACCTTGTTCAACAGTTTCATTCTTGAAACCAGCATTAGTCCATGCAGAACTCATATCACCACCATCAATCAATTCGGCAACAGAATCTTTACTAATATAATGCGTCTTCAGAATACGACCCAACCATTCAGGATAACCATCCCAGTGGTGATAGGCAGAAAGAATAGATCCATCTGCAAGTTCAAGACCGATTCGTGAGCGGGTTGCCATTTGAGAGTTGTTCTTACACTATGGGGACACTTTGAGCGTCCCCCCTTTCAATCAACTAATCGCCAGTGCTTCCTCCAGAGCATTAACTTGATTAACCAAATCAACTGCATCAGTGAGGTTTAGAAACTTAGTGTCAAACCAATTTTGATACCCTCCTTGTGGACCTTGGTTCTGTTTGTGTTCCAATCCACGTTCTTTAGCAATACTCAACCAGTAACAGAAGAAAGGTACTCCCTGAGCAAATCCATCCATTTTGCCACGATCAGGAATAGCAATATCATGTGCTCTTCCGTTCTCACGGGCAATCCAAGATACTGCATTCAGTTTACCTTTACCTGCAATTTGTGGTGCAATAATCTCACCATCTTCATCAGTTGCAGTTTCTGCAATAATAGAGCAAAGTTGTTTTACATTATCACTAAACGGACCATACTTGATGTGGAACAAGAATAGTGCTGCCATAAATGTAGCATCAAAATTACTATTGTATCCACACTCATTCAGAAGTTCATCAACTGCCTTAATAGTGTCCAGATAAGTGACAACTGCAAGGAGAGTTTGACTACGCTTAAACTCATCAATCGTGATGCTATCATCATCTGGTCCAGTCCACAATCCTCTATCACCAAAGGTAGTGGGATTGACATACTTTACAGTATAACTGAGAGCAGTGACAATGCCACCATCTTGAAACTTTTTGGTTTGTGGAACGTATCGCAAAGACTTGAAGATGCCAGTTACAACCTCAGCAGCAAGTTCTGTTGCTGTTGGGTTATCAAATGCCCAGTAGATGTTGCGAAGTCCGATTAGAGTGTCAGACGTATATTTAATGGCAAGAACTGTTTCTGGTTTTTTATCTGATTGACCCCGTTTCCATACCAAACCACGGGTATTTGCGTCCAGACGCCAGATTTTTCCTTTTTTATATTCTACATTATCCTCCCACACATCATCTTCGGTGAGTTCACCTACTGCTACAATAAGATGAGTTGGGAATAGTTTACGAAGGTGGTCAATAACACCTTTCTTTTTAATTCTGTTTTCCGTATTCCTTTGCGTAATCCATTCAGGATATTTCAGAAACTCATCAGTTTCCATTACACAAATCTGGATGCCTGGCACAAAAGTATACCAAACTCCCAAAACGAGTTCGTTTGTTTTCATAATAGTTTTAATCTTAGTTTAGGTTTGTTACTTACTTAAGGATTGGTGTATCCGTTGCAGTAACATTATTAGTATACACTATTCAAAAAATTGTGTCAACCCCTTTTGAAGTCTTTCCTTTGCAAATGTTAGATAATCCTCATCAATATCATATCCAATGTAATCCCAACCAAGATTTTGTGCTGCCACTGCAGTAGTACCAGTTCCCATAAAGGGATCAAGAGCAACACCAGAACTTTTACCAGTCATTTTGATACAATCTTCAGCAAGTTTGACTGGATAAGTTGCAGGATGCTTCCCTCTCAGTTCTTTACTGTTAATTGTTTCATATGGTATGAACCAGCAGTTACCTTTATCTCTCAGATTTGGTTTTGTTTCTGCTGTGTTTTTGCCTCTAATGTTTTCCTCATAATACTCATAAGGAACACCGATTGAGAGACGATCAACCTCCACATTTCCATCCTTTGTGAAGTGGAAAAGATGCTCCCAAGTAGGACACAAGAACCTTTTGCTGTTAATTGGTTTGAAGTGTCCACTTGTTTTATCGTTGACATGTATAGATTTGACCCAGTTGATGTGATTTTGCAATGTCCAATCATTTCTGAGTGCAAGTCCCACCTCCATACCAATCCAGGGATCAACATTAGAATATCCCATGTTTACAAACAAATGCCCATCATCTTTGAGCACTCGCTTACACTCAGAGAATATAGAAATTAACCAAGAGATATACTCATCCCTTGGTTTATTGTCAGAATATTGTCCATACTTGATATTCAAATTGTATGGGGGACTGGTAACAACAACATCAATGCTTTGTGCTTCCAGTTCTTTAATGCCTTCCAAACAATCTTTATGATACAACATCACATCCAAAGTAAAAGTTTCTCCACTTATTATTATAACCGATACTGCACGATTTGTGACGTTCATGTAATTCCATGCCATCAACAAATATGACTTTCACATTAGGAAACTCATTAGAATCGGCAAGAAGATAAATCAAATTGTTTTCTTCACAAATTTTTCGTGAAACTTCTGGTTCTATTTTACGCCCAGAACCAACCATATATGAGGGGCAAAACTTACAACCATTTCTGGTAAACATTTTTTTCTCAATGTTGAGACCAAAACCTTTAAAATCAATATAATCTTGATCAACATATTCCAGATCAGGAAACCACTCACCAACATAAGAAGTAATGAGAGGCGATGAGGCACGCCCATCAGTTCTAATTTTATCAGTAAAACTTTTTACAAGACTTTTGGGGCACTGTGGATGAAAAAATGTTTCAATTTTATAGGTGTAAACTTTGTTAAGTTCAATCATTTCAATTACAACCAAAAGAACTACCGACTACAGCACCAAGAGGAACAGACCAACCATAAGCATCTGGTTTGCTGATACTCTTGGCAATTAAAGCACCAAAGATTCCACCAGTTACGGACGCATTAGGATCACAAACTCTCCTATTTTGTGCAGTCCTGGTTGATGAACGACCACAAGGAACATTATACTGCTGAGTGTTTACTGAACCCTGAATATAATTCCCATAAGAATCATAATGCCCAGGAACATAACTTTCCCGATAACTTGTGCAAACTGTATATTCAGATTGACTTTGCACCTGTGCATTTGCACTTAGGGGTGATAATAGTAGAACTGATAACAAAATTGCTTTGGTTTTCATTGGTTTGTTGTCCATATCAATAGTATAGGGCATCCCCAGAGTTTTGGGAATGCCCTATGTGCCACTTATTAAACTGTCCTATGCTCCCATTTCTTTCATACTACGAACAAGATACTCAGTAAATTGTTCCATTTTTTCGGGATGAACAGATTGTGGATTTTGATTGATTGCTTTGCGAAGTGCGTCCATCTCATTCCACTCAGCAGTTGTGAGTTCTTGATTAGATTTTTTTGAGAAGGTCATGATTTTATCCCGAACACCAAGATATGTTAGCATATCCTTATAAATTATCTATACATTTAATATTTTCTTCGGGATTGCGTTACATATTTTAACCAAAGAAGGTGCCAAACATTCCTTTGTCGTCTCCCTTCCCATTCATACGGTCTTCAAGTTTATCAAACAACTGATCTGCTTTGATTAGATTATCAATAGAGCAAATCAAATGCGAAATCTCACGAGCAACAAAAGGTTTTTCTTGACGAGCAGCATATGCAAGAGCATTACGCAAAGATGCCTCTGCTTCTTTTAGAGATTCTTCAACAGATTCAGAGAGTGCCATAATTATCGGGATAAAGACCTTTGTATTTGTTAGCAATATGTTTGCTGGTTTGAAAGATTAACCCGTTAGTGATATCACGAATAACGGGAAGAGCATGTACATTAACTTGGGTATTTGAATCAAACTCACCAAATAATTTGTCTCTTACAGTATTGAAGCAGTGAATATATTCATCTGTTTTTCCTTCAAACTCTTGCAACCATTCTTGCGCGTGTGCTTCATCTGCAAAATTGTCAATCATGGTAATTAAAATTCGCTCCTTCTTCTTGGGGGGTTTACTTGAGATTTTACTTTACAGTAATCTGGAAGATCTGCTTTTTGTTCTTCAAAATAGTAGCACAACTGAGCAACATCTTGTGGATACTTAGATCTTACCATATTATCTTTAATGGTGTCAATATGGCAAAAGATGTTATATCCACAAATAAGAAGATCAATCATCAACACTCATCCTGTTTGAGAGTTTGTGTTACTTTACGCAATAGATAAGATCCATCACCTTGATCCACCCATTCAACTTGATCACCTTCTTTAAGATCTGCTGCTTCCAATAGATCATCAGGGAAGTTTACATAGTAATCATCAACACCATCAATAACAGATTGCTGAACGGGAAGCAACCACTTAGTTACCTTATCTTTTTTGCAAAGATATTCCAAATCACTATGCCCCCAGGGAGGCATATAATCTTCCCAAAAATTACTCCAAGATTTTTTACATTCTGGTGAAGGATCGTCCTTATCACATTGTAGGGATTCACTCTTTTTAGCAACAAGATTGTTACCATTCAATAGTGTCATCAATTCATATGCACGATCTGCATGACGCTGGTAAATGTAATAGTTTTCAGATACTACATTGCAGATAGTGTCATAGATTTCCTTTGGTGTTGCTTCACCAGAAGACATTGCATCATGCAACCAGTTTTCAAGATTTTCAAGCGAATACTTTTTATAGTCCATAATCAATTTTCTCTTGGTTTGGGTTTAGAGCATTCAATACAATAGTAAGAGAAACCACTGCGAAAGCATTTTACCACTTGATAGTGATTAGAGTCAAGTGGTTTTTTTTCGCCGCAGTTAGAGCACTTTCGTAGTCCCGATACCTGAGTTTCCCCAGATACGACGCTCTTTCTTACGGAGTTTCTTAAGTTCTTTGTAAAGTTCTTTGATTTGCTGATAAGCATCTTCTGGTGAGATTTTATCCGCAATTTCAAGTCCTGCAATGAGTCCAACCTTATCACCAAATCTTGCGAGTGCTCTTTCGTATTCAGTAAGGTTTTCATACATCAGAGGTTTTCCTCTTGCTCAGTCAAAATAGTAACATCAGAAGTTGGATATGCAACACAAGTTAGCACCCAACCTTCCGCAATTTGATCGTCGTCCAGGAAAGATTGTTCTTCATTATCAACAGTGCCACTGATAATTTTACCAGCACAAGCAGAGCAAGCACCTGCTTTACACGAAGAAGGAAGATCTACGCCTGCTTCTTCTGCTGCTTCAAGAATGTATTGATCTGCAGCACACTGAATAGTTTGTTCAGTCCCATCAGGGGAACGGAGAGTTACATTAAAAGTCATTTGTCAAGAGTATAATTACTTAGATTATAGGTTACTGGATGAATGTTGTCAATTTTTGCCTGTATTCTGTTTTCAATCTCATACAAAGAGTTTGTTAACTCAATGTTCTCTTCTTCTAGTTTTTCAACTCTGTCTTGAAGATCTAGAATTATATCATAAAAATTTACATGTTCTTCCATAAGTTGTTTTTCTGTAAGGGCAAAAAATTCTCTTAGGAATTTAATCATCGTTTTCTATAACAGATCTGTAGTATCTATTATAGGCAAGAAAACGATTCATGCTAGGTTTTATGTTCAAACTCTGACAACATTCAAGGTATGATAGAAACTCAAACCACGGTGTTGTCGGATCCAGTGCTGGATGTTGTGTTGTTTGAATGTAATTGCTTAAGTGCTTCCAAAACTTCAGGTGTTTCATCCCACTCCCAGGTGTTTCCATTTTTGTCAACAAATGTACGTGTTGTCATAGTTTACCTCCTACAGTTCCGTCATATGTTTTAGTGTCTTCAAATCCATCTTGCTTCCATTTTAGGTATGAACGTGTGGCATTGATGCAAGATTGTTCGGTGAGTGATGTAATGATGGAATCACCCTCTATAGTATAACTTTTCCAAGTTCCCCATCGGGATTTTTCCACACGAAAGGAATCATCAATAATCTCACTCATAAATTTTTTTCAAGTTTGATAGTTGTCGTTGAAACTCAAATTTCATAGGAAGTAAATGTGAAACCATAAACTGTTCATATTCGTTTCCTTCTACGAGGTTGGATATGTTATCAATTTGTTGTAATGCCAGAATTAACTTTACTTCTTTTTCCATTTTTAGTAATGATGATTTCAGTTTTTTTGAACTTACCACGCTTAACGTAGTTTTTCAAATGCTCTTCACATTCAAACCAACAGATTCTCTTCTCCTTTTTGATTTCAAGTCTGTATGGAAAGTTTTCATAGGGAAAGTCAGTCATCTACCAGTAATATCCTCGTAGTCCTGTAGTATACCATGCCTGAAGTGCAAACGCAAGCGGGGCCAATCTTCCCACTGTCCATCCCATGTTGCAGGATAAATTTCAATATATTTTGTGATGGGATGTTGTTGAAGTTTTCCACGAGCACCAGTTGGAATCCACTCAAAGTTTAGAAACTTTTTATCTGGATCATAACGAGGATCATCCTCTGGGATACACTCAAATGTATTCGTTCCAATGTAATTTGGATACCACAAAACACCACTGGGATCTAACCAGTAGTCTGTCATTGTTCCACCAATACCTTCTTCAATGTCTTTAGTTTGGCACACTGCATTTGTGAATTGTTCACCCAAATCGTAGGATGAACGAAAATAGTCAAACATGCCCATTATTTTGCTCCAAATCCTTTAGTTTTCTCTTCCTTCAAATCCAAAACTTCAATGCAAATTGGATTTTCAATAGAGTACCATAATTTTATCACATCTGCATAGTTATCCACTATAAATTCTTTCTTTTCTGAAATGATTTTGTAGTGATGCCTCAAATATGGGTCATTTGATGTTTGAGAAAAGGTTTCCATAAGTTCAATTAGGATTTAATAAAGCAAACAGAATTAAACCAACCATCATATCCAATCAATTTTACTTTTGTGTGCATACTTTTTATGATGGTTGATTCAACAACATAAGTTTTGCCTTCTTCAAGGATTGGATTTGGATCATTATTATTACCCCATCGAATTTGATATTCATTGCATCCTACAAAAGATACAACATCACCCTTTTCAATAAAGTCCATCATCTAACTCAACATCATCAGTAAGGTTTTTTAGTCTATCAAAGAAATCTTCATTCAATGGAATCAGTTTCTCTTCACCACGTTCAATACGATCTGCCATCTCCATCAAACCTTCAAGAAACTCTTTGGGCAACACATCATCATCACCCAAATATGCCCAGAAAGAACTGTAACATTCCTCATAAGGATCATCATAGAACATCAGAGCATAATCTTTATAGTTGCCTGTCATTAGATCACTCCAGTTACGGAATGACATACGAATAGTTTGCCACCCTGTCATCCAGCAGTGTCCAATCCAATACTCCCACCAGTTCATAGTGGTTTTCTTTTTTGCTGTTCCTCTAAC
>Ga0129333_10006195_pt1 | contig 11319 bp, 9 predicted proteins | sample CPB6_08_DNA_FD_94474 | JGI IMG/M metagenome (GOLD analysis project Ga0129333, IMG submission 94474) | Freshwater to marine salinity gradient microbial communities from Chesapeake Bay, USA - CPBay_Sum_0.6_0.8_DNA | ecosystem: Environmental > Aquatic > Marine > Coastal | place: USA: Chesapeake Bay...
ATCTAATACACCACCATTCTTTTCTTCAATCAATTTATTAATTGCATTGATTGTATAGATGGTATTTGTTTGCTTCTTTCTATGAACTGAAATTGTAGATTCTGGGGCTTCACCAAGAACTGGTTTTGACAAATCTATATTATATGTCAAAATAGCTTGATTCTCGTCATTGACGTTATCCAAAACATAAACAGAATTGAATGCGAGTGTATAGATTTTTTTGATTTGTTCAATGGTGGATTCAATATCCTTTTTAGCACAGAATGTACAAAGTAACTGTGTTTCTGCTTTCATAATAAACTCATTAGGGTAAAACTTAATAACATTAATCTCCTAATAAATATTATTATGTACGGTGAAACCTTATATTTCTACCTTAAAAAGTTCACTGTAATTTTTACCTTTGTACATTCTTGTTGGGTACATTTCTCCCTCCAACAAATGTTTAATTCGTGGAAGTAATGCTGCTTCGGACCTATGCATATCCAATAGTAATGCATCGTAGGTATAAAGAATAGGTTTCGTCAATCTTCCTTTCAACAAATCACACACTTTCACTACATTCTGTAGAGCGGACTCTGTTTCTAACCATTGTACAGAGTAATTAAATACTTTATTCTGTGATGGTTCGTCTACTACAAGTTTTTTACCAGTCTGCGTTTTCATATACCCAGAAGTTCTATAAATTTCCCACATTGATTCACTATACTTTCTGACCTTGTGGAAGTATTCCACATTACCAAAGTCCTCCGTCATACCATACATCAATGCGAATGTCTTTGCCTTTGATGCCTCATATTCGTCAGGACTGACATCCTCCTTACCATAATATTGTTGGGCGAGGAAAGTATGAACTGAACTATTTGGAAGGTTATATCCCATTTGTGCCGCAACCAGCCGTAAGTGAAACGCTTCATAGTCAAACTGAATTAGTAATCCATCTTCCCCATATCTACTGGTAAACGATGCTCTCGTTCCATCGTTTTTGTTGAGGGCTGCGAAGTTAATGCCACCGTACTTGTTACTTGGACGACCTGTAGCCGTGTATGGATTGTATTCGGAATATATTATATTATTAATTATATATTTTTTGATGTCAGACCCAAAATGTTCTGTCAAAGTATTTTCATCAACATACAATCCCGATTTTTCAATGGTTGTCAAAGTTGGAATGATTGTGTTGTTGACAAACTCATATCCGTCCGGTGTTACTTGCTTGTTATATGATTCTCGAATAAACTTAAGCAAATTATGTCCATACTCCATCCACATCACCAACGGAATACTTAAATGTAAGTTTTTAAACCTAAATTGCTGTAGGGTTCTTTGGATGTTTGGTGTATAATACTCACGAATCTCCGGAATACTACTACTCGACAAATGGAGAATGCATGCAACATCGTGCACCTTTTCCTGTGGTACAGATGGGAATGCATGTAAGATTTCTCGTTTATACAAAGTAATAACTTTAAACGCTGCTTTTAGTTCTATGGATAGTGGAGCACCATCTGGATGATTATAGGGGACACAGAAGTAGTCACCATTATTAAACATAATATGTAATGAAGAAACTTGGTTAACCGCAGGATGGGTATGCTGATCAGTGAAAATAGGTGCCATATAAGACACCTCAGTTTCAACTCGTGTTTGTAATTTTTGTAAATCCAAAACCGATTGAACAACCATTATTCCCCCGAATAAAACTCCACATAGTTACGTAAATGATTTGTAATACCAGGAAGTTTTTCCTCTGCCAAAGCTAACAACGCCTTGTTCTGGCTAATAACTCCCTTCACTAATATACTATCTCCACTTGGTAATGTCAATACCGTATCTTCTAATTTACCACGTATTATCCAATCAATAGTAGTTTTTTTAAATAAATTATTACTTTGAATGAGTGAATACTGACCACCATCAATTTCGTATATATTTCCATATCGCTGTGCTGCATACTTTGCAAAGTATCTCACTTTGATTTTACTATTAATATCTTCTGTAGAAATAGTTGGTATAACGTTGTATATTGGTGTGGCTAACGTTTGTTTGATGCTTGTGTTACCAATTGAATTAAATAAAGAAAGTGGTAGTGACTTTGCCATAATTATTCCGACTGCACGTTTATAAGTTTTGAAACAGGAATTGCATTATATCTTGCATATAACTCAGTTGTCCATCCACGATTGATATCTATATTTTCTGTTAATCCGAACAATTGGAATGCTCCATATTTTTTATAACTTTCATAAGTACGGCCAATCCAGAAAATTTGACCAATTCTAAATCCAGATGCTCCAGGTATAGTAATGTTTGCAGTAATTGCTAATTTACCTGGCGCTCTCCATGCATGAGAATAGTTTGCATTAATGCCATTACCAGCATTTTTTGACATTTGTGAACGCATTCTATCTGGGTATAATTCGAAATAATTTTGTGAAAGTAAAAAGTATTGTTCGGACAATGTAAATCCAGACAATCTATTAGCAATATTTTCCTGAGCCGTAGCAGAATCTGCTTGTACCTGTGCTACTGCGGATAATAATGTTTGTTCTCCGGCAAGATTTTCTATCGTCGCTACACCGGACTGTTCTACTAACGTTTTAATTGAGACATCATTGAGTTTAATTTGATTTGTATTCAGTGCATTTGCAAACGCAGTAAATCTATTGTTATCTACATACACCCGTTGAAAATAATTTGCTGATGCGGTTTGGACCTCTGCCGCAGAAGGTCCACTTGACGCTACATCAGGAACAATAGTAGGTTGGACATTACCTCCCTCTTGCTCTTGCATAATATCCAACATAACTTCACGTTGAGCATTAGTAAGCGTGTTTAATATAGTATCTACAGTTATTACTGAATTTGGAAATCTGTTATTAAGTCCTCTTACAATTGCATTTATGTACGCCGCTGTTGGATTCTCGGATGGTGGTGCGTATGTAGTTATTGCTGTAGCGATACTACTATTTTTGTATACGATTCGTTCTCTTCCTACAGGATCACTACGTTCAAATAATAAAGCTTTTTTTGCAGCACGACCAGTAGTAAAATCAGGAAATACCGCAAACCTATCCGGTCTGGATGCATTGGGATTTGTGATTATTATCTGCGCATTAGTTAAATCCAACGCACCTCGACTACGTGCGAATGGACCATTTTCTAAATTACCAGGATTGTTATTACGTATATTCCAATTACCAGAACGTACTACAATCGTTCCGTCATCATTTTCTACTTTTAAAGATCCGTTTCTTAATTCTAATACTCGTTTAATTTTTACCATAATTTTTATCTAAGTGAATTAGATCCGATATAATCAGCAGCTTGTAGTGTTACCCCGGCGGATAAATACAACTGTTGTATTAGGTTATTACCTTCATCTTTTATTCGTTTTACCAGTTCGTTAAGAGGTTCATCAGAAACTATTAAACTTGAAGAGTTATTGTATTCTACACGAATACCTATAATATTTTCTGCACCTTGAACTTTTTTTAAATTTTCATATGCTGTTGTTAAATCATCTATTTCTTTTCTTTTCTTAAATATTATAATTTGTCTTGAACGTAATAATAATAGTTCTTTGATTTTATCTATTTGTGAAGCACTTAGTTTTTCTTGTGTAGCTATGGTATTCAATTCTGTTTTATATTGTGTTGCTGTATTTGTGTCCAACGGATCTCTTACAGAAAATACTCTGACCAAAAAATTAACAACTGACAAAGGTACATCTGTTCCAAATCCGACAGTTAATCCCGATGAAATTTCTGTTTGTATGTCTCGTTGTCGTACACGAAGATTTGCCTCTGCGTTGTCTCTTGCGAATGGTTGGTCTATTCTTGCTAATCTTGGAGGTGCTACACTATTGATAAGTCTCGCTAAATTTTCAGCAACGGTAGATGCTTGTCCAGTACCCCCTCCCGCTGGTGTAACTGGTGTTGCTTGTGGTTGTGATTGTTGTATTGGATCATTTTTAAAAATATCAATGACAGAAACACCTTGTCTAAAGTCTATGTCTTTTCTTTGTGGATCACTTACAGAAAATCCACCATTAATCGCAGAAATTGCTAATTGAGAAAAGAGTAATTTAGGGTAGTCGGTTTCAATCTTAATATCCAATACATCAGGTCCAACTACTGTATTGTCCAAACTATTCAACGGCTTATTGAATTCATATATACGATTTCCACCAGTACGATCTTTGATTTCTGGCCTACGAACGTTTGAATCCAATATACGAAATCCTGGTATGTCATCATCGTAGAATAAACTTAAGTCCCAGTAATTTTCTGTTGCCGCGTTTATTCTGCTTAGTAATGCTTCGATACCTTCAAATATAGTTCTTGCATTCACAAATGCTTGTTGGATTGCTTTACTGTTTAGCCAGACACCATCGTGTAATGGCATAGTGTCACTTTCCAAAGCGGTATTTTGACCAAATGGTTTTTCTGTAAGATATGATTGTATTTCTGATAATTTAGTTCCGATAAATGACAAATTTAATCTGGAACTGTCTGCGTTAGGTGTTGAAGATAATCTATCACGAATTCTACTAATCAAGCTTCCAGTCGGACTTAACTCTATATTTCTTAATAAATCTGTTCTTGTCCGGTCAGCAACTGCGTTAGCAACATCTATAGCCTGTTTATTATAAATTATCATTACATCAGGACTGGTAGATCGTAAATACTTATTATATCCTGCATAAATCACATCAGTATTTTGCCCTGACCTTAATGGTGCAATCAATTTTCCCAATTTATTATTTGCAGATAGTGCAGTATTCAATATAGCCAAAACTTCTCTATTTAAGAATAACTCAATAAATGCTTCGAATGATATGAAATAAGCATCTTCCAACCCAATATCATTCGCTGTTCCAAACTGCTGCGCAGTTGGCAATAGATTGTTTATATTTTTTCTTTCAAGAGGATCATTAAATCTAAAAACTTTACCCCTAAACTCAGGAAAATTATCAGGTGTAGTTATTACATTTCGTAGTAATGTAGAAAATCTACCACCTGATCTAAAATAATCTTGAACAGATTTTGTTACATTTTGTCCTTGATTAAATGCTTGTTCTGTAAGTGGGTTGTTTGTAGCGTAAGCAGACACGTACATAATATTGTCTGCCTTTCCATATGCTATAACTGTAGTTTTATAAATGTTGTTTTCTAATCGTGTTTTTATATTTGCAATTTCTGCAACTGCCCAATCGTAATTAAAATTATTTGGTAAGCACCACTTATCTATGAATGTTGTTCGAGATTGCTGTGTTGCAAGGTATACCGCCAATTTAGCTTTTTCAACATCCTTGAAATTTAATATCTTATCTGCCCTCAATGATGTTATTCCATCAGGAGTAGAGTGTTGTGTTCCCCATTCCAAAATACAAGTCATACCAGGTACATAACACAACAAATCTAACATCTGAAGTTGTTCTTGTGTATAACACTGAGTTTCTACTGTAAATCTGAGAACGTTTCCGTTACGTAATCGTTCCACTTTTGCACTTGTGATTCCTGGTGGTGGGTGATTTTTTGCTGCGGATTCTTTGAATGCGTACACTAATTTTTGTACATTTTGTGAATATGTTGTACCTACAACCAATCCTTTACCAGCTCTTGTACCATATAAATCATCTGTACTATAGTTCAAGTTATCCCATCCATGCAAACCAAGTGTAAAAAATGAACAAGCTTCATATTCTCTCGCTAATTTACCATTATCAAATCCCAAATTAATAGAAGGATTGTTTGTTGCAAGTTGATTTAACTTGTTTACCAGTTCACCCGTTTTAGCACCAGTAGTTAGTCTAATAAATGGTGCACGAGTACGCACAAGATTTACAGATTGCGAACGTCTATTTAATTCTGCTCGCAGTTCTGAATCAAATACATTTAATGTTTCTACTGGGTTTAGTGTCATAAATTATAGTAAACCTGCTGATGGAATAATTAATTCGATACCACCAGGTATCATCATAGTACCATTTAATAAATTATTTGCTTTTGCTATAATCCACCACTTAGACGCATCTTTATAATATTGCGTAGCCAATGTATCAAATCTATCACCATCTTGTGAAATGATTTTGAACTGAAAAACATCGGTTGGAATTATAGATGGCAAATTTGTAGAATAGAATCTTGTTCCTGTGTTTGTTTGTAAGATTTCAAAATCTTCATCGTATTGTCTTAACATAAATTATTATCTTCTCCAAGGTGCTATTAAATTTGTTGCCATCGTTCCAAGATTTCCAAGGTTTGAAAACGCACCTACGCGAGCGTTACTTTGAGCATGGGACGTTCTGGCTGCTAATGCTGCAGCACCTGCTTGTGCTGAGGCTGCGAATGATTGTCCTGGGGTAGGTGTTGATGTTGCCGGTCTTGCTGCTGGTTGTGATGATGGTGATACAGTTGATGTAGCTCCTGGTTGTGAATTTCCCGCATTTGCAGTGCTATTTGGATTAGATCCTTGTGGTTGTGGTCCTTGTGATGGTGGTGTTGCTGCCGGATATGCTATTCTATTAAATAGTTGTGCGAATGCCGCAGATGTATTATTTTGTGTAATATACGCATCTTCAATAATATTATATCTCATATTTAATTGAATTGCTTGTGGTAATTCTCTATCAATGTCCCATGGAATGTCAGTAAATCGCATATCTACGTTTTCCATATACCCAGGTTGGTCAACTAAGACATTACCCAATGTAATTTTTGCTAATGGTGCAGTCATATATCCACCGGAGTTATCTACTGGATACATTAACTTATTTAACATATTTGCACGAGTCCATATACTATTAAGTTCTTCACGACTGAAAGCTATTAAATACATTGATAAAGTGACCGCACGTGACATTCCACGATATGTTATGAATCTTTCTGGTCTACCAATATACCTGACAGATTCATACTCACCATTTGTTGAATGATTCATATCCGATATAAACGCTCTGAAGTATATACCGTTTGGAAATACACCAGGTACTTTAATTATAAACTTTATATAATCTCTATCTTGTTCTTGGTTTGATGCCTTATCGAAATTCGACGCGTCTATGACACCACGATTATTGATTAAATTAAAGTCATCTTTTAAATATGTTGCTGTAGTGATACCTGCCCAATTTACTCTTTTAGTTGGTGAAGTTTGAACAGAATCAGTGTAATCTGCAGAACTTCTATATAATATCTGGTCCTGTTCGTATGGTTTTGTATGTGGGTTTGCGGAGTTTATATTATAATCTACATTGTTTATAGACTCTCTTGCTCGTTCTAAATATGCTGCCTTTTCATTTTCAAAACTTCTTATTATACTTGCACCACCATCACCACCATATGGTTGCTTCATTAATGGCCACAAGCCACCAATATATAATTGATCGTATGCCGTTTGGTCTTTACCCAAGGTTTGACTATCAATATTTGTAGATAATGCTTGTGTAAATTGCGTAACAGCGTTTAATCTATTTCCTATCTGTCCAAGTGTGGTTCTTGTTCCAACAGAAAAATTAGTACCCAATCTATTATTTAACCACGTGGTAGCATTTCTGAGGATTCCAGGAACAGGTATGGGTGTATTCATAAATGCGTTACGCACATAAGAATCTAATAAATTTGCATAATTCTGCTGTCCTTGTGACGGAGTAGATCTTGACGCACCACCCAAATATGATAATCTTAATTTACTTTGTGCGGTGATTACCGATTCTCTCTGAATTCTACCTGCCAAATTTGGATCAATCGTTGTATCGTTTAATGTGATACGAGATACACGTTGTAATGCATTATCAAATAAATTTGCACTTGCATAGTTTAAAACCATTCGTGGAATTGATGTTTCGTCGTATTGTCTCGACTGACCAAATGTGTTACCACGTTGAATAATTTTTTGGAAACTTAAAAATCTTAATCCTTGACCACTTAACAAATATCTACCAATACGAGTAACATCACGAGGACCTGAAACAAGAGGTAATGATTGCGAGTCTTGTAACATCAAACTTCTGTCTATTGCGTAAGTTTGTGAGTCGTTTGCATTTGTTTGGTCGGGATATATTTCGATTAGCGTATCATTAACAGGAAAATTTGTTGCCGTTAACTTTGGATTAACTAATGGAAATCCTCTATAAAATTGACTGGATCGACCACGTGTATAAACTACAGGTTCCAATAGTTCACTGTAAGTATATGTTTGTGGTTGTAGATTTGCAGGTATTTGTTGATATAAGTCGTAGATATCCTCAATACGACGAATTTCTATTGTACTAAAGTTACCAGGAGTATCACCAAGAGTATCACGTAGTTCCACGAATGTAGTAAATTCACTATTTACCGTAGAATCTTCGTATCTATCTTTTAGTGTTGTGGTTGTTTTAGCGATATTACTAAATATTTTTGCCATATATTACGCCGTTGCAAGGTCAATTGGTGAACTTGAATTTACTACTATCTTACCCACAGTATTCGCGTCCATCATAACCTTCATATTTGAAATCGCAGAAACTACTTTGTCTAATTTTGTTTCTAATTTTGTAACATCTACACTCACAACAGTATTTACAGCAGATGATTGCTGTGATGAGGTCGGTTGTGTTAAACTTCCAGCGGATAACAATTGCGTACCTGCCAATACTGTGTCTTTATTATTTAATCCTATTACACCGTTCTGTGTGAGTAATGCACGATTACCATATCCAGGAGATGAAATTATATCATCACCCAATAGAGCAGCGGTTCCACCGATAAGTGCTCCACCTATCGCACCAGGTATTGCACCAAATCCTAAAGTTCCAGCTGCTCCTACTGCGCCACCAAGTGTACCACCTTCTAATGCACCACCTATAAATTTACTTATTCCTCCTGCTATACCACCACCTTTACCAAGAATCTCTACTATTTTTGCTAAATAATCACGAGATTGTTCTGCAACAGTTAATTCTGCTGGTTTTTGCTCAGGTCCACCAGATAAACGTATAATTTCATTAATGTCTAATCCCGGTAATGCTTGTTGTAATCCAAGTTTTAGGAATCTATTCGTTTGTAGTTCACGTATTAAAGCTTGATTACCACCAAGTTGTGATGCTAACTCTCGTTGTACGGCTTCAGGACCACCAGTTGCAGCTACTCTAAATATTTCATTTGCATCAAGTTTAATACCAAGTGCTGCTGCCTCGGCAAATCCCATCAAAGCACCTTCGAAATCTCCTACTATACTATCTGCAAATCTTTCTGTGGAAGATAACGAAACACCAATCTTAGTTGCGTTTGCCGCTGCTCGTGCCAATGAATCTGCGTATTTAGAACCTGCAATAGCTATTAAATTTGCGTTATCTGCTGCGAATTTTAATGCCTGTGCTGCTGTAAGTCCTGCCTTCTTAAATTCAGTTATTACTTTATTACGTGTTAAATCTTCCGCACCAGTACTTAAAAATGCACGTTTTGCCTTTACTAACTCAGCACCGGTTATACCAAAGTTCTTTGCTTCTCTGGCAATACGTCCTGCTTCTTTTGGATTTAAGATTGTACCGAATTCTTTAGTAAATGCAGCTGTTGCGTCTAAAACTTCTTTGGACGAAACTATCGGTCCACCCGTAATAAGCGACTTTGCCGATTCTATTAATGCTCCACTATATTGACGAACCGCTGTTCCAAGTTCTACACCAACTTGCCGTTGTACATCATATACAGATGTTAATAACCCCATTGCAGCCTTACCTAAGGTAGACACGGCATCGGCAAACATTCCTACTTTTTGTAACATTGTACCTTCTGCAAATCCCCTTCCCATAACCCTTCCACGGCTTATAGCACGTGTGAGTGTAGATTCTTGCGCAGCTTTTATTTCAGCTAACTCTCGATTTTTTGCAGCGTTTATTGCTTGTTCTGCTTCCATGCGTTGTTGCGTTAAAACACTTATTTCTAATTCATTTTCCGCAATGTTTTGTTGAGTAGTTTTCATTGCTTGTTTTGCTGCTAATATCTGAGCATCTATACCGGAAACATTTTGAGTAAATGTGGAAAAAAGATCACCCTGATCAGCTATTAAAGATTGTTGTCTTAGAATTTCTGCTCTTCTATTTTGTAAATCTGATATTGTGGTTTGTTGTGCTCTTAATTGTGCATTAAGTGCTTGATTTGCTTTATCAAGATTAAGTACTTGTGTTCGTGTGGTTAGTTTTAAATTATTTAAATAATCTTGCTGCTCGCTTACGCTTTTTGTTAGAACATCAGCGATTTCTTTTTCTCTGGCAAGACGATTTTCTAATTGATCCAGTAGTTTTTGCCCAATGTTATTTATCTCTTCTTCCATCTACTATCTCATTTACGAGGTGATTTTGTAGCTTTTTGAATTTCTGTGTTTTGTTTTTCTACTGCATCATTCATTTCTTTCAAATAGAAGCCGCGCAAGAAAACAGGCATGTTATATAAGTCTTGAAAGGTAAACCCACCTTTTCCGTGATAAACCATGGAAAAGATGACCTTGTGCATGTTTAACCTATATTCTTGCGTCAGGCCAAAAAAAGTTCAAGCCTATAGAAAAAGGTAACATATCTTCTTCATTACAGTTTGGACATGTAAATTTTGTTTCAAACTTAATGTCTGGTGTCACCGTTTTGTAAAATTCACGAAGCGCTCTTGCGTCTGCTACCAACATATTTTCCGCAGTTTCACGTATATCTTTTGGATTTGTTAAACCGTCTACTTCTACTATTAAATAACGTAATCTTGTCGTTGCTTCTGGTTCTACTTGTAATCCAATCTTTTTTAACGATTCCAGTTCAGACTGGATTTCCTTGTCAATTTTACGAGTCAACAAACGTAATTTAACAACTTTACCACTTAGTGGTAATGTGAACTTAAGGTCAGATTCGGAGATTTGTTTCGTTTCTAATTGTGTCAAATCTATTGAATGTTCTGATGATTTTCCACATTTTGGACAATTAACAGCGATTGGATAATCTTTTCCGTATCCAAGAATACGACTTGCAACCATTACTGCATTTGAATCACCAATAAGTAAATCTTCGTGATTGACACCTTTCGTAACAATTAAACTGTCCATTAACTTGTCCAACACAATACCTTTTTGGATAAGGTTAGTTGACGTTAAAATATCCTCTTCCTTAGCGGTCATATACTTCAATTCAATTTGACCACTACGTAGTGGATGTCCTTCTGGGTAATGCTTTCCACCACTTGGTAAATCAATTACTTCGGTAGGAAATGTAACATTTGACATAAAATAACTCCTTGGGTTGTAAATACTTGTATATAAATATCAATCTTCTATATTTTCATCGGTAAAATG
>Ga0129333_10006197_pt1 | contig 11316 bp, 11 predicted proteins | sample CPB6_08_DNA_FD_94474 | JGI IMG/M metagenome (GOLD analysis project Ga0129333, IMG submission 94474) | Freshwater to marine salinity gradient microbial communities from Chesapeake Bay, USA - CPBay_Sum_0.6_0.8_DNA | ecosystem: Environmental > Aquatic > Marine > Coastal | place: USA: Chesapeake...
ATTCAAGTGTAAATATCAGTCATTATCAAAATGGAAAATCAGATTTCAAAAAGAAGGTAAAATTGTAAGAAAACCAAGAAATAACAAAGACCTTAAAATAACACCACAAATAGTATCATTTGTGAAACAAAATGTTAGACTACAACCAACTATTACATTATGGGAACTTTCAAAACTTGTAGATAAACATTTCAGTATCAAATTATCAGACCATACTATATACAATATTTTACATCAAAACAAAATAACAAGAAAGAGATTAAAGAATAAATACTATCCTGAAAAGAGAGAAGGTCAAGAGAAGGATGATTTAACAAACTTTTATAAACAACTTTCTCATTACAACTATGATAAGACTATTTGTTTAGATGAAACATCTATATATCTAAATATGACTTCTTCTTATGGTAGAAGTAAGACTGGTACAAGAGCAATTTATAAGACTAATAAGTATCCTTTCAAAAGGTATAATATGCTATGTGCTATAAGTGCTAATAAAGTAGTTGGGTATGTTCTTTATAAAGACTTAAAAGGTGGTGTAAAAACACAAAATATTATAGACTTTTATAGTGATGTAATCAAAGATAAATATAAAGACCACCTTATAATAATGGATAATGCTGTTATACATAAATCTAAAATAGTCAGACAAACAATAGAAGAAAGTGGTAATCATTTACTTTATAGTGTTCCTTACCATCCAGAAACAAATGCTATAGAAGAGTTTTTTAGTCAGTTAAAACACTATATCAAAAAGGAAAGTCCAAATACTTATGATGATATACAATTAGTCATTAAAGACATAATCAAAAATAAAATAAGAAAGGAACATCTAACAAATTATTTGAAACATAGTTTTAGAATGTATAAAAATAAATAAGTTTGTCTCATTTTTCTTTTCGGTTGGTGTAATAAAATAAAAGAAATTTTACTTGCATATTCTGTGAATCACAAAGAATAAATTGGTTTATGTAGCTGAATCCAAACAATTCAATATAGACAGTCCCATGTGATATGCAAGATTTACAGGAATAGCATTTCCTATTTGTTTGTATTGAGATGAAATACTACCAAAAAATTTATAATCATCTTCAAACGTTTGAATTCTTGCATATTCTCTGATAGTTAAGGGTCTATCTTCACTTGGATGACATCTTTCTGTTTGTTTCTGTGAAGGAGTGCATAGTAATGTAAGGGATGGTTTTTCCATAGATAACCTATGTAAAATTCCTCTTTTCCCACCGCCTGAAAAATAACTTTTTCCCAAATATTCTTTTTGTAGATCATCTGGAAGATTGATCCAACACCCACCAGGTGGTATATGTTTGAATAATTGTTTTTTGTGTTCAGGGTATTTAGCACCAATACTTTGTGGAACATTAATTAAAGCATCTTTAAGAACTTTCCTTTCATTTAGTGCTTTTGGAAATTCATATTTTATCCCAAGTGACTTTAATGTTCCAACAATAAATACTCTTTCTCTCTTTTGAGGGACTTGATATTGATTTGCATTTAATACCCTGTATTTTACTTCATACAAATTATCTGCAGAAAGATCTGATATAATTTTTTGAATAGTATTTCCTTTGTCGTGAGTTACAAGACCTTTTACATTTTCTATCATGAAAATTTTGGGTTTTATTTGAAAAACCATTTCAATAAAATTAACAAGAAGTTCCCCCCTTGAATCATTTAATCCTTTTCTAAGTCCAGATTGTGAAAATGATTGACATGGTACTCCTCCTGTAAATAAATCAACAATTCCTATATATTTTGATATATTGACATTTTTCATATTATCACATAATATATCTACATTGTCATGATTCAGTTGAAGAGTTTTGCAACAATCTTTGTTGTTATCATTTAGAAGCAATGGGTGTAATCCAGCCTTTATCAGACCAGAGCTTAAACCACCGCATCCAGCACATACTTCTATAAAATTACAAACCATATACAATTATAAATAAATTGTTATTTATTTTCTATATCATTTTTTTTGCGAATTGCTATTAAATAAAAATTTGATAATTAGAATTAAATCTTTCTTTATCCAATGCATAATTTGTAAAAATATATAAGGATTATTCCTATTAATATAGACAGCGAGAAACAACAGTAATATTATAAACAATGCCATCCAGATTTCAAGAAATGCTAAAGGCTCAACGAGAGAACTCAGAAACTTCACGAGCTGGTCTAAAATGGGACCTTGACGAAGATGAAAGAATGCTTTCAATGGTAAGAAATGGTCAAACAACTGATGAAGTTGCAAAGGTTCTTCAACGAACACCTGGAAGTATTCACACGAGACTTATTATCAATGCAATTAACAAAATGAACAATGATAATGCATCACTTTCAGATGCGGCAAAATATGCTTGCATTGATGATAACGACGTAACTGAATATCTAAGCAAAAAGGCACAAAGAGATAATAAGAAACAAACAAGAATTCAAAGAAAGAAGGAAACACCTACACTATATTCCCTACAAGATGCTATTTATACCATCAATAGAAGACTTGAAGTTCTTGAAAAAACTGTTGGACGATAAATAAAAAATGATATAAATATTTATTTTTTTCTTTTAACCAATGGAACCTACAGATTTAGACAATTGTTGGAATTTATTGGATGATTTTAAAAATGATTTACAAGATATAATAGATGAAACAAAATGTAGTTGTGGTTCATCCGAAGTTATAGTGGAAGATAGTATGCAAATATGTAAAAACTGTTGTGCTGTAATGGGAAGATTAATTGACAACACAGCAGAATGGAGATACTATGGAAGTGAAGATAATAGAGATGGAGATCCATCCAGATGTGGATTGCCTACGAATAGTTTGCTTCCTAAATCATCGTTAGGTTCTATGATAGGTGGTACGAAACACGATAATATTGATATAAAAAGAATTAGAATGTATCAATTATGGAATTCAATGCCATATGATGAAAGAACTTTATGGACTGTATTTGAAAAACTTACTTCGAATACAATTAATAATGGTATTCCACAAAAAGTAATAGACGATGCTAAAGTACTATATAAAAAAGCTGCTGAAAAAAAGATATCAAGAGGAGATAATAAAGAAGGTCTTATAGCTTCTTGTATATATCATTCTTGTATGATTAATAATGTACCAAGAAGTTCAAAAGAAATTGCAACTATGTTTAATATCAGTCCTATTGTATTGAATCGTGGCAACTCTCGTTTCCAGACACTTCTTAAAATAAATGTATCTTCATCAAATCCAGACGACTTTATATCAAGATTTGGTAGTAAACTTTCAATGAAAATGGAAGATATAGATAAGTGTAAAAAACTTGTAAAATTCCTTGAAAAAAATGAAATCTTAAGTGATAATTCTCCGACATCTGTTGCAGCAGGTATATTATATTATTATTCCATTACTGAAAATATAGGATTTACTAAAAAACAATTTTCAGCAGCTTGTAATGTATCTGAAGTAACTATTGTGAAAAATTATAAAATAATATGTAAATATAAAGATTTTATTGATAAGTATAAACAAGACATTTACAAATGAATGATAAATTATATGAATTAATTTGTTCAGCAAAAATAAATGAAAGTTTATATGAGTCTACTAATATAATTATTAAAAATTCTTATGAAGAACTATATTACACGTTTATAAATGTCTGTAGTTATATAGGTTCTTTTTTATCGATTAATGATACTTTTTTGTGGTTAGATACACTTAGTGATTTAAATGATTTTATTAACGATGATAATATAGTTATCACTAAGGTTTATATATTAATTACAAAACTATGTATAATATGTGATATCAATATACAAAGACCTAATGTAGTAACGGGTAATATGAATATTAAAACACTTAGAACAAAAATAATCGACCTTTTTGAAGTTACTGATTTTAAAATTTCAGAAGATGGTATTTCAAAATATATTGAAATAATGCCATCACCTTCAAGCGAAACATATCCACTTATTAATCAAATTATAACAGGCTATATCTATAATGTTAAGAAAATTCAAAATATGGAAATAGAATGTTTAGAAATAAATACAATTACAAATAAACTCAGGAATTCTATAGACTATATAGTAAGAAAAAAATACCTATTAGAAAATAAAATTTATCCAAATGACAATGATTGTATATGGTTTTTATGGTCCTTGTTGTTATATATTTTTGAGAGTCAGGAATTAAAACTTTTATATAATATTTTTACTTATCAATATTCAAAAAAACATAAAACAAATCGCATAGGACTATTACATGGAGCCTTTTTGTTAGTTGTTTATAATATAAAAGCAGATATATCAAGAAAATGGAATCAACGCGAAGAAACTATCATTAAAAAAATAAATGATATCGGGCTACAGTTATTTAAAGACTTGAAAAAAGAAATTATTATAGAATGTGATGAAAAACCAATTGAAAAAAAAAATAATGATGGACTTGATTATATTGTAAATTTTGTACCAACAATCGATAATACACAAAGACCTGTTGTTAATAATCAGATTGAAGAGAAAAAAATTGTTAAATGCAAGGATATGAAACTTTATTAATTTTTTTATTATACTTTTATAGATGAAAGGAAAAGCTATACTTTTTGGATTAAATTACGCTCATTGTAAATCTGGTAAATTAAAAGGATGTATTAATGATGCTTATAATATGGCAAAATATATACATAATACTCTTAATCTGGAAATTGAATTATATACAGATGATACCGATCTGAAGAACACATCATATGATGGTATTGTGTCAAAATTTCACGAAATTGCAATAGAATCTTATAAAGAAGATCTTGATTTTGTATGGATACATTTTAGCGGCCATGGAAGTCAGCAAAAAGATACTTCTGGCGATGAAGCAGATGGATATGACGAAGGTCTTGTTCCTTCAGATTATGAAAAAAAAGGTATATTAATTGATGATATTATCCATAAAATATTCTGTTCTTTTAATCCTAAGACAAAAGTACTATTTATATGTGATACTTGTCATAGTGGGTCAATATTAGATTTGAAATATAGTTGGGATGTTGATAGAAAATGTACTATTGATAACAAGAGTAATGCTGTAAAAGCTAATACTATGCTTATATCTGGGTGCAAAGATGAACAAACATCAGCAGATGCTTTCAATTTATTAAATGACAATAAATCAGTAGGAGCATTATCAGCAAGTATTCTAAAAGTATTAAGTAAAAAGCCAGAAAAAATATATAATGCCTTCTCTCTTATTAATTCTGTAAGAAATGAACTTAAAAGAGGAGGATATTCACAGTATCCTATATTAAGTACTAATTATGATATATCTGAAAATTGTTCCTTGATACCTATGATGCAACCATTAAAAACTGTTCCAACACAAGCTCCTCCAACAAATCAAGCTATACAACAGCCATCTGTAATACAACCCGTTAAAGTAGTTCAAAATCAAAATATACATAATGAAGAAGAAAAACAAGAACATTTATATCAACAAATTATGCAAAAATACTATCAACAACAAAAACTTAGCCAGCAATATCAACAAGCTCAGCAATATCAACAAGCTCAGCAATATCAACAACCCCATCAATATCAACAACCCCATCAATATCAACAACCCCAACAATATCAACAACCCCAGCAATATCAACAACCCCAGCAATATCAACAACCCCAACAATATCAACAAGCTCAACAAACTTATCAATATTATAAAAGACCAATACAAATAAATTATTTACATTCTCCAAGACCATCCCAATATTATTTATATACAACTCAAGTACAAAACCAAGAACAATATAATAATCATGAAGCTTACAGTAATTAAATCCCTAAGAATTTAAGTAATTTAGATTTTCTATTATATTTTGATATGAATATATTATTTTTATTTTGAATATTTTTAACCATTTCATTATGATATATTTCGCTTTTTGTAGGAGGATAGTCGTAAAACCATTTGATAAGAGTTTCCTTATCTATTATTTTTGTATAATTATAATTATATTCATTCATCATATATAATATAGATCTTGATATAAATCCCCTTGAAGATTTATTTGGAATGAATAATTTTTCTTTATGATTTACAAAATTATTACAACACAATGATTCCCAGTTTTTTTCATTTTTTATTTCGTCTGTGTATTTGTAATTCGAACGCATATTATTTAATTTATTAAATGTTTTAACAATATTATGCATATCATTCTCATCTTTCTTGTTTAAATAACATCGTGGGAATACATGTTCAAGAGAATAGAAATCTTTACATTTACATTCGAATTCTTTGTCTAAATATACACAAGGCATATTTTTATTCAGAATAATTGCATTTTTGATAACATTTGTATATTTTATAGTGTTAGAAGAAAGAACACCGTCTACTAAAATTGTCAACAATGCAACTAATAATTTAATCATTATATGATTTTATTAAAATAACAGAAATTAAATATCATTTTTTTATTTACATATATTAGGAAATAGATTATGTTTGAACTATTAACTGATATGTTATCTACTGCCCAAGATGTTGCTCAAGCTGGTGGAAACTGCCAATTAGATCAAGCTGGTGGAAACTGCCAATCAGATCAAGCTGGTGGAAAACGCCGCAAAGCTGCCAAAAAAGTAGGAAAAGCCCCTAAGCTTTCTATGCGTGAAAAACTCAACAATATGACTGTTGACAAACTCAAAGCCAAAGCTTCCAAAATGGGTATCCGTGTAAACAAAAGAAAGGACGGAAAACTCGTACCTATCAAGAAAGCTACTCTTGTTGAAAAAATCCTTAAACAAATGTAAAAAAACTAATTTATTTTTATAAAACATATATAAATAAATAAAAATTATTTAAATATATGGGTAATACATCTGCAAAACAGTATATAGATAACAAACCTGATTTATCTACAATTGACCCCTTAACAGTATTTGATTTGCCAAAAGATTTTACTTGGGAACAATTAAAAAGTGCTTATAGAAATGCTGCTTTACAAACACATCCAGATAAACCAGGTGGAAATAAGGAGTTATTTGATTTTGTAACTTCTTGTTTTGAAAAATTAGCAAATGATTATAAATCTCGTAAAGCTAATAAATCTCATACAGAACTAAAAAAAGAATCTAATATTTATTTTGACAAAATGATAAACACTAATATTGCTCATCCTTCTTCAATTTTAGAAAACACTGAACCATTTAATCGTCGTTTTAATAAAGCTTTTGATGAATGTAGATATCAAGATGAAAACATTGAGTTTGGATATGGTAATATGATGTCAAAATCATCTGCTTATAGGGAAGATATCAAAATAGATAATTTATTTAATAGAAATAATGTAGACGTATCAACATTTAATGAAACATTTAATAAAAAGGTTCCTATTTCTAAACAAGTTGTAAAATACAAAGAACCAGAGCCTATGCTTATGGCCAAAAAAATACAATTTACAGAAATAGGTTCAAAAAGACCAGACGATTATAGTGGAAATACAGAAAGTAAAAATCTTACATATACTGATTATATGAAAGCATTTAATGGCGAAAGACTTGCTGATCCTAATCAAATTAATCAAATGAAGCAATTTAAATCTATAAAAGAATATCAAAAATATCGTGAGAAAAAAACAAAAGGCGAGCTAACAGATAAAGAAAAAAGACATATAGAGAAAAAAAAGTTAAAAGAGGAAAAAGAAGAATTAGAAAGAATAGAAAGAATACAAAATAATGACATTGCGATACAAAAAGCACATGAAAAAGCAAACAGGTTGTTACTTAAATAATTATTTTTTCTTACTAATTGTATTATATATTTTTTTTTTCAGAGAATCTATATTCTTGGTATCATTTATATATGTTCTTCCGATATATAATAAAAGATTATCATCTCTAATTAAAGAATTAATAAGTTTGCCAATGCTTATATTACCTTCTTTAATAATTGAAAGATTTTTCTCCAATTTTTCAATATCTAAAATATGATATATATACGTGGTATCACTAAACTCTATTGAAATCGTTTGACTATTGTTATCATAATATATTAAAGATACTGCGCTACTTTCAAATTCTGTAATGATATGATTTTCATTTATGTTTTCAATGAAATACCCTCTGATAATATCCATGTTATCATATTAATGTAATATTTTTTTATATGTTTTATTATTATTTAAATCATATGTCTCCCTCTTGATTAAGCTATTCTCAAGTAGTTTCATCTTCCTTGACAACCATTGGAACGACTTCCTCCTCTTGAACTACCCCTGAATCTTGAACAACTTCCGAATCTTGAACGACTTGCAAAATTCGAACGACCTCCAAATCTCGAACGACCTCCTCCTCTCGAAAGACTTCCTCATCTCGAACGACCTCCTCCTCTCGAACGACCTCCTCCTCTCGAACGACTTCCGAATCTCGAACGACTTCCTCCTCTCGAACAACTTCCGAATCTCGAACGACTTCCGAATCTCGAACGACCTCCGAATCTCGAACGACTTCCTCCCCTCGAACGACTTCCTCCCCTCGAACGACTTCCTCGTTTATCATATTATAAACTGTCATTCCCAATCTATTTAGATCATTTATATCATGATAAACAGATGTTCTCCCGATTAATAAGAGAAGACTTGCGTCTCTTATATAGTTATTGATTTGCATCCCAATACTTTCTCGATTACCTTCGCTTCTTTCTCGAATGTTTGCAACAATTCTTCTCCATCGTTCAATATCCTGAATGCGATATATATATGTTGTCCCTGGTGTAGATAAGAACTTGATTGATACTGTTTCTGTCCGACTGTCGAAGAAAATCAATGAAATAGAAATACTTGTGAATCTCGTGATAGTGTTGCTTTCTTCTCTTTCGACAAGATTCCCATCGTGGGTTTCCATCAAAGAACTTACAATGCTTAGACTCGTATAACTCAATCCGAAGAATCCTTTGAAACATTCGCTGCAGATGAAATGTCCGCAAGAAAGAACAAGAATAGGATCTGTATTTTCCTTGCAAACAGGGCACTCGATTGGTTGAGGAGGATATGTAAGATGTCCCAAAGGGAAAGATAATGAAGCACGGCAGATATGACACGAATAGTGTCCTCTCGGTACATCTATGTATCTTCTCAGTGTAAGTTCTTGTTCACGAACACGAAGGATTGATATCTGTCGCCGAATAAACTCGAGCTCTTCATTTCGCGAACTCATTCTCGTGTCACCGAATAGTATTACTTGTTTTTTAAATTGTTTAAATACAAAAAAAAGAGTACATACGAAGAATAATTAAAAAATATTATAAAAGTTTTATAAAAATTATGGAAAAACAAAGTTATGTACTCTTTTTATATTTTCTCATTTTTTTCAAAAAACATCCTTCGTGAGAATTTTGAAAGCACGCGCAAAGTAACGAAGCAAAGTCACGAAGAAGATCTGGCAAGCCGAATGAGTGCACAAGAAGCTGGTAAGACAACTGAGCACACAATGTCATCGGATGAAAAAGATTCAGATCAGCGAAGAGTGTCACACATTTGCGAAGAGGTTGAGGATATGCGGAAAAACGATACATTGGAAGAAGTTACAATACAGTTGGCTCGACTTACATTGAAACGCATAGAAGATAGTTATATTTTGACGAAACAGAAAGTTGCGACAAACATTGACATCATCTACTGCATTCGCAAATATTCAAATCTTCTGTCGATAACAAAATGCGCATTAGTATGTAAGCTGCGCATTAGTATGTAAGCAATGGAATCGCGTTTTTGCAGAAGTGACAGATGAGAACAAAGATTACGTATGTTTTCGCATGCAAATACAAGAGGAGAGGAAGGTTAAAGAAGATAAGTTAAGAGACAAGCAATGCAATTTGTGTTTCATGACCAACAAATGGCATCCGACGAGAATTATACAAGAGCGCTTTATCAAAATGGGATACTGTGCTAAATGCGAAAAGGATTTCTTTGATCATCATTACTATCCCAAAGGAGATGGTTGGGTGTTGGTGAAAGAGAAGCGTTTCGTATTAAAAGCAGTTCGACTACATGTGGCAATGAAAATTGTTGGTATCTACAAGAAGCTCGGTGATGAAAATGGATATTTACATTACAAAAATCTTATAATACATGAAGAAAAAGGTGAAATTAAACCTCAAATTGAGAAGTATATTCAAGAAATGCGCGATGTTTTGGAATACATTATTTGCGAACAACAGGAGTTTGCAATCAGAAAAGCAACGACATTGGATAATATTGTACCGATCAACGAGAAAATTATACAAAATTTAACTCAGGAAGAGTTTATCAGATATTATTCACTGATCATTAAGCAAATAAGTGAACAAAATATCAAAGGACAGCCTTATCAAAAAGGAAGCGAATATATTCCACATTATGTGGAAAGATGTATGGATGAAGTTAAATTGATTCTGAATAGATGTAAGAAAGGAAAGTGTTTTAGAGATACTTAAGTATTGTTTGATGTGTTTTTACTAAATAAAATGAAAAAAGAAAAAGAAAACACACCAAGTGTTCAATCTGAATATGATTAAATATAAGCAAAATCAGGCATAAACTTGACAAATCAGTTTATGCGCGTTTAAAAAGATCGAAAAAAAATGTTTTTAAATCTTTCTAAAAATAAAGTATGACTACAAGAAGCTATGGCATAATTGAAAGATCACCAGAAGTGTCAGATGATATATACGAATACATTGAAAACCACTACATTGAAAAGATAGATATGTTAAAACATTACACTAAAACATTTGATAATGTAGATAATTTTGAGAAGGAATTAAGAGAATATAAACAGCAGAGAATGATATCACAAAATGATAAATTGACTTCAATTAAAAATAATTTATTGAAATATCTACAAAATAAAGTATATGATGACACTATAGACATCAATATTAGAAATAAATATGATAAAAAAAGACACATTGAAGTTATTTCGTATTTGAACAACCAAGGTATTATTAAATTGGCAGACAGTAGTAATAAAGATTATGCACCTTTAACACCAGAAATTTTGAAACAATACAACTTATATGGTTATATCAATGAAATATTGGATATTTATGAATTCAAACAACACAAAGCGACTATGATTATTGATATTTTGAAGTGCATATTACCGCCTAATCCAAATGCGGTATACATAAAAAACAGTAGTATGTTTAAAAAAAAAGAGATAAGTTTTGAAAATTTATATATATATACATACCATTTAAATTCTGAAAATTTGTCGATAAATGACAAAAAAACCATATTTTTCATCAAAAAAAATCTGCAAAACAAGATTTTAAATTTTATC
>Ga0129333_10006198_pt1 | contig 11315 bp, 10 predicted proteins | sample CPB6_08_DNA_FD_94474 | JGI IMG/M metagenome (GOLD analysis project Ga0129333, IMG submission 94474) | Freshwater to marine salinity gradient microbial communities from Chesapeake Bay, USA - CPBay_Sum_0.6_0.8_DNA | ecosystem: Environmental > Aquatic > Marine > Coastal | place: USA: Chesapeake...
CCTTTGATGGCGCCACCGGACGCCGGTTGTGGACGCAAAGCCGCCGCGGCGAGGCGCTGGTGCTGCGCCAGCCCGGTGCCCTGGTCGCTTTTGGCGACACGCTGGTGGCGGGCCTGTCGAGCCGGCTGGTCGGCATGAATCCGGCCGACGGCTCGGTGCGATGGGAGGCACCGATTGCCACGCCACGCGGCACCAACGAAGTGGAGCGCCTGGCCGACATCGTGCAGGGGGTCGCTCGCTCTGGCGACGCGCTGTGTGCGCGCGCCTTCCAGGCGGGCGTGGGTTGCGTCAACGCGCAGCGCGGCACGGTGCTGTGGAGCCAGTCTGCCAACGGCGCCACCGGCCTGTCGGGTGACGATCGCGCGGTGTTCGGCGCGGAAAGCGATGGCCGCATCCGCGCATGGGAGCGTGCCACCGGCAAGGTGCTGTGGACGAGCGAGCGCCTGCGCTGGCGCCAGCTCAGCGCGCCGCTGGCCCTGGGCCGCTCGGTCATCGTGGGCGACGGCAACGGCTTTGTTCACCTGATGTCGCGCGAGGACGGCTCGCCGCTGAACCGCCTTGCGACCGACGGCAGCGCCATCTTCGCCACGCCGGCCGTTGCCGGGCAGACGCTGGTGGTCACCACCCGCGCCGGCGGCGTGTACGGCTTCGTGCCGGACTGAGGGCCTGCGCGCCGTCCCGAGCGCGGCGCCCCGGCTGCCCTTGCCCCGTACGCACTTGATCCAGGCTGCAATCCCGTCATGGCCATGAAGCCCGTCATTGCGCTGGTGGGCCGACCCAATGTCGGCAAGTCCACGCTGTTCAACCGCCTGACCAAGTCGCGCGACGCGATCGTGGCCGACTACGCCGGCCTCACCCGCGACCGCCACTACGGCAACGGCCGCCAGGGCAAGCACGAGTTCATCGTGATCGACACCGGCGGCTTCGAGCCCACCGCCGAGACCGGCATCTACATGGAGATGGCCAAGCAGACGCGCCAGGCGGTGGCCGAAGCCGATGTGGTGATCTTCGTGGTCGATGCACGCGCCGGCGTATCGGCGCAGGACCACGACATCGCGCGCTACCTGCGCCGCCTGGGCAAGCCCTGTGTGCTGGCGGCCAACAAGGCCGAGGGCATGCAGGAGGGCGCGCAGACCGCCGACTTCTACGAGCTGGGCCTGGGCGATGTGCATCCGGTGTCGGCGGCGCACGGGCAGGGCATCCGCAGCCTGGTGGACCTGGCGCTGGAGCCGCTGAACCTGCCCGAAGAGGATGAAGACGCCGCCGCCGAAGACGATGGCGTGATCCGCCTGGCGGTGGCGGGCCGGCCCAACGTCGGCAAGTCCACGCTGATCAACACCTGGCTGGGCGAAGAGCGGCTGGTGGCCTTCGACATGCCCGGCACCACCCGCGACGCGATCCGCGTGCCGTTTGAGCGCAAGGGCCAGAAGTTCGAGCTGATCGACACTGCCGGCCTGCGCCGCAAGGGCAAGGTGTTCGAGGCGATCGAGAAGTTCTCGGTGGTCAAGACGCTGCAGGCGATCGAGTCGGCGCACGTGGTGCTGTTGCTGCTGGATGCGACCCAGGGCGTGACCGACCAGGACGCGCACATCGCCGGCTACATCCTCGAGAGCGGCCGCGCGGTGGTGCTGGCGGTCAACAAGTGGGACGCAGTGGACGACTACCAGCGCGAGCTGCTGCAGCGCTCGATCGAAAGCCGGCTGGCCTTCCTGAAGTTCGCCGACCTGCACCTGATCTCGGCCAAGAAGCGCCAGGGCCTGGGCGGGGTGTGGGACTCGATCATCTCGGCCCACCGCTCGGCCATGTGCAAGATGCCCACGCCGCAGCTCACCCGCCTGCTGCAAGAGGCGGTGCAGTTCCAGGCGCCCAAGCGCGCCGGCATGTTCCGCCCCAAGCTGCGCTATGCCCACCAGGGCGGGATGAACCCGCCGGTGATCGTGGTGCACGGCAATTCGCTCGAGCATGTGACCGATGCGTACAAGCGCTTCCTCGAAGGCCGCTTCCGCAAGGAGTTCAAGCTGGTCGGCACGCCGCTTCGCATCGAGATGAAGACCTCGAAGAACCCGTACGCGGACCGCGAGGCCGGCTGAGACCGACACGCCGACACACAATGTGTTAATGTGTCCGCCTCTCACTTCGTACGGAACACGGAGAATATCGTGAGCAACAAAGGGCAGCTTCTACAAGACCCGTTTTTGAACGCGCTGCGCCGCGAGCACATTCCGGTCTCGATCTATCTGGTCAACGGCATCAAGCTGCAGGGCCAGATTGAATCCTTCGACCAGTACGTGGTGCTGCTGCGCAATACGGTGACGCAGATGGTCTACAAGCACGCCATCTCGACCATCGTGCCCGGCCGCCCGGTCAGCTTCTCGACCGGCGCTGAGGGCGGCGAGCCTCCCGCGGCTTGAGCCGCTTGAGCCCCCTAGGCGCAGACCCTCGCGCGGCTGCGGCCGCCGCGGTCGCATCTGCTCGCGGTTCTGCGCCGGTGCCTGCCCCTGCCACCGCCGGCCGGGGCCATTCATCGCATTCCACCCAGTTGCCTGCGGCCGCTGCCGTGCTGGTGGGCGTGGACCTGGGGCTTGCGCACTTCGACCACGGCCTGGAAGAGCTGGGCCTGCTGGCGCAGACCGCCGGCCTCACGCCCGCTGCGCGGCTGGTCTGCAAGCGCCGGGCGCCCGATGCGGCGCTCTTCGTCGGCAGCGGCAAGGCCGATGAGATCAAGGCGCTGGCGGCCGAATCGGGCGCCACCGAGGTGCTGTTCGACCAGTCGCTCAGCCCGGCGCAGCAGCGCAACCTTGAGCGCCACATCGGCCTGCCGGTGAACGACCGCACGCTGCTGATCCTGGAAATCTTTGCGCAGCGCGCCCGCAGCCACGAAGGCAAGCTGCAGGTCGAGCTGGCGCGGCTGCAGTACCTCAGCACGCGGCTGGTGCGGCGCTGGTCGCACCTGGAGCGCCAGCGCGGCGGCATCGGCGCGCGCGGCGGCCCGGGCGAGACGCAGATCGAGCTGGACCGCCGCATGATCGGCGACGCGATCAAGCGCACCCGCGAGCGGCTGGAGAAGGTCAAGCGCCAGCGCCACACCCAGCGCCGCCAGCGCGACCGCCGCGACACCTTCAGCATCTCCCTGGTGGGCTACACCAACGCTGGCAAGTCCACCTTGTTCAATGCGCTGGTCAAGGCGCGTGCCTATGCCGCCGACCAGCTGTTCGCGACGCTGGACACCACCACGCGCCAGCTGTACCTGGGCGATGTGGCGCGCTCGGTGTCGCTGTCCGACACGGTCGGCTTCATCCGTGACCTGCCTCATGGCCTGGTCGAGGCCTTCGAGGCCACACTGCAGGAGGCGGCCGATGCCGACTTGCTGCTGCATGTGGTGGATGCGGCCAATGCCGAACATCCCGAGCAGATGCGCGAGGTGCAGCGGGTGCTGGCCGAGATCGGAGCGCAGGACATTCCCCAGGTGCTGGTGTTCAACAAGCTCGACGCCATCGACGAGACACGGCGGCCGCGCCAGCTGCGCGACCACGCCGAGCTCGAAGGCCGCTCGCTTGCGCGGGTGTTCGTGAGCGCGCGCGACGGCAGCGGGCTGGCGGCGCTGCGCGCCGTGCTGTCCGAGGCGGCGGGCCACCACGCCGGCGCCGCTGCGGCGCCGCTGGAGACGGCCCCCGGCCGGGACCAGCCCCCCATGGAAACCCCTTCGGCAGAGGGCCGGCCCTGATTGGGCACAATCCGTATCGATTTCTGACTGACGCGCATGAACCTGCCTGCACTTCGCCTGTCCTGGCCCGGCGCCAAGCGCCGCCTGCTGGGGATGTTCAACCTCAACGATCCGCGTTGGGGCCGGGGCGACGACGCCGCCACGCCTGACGCGGGCAAGGCCGAGCCGGCCAGCAACGACGCCTCGCGCCCCGAGCGTCCGCGTGACGAGCCCGCGCAGGGCGCGCCGCGTGGTGCGGGTGGCCAGGGTGGGGGCCAGGGTGGCCCGTCCGGTCATTCGGGTGGCCCCGAGGGCGGCGGCCCGCGTGGCCCCAACCAGGGCCCGCCCGACCTGGACGAACTGTGGCGCGAATTCAACCGCAAGCTCAGCGGCCTGCTGGGCGGCGGGCGCAGCCGGCGGCCCGGCATGGGCCCGCGCCGCGAAGGCGGTGACGGCGGTGGCTCTGGCGGCGGCGGTGGCGGCTTTCAGCCCGACATGCGCAGCGCCGGCATCGGCGCCGGCCTGATCGGCGTTGTGGCGCTGCTGATCTGGCTGGGCACCGGCTTCTTCATCGTGCAGGAAGGCCAGCAGGCGGTCATCACCCAGTTCGGCCGCTACCACTCCACCGTGGGCGCCGGCTTCAACTGGCGCCTGCCGTATCCGGTGCAGCGGCATGAACTCGTGTTCGTCACGCAGATCCGCTCGGTCGACGTCGGCCGCGACACCGTGATCCGTGCCACCGGCCTGCGCGAGGCGGCGATGCTGACCGAAGACGAGAACATCGTCGAGATCAAGTTTGCGGTGCAGTACCGGCTGAGCGACGCGCGCGCCTTCCTGTTTGAGAGCCGCAACCCTGCCGAGGCGGTGGTGCAGGCGGCCGAAACCGCGGTGCGCGAGGTGGTCGGCAAGATGAAGATGGATGCGGTGCTGGGCGAAGAGCGCGAGCAGATCGGCCCGCGCGTGCGCACGCTGATGCAGACCATCCTGGACCGCTACAAGGTGGGTGTGGAGATCGTCGGTATCAACCTGCAGCAAGGCGGCGTTCGCCCGCCCGAGCAGGTGCAGGCCGCGTTTGACGACGTGCTCAAGGCCGGGCAGGAGCGTGAGCGCGCCAAGAACGAGGCCCAGGCCTACGCCAACGACGTGATCCCGCGCGCGGTGGGTAGCGCCTCGCGCCTGAAGGAAGAGGCCGAGGGCTACAAGGCGCGCATCACCGCACGGGCGCAGGGTGACGCGCAGCGCTTCCGCTCGATCCTCACCGAATACCAGAAGGCGCCGCAGGTCACGCGTGACCGGCTGTACCTCGAAGCCATGCAGGACATCTACTCGGGCGTGACCAAGGTGCTGGTGGAGTCGCGTCAGGGCTCGAACCTGCTGTACCTGCCGCTCGACAAGATCCTGCAGCAGACCGCGCAGGGGGGCGTGGCCGCCGATCTGGCGCCGGCCCCGGCCACCACGGCGCCGGCAGCGCCCGCGGGTGCCGGTGCTGCCGCCGGCGCCGACGCCCGCGGCCGCGATGCCAGCCGCACCCGTGACCGCGAGTCGCGCTGAACGGAGCCACACACCATGAACAAGATCGGCTTCATCGTCACCTCGGCCCTGCTGCTGCTGGGCCTGCTCAGTTCCATGATCTTCGTGGTGGACCAGCGCCAGTTCGGCGTGGTCTATTCGCTTGGTCAGATCAAGGACGTCATCACCGAGCCGGGGCTCAACTTCAAGCTGCCGCCGCCGTTCCAGAACGTCAGCTACATCGACAAGCGCCTGCTGACCCTGGACAGCACCGACACCGAGCCGGTGCTCACCGCCGAGAAGCAGCGCCTGGTGATCGACTGGTATGTGCGCTGGCGCATCACCAGCCCGTCGGAATACATCCGTGCCCTCGGCCTGGACGAGCGCGCGGGCGCCAGCCAGCTGGCACGCGAGGTGCGCAACGCCTTCCAGGAAGAGATCAGCAAGCGCACGGTGCGCGAGCTCATCTCGACCAAGCGCGAGCTGCTGATGACCGACGTGCAGCGCGAGGTGCTCGAGAAGGTGCGCAACCGCAAGTGGGGCATCGAGATCGTCGACGTGCGCCTGACGCGCGCCGACTATGTGGACACCATCACCGAGTCGGTGTACCGGCGTATGGAAGCCGAGCGCAAGCGCGTGGCCAACGAGCTGCGCTCCACCGGCGCGGCCGAGGGCGAGAAGATCCGCGCCGACGCCGACCGCCAGCGCGAGGTGACGGTGGCCAACGCCTACCGCGATGCGCAGAAGATCAAGGGCGAGGGCGACGCCGAAGCCGCGCGCCTGTACGCCGACGCATTTGGTCGCGACCCGCAGTTCGCGCAGTTCTACCGCAGCCTCGAGGCCTACAAGGCCAGCTTCAACAAGAAGAGCGACGTGATGGTGCTCGACCCGTCGGGCTCCGAGTTCTTCCGTACCTTCCGCAACGGCGGCCCGGGTGGCGCCGCTCCCGCCGCAGCGCCACGCAAGTGAACGCCGGGCAGCGCCGGCGCCTGATGTGCGCTGCGCTGCCGCGACCCAGCCCGCAAGCGGCCTGAACCATGGACAGCGACGCGTTTCTGGCTGCACTGGCCTGGGTGCTGGTGCTCGAGGGCTTGCTGCCGCTGCTGGCCCCCGGCCGCTGGCGCGACACCTTCAGCCGGCTGATGACGCTGCGCGACGGCCAGTTGCGCTTTTTCGGGCTGGTGTGTGTGGGCCTGGGCTTGCTGATGATGGCCTGGCTCGACTGAGCGTCTTGGCTGCGGCACGGCAGCCCGGGTGGCGGCTGCGAGGGGCCCTTGCGGGCGCCCCGTAAAATGCGGGCTTCCGCGCGTCCGCACTTCCTCTCCCCATCCCATGTCTGCCTGGGTCCTTCCGGATCACATTGCCGATGTCTTGCCTTCCGAGGCGCGGCACATCGAGGAACTGCGACGCCAGCTGCTGGATGCCGCACGCGGCTACGGCTACGAGCTGGTGATGCCGCCACTGATCGAGCACCTCGAGTCGCTGCTGTCGGGCACCGGTCAGGCGCTGGACCTGCAGACCTTCAAGCTGGTCGACCAGCTCTCCGGCCGCATGTTGGGCGTGCGGCCGGACACCACGCCGCAGGTGGCGCGCATTGATGCGCACCTGCTCAACCGCAGCGGCGTCGCGCGCCTGTGCTACTGCGGCCCGGTGCTGCACACCCGGCCCGACCGGCCGCATGCCACCCGCGAGCCGCTGCAGTTCGGCGCCGAGCTGTACGGCCACGCCGGACTCGAGGCCGATTTGGAGGTGCTGCAGCTGGCGCTGGACAGCGTGCGCGCCGCCGGCGTGCGCGACGTCACCGTCGATCTGGCCGACGCCCGGGTGGTGCGTGCGCTGCTGGCGGGCCTGAAGCCCGGCGACGAGCGCCTGGCGCAGGTGCATGCCGCGCTGGCTGCCAAGGATGTGAGCGAGCTGAAGGCCCTGGCCGCACGGCTCGATGAGCTGCCCGCCGCGGCGCGCGATGGCGTGGTGGCGCTGGCGGGCCTGTATGGCGACGCGCGGGTGCTGGACGAAGCCCAGCGCGTGCTGCCGGCTTCGGCCACGCTGACCCAGGCCCTGAGCGAACTGCGCTGGCTGGCCTCGCACCTGCCGGCCCAGTTCTCGAACGTCACCGTCCGCTTTGACCTGGCCGACCTGCGCGGCTACGCCTACTACAGCGGCATCCGCTTTGGCCTGTACGTGCCCGGAGGCAGCGACGCGCTGGTGCGTGGCGGCCGCTACGACGAGGTCGGTGCGGTGTTTGGCCGCAACCGGCCGGCGGTGGGCTTCAGCCTGGATTTGCGCGAGCTGGTGGCGGCGGTGCCGGCACGGGCGCTGCGTGCGGCCATCCGCGCGCCGTGGGGCGAGTCGGCCGAGCTGCGTGCGGCGATCGCCTCGCTGCGTGCCCAGGGCGAGACGGTGGTCTGCGTGCTGCCCGGCCACGAGCAGGAAATCGACGAATTCGAGTGCGACCGCGAACTGGTGCAGCAAGCGGACCGCTGGATGGTGCGGGCCCTTTGAGCCCCGCGAAAGACGGATTGATGAACAACACAAGCGGACGCAACGTCGTCGTGGTCGGCACCCAGTGGGGTGACGAGGGCAAGGGCAAGCTGGTCGACTGGCTGACCGAATCGGCACAGGGCGTGGTGCGCTTCCAGGGCGGCCACAACGCCGGTCACACGCTGGTCATCAACGGCGTGAAGACCGCGCTGCACCTGATCCCCAGCGGCATCATGCGCCCGGGCGTGAAGTGCTACATCGGCAACGGCGTGGTGCTCTCGGCAGCCAAGCTGCTCGAGGAGATCGAGGGCCTGGAGAAAGCCGGCGTGGAGGTGCGCTCGCGCCTGCGCATCTCCGAAGCCTGCCCGCTGATCCTGCCGTTTCACGCGGCGCTGGACATCGCCCGCGAGACCTTCCGCGAGAAGGGCGGCACCGAGAAGATCGGCACCACCGGCCGTGGCATCGGGCCGGCTTATGAAGACAAGATCGCGCGCCGCGCGCTGCGGGTACAGGACCTGAAGCACCCCGAGCGCTTTGCCACCAAGCTGCGCGAGCTGCTCGAACTGCACAACCATGTGCTGACCACCTACCTGCATGCGCAGCCGGTGGACTACAACACGGTGTACGTCGAGGCCATGCGCCATGCCGAGCTGCTCAAGCCGATGATCGCCGACGTGTCGCGCGAGCTCAACGAGGCGCACCGCGCCGGCGCCAACCTGCTGTTCGAGGGCGCGCAGGGCACGCTGCTGGATGTGGACCACGGCACCTATCCGTATGTCACCTCGAGCAACTGCGTGGCCGGCAACGCTGCTGCGGGCGCCGGTGTGGGGCCGGGCATGCTGCACTATGTGCTGGGCATCACCAAGGCCTACTGCACCCGCGTGGGCGGCGGGCCGTTCCCGACCGAGCTCGACTGGCAGACGCCGGGCACGGTGGGCTACCACCTGAGCACCGTGGGCGCAGAGAAGGGCGTGACCACCGGGCGCAGCCGCCGCTGCGGCTGGTTCGACGCGGCGCTGCTCAAGCGCAGTGCGCAGGTCAACGGCCTGTCGGGGCTGTGCATCACCAAGCTGGATGTGCTGGACGGCATCAAGGAGCTGATGCTGTGCACCGGCTACGAGCTCGATGGCGAGGTCATCGACATCCTGCCGATGGGTGCCGACGACATTGCGCGCTGCAAGCCGGTGTACGAGCGCATCGACGGCTGGAGCGACAGCACCGTGGGCGTGACGCAGTACGACAAGCTGCCGGTGAACGCGCGGCTGTACCTGCAGCGCATCGAGCAGGTGACCGGCGTGCCGATCGCGATGATCTCCACCAGCCCCGACCGCGACCACACCATCCTGATGCGGCATCCGTACCTGGCCGACTGAGCGGCCTGCCGCTGCACGACCCACACGACAACACCACGAGGAGACTGCGCCCCATGTTGACCGAAGACGGCAAGCACCTGTACGTCAGCTACGACGAGTACCACAACCTGATCGAGAAGCTGGCACTGAAGATCCACCAGTCGGGCTGGAAGTTCGACACCATCCTGTGCCTGGCGCGCGGCGGCATGCGCCCCGGCGACATCCTCAGCCGCATCTTCGACAAGCCGCTGGCCATCATGTCCACCAGCTCGTACCGCGCCGAGGCGGGCACGGTGCAGGGCCACCTGGACATCGCGCGCTACATCACCACGCCCAAGGGCGAGATCGCAGGCAAGGTGCTGCTGGTCGATGACCTGGCCGATTCGGGCCACACGCTCAATGCGGTCATCAAGATGCTCAAGACCAACTACGCACCGATCACCGAGCTGCGCAGCGCGGTGATCTGGACCAAGGGCGTCTCGACCTTCACCCCCGACTACTCGGTGGAGTTCTTGCCGACCAACCCGTGGATTCACCAGCCCTTCGAGGGCTACGACAGCCTCACGCCCGACAAGCTGGCCGAGCGCTGGAAGGTCTGAGCGCCGTGGCACAGGACCCGATCACGGGGCTGATCCATCACCCCTACCAGCCGCCTGCCGGCTTTGCGGCGCCGCAGCCGCCGATCCACAAGGCGTCGACCGTCATCTTCCCCAACGTGGCTGCGATGCGCGGCCGCGACTGGAAGTCGCGTGCGGGCTACACCTACGGCCTGCATGGCACGCCCAGCACCTTCTTGCTCGAAGAGCGCCTGTGCTCGCTCGAAGGCGGCCTGCAGTGCGTGCTGGTGCCCAGTGGCCTGGCGGCGATCGCCAATGTGGCGCTGGCGTTGCTGGACGCAGGCGACGAGTTGCTGATCCCGGACAACGCCTACGGGCCGAACAAAGCCCTGGCCCAGGGCGAGCTGGCGCGCTTTGGCATCACCCACCAGTTCTACGATGCGATGGACCCGCAGGACCTGGCGCGCCGCATCAGTGCGAAGACGCGGCTGGTGTGGCTCGAGGCGCCGGGCTCGGTGTCGATGGAGTTCCCCGACCTGCCGGCGCTGGTGGCGGTGTGCCGCGAGCGCAAGGTGCTGACCGCGCTGGACAACACCTGGGGCGCGGGCCTGGCCTTCGCGCCCTTCGATCTGGGCATCGATGTGTCGGCGCATGCGCTGACCAAGTACCCCAGCGGCGGCGGCGACGTGCTGATGGGCAGCGTGATCACCCGCGATGAGGAACTGCACCTGCGCATCAAGGGCACCCACATGCGTCTGGGGCTGGGCGTGGCCGCCAATGATGTCGAGGCCATCCTGAAGGGGCTGCCGAGCATCGAGCTGCGCTACCGCGCGCACGACGTGGCGGCGCGCCAGCTCGCACAGTGGCTGGGCACGCGCGCGGAAATCGCACAGGTGCTGCATCCGGCGCTCGTTGGCGCGCCAGGCCATGCGCACTGGAAGGCGCTGTGCGGCGCGCGCGATGCCGCCGCCGGTCTGTTCTCGGTGGTGTTCGACGGCCGCTTCAAGCAGGCCCAGGTGGATGCCTTCTGTGATGGCCTGAAGCTCTTCAAGCTCGGCTATTCCTGGGGTGGGCCGATGAGCCTGGTGGTGCCCTACGACATGACCTCGATGCGCCGCGCCTGGGCGCATCCGGGCATCCTGGTGCGGTTTTCCATCGGGCTGGAAGCGGTGGCCGACCTGCAGGCCGACCTGCAGCAGTCGCTCGAGCGCATGGCCTGAACGGGCCGCGCCGCCGCGCTGCCTGCGGCTCAAGCGTCTGCTACAGTGGACGCAACTGACGAAGGAACGCCTTGCCAACCCCCAACTACGGATACGAAAAGCGCCAGAAAGAGCTGGCCAAGAAGCGCAAGAAGGAAGAAAAGCTCAAGGCGCGCGCCGAACGCAAGGCGTCAGGCGGAGCCGAGCCGGGCGACGAGTCCGCGATGGACGAGGACAGCGGCGCGGTGGGGGATGCCGCACCGGGCGCAGACGCTGCGGCTGGCGGGGCGGGTGCCGGTGGGACCGCCGGCACGGCCGGCGACGGCGGCCACTGATCAGCCTCTCGGCGCAGCGCTTTCCGTTCGCAGAATCTCGCGGGCCAGGGTCCGCATCGCAGGCACCGACCGGTCAGCTGCCACACAGGCCTGGGCCTGTGCAAACTGCCTGAAGTTGCGCTGGGTGGACGCCGCATAGCCCGGGTCGTAGTGCAGCGTCAGCAACTCCTGCACCACCC
>Ga0129333_10006200_pt1 | contig 11313 bp, 8 predicted proteins | sample CPB6_08_DNA_FD_94474 | JGI IMG/M metagenome (GOLD analysis project Ga0129333, IMG submission 94474) | Freshwater to marine salinity gradient microbial communities from Chesapeake Bay, USA - CPBay_Sum_0.6_0.8_DNA | ecosystem: Environmental > Aquatic > Marine > Coastal | place: USA: Chesapeake Bay...
ATCGACATGTCGGAGTTGGGGACGGCAAGTTCGGGGTCAACCTCGAACTTCGTTCCGAGACCGTCGCAATTCTCGCATGCTCCGTACGGAGAGTTGAATGAGAAATTTCGCGGAGCAGGCTCGTCGAACGAAGCGCCGCACTTCGGACAGGCAAGATGTTGGCTGAACGTCAGCATCTCTCCGTCAGAGTCGTCGCCACCCATCAGCTCGATTCCGGCAACGCCCTCGGCGAGTTTCAATGCGGTTTCGAGGCTGTCGGTGAGGCGCCGGCCGATGTTGTCTCGCTTCACCAGTCGGTCGACGACGACCTCGATCGTGTGCTGCTCGTATCGGGCGAGTTTTCGGCCTTCACGGAGAAATTCGGCGATGTCGATGACTTCGCCGTCGACCCGGGCGCGCACGAACCCCTGACCGGAAAGCTCACCGAGAAGGGTGTCGTATTCACCCTTGCGACCGCGCACAACCGGCGCAAGCACTTGAAAACGGGTTCCCTCGGGCAGATCCATGATGCGATCCACGATCTGTTGGGGCGTCTGACGTTCGAGTTTCGTACCGTCATTCGGGCAATGCTGGACCCCGATTCGCGCCCACAGGAGGCGGAGATAGTCGTAGACCTCGGTGATGGTGCCCACCGTGCTGCGCGGGTTCCGTGAGGCCGACTTCTGGTCGATCGAAATTGCGGGAGACAGACCATCGATGTGATCGACGTCGGGTTTGTCCATCTGACCAAGGAATTGCCTTGCGTAGGCCGACAGACTCTCGACGTAGCGGCGTTGGCCCTCGGCATAGATCGTGTCGAACGCGAGGCTCGACTTCCCCGAACCGCTGAGACCCGTGAACACAATGAGCTGGTCGCGGGGCAACTCGACGTTGACGTTCTTCAGATTGTGTTCGCGTGCTCCGCGCACAACGATCTTCTCTGCCACGGGGCGAGACTACCGACGGGAATCCCCTGCCGCTAACCCGCGTCGCGGAGTTCCCGACGAAGTTCCTTCACCTCGTCACGAAGACGGGCGGCATATTCGAAGCGCATCTCCGCCGCAGCCTCGTGCATTTCTTCTTCAAGGGTCTGGATGAGCCTCTGTATCTCCTGCTCGGGCAGCGACTTGAGTTCACGCTGCACCTTGTCACGCTCTCGATTCTTTCTGCGGTCCTTGCCGGGCAACGGCGCTGTGTCATCGGGTCGCAACAACGACAAGATGTCGCCGACTGCCTTTCGGATCGTTTGCGGATTGATCCCGTGTTCGGCGTTGTAGGCAATCTGTCGTTCGCGTCGGCGTCTCGTCTCGCCGATTGCCGCATCCATGGCCGTGGTCATCTTGTCGGCGTACATCACCACCTGTCCATCGACGTTGCGGGCCGCGCGCCCGATCATTTGGATGAGAGATGTCTCACTACGCAAGAAGCCCTCTTTGTCGGCGTCGAGGATCGCCACAAGCGACACCTCGGGGAGATCGAGTCCCTCGCGAAGCAGATTGATCCCGACCAACACGTCGAATTCACCCAGTCGCAACGCGCGAAGAATCTCGATGCGCTGAATCGTGTCGATATTGGAGTGCAGGTAACGAACGCGCAATCCCTGTTCGAGGAGATACTCGCTCAGGTCTTCGGCCATCTTCTTCGTCAGCGTCGTAACGAGAATTCGGTCGCCGCGCTCGATGCGGTCGGTCACCATCGAGATCAGGTCGTCGATTTGACCCTTCGTTGGCTTCACGACCACCTCGGGGTCGACAAGGCCGGTGGGGCGCACGATCTGTTCGACCACCTTTTGCGAGTGAGCCATTTCGTACTTCCCCGGCGTCGCCGAGAGAAAAATGCACTGGTTCAAACGCTCGATGGTCTCTTCGAAGCGCAGAGGTCGGTTGTCCCGAGCCGATGGAAGACGAAACCCATGCTCGACGAGAGTGTCCTTGCGGCTCCGGTCTCCCTCGAACTGCCCGTGCAACTGGGGAACGGTCACGTGACTCTCATCGATCACCAGCAGGTAGTCGTCGGGAAAATAGTCGAGCAGCGTGAACGGTGGCTCTCCCGGACGACGTCCGTCGATGTGCATCGAATAGTTCTCGATGCCGTTGCAGTAACCCATTTCTTGAATCATTTCGAGGTCGTATTGCGTTCGCATCCGCAGCCGCTGCGCCTCGAGGAGTTTTCCCTGCTTTTCGAACAACGCGAGTCGCTCCTGCAATTCGGCCTCGATTCCGAGGACGGCACGGCGCATGCGCTCGTCGCCCGCGACGTAGTGCGTGGCGGGAAACACGATGACTTCCGTGAGTTCGTTGAGATTCTCCCCCGTCAAAGGGTCAATGACGGAAATGCGATCGACGGTTTCGCCGAACATCTCGATACGCAGAACGGTTTCGTCGTAGGCCGGGTGCACCTCGATCGTGTCGCCACGCACTCGAAAGTTTCCGCGTCCGAGGGTCATGTCGTTGCGGTCGTACTGCAGTTCAACCAATCGTTTGAGAATGCTGCGCTGGTCGTAGTCGACGCCGACATGCAGCTCGAGAAGTTGACCGCGATATTCGTCGGGGTCACCCATGCCGTAGATGCAACTGACGCTCGCCACCACGATCGTGTCGCGTCGCGTGAGAAGCGCCGCAGTCGCCGAATGCCGCAACCGGTCGATTTCGTCGTTGATTGACGAGTCCTTCTCGATGTAGGTGTCACTCGACGCGATGTATGCCTCGGGTTGGTAGTAGTCGTAATAACTGACGAAGTATTCGACCCTGTTGTTCGGAAAGAACTCGCGCATTTCCTGCGCCAACTGCGCCGCGAGACTCTTGTTCGGGGCGAGAATGAGCGTTGGTCGCTGGACTTTCTCGATCGTCCACGCGATGGTTGCCGATTTACCGGACCCGGTGATGCCGAGCAGGGTTTGGAACCGCAGGCCCGATTCGACACCGGCGGCGAGCTCATTGATGGCCTTCGGCTGATCGCCCGCCGGTTGGTACTCCGACACCACCTGAAAACTGTGACGTGGTGCGACCATGCAATGAGGCTAGGTCCGCGCGACTCGACCGGCATCGGCGGCGGCCGGTGGAAGTTTTTGCATCCATTGCCACGCCTCATCGACCTGTCGCTCGAGGCTGGCGAGATTGCCTGAGTTGTCAATCACCCGGTCGGCGATCGCAATCCGGGCCTCGCGAGTTGCCTGCCTCGCAATGCGGGCCTCGGCATCGGTGCGGTCCATGTTGCGCTGGCTGACCAGGCGTTCGACCGCGGTTTCGAGGGGCAGATCGACGACCAAAGTGCCACACAAACCCTCGCGCGGATTCTCGACGAGAAGGGGTATGTCGAGTATCACCACGTTGTCGGACGCACGTTGTGCCTCGAGACGCGCCGCCATTTCACGTCCAACCGCGGGGTGAACGATCTTGTTCAGCGTTGCCAACGCCTCGGGATCACCGAAGACCTTTGCTGCGAGAGCGGGTCGGTCGAGCGCACCCGACGGATCGAGCACATCTTCACCAAAGGCATCCACGATCTCTGCCAGCACGGGTGAACCCGGAGCCTGCAGTTCGCGTGTGATTTGGTCGGCGTCGATGATGACTGCGCCGCGCGCCGCGAGCATCGTCGAGACGGTTGTCTTGCCGGAGCCAATACCCCCGGTGAGGCCGACGAGGATCACACGCCGACCCGGCGCCTATTGAGCCGGCTGTTCGGGTGCCGGGGCTTCTCCTGCCGCAGCGCCCTCTTGGCCGTACTCCTTGTAGTAGTCGGCCCAAGCCGCTTCGCGCTCGGCATCGTCGCCACCCACCCAGTTGCCGTCTTCGTCGACTTCGAAGTGGCTGCGGTATTCCTCGGCCAATTCGCCGCCTTCTGCAGCCTGCTTGATGGACAGGCTGATGCGCCGGCGTTCGAGGTCGAGATCGATGATCTTGACCCACAACTCTTCGCCGGGTGTGACGACCTGTTCGGGGGCTTCGACGTGGTGGGCGGACATCTCGGAGATGTGCACCAGTCCCTCGATGCCGTCGCCCACCTGCACGAACGCACCGAACGGCACCAACTTGGTGACGCGGCCGTAGACGAGCTGGCCGACCTCGTGGGACCCGGCGAACTCCTGCCAGGGATCCTGCTGTGTCGCCTTCAACGACAAACTGATCCGCTCGCGGCTCATGTCGACATCGAGAACCTGAACGGTCACTTCGTCGCCCACAGCGACGACCGAACCCGGGTGGTCGACATGCTTCCAAGAAAGTTCCGACACGTGGATGAGTCCGTCCATACCGCCCAGATCGACGAAGGCACCGAACGGGACCACGCTGGAGACGACGCCCTTGCGGACCTCGCCGGGCTTCAGGTGCGTGAGGAACTCGTCGCGCTGCTCGCGCTGGGTCTCCTCGAGGAATCCGCGACGCGACAACACGACGTTGTTGCGGTTCTTGTCGAGTTCGATGATCTTCGCCTGCAGCACCTTGCCGATGTACGGCTGCAGGTCGCGCACGCGACGGAGCTCGACGAGCGAGGCGGGAAGAAACCCGCGCAGTCCGATGTCGACGATGAGACCGCCCTTGACGACCTCGATAACCGGACCCTCGACCATCCCGTCGGCGTCCTTGATCTTTTCGATGTCGCCCCAGGCGCGTTCGTACTGGGCGCGCTTCTTCGAAAGGACGAGACGACCTTCTTTGTCCTCGAGGGTGAGAATGAGTGCCTCGACGCGTTCGCCCAACTTCACGATCTCGTTCGGATCGACGTCGTTGCGAATGGAAAGCTCGCGGGCAGGGATGACTCCCTCGGTCTTGTAACCGATTTCGAGGAGGACCTCGTCGCGGTCGACCTTGACCACCGTTCCGGAGACGAGTTGCCCGTCTTTCAGTTCGACCATCGTGCCGGCGATGGCGTCGGCGAACGATGTGTCGCGCTCAGTGATTTGACGAGGAGTGTAGGTGGTGTCGGACAACGGGGAATTCGCTTTCGAAGGGACGGGAATCGGTGGATAGGACCCCGAAAACCTACCAGCGGTGTCCCAAAACCAGAAACTCCGGGGATTCCACCGTGGGATCGGTCCGGCCGTACGACCCCGGCTCGACCGAATGCACGTCATCGACGCTCAGGCCCACCTGACGGCACATGAGGCGCAACTCTCGTGGCGTAAAGCATCCCGTTCGCAGTTCCGCCCCGAGCCCGTCGCCGTTGGCGTTGCGTACCACCGTGTGTTCGCTCGACACCCCCGTCCCCGCGTTGAAGGTGGCCTCGGTGTGATATTTCACCGCGTAGTAGGCGCTGAAGGCGCTGACGGCAAAACCTCCGCCGGGCTTCAGGGCCGCGGACAGCCCGCTCAGTACCTCGAGGTCGTGCGACAGGTGGTCCATCAGACCGAAGGCACCCTGGCAAAGGCAAATCGCCGCGTCGAAGATCGGCGGGAACGATGCGACCCGAGCATCGACGCGTTCGAACGTCGCGCCTTCCTCCACGTTCAACCGACGTGCTGCTTCGCGCGCGACCTCGATGAAGGTCTCGGAAATGTCGATGCCGTGCACTCGCATCCCCCTCTTGGCCAACGAGATTGCGTGTCGCCCGGGACCGCAGCCGACGTCGAGTATGCGCGAACCCTCGCCCAACCCGAGAGCGTCGACGAGAAAATCGACTTCCTGCTCGGTGCCCTTGGTGAACGAGTAGCGGAGGTAGGTCTCTCCCATGTGCGAAGCGAGACCTTCGAACCAGTGGCCATCGGCGCCAACCTCGCCACGCCCCATGCCTACTTCGCCTCCGCCCACGTGACGCCCCATGCAGCGTTCACTTCAAGAGGCACCGCCAGCGTTGCAGCACCCCGCATGACACCGAGAACAATTTCTTCAACCGATTTCTTCTCGGCAGTGGGCGACTCGACAAGAACTTCGTCGTGAACCTGCAGGACGAGTCGCGAGACAAGTCCGGCTGCTTCAAGACTCGAATCGATGCGGACGAGCGCGATTTTGAAGATGTCTGCGGCCAGGCCCTGGATTCCGGCGTTCATTGCCTGACGCTCGCCCGCCTGCCTGACGCGAAAGTTGTCACTCGTGAGTTCAGGTATGGGCCGACGACGACCGAAAAGGGTTTCGGTGAAGCCACGCTGACGGGCCTCGGTCACCGTTTTGTCCATGTAGGCGCGCACCGCGGGGAACGCCGCAAAGTACGCATCGAGGATGTCGGTGGCCTCCGAGACCTCGATGGACAAGCGTTGCGACAGGCCGTAAGCCTCCATTCCGTACGCCAAGCCGTACGACACCATCTTCGCGCGAGCCCGCTGGTCGCTCGTGACCTTTGCTTCGTCGACCCCGAAGACACGGGCCGCGGTCGCGGCGTGAATGTCGACTCCTGCGTTGAACGCTGAAATGAGACCCGGGTCGTTTGCGAGGTGGGCGATACACCGCAGTTCGATCTGGTTGTAATCGGCCACGAGCAGTTCGCAACCCTTCGATGCGACGAAGGCGGTTCGAAACACCTTGCCGAGATCGGAACGCACGGGGATGTTGTGCAGGTTGGGACTCTCGCTGCTCAGCCGTCCGGTTCGGGCGACGGTTTGGTTGAACACCGCGTGGATGCGGCTGTCGGGCGCAACAACCGCACGCAAGCCTTCGCCGTAAGTGCCGCGCAGCTTTTCCACCTCGCGATATTCGAGGAGAGCATCGATGAACTCGGGCCATCCGTCGCGCAACTTTTCGAGAGTCGCTGCGTCGGTGCTGTATCCGGTCTTTGTCTTCTTGCCTTTCGCGAGACCACGCTCCTCGTAGAGAATTTTCTGCAGCTGCGTCGGGGAGTTCACGTTGAAGTCGTGGCCCGCAAGCCGATGGAGCAATGCGGACAGTTCCGCCGTCCGCTCGGTGAGCATCCTCGTGATCGAGTCGAGCGCACTGGTGTCGACACCGATGCCGCGAACCTCCATCCGCGCGAGGACGCCCACCAGGGGCATTTCGATGTCACGAAAGAGTTCTTCCATGCCGCTCTCGACCAGTGCTCGGGACAGCGGACCAACCAAGGCAGCAATGGCGCGGGCGCGCGCCGCGCCGGCTGCGAAGAGTGCGTCATCGCCCGACGACGAGCCGCCGAAATCCAACTCGCCCCTCGACTCAGCGGTTCCCGAAGGCAATGCGGAATGAAGATGGGTCTCGACGAGTCGATCGAGTCGATGGCCACCGTCGACAGGATCGAGCAGGTAGGCAGCAATCGCGGTGTCGAACGTGAGCCTCCCGAGGTCGAACCCGGCCTCGAGGACCCTGCGCCACAGGGACTTCCCATCGTGAGCCGTCACCCCCGCGGCCGAGCCGACACACGCGACCAAACCGTCGAGATCCGACCACGAAAAGGCAATGCACTCAGCCGCGTCGTCGCCGATCGCGACGATGACCCCGACCTCGCCACAATCGCTGAGCGCAAGAGTCGTCGCCTTCTTCTTCAGCGCGGTCAGTTGTCCCGGTGAGAAACGAACGAAGTCCGACGACAAAGTGGTCGATTGCGGATGGCTCGCACCGTCCTCGACGGGTGTCGTCGACCACTTCGCGAATGCGTCACGCAGACGCTTCGACATGGTTCGCATTTCGAGAAAATCGAGGAGGCGCTGCGTCGATGTCCAGTCGGGCCGCGGTTGACACTCTCCCGGCGTCACATCAATCGGGACATCGGTGCGCAAGGCCATGACCTCCGCATTGCGCAGGACGCGTTCGCGACATTCCTCGAGAGAAGCCCGAAGCTTCGGCGTTTGGCGATCGGCCGAGTCGAGAATCGCCACGAGGTTGGGGTACTCGTTCACCAGCTTGGCCGCGGTCTTTTCCCCCACCCCGTTCGCGCCGACCAAATTGTCGCTCGGGTCCCCGCGCAAGGCCGCGTAGTCGACGTAGCGCGATGGTGTCACTCCGGTTCGCTCGACGATTCCCGCTTCGTCGTAGAGCGCGTAGTCACTGACCCCCCGCTTGTTGTAAAGAACCCGCACGTGAGGATCACTGACAAGCTGGAACGAGTCGCGATCTCCCGTGACAATCACGATGTCATCGCCGGCCTTCACGCACTTGTCCGCCAGCGTTGCGATGATGTCGTCACCCTCGAAGCCCGCGGCATCGAGAACCGTCACTCCGAGCGAGTCGAGCAGCTCGCGGATGATTCCCATCTGGCTGCGCAGGGTGTCGGGTGCCGCTTCACGCTGCGCCTTGTACTCGGGCACGGCCTCGTGACGAAATGTCTTCTCGGGTCGGTCGAACACCACGACAAGAGCGTCGGGCTTCACGTCCTTCAAAAGGTTCGTCAACATCGAAGTGAAGCCAACGATTGCATTCGTCACCTGTCCCGCGGACGTCGCCATGTCGCTCGGCAAGGCAAAAAAGGCCCTGTATGCGAGCGAGTTGCCGTCGAGGGCGAGGCACTTCATATGCCGTCAAACTAGGGCATGAGGGTGCCGGCAAGTATTTGCTCGGCGATGTCCTTCATCCGCGCGCGCTCCGACATTGCCGAACGCTGGATGAAAGCGTAGGCATCGGACTCGCTGAGCCCGGACTTGTCGATGAGGACGCCCTTCGCGCGATCAATGAGTTTCCGTGTTTCAAGCTGTTCCTCGAGCGCTCCAACCTCGCTCGCCAACAACTGGATTTCACGGAACCGCCCGAGTGCAACTTCGATCGCTGGGACCAGATCGGATTTTTGGAACGGCTTGACGATGTACGCCAACGCACCAGCATCCCGAGCTTGTTCGACGATCTCGCGCTGACTGAATGCCGTGAGCAGCACCACCGGGCAGATCTTGTCAGCCGAGATGAGCCGCGAAGCCTGAAGCCCGTCGAGGCCCGGCATTTTGATGTCGAGAATCGCAAGGTCGGGTTTGTGCTCGCGAATGAGTTCGACCGCCTTGTCGCCTCGTCCCGTTTCGGCCACAACCACGTAGCCCTCTTCCTCGAGCGTCTCTCGCAGGTCGAGACGAATGATCGCCTCGTCCTCCGCGATGACGACGCGCGTGGCCATCAGGCGCCGCCGGTTCCCCGCGCGGCGGACAGACGATCGAGAAGTTCGTCTTGTCGGGTCTCGAGATCGACGACTTCGCGTAGGAGGTCGTCGCGGTGCCGACGCATCGCCGCGGCGTGCGCTGCTGCTTGACGGAACTCGAAGGCAGAGTCGGCGGTCTCGGACACGATCGCACGGAGTTCCTGGTTGGCCGCATCGTCTTCCATGGCGGCCAACTGCTCGTCGGCAAGCGCGAGTTTGGCCTTGGCAGCGCGCAAGCGTGCTGCGTTCTGTTCGAGTCGACGATTCAAGAGCCAACCTCCGTTCTTTCCCGTCTTGCGTGCTGCCATGTCGTGTCGCTCTGCATTGCTTCGCTGTGTTGCGTGCCCAAGGTGGGATTCGAACCCACACGCCCTTCCGGACAGCGGATTTTGAGTCCGCCGCGTCTGCCATTCCGCCACTCGGGCCTTCGCTTTTCGTTGCGAGTGGAACGGAAAGGCTACTGGCTGGTAGCGAAAACGGTTTCGAAACTACGAAACGTCTAACCTCGTCGTGTGCTCGCGTTCACCTTTCCCGGACAAGGGTCCCAGCGCCCGGGGATGGGCAGGCCATGGGTCGACCACGAGAGCTGGGAACTCGTCGGAGAGGCCTCCGATATCGCCGGTCGCGACGTTGGACGGCTCCTCCTCGAGGCCGACGCCGACGAGCTAAAGGACACCCGGAACGCCCAACTCACGACCTACGTGTCGTCGCTGATGGTTCTCGACGCCGTTGAACGCCTGGGCATCGAGCCCAGCTTCTGTGCGGGTCATTCACTCGGGGAATACACCGCGCTGACCGCCACAGGTGCCCTCTCCTTCGATGAGGGTGTCGCCCTCGTGGTCGAACGGGCCTCGGCCATGCACGAAGCCGGAACGGTCTCCCCCGGCACCATGGCAGCGGTACTTGGACTCGACGACGATGACGTCGAAGTGGCGTGCCGACGTGCCGATGCCGATGTCTGGGTTGCAAATTTCAATGCTCCTGGACAGGTGGTCATCGCGGGTTCACCCGCAGGCGTCGATGCAGCTGCCGTGCACGCAAAGGAACTCGGCGCGAAGAAAGTGATGCCGCTCCAGGTTTCGGGAGCTTTTCACACACCCTTCATGGCTGCGGCCCGCGACCGCCTTCGACAGGCCATCGCGAATGCGAACATCCGCGACACCGAGGTTGCGGTTGTCTCCAACGTCGACGCGCTACCGCACGACGGCGCTCAAGAGTGGACATCCCTCCTCTCCGCCCAACTCTCCAGTCCCGTGCGTTGGAAACACTGCCTCCTGGCGATGTCCGAGGCTGGCGTCACCGGTTTTGTCGAACTCGGTCCGGGTGGCGTTCTCACTGGCATGGCCAAACGCACCGTCGACAATGCGCGCACGATCAGTGTTGCCACGCCCGACGAGCTCGACAAGCTGATCGATTGGGTCAACAAGGCCGCACCTACCGGGCCGGCACCGCTCGAAGGCGAGCACCTTTTCGCCACCGAACGTCTCGTCGTCAGCCCCTGCGCGGGTGTCTTCAGTCCCGACACGCTGCATCCGGCGGGAACCCGAATTTCGGTCGGCGACCTTCTCGGCCGCGTTGGCGACACCGAGGTGCGGAGCCCGTTCGCCGGACTCCTGCAGAGTTACATCGCCGTCGACGGCGAACGTGTGACGCATCGCCAACCCATCGCGTGGTTGCGCACTCACTGACCATGCCGAACATCCCGAATTCGGCCATCGGTGCGCGTATCACCGGTTGGGGACGGGCCCTTCCTCCGAAGGTCCTCACGAACACCGACCTCGAAGCGATGATGGACACCTCGGACGCGTGGATCCGCGAGCGCACGGGAATCGAAAAGCGCCACGTCGGTGGCACGACGTCGGGGCTTTCCATCGAGAGCGGACGCCTTGCGCTGGAAATGGCCGGTGTCGATCCAACCGAAATCGACGCTCTCGTCTTGTCGACAACGACACCCGACCGCACCGTCCCGGCCACATCAGCCACCGTGCAGAATGCCCTCGGATTGAAATGCGGGGCGTTCGATGTCAACGCAGCCTGCAGCGGTTTTGTCTACGCAACCGTCGTTGCGCACGGTCTCATCGCGATGGGCTCGAAGAAGGTTCTCCTCATCGGAACCGACACGTTGGCCCGAATCACTGACTGGAACGACCGCAACACAGCCATCCTTTTCGCCGACGGCAGCGGCGCCGCAGTCCTCGAGGCCACCGATGGCCCCGGTCAACTTCTCGCCTGGGACCTCGACGCCGACGGCTCGGCGGAGGAACTGCTCTACTGCGAGATCGGCGGGACGATACACATGGACGGAAAAGAGGTCTTTCGTCGCGCTGTTCGCATCATGGTCGACTCGGCGCGCAAGTC
>Ga0129333_10006201_pt1 | contig 11312 bp, 9 predicted proteins | sample CPB6_08_DNA_FD_94474 | JGI IMG/M metagenome (GOLD analysis project Ga0129333, IMG submission 94474) | Freshwater to marine salinity gradient microbial communities from Chesapeake Bay, USA - CPBay_Sum_0.6_0.8_DNA | ecosystem: Environmental > Aquatic > Marine > Coastal | place: USA: Chesapeake Bay...
CAGCTCAGGCTTTCGTGCGGTGGCGCACTCCAGCACCAGGGTTCCACTGGGCTTGATCCAGTCTCCCTCGGCCACCGCCGCCATCAGCGGTCCGTAGAGCTCAGCGGCATACGGAGGATCGGCATAGATCAGATCGAATCCCTCCGTGGCGGTCGCCTCGGTCGTCAACAGATCTGCAGCTGCTCGCCCTGCCCTCAGCCAGCGCACCACCTCCTGCTGCACCACCCGCACGCTGGGCTCCGGTCTCCGGCTCGCTGCGACCAGTTGCAGGTTGGTGCGGGCTGTCGCCGCCATGCGCCGATCCTGATCGACGGCAACCACACGGTCCGCGCCCCGCTGGATCGCTTCACAGGCCATCACACCACTGCCGCAGCAGAGATCGAGCCAGCTGGCCCCCGCCAGTTCAGCCTGCAGCATGTTCATGACCGCGAGGCGCACCCGGGATGGGGTGGGTCTCGCCGTATCTCCCGGCGGACTGTGCAGCCGTCGTCCTCCGCTCAGACGCAGGCTCATCCCTGCGCCTCAACCCAGCCCAGCCAGCGCCGCAGCATCTGTTCGCCGGCCAGTCCCGATTTTTCCGGGTGGAACTGGCAAGCCCCGATCGAGCCCTGCCAGACCGCCGCGGTCACCGTGGTGTCGGCAAAGGCTGCCCGGGCCGTGATGCAGGCCGGATCCCGCGGCACCGCCGCGAATGAATGCACGAAGTACATCCAGGCCTCGTCCGCCTCAGCCGGCAGCAGTGGACTGGGGCGTGCCGGTTGCAGCGGCTCCCAGCCCATGTGTGGAATCGGGTGTCCCGGTTTGCGCGGCAGCGCGGCCACATGACCCGGGATCAGCCCCAGGCCCGCGGCGCTGCCCTCATCGCTGCTCTCGAACAGCAATTGCAGCCCAAGGCAGATGCCCAGCAGCGGCCGCTCGGTCGCACACCAGCGCTCGATCGCCGGCACCATCCCACTGGCGTGGAGTCGCTCCATGGCTGGATCAAAGGCGCCGACCCCAGGCAGCACCAGGCCTGAACAGGTCGCCATCGCGGCCGGCTCCTGCACGCTCAACACCGCAGCACCGAGGCGCTCGAGGGCACGTTGCACCGAGTGCAGATTGCCCATGCCGTAATCAATCAGGCCGATGCGCGTCATGGGGAGGGGGGTGCAGTGCACAGTCGCTGGGCAGGTTGCTCGATCGCCGGCGCAAGGGGCAGTGGCAGGTCGTTGAGCCGGTCGATCAGTTGATAGAGCAGGCCGATCCGGCGCCGGTCCAGGTGGAACCGCAGGCAGGGTCTGAGGATGCCATGGCTGTCACAGCTTTCACCCTGGCTGATGCTGCCCTCATCGACCAGCGCGTCGAAGTCGTGGTTCAGCAGGCTCACCTGTTCGGCCAGCAACGGAGCGTGCAGCAGCAGCTCAAGCTGGTCTTCCTGGAACTGGCAGGCGTGAAAGACCCGATAGAACCGGCTGATCTGGTCCATCGCCTCAGCAGCTGTGCTCGCTTGCTTGAGCAGGGCGGTGTCCTCGACTGAGATCAGTCCGCGATTCACGAGTTCCGTCTGCACCTCATCCAGCCAGGATGGCCAGAAGACATCACCCTGCGGAGCGAGCATCACCAGGGGGATCGGTGGTGTGCGGCCCGTCTGAATCAGAGTGAGAGATTCGAACAGCTCATCAAAGGTTCCGAAGCCGCCTGGCAGCACGACCAGGGCATCGCTTTCGCGCAGAAAGAACAGCTTGCGGGTGAAGAAGTAGCGGAAGTGGAGCAGGCGGCCCTCACAACCGCTGACGTACCGGTTTGCGTGCTGCTCGAACGGCAGCTCCACATTCAGTCCGATGCTCTTCTCGCAGCCGGCACCCGCGTTGGCGGCCTCCATGATGCCACCGCCGGCACCGGTCATGACCTGAAATCCCCGCAGCACCGCCTCTTTGGCCAGCTCCTGTGCCAGCGCATAAGACGACTGGTCCGGTTGGGTCCGGGCTGAACCGAACACCGCAACCTTGCGGGCATGACGGTGCGGTGCGAAGACATGAAAGCCATCGCGCATGTCGGCGAGGGCACCACTGACCAACCGCCACTCATCGATGTCGTGGCTGTTTCGGGAGATTTCCAGCAGGGCGACGATGCTGCGCTCAATCGAGCGCCGCTGAGGGTGATCCTGGAGTTGTTCTTCCAGGGCCTGCAGCGGGCTCTGTTCCATCGGCGCTTCGACGCTGATCAGATGTATTTGCTGATTGTGGCGGCGAGGGTGCTCTTGGGTACGGCGCCCACGACGGTGTCGACTTTCTCGCCTCCCTTGAACACCATCAGCGTGGGGATGCTGCGGATGCCGTACTGGCTGGCGACGTTGGGATTCTCGTCAGTGTTGAGCTTGAACACCTTGATCTTGCCCTCGAAGTCGCTGGCGATTTCCTCCACGATCGGTGCAACCATGCGGCAGGGTCCGCACCAAGGGGCCCAGAAGTCCACCAGGACGGGAACATCACTCTGGAGCACCACACTCTCGAATTGATCGTCGGTGACGGGCAGGGCGCTGGACATCCGAGGAGGCAACAGGGTTTTGGGAATCTAGCAATGGCTTTCCAGCCTTGATCCAGCCTGGCCGCACTCGTTAACGCTGGGTTGCCAAGGGTGGGTTGCCAGAGGTGGGATGAGCGGCCAGGGCCATCCTTGGCGGTCTTCCGCCTGCCGGAGGCGATGGAGGTCTGGCCTGTCTAGGCCAGGGCTTGAAGACAGAAAGCCCGGACGCGCCGGGCCGGGGGGTGTGAGGAGTGTGAGGGCCGAAGCCCGCACTCCCGGAGGCTAACGCCCCTCTTCACTTGCCCATGCCGAGTTGCTGCGCTTTCTGGTACACCTTGCCTTCGGTCAGCAGGGATGGGGCCACCACCACTTCCACCTGTTGCATCTCCTTCAGGGTGCGGGCGCCGAGGGTGCCCATCGATGTGCGGATGCAGCCCAGCAGGTTCTGGGTGCCGTCGTCCAGCGAGGCGGGGCCGCGCAGGATCTTCTCCAGACTGCCGGTGGTGCCCACCTTGATGCGGGTGCCGCGGGGCAGCACCGGGCTGGGGGTGGCCATGCCCCAGTGGAAGCCGCGACCGGGGGCCTCGGCGGCCCGGGCGATCGGTGAGCCGATCATCACGGCGTCGGCGCCGCAGGCCAGGCACTTGCAGATATCGCCGCCAGTGACGATGCCGCCATCGGCCACGATCGGCACGTAGCGGCCGCTCTCGTTGAAGTAGTCATTGCGGGCCGCGGCGCAGTCGGCCACGGACGTGGCCTGGGGGATGCCGATGCCGAGCACGCCGCGGCTGGTGCAGGCGGCGCCGGGACCGATGCCCACCATCACCCCGGCGGCGCCGGCGCGCATCAGCTTCAGGGCCACCTCATAGGTGACGCAGTTGCCGATGATCACCGGCACGCCGAAGTCGCGGCAGAGGGCTTCGAGATCCAGGCTCTCCTGGCCCTCGGGGCCGATGTGCTCGGTGCTGACAACCGTGGCCTGGACAAAGAACAGATCGGCGCCGGCCTCGGCGATCGCCTTGCCGAACTTCAGGGCGGCCACGGGGGTGGCGCTCACGGCGGCGATGCCGCCGCGCTCCTTGATTTCAGCAATGCGCTTGCGGATCAGGTCCTCGCGCACCGGCTGGCTGTAAAGCTCCTGCATCAGCGGCACGAACTCGTCCTTGCCCACCGCGGCGATGCGGTCGAGGGCCGGATTCGGGTCGTCGTAGCGGCACTGAACGCCCTCGAGGTTGAGGACCCCCAGGGCCCCCTGCTTGGTGAGCTCCACGCACATGCCCACATCGACAACGCCGTCCATGGCGCTGGCGATGATCGGGATTTCACGGGTGATGCCACCCAGGGTCCAGCTGCTGTCGGTCACAGCGGGATCGACCGTCCGGCCGCCCGGCACCAGAGCGATCTCGTCGATGCCGTAGGCGCGGCGAACGGTACGGGAGCGGCCGAGCTGAATGTCCACCGTGAAACATGACGCAATCAAGCCAAACTACCAACCGGCTGGTGCCGAGTCCGGTGGATTCGCCGCCTGGGTTGCCGGCTCAGCGTTTGCCGCGGAATGCCCGCCAGCGGTCCAGCAGGCCCTGGATGACCTGTTGGCGATCATCACTGCGCACCAGACGCCGGAGGGCGAACCGGGTCAGGGCGATCACGCCCGCCAGTTCCAGCAGACCAGGCAGTAGCGGCAGGCTGTCGATCACGGCCAGCAGGGCGCCATACACGCGCACGACGAGCAGCAGGGCGATCAGGCCAGCCAGCAGGCTCAGGGGCGTGCGGGCCGCCTGCCACTGCTCCTGCAGGGCGCCGCTGCTGATCCATTGGCTCAGCTTCTGCAGCAGCAGCTCCCACTCACCGCCCTCAGCGGTGGATGTTGCCGCCGGCCCCGTGGCGGCGGGAACGTCGATGGTGGTGGCGATGGTCGGTGCTGTCGCGCTGAATGGCGGCTGCATCGGTTCGCTGACAGCCGGGGCGGCCATGGTCGGTTCGGGAATCGGGCCGGGTGCTGCCTCCGCTGCCGTTGTTGGCGCTGCCGCTGCCGGGGTTTCCGAGGCCGGTGGTTCCCATGCTGGGGTCGCCGGCGCCGGCGCCGGGGTGACCTCCGGGGCAGGGGCGATCTCCGCAGCGGGCTCGGCGTTGACCGCAGCGTCGACCGCGGCGTTCACCGCAGTGGCGTCGGATGACGGGGTGGTGGCCATGGCGTTCGGGTCGTTGTCCTGTGCAGGGGCGGCAACGTCAGCCATGGTCCGATCCGGGGAACAACTCAGATCGGGAGCTTACGGCTGGTTTTCCGCCGGGTCTGCCCGCTGGGACGCGATCAGTCCAGGGGCAGCAGGGCCGTGCGCTCCGGCAACGGCGCCACGGGCAGCCGCAGCGGAAAACTGCCACTGCGAAGCCGTTCGCACAGTTCAGCGCCGATCTCCTCCGCCAGCCGCGGGCTGTGCCCGGGTGCGCAGACCACCCGTCGACCCTGCAACTCCAGTGCACCGCTCTGCAGGGACGCATAGCTGACGCTGCCGAAACTGGGTCGGATACGCCTGGGGATGCCGAAATCCAGCACCGGAGCCTGGAGGACTGCATCGCCGCAGGCGGCCTGGCGCGCCACGGTGGTGTTGATCAGCGGCACCGGTGCCGCGATGGCCACCATCAGGCCGCTGCTTCCCCCCTCCAGGCGGGTGGCCCGCAGCCAGCGGGGCAGAAGCGCATGCAGGTCCACCGTCACAGCGGCGCAGGCTCCGGGGCTGAGGGCGTGCCCGCTGGGCAGGCGGCGGGTCTGGGGGTTGTGCCCGCTGCCCGCGCCCGTCACCCAGCCCACGCCCCCTGCGATCAGCACCGGCGATCCCGGACCCAGCAGCCCCAGCCGCGGCATGGTCAGGCCGATGCTGCCCGCCCCGCCGCTGCTGCAGAGCGCCGTGTTCAGCGGGCCCAGCACCGGCCCCCAGGGGGTGTGCACCGTGCCTTCGCGGCTGTTCACCGCCACCACTCCGTTCTCGCTGATGCCCCGGTGCAGCAGCAGCTGACCAGCGCCGATCTCCGCCAGGTTCAGCCGGGTTTCCAGTTCCAGCCGCGGCTGCTGGGCGCCGGGGTGGCCCTGGAGGCTCAGGGGCAGCCGGTTTCCCGCCAGCAGCTCCGCCAGCGCATCAGCCCCGCCGGCACCGATCGGCAGCATCAGATCCGTGTTGCCATGGCCGCCGATCCCCTCGGCCGCGCCAAGGCGGAACCGACGCACGCGGACCGGCGGATCGCTCGGCCCCAGATGCAGGAGCAGGCTGGCCTGCTCGCAGAACTCGGCGTTGGCGGCCACCACCACATCCGTGCGCCGATAGGCCTCCGTCAGGCCCGCTTCGGCCACGAGCATGCGGTAGTCGGCGGCCGTGCGCACCTGCAGATCGCCACGGCGCTGGCTCTGCCGCAGCGTCGCTTCCGTGCGCTGTGGCAAGGCCTCTGGCGCTGGCGTGGCGGACGCGAAAGACACTGGCGCGGAACCCGATAAAATGCGTTCTAACGAAGTGGTGGTGAATGGCGGATCCAACCGGGCCCGGCGACCTGACTCCCGGCAGTGGCCCTGGCGGATCCGACGGCGGCTCCGGAGACCGGATCATCCAGGCCGACCTCCGCAATGAGATGTCGCGCTCCTACCTGGAGTACGCGATGAGTGTGATCGTGGGCCGGGCCCTGCCCGACGCCCGCGACGGCCTCAAGCCGGTGCATCGCCGCATTCTCTACGCGATGTACGAGCTGGGCCTCACCAGCGATAGGCCCTACCGCAAGTGCGCCCGCGTGGTGGGTGAGGTGCTCGGCAAGTACCACCCCCACGGCGATACCGCCGTCTATGACGCCCTGGTGCGCATGGCCCAGGACTTCTCGATGCGCATGCCCCTGATCGACGGGCATGGCAACTTCGGCTCGGTGGATAACGATCCACCAGCCGCCATGCGTTACACCGAGTCGCGGCTGCAGGCCCTCACCATAGACAGCCTGCTCGAGGACATCGAGAGCGAGACCGTCGATTTCATCGACAACTTCGACGGTTCGCAGCAGGAGCCGACGGTGATGCCGGCGCGCATCCCGCAGCTGCTGCTCAACGGCTCCACCGGCATTGCCGTGGGGATGGCGACCAACATCCCGCCCCACAACCTCACGGAGCTGATCGATGGCCTGCTGGCCCTGATCGCCGACCCCGACCTCGACGATCGCCAGCTGACGGCGATCATCCCCGGGCCGGACTTCCCCACGGGCGGCCAGATCCTGGGGCGTCGCGGCATTCGGGAGATGTATGCCACCGGCCGCGGCTCGGTGACGATGCGTGGTGTGGCCTCGATCGAGACGATCGAGGCCAAGGGGCGTCCGGACCGGGATGCGGTGATCATCACCGAGTTGCCTTACCAGACCAACAAGGCGGCGCTGATCGAGCGCATCGCCGAGCTGGTCAATGACAAGAAACTGGAGGGCATCGCCGACATCCGCGATGAATCCGATCGCGACGGCATGCGCATCGTGATCGAGCTGCGGCGGGATGCCTACCCGCAGGTGGTGCTGAACAACCTGTTCAAGCTCACGCCGCTGCAGAGCAACTTCAGCGCCTACATGCTGGCCCTGGTCAAGGGCGAGCCGGTGCTGCTCACCTTGCGCAAGATGCTCGAGGTCTTCCTTGAATTCCGTGTCGAGACGATCGAGCGGCGGACCCGCTACCTGCTGCGCAAGGCCGAGGAGCGCGATCACATCCTGCTGGGCCTGTTGATCGCCCTTGACAATCTCGACGCGATCATTGCCCTGATCCGGCGTGCGGCCGATACAGCCAGTGCCCGCGCTGAGTTGATGGGGGGCTTCGGTCTCAGCGAGATCCAGGCCGACGCGATCCTGCAGATGCAGCTGCGGCGGCTCACGGCTCTTGAGGCCGACAAGATCCGGCTGGAGCACGAGGATCTGCTCGCCAAGATCACCGATTACAAGGACATCCTGGCCCGTAAGGAGCGGGTGCTGGCGCTGATCACCGAGGAGCTCGGTGTCATCCGCGCCCGCTACGATTCGCCGCGCCGCACAGAGATCCTCGACCTCGAAGGTGGCCTTGAGGACATCGATCTGATTGCCAATGAGCGATCGGTTGTGCTGCTCACCGAGAACGGCTACCTCAAGCGGATGCCGGTCAGCGAGTTCGAGGCCACCAGCCGCGGCACCCGCGGCAAGGCCGGCACCAAGAGCCAGGGCGAGGAGGCGGTGCGGCTGTTCATCAGCTGCAACGACCACGACAATCTGCTGCTGTTCTCCGATCGCGGTGTCGTCTACATCGTGCCTGCCTATCGGGTTCCCCTGTGCAGTCGCGCCGCCAAGGGCACGCCGATCGTGCAGCTGCTGCCGATCCCGCGCGAAGAGCAGATCACCTCGCTGCTGGCGGTCAACGAATTCGCCGAGGATGCGGTGCTGGTGATGCTCACCAGCGGCGGCTACATCAAGCGCACCCGCCTCTCAGCCTTCGCCAATATCCGCTCCAACGGCCTGATCGCCATCTCCCTGGAGGATGGTGATGCCCTCACCTGGGTGCGGCTGGCCCAGCCCGGTGATTCGGTGCTGATCGGCTCCCGCAACGGCATGACGATTCACTTCCGCCTCAGTGATGAGGAGCTGCGCCCCCTGGGTCGCACCGCCCGCGGTGTGCGGGCGATGAACCTGCGCCCCGGTGATCAGTTGGTGAGCATGGATGTGTTGCCGGTCGAGCTGGCTGATCGCGTCGAGGTCAGCGCCGCCGCAGGCGATGACGAGGCCGAGATCGAGACCGAGGAGATTGCCGTCAGCGAAGGTCCCTGGGTGCTGGTGGCTTCGGCCACTGGTCTCGGCAAGCGGGTGCCGGTGGATCAGTTCCGCCTTCAGAAGCGGGCCGGCATGGGGCTGCGGGCGATCAAGTTCCGGCGGGATGGGGATGTGCTGGTGGGGCTCAAGGTTCTCGGCGCCGGAGAGGAGCTACTGCTGGTCAGCGAGCGCGGCGTGATCGTGCGCATGCGCGCCGATGCGGTGCCGCAGCAGTCCCGCGCAGCCACCGGGGTGCGCCTGCAGCGACTGGATGCCGGCGATCGCCTGGCCGAGGTCGTGCTGGTGCCGCCTGCTCCCGATGACGAGGAGAGCGAGGTGGTTGCCGGCAGCACCGATCCTGTCAGCATGGGCCCAGCCAGTTCCGATCCCATCAGCAGCGATGCCTGATCACCGCGGCGATCTGTGGATCGCCAACTCGGTGACCGATCGGATCCAGGGGGAGGTGCATGAGCACCTGCCCATGGAGGCCATCCCCCTCCATGGCGACGTCCCCGCCCCGTCGCTGCAGAGCAACAACCGGGTCGTGCTTGAGGTGTGTGTGTGAAGCCGGATCTGCCCAGCTGCGAGGTGCTGGTGATCGGCGCCGGTCCGGCCGCCCTGGCGATCTCTGCCGCTCTGGCCGATCGGGGTGTGAACCTGCGGGGCCTGGCGGTGCTGGATCCCGCCGCCCCCTGGCCCAACACCTACGGCATCTGGGGCCCTGAGCTGGATGCGTTGGGTCTGCAGGATCTGCTGGAGCACCGCTGGAGCGATTGCCGCAGCGACTTCAGTGGGCCGCAGCAGTCACTGCCGCCCACCTGCCATGGCATCGACTATGGCCTGTTCGATCGCGCCCGACTGCAGGCCCACTGGCTGGACCGTTGTCGCGCCGCAGGGATGGTGTGGGAGCAGGGCGAGGCCACCGGCATCGTTCACGACCGCGATGGTTCCACGGTCACCGCCCGCGATGGCCGCCAGTGGCGGGCCCGGCTGGTGATCGATGCCAGCGGGCATCAGCCGGTGTTTCTGCGCCGGCCCGATGAGGGGCCTGTGGCTGGCCAGGCTGCCTACGGCATCGTCGGCACCTTCACGGCGCCCCCGGTGCAAGCCGGGCAGTTCGTGCTGATGGACTACCGCTCTGATCACCTCAGCCCCGCGGAGCGTGAGGCCGGGCCACCGACCTTTCTCTATGCCATGGATCTCGGTGGCGGCCGTTTCTTCGTGGAGGAGACATCCCTGGCCCTGGCTCCGCCCGTTCCCTACGACGAGCTGCGGCAGCGCCTTGAGCGTCGGCTGACCCATGCGGGTGTGGCCGTCATCACCGTGGAGCATGAGGAGTTCTGTCTGTTCCCGATGAATCTGCCCCTGCCGGATCTGACCCAGCAGGTGGTTGGCTTCGGGGGTGCCGCCAGCCTGGTGCATCCGGCCTCCGGCTACCTGGTGGGTGCCCTGCTGCGTCGGGCGCCCGAGCTGGCGCAGGTGATCGCCGATGGCCTGGCCGATCCGGCACTGGATGCCCCGGCTCTGGCGCGGTGCGCCTGGCAGGCTCTCTGGCCCCTCGAGCTGCGCCGTAAACATGCCCTCTATCGCTTTGGACTGGAGAAGTTGATGCGCTACCCGGAGGATCAGCTGCGGCTGTTCTTCCGCACCTTCTTCAGCCTGCCGACTGCCCAGTGGTATGGCTTTCTGACCAATACCCTCAGCCTGCCGCAGCTGATTGCCGCCATGCTGCGTCTGTTCGCGGTGGCGCCCTGGAGTGTGCGTTGGGGACTGATGCAGCAGCAGGGCCGCGAACTGGCGCTGCTGCTGCGGTTGATCAGCTCCTGAAGGATGTCGTTGCTGCGTCGCATGATCCGTGTGCTGCCTTCCTCCATTGGCAGCCAGTGCATTCTGGCGCTGCTGCTGGGGATTCTGGCCGTTGTTGTGCTCGGCCCACGGGCTGCGCTGCTGGAACCTCTGGGGCAGATCTTCCTGCGGGCTTCACAGATTGCCGTGATGCCCTATCTGATCTGCGAGCTGATCGGCTCTCTCGGCAGCCTCCAGCCCTCCTCCATGCGCTTGCTCTCGCGTAGCGCTGGGTTGGTGCTGCTGGCGATCCTGGCCAGTGGCGCCCTGATGGTGGTGCTGTTGCCAGCCCTGCTGCCGGATCTGATCTCCTCAAGCTTCTTTCGGCCGGAGATGTTGCAGCGGCCTGAGGCCCCGGATCTGGTGGGCCTCTATCTGCCGTTCAACATCTTCTCGGCCCTGTCCGACAACAACTTTCCGGCGGTGGTGCTGTTCGCCACCGTGCTTGGTGTGCTCGTGCAGGGATTGCCCCGACGAGAGCTACTGCTGGATCCACTGGAGCAGCTGCGTCTTCTCTTTCGCCGGATGAACAAGTTGGTGGCCAGGATCGCGCCCATCGGCATCCTCGGCCTGACCGCCAGCACCCTTGTCAGCCTCTCGCCGGATCTGCTGCTGCGCAGTCAGGCACTGCTGGTGCTGAATCTGGTGGCGCTGGTGTTGCTCGTTGTGCTGGGTTTCACGGCGATCGTGGTGCTCACACCGCTCGATCTGGCCGCCAGCTGGCGCATTCTGCGGGGGCCGTTGGCCATCACCGCCAGCAGCGCCAATCTGTTGATCGCGCTCCCCCTGCTGAATGAAAGCCTGAGCGAGGAGGTCTCGCGCCTGCTGCCCGATGCCGACCCCTCCAGGCGTCAGAAAGCCATGCAGGAGATCAGCGCACTGATGCCGGTGGGCTTCGCCCTGCCCAATCTCGGTCAGGTGGTGAGCCTGCTGTTCCTGCCTTTCGCTGCCTGGTTCGTCGATCGGCCGATGGACCCGCCCGGCATCCTGCGCATGCTCGCCAGCGGGATTCCAGCCGTGACCGGTGGGCTCAAGAGTGCGGTGCGACTGGAACTGCAGGAGCTGGGTCTGCCCGCCAACCTGATCGGCCTGGTTCAGATCAACGGTGAGTGGCTCTACCGCCAGGAGAAGGTGCTCTCGCTGCTGGGGCTCGCCGTGCTGGTGATTCTGGTGGTGTGCTC
>Ga0129333_10006202_pt1 | contig 11312 bp, 14 predicted proteins | sample CPB6_08_DNA_FD_94474 | JGI IMG/M metagenome (GOLD analysis project Ga0129333, IMG submission 94474) | Freshwater to marine salinity gradient microbial communities from Chesapeake Bay, USA - CPBay_Sum_0.6_0.8_DNA | ecosystem: Environmental > Aquatic > Marine > Coastal | place: USA: Chesapeake...
AATAAGTGCCGGGATTTTATCCAAGAGCATCTAGAACAAGGATCACATTATGTCACTGTGATTACGGGCCGTGGCGGCCCTATTGCTCAGGAGTTCATGCTATGGTGCCAAAACTGGTTGGGTGTGGCCAAGGTTGTCCCCCTGGATGGTGATCCACAATCAGCTGGCAGCTGGATGGTTTACTTACACCGACGGTAAACTGCCTGCAAGCATGGCATACATATACAGTCTTTGCAGTTGATCCTGATCACCTGCCATGGTGGCAGTGATGTCATATGTATGACTGTAATACCAGTTGAATTGAGGCATGTAATGCTGGCGGTATTCTTTACTGTTCCAAAAAACCCGATCTATCCAGTCATATTCTGACTGATCCATAATAACTCGCCAAGTGTCTCGGCTATTTCCCTGTTCATATTGATAAACCTTGCTGGTTATGGCCAGAGAAAAGTCACTATGCAAAATCAAAATTTGTGGTTCTCCCCAAACCCCGCGACTATATTGCATCAACAACTTATGCTGGGGTGCATAATATTCACTGACCTTTGTTCGCGGACTGCCTGTGAGCCATTGGGGTTGTTTGAGCTTGTCAACAATCATGGCCACAGCAGGCCAATGCTCTATTTCCAACTCATCATTATAGTGTGCAAACAGTGTCATCCCACCAAAATAACACATGGCTGGTGTATAACAACTGCAAAAATCACATAGCTGCTTTATGCTGCACTGCACAAAAAAAGCATTGACGGCAAGCTAAGTATGTTACACAATATGCTTCAACAAGGAGACAACAGCAATGATGTCACATTTTTTATCAACAATCTCAGCATGGTGGCGCACATGGACACTTAGTCAGGAAGAACGCTGGCTAGCTGAGTCGGCTAATATGGCCGAACTGGAAAATCGCATGCGTCGTCTACAAACTGCTACGGATAGACTTATTTTCACACAACATGGAGGTTAACATGGACAACAAGGCTCTAGAGAACATCATGAGTGACTACGTCACTCGCACTGTGAAAACAGTAACAGACTTTAATACGGAAATATTCCACGCATGGGTGGACATGAACACACGCATGATGCAAGTGAATCCTGTTACCAGCTGGCTTGCCACAAGCAACAAAACAACAAAAAACTAACTGTCTAGGAAAGGGAACATTTATGTTTCCTTTTTTTTACCAGAGTAAATTCATTTTGCCTTGCATGAACTCTCGGGCTGTAAGGGTTTTTCCTGTGCGATGATCTTGGATAGAATCATCTTGAAATCGGATAGTGCGGATTTTATCTCCACGCTGCCCGCTGCCAATCTGGATTTTGCGCTTGTGATTGTGTTTGTTGTTCTGTGACTCTGCATGTTGATTTTCTATCAACACTTGCAATGCCTGTAACGCATTGCTGTAGCTATTTGTTCGACTGCGAGTTTGACTTGTGGTTGTAAAACCCGTGGGTATGTGACGTAAACGGCAACTGTTGGCGTGTTTGTTTCTATGTTGGCCGCCACAACCTGTGCCGCTAAACCATGATATTTCTAAATCTCCCGGATTTATGATGTTTTTTTGATTATCGTGATAATCAATAACAGCAACAGTAACGGTACTAGTATGAACTCTACCACGTTTTTCTGTGGGAGGAATACGTTGCATACGCAGGCCCCCAGCTTCTTGATCTAGTTGTGAGAGATCTTGACCTTGAACAACAAAGCTATAGAACCCTGGTGCTTGCTGCTCGTGACTAACCAGTCAACCCAGGGCCGATGCAAGCCGACGATAAGCGCGGGCTAGGTCTTGAACAAATAACTTGCTATCTTCGCCGCCTTCAGCAGCACGTATTTCAATTATTTTTTTCATAATGGCATCTTGTTGTTGTGAAAATATTTAGCAGCAAGGCCGCTATCAGACTTGAATAACCTGATAGCGATCACTTTTAATGGTTTTCTGCATAATGGAAAGGGGAGTGAAAGTTTCCGCAGCCAAAATGCTGGTCATAATGCTGGGACTAAATCCGCTGACCAGGGCGGAACCTTGCTGGTCAAACCTCACCGGACTATTGCCTGTGGCATTGGGCCGAGCGTTCAAATTCCACCAAACAAGACGTGGCATCTCATATCCTGCCTGCTTGAACATGCTGCGAGCTAGCTCCCAGGCGCCCACATTCAGGCCGTGAGCCGTGCCCGAATCAAACTCCATGTCGCTTAGCACCAGGAGATATCCAGGCATTTGATCAGCAGCTAGTTGGTTTTGCACAGCCACTTCCAGAATGCTGCGAAATGCGCTTTCCAAGTTGGTATTATACCCCATGGTGTTGCGCATTTGCTGTAGCTTGGCCAAGAGATCACCTTTAAGGATGTCAATGTGGCTGTCGCGTGTGAACGTCAGCCACATGTCACGAAAAGCGCCTTGCTGCTTGTCAGCAATGTAAAGGCCCAGGCTGATAGCCACTTGCATGCAAGTGAGACCTTTACCTTGTTGGCCTCCCACAGGGCAACTCATGCTGCCGCTGACATCTACCATGGGTAGAATTCCATTATCTCCGAGATAGTTGGGCAAAGCCTGCCACTGAGCTAGAGCCACTTCCGGATCGCCATGAGTCACACTGCGGATGACGTCATAGGGATAAACAGCCTGAGCGTTTACCCGTCCAGTTCCTGTTTGCAGACTTTGCTTGTATTCAGCATAGCGAGCAGCGTCCTGTCGATTGAAAGCTTTTTGATATCTGGCCGCAGCAACACTGGGAACATGATTGTAGTTGATTTCCTGCCACTGCCGGGCACACATGGGAGTTTCCACAACAGTTGTCAACTCCACAAGCATTTTACGCCAGGCTTTGGGTGAGTAGTTGATATACCCACGCAGACGATTGGCAATAGCACCTTGGCGAGGCATCCATTTTGCAGCCAAAGCGTTGCCTTGCTTGAGTGCGCGGATGATCATGTCGGCAGCCAGTAGCTGCATGCGTGGGGTGGAGAAAATCAAAAGATCATCCCACCGTCCGTATTCAGGAATATGTGCAAGATTGGCCTCCACGCTGGCTGGATGATTTTTTTCCAGCCAGCGTAGAACTTGTCGGAAAATTTCCCGTTCACCAGCCCCTTGGCGAATATCACGTGCCCAAAACAAAACTTGCATGGCACTCAAGGCGTCATGCTGATAGGCTCGTTCAAATGCGGTAGTGATATCTTTGCCACGGCTTGCACCGATGGCAAAGAAAAGATCCACAACTGGATCTGCGCTGGTGTCATATGTAATCATGCCGTTTGCTGTTGTTGATACAGCAGCAGTATTTTCCACGGCCTGGGCAAAAGTACTTGTAGTCATAAAATCTCCTAACAGGTTGGCGTTTTTTGCTACAAGAGCATATTGACGGTTTTGCTGCAACCAACCTTGAATTAATTCAAGTTTAGATAAACAGGCTGGGGTTCTTTTTTCCAAAATATATTGCTGTACCCAACCTTGAAGTTTCCCAGCCTGCTAACGCAGGCTGTTCCACATTTAGCTTTTATAGTCAGATTCGACTATGGAATTGAACCATTTTCATATCCTTGTTTTGCTGAAACGAATCTATAGTCAGTATAGACTTTTGGTCTATCCATGTCAACAACTTTTTTTGATAAATAAGAGGTATGCAGTTCGCGGGCCGGAATCCCCAACTGCTCTATAACCGATAGGAGTTACAGCATGATTATTTACAATAGAATACCATTAGGCTTCTACATTTATGCATATATTCGAAATAAAACATCCGTACGCGGATTAAAAGGAACGCCATATTATATTGGTAAAGGAAAAGGATATAGAGCATATGTAGATCACAAAAATATCCCGGTTCCAAAAGATTTTGATTATATAATTATTATGGAAGAGAACCTAACTGAATTAGGATCACTTGCGCTAGAGCGACGATACATAAGGTGGTATGGAAAAATAAGTGATGGATCGGGTATACTTCACAACATGAATGACGGAGGAACAGGCGGATCCCCTAGCCTACAATCTCGCCAAAAAATGTCAGATGCGGCTAAAAATCGACCTACTATGTCACAACATGTCCGGAAAAAACTGAGCAAATCGCTAACAGGTCGCAAGTTGTCAGATGAGCACCGAAATAAGATAAAAGAAAGTGTTTGTCGCACACTTAAGGGACCTAAGTCCTGGGAAATCCGTAAAAAAATGCAAGATGCTGCATTATGCAGAGGTCCAACGTCGGAAGAAACAAAAAAGAAACAAAGTGACTCAAATAAAGGCCAATATTGGTGGACAAATGGAGTTAAAAATATACGGTCTCATGTAAACCCAGGAGAGCATTGGAGGAGGGGTCGGACAAAAACTTGCTCTACCCTTGAGCTACCGCCCCATATTTGGGGGAGCGGATTGGATTTGAACCAATAACACGTAGGTTGATTTTTGATTTGGTGAAGTGATCCTTTAGCCTCTTGGTAAGCTATTTTTACTAGCTATTGTGTGCTTTGTCAAGCAGTTTTTGTTTAAAAAGCACTGCGCAGCGGGCATCACATAAGTTTACTTGATGCTCACGGTTGTGATACAGCCCGGCATTGTATTCATGAACTGTGTTGGGACGAACAGGATCGCCCAGGCCAAAACAGTGAATAACAACATCCACTGGCTTGCCACATGCACCACAAGCTGTCCAAATGTCTTTTTGATCACGAATTTTCATGCTGCCAAACTTCAACTTCCAGAGGATTATTGGTGCTGTTTACAACACGACGAATTCCAAAAGCTGCAATCGCTCGCGTGCATCCTTCACAAGGATGTGCTGTGCCGCTGCACCAATGCGCTCGCGGACCTGCCCCGCTGCGCTTGACTCGAAACACAAACAATGTGCATCGCGTGAGAAAATCCGCCGTGGTGTGATTCAGTGCATTGCGGATTGCATCAATCTCGCTGTGCAGAAAAATAGCTTCGCTATTTTTGCCAAAACGCGCCTGCAGCGGGTGGGTTCGAAACTGATTAATTCCAAAACTCACAATGTCATTTCTGTGGACCAGAGCGCTGGCAATTTTGGCGCCGCGAACTGGAGCAACATCTTGTGCCATGACGCGGAGCGTGTTGAGCACACGCTGATCACGCCGGCGGAGATCGTGGACTTGCTTTATCATGTCCTGATAATAGCATGATTCCACCACATGTCAATCAACAAAATGTAAACCTAAACAGCATGGCTTCCTGAGGATCTTGGAACCACAAACATGCTGTTTTTTTGTCAAACAGATAGTCACTGTGTATGTTTTGCTGCATCCAGGATCTCTGATCGTGACTCAGGCTGTAAAGGAAAGCCGCTCCAGAAAGATAATCCGGAGTGGCCGATCGATTCAACCAGGAAAACATGAACTCCCAAAAATACCTGCTATACCACTGCTCGGGCACTAGCACAGCCGACCATGTGCTAGGTACGGGATTTTCGCCAAGGGTATCCATGAGGATACTTATCTCGTTGCTGGGCATTGCCTTGTTGGAAAAACTCCCAGTTCACGCTTTGGCCGTTGCCACCTACACGATAGTTCACTGTGTAAAATCCTGTGCAGGCAAAACTACGCCAGTTTTGGCTGAGAGTGTGATAAAACTTTCGATCTTCTCCCCATAGTTGCACCCAGCCAGCTGCTGCTTGTTGGGCAACATCACGTGGCACGCAATAGCAACTGGTATCAACCATGTGGTGTTGTTGCTGTGCATTACTGAAATAAATTGGCCAGCGCCCGAGACTTTCACAGTCATCGGGTCCCAGGATCTCACCTTGAGGGCTGGCAATCTGCCGCAAACTGTAACACCATTTCACCCCACGTTGGATCACTGTCATGCAATCCTGCACATGCTGTGGTTCAAACCAGTTGTCCTCGTCCAGATAACAAATGTAGTCTGCTGGAAACAGCATGCCAGCACTGGCATAAATGAACTGCCCGTTGCGGCCACCGCCGCCTGTGTTCCAGGGCAAGGTCATCACAGTTACATTTTCCATGCCCTGTAACTGTTGCCTTACCGCAGCGTCAGCTTGCGGACCATCTACCACAACCACGCAGTGAGTGGGATAGGTTTGCTGTAATACACTGACAACAGCTTGTTGAAGTGTGGAGCGACCGATAGAAGGGATAACTGTGAAAACTTTTTGCTGCATGCTCGATAGTTTATTACCGGCTGTCTGTGGTGTCTAGTTTTTCCGTTTCCAGGAAGATACGATTTCCCAGTTTTTTAATCGTGAGAGTTTTCAAGGTTAACTCATTGCGACTGTCACTTGTTGCTGCCAGCAACCCGCGTGTGAAGTTTTCAATGTGCCCCACACTGTAACCATATTGATTGGTTTGATCCATGACCCTTAGCAGAAGATTTTTGATCCTCAAATACCCCAACTGTTGCAGGCGCGGCCAACACCAAGTGTTGGCATCAATTTGCACCTGGGCTAGATCTTGATCGGCCAAGGCCGTTACCAACTCCCATGCTTCGCCTAGATATTGAATGCTACGCACGGTGTTTACGTCGGCAATATCAAATCGCTGCAATACAGTGGGCCAAATTACATTGCGAACATAGTTGCGATCATACTGTGTATTTTTATTGCTGGGATCTTCACACCATGCCAGTGCATGCTTGCGATTGTAATCCAGAATCTGTTCTCGAGTCACAGCCAGCAAGGGCCTGACCACCCTGCGGCTGGCATCCAGCCAACAGGTGCTTTCTGTTGTCATGGCTTTTAGGCCCTTGATGCCGCTGCCACGGAAAATCCGCAGGAAAAAGTTTTCAATCTGATCGTTGGCATGATGTGCTGTGATAATAGTGTCAGCAGGTTGCTGACAAAATGCCTGATACCTGGCACGTCGTGCAGCATATTCCAGATTACCTTGCAAACTGCCTCTAGGAAGTTCCACAATATGACAGGTAAAATCATAAAACCCGCATGCTTCTTGCACGGTTTCCGCCCATAAGCCGCTTTCGGGATGAATGTTGTGATTGACATGCACTACCTGGAACTCTGTGTGGAAATGCTGGCGATATTTAGCCAGCCAGTGCAACAACATCATGCTGTCTGCCCCGCCACTTACAGCTATAACTGCACGCTGGCTGTTGGCCAATAGCGCCTGGACATCAGATAGTTTGAGAATATCATGCAGGTATGTCATACAGGCAACATACAACTAGCCGCTAGACTTGTCAACCCCCAGGGCCATGCGATCATGTTGATTTAAAAATGCATGGAGAATTTCCGCAGCTTGGTCGTTGTTCAAGGCAGCTTGCAGGCCAGGGTGTCGAGGATCAGGCACTTGATCTATTGTACACCATTGCCATTTAGAGATCTCCCAACTGGGTTTGCATGCAAACTCCCGATCCACACTACACGCCAGCAACATGAACTGACTGGCTGGCCATTTCACACGTTGTTGCCAAATTTTAACGTGTGGCCAAGCAGAAATATCATATCCCACTTCCTCTTGGCATTCACGTGATGCAGTTTGCCAGGAAGTTTCACCTGCGTCTGCATGTCCTCCCGGAACACTCCAAGTGCCAGGATAGTTCACAAACTCACTTCTCTGGATAAACAAAAACCGTTGCGTGTCTGCTGCGTGTATTAAAACACCCGCAGCACGTTGTGGTTTTTCTCCTGTGACTTCCTGGCTTAACATCTGCTATTTATCTGGCAAAGTTTAGTTTTTTAAGGGCCATGACTTCCTGTCGATATTGCTTTCTCAATGCCGCAGGACTAGCCAACGTATTTTGATATTCTGCTAACAGTTTCTCATGCTGCTGGATGTTGTCCAGGGCATCTTGATATTGATCTTTTGCCCAGCGATAGCTGGGCAGCTGAACAATCTTGTCAATCTGATCTGTTTCGAGATTCAAAGATTGAGTGATTTCTGAAACTTTTTGCACAATCTCCTGCCGATTGGCCGCTTGGGGTAAAAACTCAGGAAGCTTGTTATCGTAACAAAGTTTCAGAGCCTGCCACCAAACAAGTTCGCGTTGGGTTTGTTCAATTAGCTTTTCATAGCGACGATTATACCAAGTCAGTCGCCAGTCCACAAATGCTTGCACAAGTGCGCCAGCACTGGAAAACTGTCGAATACTGGTGTTGTTGAAATCCAGGACTACCAAACGTTGCGTGCTTCGACTTCTCAACTTAAGAAAGTTCACAGCCTGTTCGGTTGTGGTCCAAGTGCGTTGACTGCCGCGTTTCAAACGTATTTCAATGTCAATTGTCTTGGTGCTGCGATCAACATAGCTGTGGATTTCATCTTGATCCTCCATTTGATTGAGCCTGGCGCGGAATTTTTCCAAGCTGAGATCAGGTGGCAGTTCCAGCACCCGCAATGTTGTTGGCGATAGTATTTCCACTTTGCCTGTGAATTCCCAGCCGTTGTTGCCTAGATCTTTAACATCCACATCCAGATAATCATAACTGGGTTCCAGGGCTGGCAGTGGTTTTTGATCAATAGCAGCAATCACAGCATTGATAATAGCAGGCAGCGTGTGTGGTAGTATATCCGTGCTCCAGCCCACGGCAATGCCGGAAACTCCGTTAAGCAATACCAAGGGCACAAGTGGCAGAAAGTTAACTGGTTCCATGACACTGCCATCGTAGTTGGGTTTCATGGGCACAAGATCCAAGTCACTATATAACAGGGCCTGTGCTATGTTGTGACGTTTCACATAGGTATAGCGCGGTGCTCCCCAGCTATCAGGACCCACCCGAGTTCCAAATGCGCCAACACCTTCCAGCAAGGGAACATTATTTAGATAGGGTGCTGCCAAGCGACTGATGGTTTCCGCAGCAGAGGTGTCTCCATGGAGAAAAAGACCTTCCTGAATCACTTGGCCTGCCAAGCTGATAGTCTTGACCTTTTCACTGCGATTTCTCATGAGCCAAAGCATTTTTCTTTGGCCATCTTTCAGTCCGTCACATACGCTGGGAATAGCTCGATTTTGGGCTGTGTAGATGGCGTATTCACGACTACTGGTATTGATAAAATCACTTGTGGTTGTTGTGCTCATGTTAAATACTCATCCAGGCTTTACGTTGATCGGCTTTTTTGTCATTAAACAGTAAATCCAATAGTTCTGCAAGATTGCCATCGTCTACAAGAGCAACCAAGCGGGGTTTGTTCAAGCTGTTGCTCCAGTCAACTTCTTCCAAGCTACCCAAACCCTTGGCTCTGGTTGGTTTGGGACAACCACTCCATTGCTGAGATTGATAGTTTTGCCAGTCATCGCTGTACCAATAGTGCCGTTGTTTCTTTTTGTCTTCCTGAATAATAAACGGTGTGCTGAATACTTGGAAAAATGCCGGTTGTTTGGGATCAAACAGACTGGGCCAATATACATGGAAAAAGTTCACTAAAAGAGCCATGATGTTGGCACCGTCGGTATCAGCATCACACGTGATCCAAACTTGCCCATAACGAAGATCCTGTCTGCGAGGTTGCTGTCCAATAGTCAAACCAATGCTGCTCATGATGTCTTGCAAAATTACATTGTCTAGCACAGTTTTATTGCTTTCGCCTCGAACATTCAGGATTTTTCCACGCAGAGGCAAGCCACCATGTATTTCGGGGTTTCTCACAGCACTCACTGAGCTTACAGCTGAATCACCTTCTGTTATTAACAATATGCACTTGGTGCGGTCCTTGCCAGTAGCATCCATGAGTTTGGGTACTTTGGTGCGTAATACTTTGCGTGCAAGCTTGGCTGTTTCAGCGTCGTCCTTTTTCTGTGTTCTAGCTGCACAGCGGGCATAAATGCTGTCGATCCAGCTTGTGTTATCGCGTATGATCTTCTTGATGACTTTTTCGTCTTCCAGAGCTCCACGTATCCAGCCATCCACTTCTTGATTAATCAATCTAGTTTTACTTTGACTGTCAAAATCCGGCCTGTGCATGCGTGTGATATTATAGATTAACAGTCCTTCTAGCACATCGCTTTTATTGGGTTGCAGTGCGCGACGGCGATTTTCCTTTGTTAACCCTGACAGCAAAGCAGACACAAAATGCCGGCGGAAACTATCAATGTGGGTGCCACCATTAAAAACTGGAATGTTATTGACCAGACTGTGTGCAAAATCACCATTTTCCACAAAGTCCGGCACCATGACAAACTGGCTGTGGAAATGAGATTCTGTGTTTTCTACCAAAATACTGAACGTGTGGCGATTGGCAAATAAACCACGTTCGATATTTTTGACCTTAACTGCCTGCCCATTGAACGAAAACTTAACACCAGGATTGGCAGCGGCCAGCTCGGTGATTCTGTTGGCAACAAAATCAACTGGCAGCAGAATGTTGGAAAAAACTCGCTTGCTGAGTTTCCAAGACACACTGGTGCCGGTTTTTCCTGTCTTTTTGGTTATTTTGGGATCGCAAATCTGCAGGGCATCTCCAAATACTTCATTGCCTTCTCGAAAGTTTTGCTGAAAGCGACTGCCATTACGAACAATATCCACTGTGAACCATTCACTACAGAAATTAACGCCACTTGCTCCAATGCCGTTCATGCCTGCTGTGTTGCTGCGATCTTCAAAGTTTCTGCCACTCATGAGCTCGCTAAGTGCCAAGGTAGCCTTGTGACATTTGTGCTCGGCATCCCAGTCAATGGGGATACCACGACCGTCGTCGCTAACTGAGAACACCAGTTGATCAGGATCGTAGGTGATATCTATTTTACTGCCGTGACCATGGGCCACAACTTCATCTAGTGCATTGTCGACAATCTCCCTGAGGGTCGTGAAAACAGCAGGCACCCAAGTGGCCGGCTGCAAGCGAGGTTCTCCCTGCGCATAATCTATTGTTTGTTGACTGTGTGGACTTGTATCACCGTAATAAACAGTTGTACGAAGTCTAACATGTTGGTAGGGAGTGAGCTTTTTGATATTTTCTGACATGACTATAGGACTATACAAAAAATCCTAGAGTCTTGCAAGACTCTAGGATGTCGTTTACCAGCTAGTAGCTGAGGTTTATTTTCGTTCGCCAATGAGATTCATTAAGTGAACGAAAATGTTGATGAAATCAAGGTAAAGTGTAAGAGCTCCAAAAATACTGCTTTTGGCAGCACTGTCAAAACCATAAACTGCACCCTGACTTAGGTATTCTTCTTTTAGTTGTTGGGTATCATAAGCTGTTAGACCTGTGAAAACCAACACAGCAATGCAACTGATAACAAAACTCATGAGACTGCTTTGCACAAACAGATTCACCAAGCCTGCTATCAATATACCCACTGCGCCCATGATTAAAAAACTACCCATGTTTGTTAAATCACGCTGGGTAGCGTAACCATAAATGCTGGCGGCTGCAAACGTTGCACTGGTTA
>Ga0129333_10006204_pt1 | contig 11311 bp, 13 predicted proteins | sample CPB6_08_DNA_FD_94474 | JGI IMG/M metagenome (GOLD analysis project Ga0129333, IMG submission 94474) | Freshwater to marine salinity gradient microbial communities from Chesapeake Bay, USA - CPBay_Sum_0.6_0.8_DNA | ecosystem: Environmental > Aquatic > Marine > Coastal | place: USA: Chesapeake...
CAGATAAATAACCAAGTTAATATATATGTTGCATCTGGCAAATATGTCGAGATACCGGTGTTAAAAACGTTTGGATACCCACATAGAATTTTAAGAAAGACAGAATTTTAAGAAAGACAGAATTTTAAGAAAGACAAAATTTTAAACCTTTACACATTTTTTCTCTCCCTTAAGAAAGGTCATATAAATAATAATATTTTGATTATTTATATGAAGACTAAATTTAAACGAAAGAAAAATAAAAAACACAGAACACTGAAAAAAGATGTTGGAAGAGGACCACCACCAAGAACAACCGCTAGCACAACCGTCGAACCCATAGATGCATCTAGTTTAGTCAAGACATTATTGATTCAAAATGTGCATAATCGTTTTGTTGAAAGACCTGAGGATATACAGGAATACACAATTCACCCTGGAAATAAGGACAAAATACTTACATATATACGCGCCAAACAAATCAACAAATCAACGGTTGCCGACCCAATTCTTAAACCGGTTTTATCAAAAGGTTCGCAACGTATAATAAAATTACAAGAATTTATTACAGAACTTAATAATAAAATGGAATTGTCTAATTACATAAGAGCCATTTTGATATCGCAGTATATAATTTTGAACCAGGTTTTCGGTGATGGCAATCACAGAGCTGGATTATTTGTTTTGAGAAACCATTCATCAATCGGAGAAGAAGACATACAAAAAATAATGAAGCTTACTGAGAGAATGCATGCGTATAATGGCGACCTTCGGTCAAGAGGTTTTTGGTACAGAATGAATGATATTTATGTTCCGGATTTCTCAAAAATTGATGAAATGCTTGGATAACTATCTTTATTTATAATATAAATGTCAAAATATTCACATGTTTTAGAACAAATGGATAATGGAGTGCGTGAGACAATTCGCGATGCAAATGACATTTTTGATAGTGAGCTATTTGTTCCTCTTGAAAAAATGCGTGAAAATCCAAAATTCACATATTCAGGTTTTGACGAAACAAAAATGTTGAACAGCGATTATGCAACTATAAAGAATGGTGCAAAAATGACTTATGATTATGCAATAATAAAAATTCTACAAAAACAAGTAGAACATTATAAATTTATAGATAATTTTAAATCAAATTATATTATAGATTGTTTGCATTTTGCAAAAACAATGTTCTCTGAAGATTATAAATTCTTAAAATCTTACATTTTTTCAAGGTTTTTGGGACAAACCAACGGAAATGGTATACCTTATCATAAAAATGCTTCTCAATTCTTGTTTAGTATTATAAACGCATCTTTACATCACCCAGAGATTAATACTACCCGAAGAGAACCCCCCGTAAAATGGGACGTTCCATATTTAAAAAACGAGTTTAATAATAATCGTGAGACAATAATAGAAATTTTTGAAATTATTGATTTATTCGTAAATGAACAAGGTTATCATAAGCTTACATTAATTTATTTGAATCCAATTAGTGCTGGTTACCACGAAATAAACACTAATTTTATGGCTGGATTCATACAATGTTTTATCAGTTTCTTTGAGAAAATGAACAACATAGAATATAATTCATTTATTCCACATAAATCCGTAGTTCATAAAGAAATTGACGATTTTTTCAAATCATTGAAAAAAAAGTCAAACAAAACAATGAAGAAAAAGAAAAGAGAAACAAAAAGCGAGTAAATACGTAAAAAATATAATTTATTCATCCAATAAAAAAGACAGCTCACTAATATGTTGCGTCTTTTTTATTTTTCTCGTGCTAAAAATGCTATAATCATTGAACATGTAAATATTCTCCACATTGTTTAAAATGTCAGTGTTATGCAATGGAATCGATGGTCCAGTATGTATCGCAATAATGTTTTTGACATGCGTTGCTATAGCCGCGACATCTTTTACTGATAAGTGCTGACCTGACAATATATCTTCATTCACAGTTTCGGATGTTACAATTTTGTATTTTTTGCTGAGATTTATTATAAACTGGTTCCATTCATTTCTGTCATAATTTATTTGTCCACTTAATGGCGTAGAATTTATTATGAGAATGTCTATATTTTTATATTTATCATCCAAATTGTCGTATCTTTTCAACAAATCATCATCCTTATATTCAAATTTGTCTACCTGAATTGGAATATTGTGATTTTGTAAAAAAACATTGAACATTAAACATAAAATATCTTCAATTGTAAAACCGGGTTTACAAATTTCATATACCGTTCTTTGCCACAAAACATATCCAATGTCTTCCCAAGGCAAAATGATTATGTTTTTCGAACAATTCATTTCCGATAAATTTTGGTGATACTGTTCATGGCATCGATAAAGTATTATTATATTGTTTGATTCAATATATTCCTTTATTTGGTAAAAAAAAATAAAATTTATAATATTGTCACCCAAATGATTAAATGATTGGACGTTTATTATTGATGTCATTTTATAGATTATATTTTAATTATACTTTATATAAATTTACATGTTTATAAATAAAATTCAAACCCGATAGTAAATGAGCATATAATACCCTTTTGCAAAGTTCCACGTCAAAAGTTACCCCCGTCTTCCGACCCTTTGAACTGCCACTTGAAATCGGTGTTTATCTTGTCTTTCCAATCCATGTAGGTCAGTCGGTGAAAACTCATCCCGTCATAGGCCATCTCCTTCTTCTCGCAAGTCAATAATGAAGAGAAATGATTTTGCGCAGTATCTCGAATGATGCAACTATCGAGTGAATATTTTGCACCATTTACTACAAAACTGGTTTTTTTATTTGCAGTCAATTCATCATCGTTGAAAAATTCCAAAATAATTACATCGGGCATCCTACCAACAAGTTTACTTTTGATTTGGAATTCCCAGCTCACATTACAATCCTGCAAAAATAGGACAGGCAAGCTGCGATTCCCCAAATAATTGATTAAACTCAAGTAATATTGGATTGGATTGCCGGCTTCATCCACATTGCGAATATAGTAGTATTGTTCTTTGTATTCTTCCGGAATGGAATCATAGATTTGCTGGATAATGGCATTCGTATTCAAAATATAAGCGTATTTGTTGCCGGTTAAACACGCATCGATTGCATAGTTTAAAAGGGCGAAACCGTCTCTTAAGCCCTTCTGCTTTCCCTCAATCATCATCTGTCTCAGAAAATGGAAGAATTTGCGGCCTTTATCCGATATGAACAAAGAAACAAACATGGTGTTGAACCAGCAATTTGCCAGTTCCTGGATAGGTGTAATAATTTTGTTGGGGTCTACGTGTTTATTCGCTTTCAGGTTTTTGAGCATGTATTTTTTGGCGACGGGGTCATCATATGGATAACAAGTTTTTTTACCAGACTTATCTGGTACACCAATTTTCAGCGGCGCTTCAAGCAAGAATGCGCGCTCGTTATTGCAATTGAACACAGGGTTTCTTTTAACCGATTTCAAAGAGACGAGTTCTTTGTTAATCGACGGACTATATGAACTTGCGTTTTTATCATTTTCTTTATCAATCTCTTTGCTGATTATATCAATTTTTTTGGGTGTTCTGTGAGAGAGAACCAAAATTTCTTTTTTTTGTTTTTTGGTTTTATTTTGTTTTGGCAATTTATTTCGGTTTGTTTTTTTTTCTAAACCAGGTTTCATTTTATTATATTCTTAGATAATAATCATTTCTTGAAAACAGTTTAGAAAAAATAGCAATAATATTTATATGAAAGGTAAAACCATCATTATTGGTGCCGGCGTAGCCGGCTTAACCATCGCGTCCAAACTTCAGAACGAGGACTACATTATATTGGAAGCAAGAGAACGTATAGGCGGTCGAGTTTTTACGAACGATAAAAACATTGACGACGGCGCTGCGTGGGTGCACGGTTTGTGCGATAATCCTTTGACAAAATTGTTGTTGTCAGATGACCTTATTCCGGTCGCCGAATGCAACCCGTGGATGCATTCGGAGAACGCAAACATCACTTATTATTTAGGGGAACGTAGTTCCCCTATAACCCCTCCTTATAATACCTTGCTTCGCTCGGAGGCGGAACGCCAACCAGAGGCGGAACGCCAACCAGAGGCGGAACGCCAACCAGAGGCGGAACGCCAACCAGAGGCGGAACAAGGAGGGTTCATAAAGGAACCGCAGGTTCCCTTGGAAAGGCGACAGGCAATGGCCGAGAAATGGAATGAATTGATTTCTAAAACCAATGAATTAAATTGTTCCATTGCCGAGGCATTTTCCTTTTTCTCTGATGATGACGACATGCGGAGTTTTCTCTACATGATTGAGGTCTGGTGTGGCGGAAGTATCCAGAATTTACCCATCTCATTTCTTCAACAACCCGAATGCAAGTCCGCGCTTTTCGGCGACTACGCTGGCTCGCACTGTTTGTTCAAGAAGGGCGCACGAACATTGATTGACACATTAACCAAAGGGTGCGTAGGAAAAATAATTTGCAATCAGATTGTCACTAAAGTGGTTTATACATCCAATTACGTGGAAGTGCACACGAGAGAAGGTGTTGTTTACAAATGCAACAAGTTGTGCATCACGGTCCCACCAGGGCCATTGAGAGACATTGAGTTTGACCCGCCATTACCACCTGAAAAAATGGATTCTCTCTCTCGCATAAAGATGGGGTCATACAAGAAAATCCAGCTGGAATTCGACGAAGTTTTCTGGAATGATGTCCCAATGATACTTACGCGAAATGAAAAGAACGAATACATTTTGTGGAACAATTATATGGTTTCAAAAAATATGCCAATTTTAGAAGCGATTTGCCCCGCGGACAATGGATTCCGATTAAGTCACAAATCCGACGAAGAAATTGTAGATACGGTCTTGGACCATTTGAAGCTGTACTTTAAGAACATCCCCTTCCCAAAATCTTGACACATAACGAGATGGGAAGAAGACGTATTTACACAGGGTGCGTATTCTTACCATGACATGTTCGTGACAGATGCGGACATTGATGCGGTTTCGGAACCCATAGAGGGCACACTGTTTTTCGCGGGCGAACATACGGACCCGCTCTATTATGGGTCGTTGCACGCGGCATATAATAGTGGGGTCCGCGTATTAAGAGAGATGAATTCAGAATAATTATTAAGAGAGATGAATTCAGAATAATTATTAAGAGAGATGAATTCAGAATAATTATTAAGAGAGATGAATTCAGAATAATTATTTGGAGTGCCATCCGTGTAACCATAAAGTGTTTTACAAAAATACTTTATGTATTTTTGCAAAAAAAAGCAACTAGTGCATTTTTTTTGTTTTTCTATTTCAAATGCGCATTTGAAAGGTTAAAATGTGTAAAATATCGATACAATTTTTTTACAAATATATGAACAAATGCTAATCAAGAATAATAACATAAACGCAACCATTCCAATGTCTAAAATCGTGTCTGAAGTAAAATTGACGATAAAGTCGACAGGAGATTTGAGAAGACCATTTATCCCATAAATGAATACATCCGTAAAGTCCATAACACGTTGTTTTATTTTGTTTTTGTATCGAGACCATTCGATATTACTATAATTAAATTTCTTGTCGTCTTGCATTATTTTCTGTTCTCTGATATAATTATGGGCATCCTCAATTCGCTGTTTAATATGGAATTCATGAATAATTCGGTTTGCTTCTTCTTCGGCCTCAAAAAGTTCCGCTTTATGCTTGGCGCGAAGCGCTTCTTTCTCGATAAGTTCATTCTTAAACTTGAATGGCGACTCATGTGCACCAATGTTCGCATGTTCCAAAATATTTTCCCAAAAACGTTTTAAATTTTTAAAATAATCATCAACTGTTATTGAACGTTTGCTGGTTAATTCCAAATAAGTCGGCAATTGTCTTTCAAATTTTTGCAAAATTGGCAAAATGTATTTTGCTTTCTCTACAAGACTTTTTGTTTTACCTTTGTCATTATCGATTATATTTTGAAGAACGATAATGTAATAATTAATTTTATTTGGGTCATATGTAAATGAGAGTGCATTGGTTTCCGAGTCATATAGTAACGTAGGCGGACTTTCAAAAGTATCGTCACACAAGAACAATTCGCGATTATTATTGGCAGCACGATATGCATATAAATCAACAGCTTGAGTTGTCGCCGAGAAGTAACTCAGAAATCCCTCTTTTTTGTCGGAAGAAGATAGTGGAATCATTTTATCGCACATATTGAGAAGGGCGTTTGTGGTGTCAATGATGTCTTGATTTAATGAGTCCACTTTTTCTTTTTCTTTTTGAATTAAAGTGTCCGTGATATACGAAATCCATTCTTTGAATGGGGATGTTTTGGTCTTGTACTTATCCAGACTGAATATAATTGTATTGGGTGGGGTTAATCCATAATTGTTGATGGCGGTCGATTCTATAACTTGTTGTTGGGCGAATGCAGTGACGGATGCAGTGACGGATGCAGTGGCGGATGCAGTGGCGAATGCAGTGGCGAATGCAGTGGCGAATGCAGTGGCGAATGCAGTGAACATTGTAAAATATATATTCATTTTTTTTTTAATTATTATAAAATTAATCCTGTAAAAAAAAATTTCAATTTTACAACATTCGACCCTACATATTTCTTTCCGCCAAATACATGTTGAAAAACCCACTCACCTTAACGATTTGATACCCCAGAATTTCTCTCAGATAATCGAATAATGCGGTGTTTGTCTGGCTGTTCGACTCGAATAAAATCTTGGGATATCCGCAGCGAACAATGGTTTCCATCCCGCCCTGCAACACCTGGAGTTCGTTCTCTTCAACATCCATTTTGATAAAAGAAATGGAACCTTGAATATTAAGAGAATCTAAAGTCCGTATCTCTATTGTCTCGCTGTTCAAAATCTTGTCAGCGGATGGGGCGTGCACGGTGGACCCACCACCATCATTGCTGACAATGTGCAGGGTTTTTGCCCCATTTTGCGATTCATTCCCTAACCCTAATTTCAAACATTCCACATTGGTTGCGCCACTCAATGCAACACCTCCACACAAAGCATAGTAAGTCATTTTCTGTGGTTCAAATGCGACGACTTTACCGGAATAAGGTGCCAACGTGATGGCATAACTGCCGGTGTGCGCACCAATATCCAAAAATGTCGCGTCTTTCCTGCAGAACTGTTTGCACCACTCAATCAGATTGTTTTCGAAAAGTCCGCGTTCGGCATAATAAGTATGGTTTACGGAAGGCATCAAGTAGGCGAGAGGCTTATTAATGTAAAAAATCTGATTATTTCGATTATCGTCGGTGGCGTCTCTCTCGTCCTTGGTCAAAATAATGTATTTTGTTGACATGATTATAAAGAGTGTATGTGTTTTTTCTTTAGATATTAATTTAGGCGATATTTTTTTGAGTATATATGTTATAATGGCAAAAACCAGACAAAAAAAATCGAACAGCAGGCAAAGAAAACGAAGGACTTACCGTGGGGGGGAAAAAAAACGATTTGTAACAGGAAATAAATCGTCCCGCAAATCGTTTAGTAAAAGTGTTGGTAGGTTGCGAGAAAAAGAATTTGATTACACTATAAAGTTCATCGAAAAAGATGATATAACAAGAGATCTAACCGCAGATATCAAAGAATTACAAGGAAATTTTTTTATCATGTCAGGCAGACCTCGGCTGTTCGACCCGTCTCGTAAGAGGAATTTAGACGTAGAAATATTGACGAAGGCGTTTGAAGGAACTAAAGAAGAACAATGGCACTACAATATGAAAGATGAAGATTATAAATCGAAAGATGAATGGGTTTATATTACGGAGGATATGAATGAACTTGTTGCCGAAATTTCTGATGATGTTGTCAACCCTGATGAAAGAACAGATATTTATCATCATGATATTGAGATGCGTAAAATAAGGAAAGTATTAAATACCCCCTCAAATATAAAACACACAGCAAAAATTGAAATCACCAAAAATCCAATGAAGCATGATTATACAATAATTGTTAGAGAGTTATAAACAATATAAAAATAACCCCCCATTAACCATCAATGACATCACGGTGTAGCCAAACCCAAAACGAATTATTGCTAACTAATTTGCTCGAATTTTACAAAAAGGAAGACCATATGGACCGATTAATGAAAATCATCAATGGCGAATCCAAAGTTTCTCTCCGGATTATCGATTGGTTTGTCACTAATTTTGCGAAAAAGAATTTCACAGTTTACTCTATTCCTGCTAAAAATCGGTGCAGCACCGTGATAAACGGCGAAGAAAACATGGAGAGATTCAAGGTGTTCCATCATTATAAGCTTGAACTAAAAGCTTATAGCAAGGTGCGGTTCGACCCGTTCTCTCGGAGAGAGCGAATCATGGTCCCGTATACTAATGATACCTGTTTGCAGACAACCATTGGTCAGCTAAATTTTTTTAAATGGGCGATTGAGAACCAAGTGCTGGAATACATCGAGAAGAATTATGACGAGATCGAGGCGGATATGAATTCCAGAAATAGCATATCGAAGAAGAACGGGGAGGAATTAGAGACCGATAATAAGACTAGGAAAAAGAGAGAAGAGTTGTCCGTGTCCGCGTGCAAAACAATTAAGAAGGAGTCGGTGAAGATTGTGGTCAAGTTCAACTAAGGGAACCTACGGTTCCCTTATAATCCCTCCCTTACAGATTTCGCTTCGCTTAATCCCTCAATTTTATAAAAAAAATAATACAATAGGTTTTCTCTCATTGTATTATAATAAAATGACTATCCTTTATGCAATTGTATCGGTTATACTTGCATTCTTGTTAATTATGAATTACTCGTATAAGTATCAAGACAAGTCGTCTGATAGAATTTTAATACGTGAGATGTTTGTGATTTTGTTAATTATTGTTGTTTTCATTGCATTATATTAACGCCTTCTAGATTTGTTTTGACGTCTCTTTGACTTGCGTTGTTGGCGTCTGTTAGAACGACGCTTACTTTTACCGCCTTTGTAGCTTGAGAATTCCATTTTACCTGGAGCAATTTCTTTTCCTTCGAATCCATAGCCTTGTCCTCCGCGCTGAGCTCCTTTGCCTCCCGTGATTTTTGCTTGGTAATCTGCAGCATTTCCTCCAATACCCGATGGTAAAACACTTGGTAAAAAAGTTGTAGGTGTATTAATTTGAGAAGCCATATTATATGTTATATGTCGATATAAAATATAAACGTTAGATGCAAATAATTGCATATGGATTCTTTTTGTGTAGCATTTGTTTGTAACTTCCGCTACCTAGATAAATTTTTCGAGACGTGCAAATCCTTGATTGATGTCGGCGAATATGACGGACCGATTGTATTAATTGTTGGAAACGATATTAATGTAGATGCGCTAAACAATCATCCATTCATAAAAACGCATAAACAGATATTGATTAAACACTTTGAAGACATTGTTTTTTCTAAAGAAATAATTTCTAAAATAGACAAGACAAACACCCAATGTGGAAAATTCGGATACAAATTGTTCCAGTACCACAAATACCATTTGTTCACCCAGTTTTTCAAACAATGGCGCTACATTTTTTACATCGATTGTGGGGCGAAAATTTACAATAATATTGCGCCCATTTTGCAAACTGCGACACCCGACACTTTGTTGGCGCATTCGGACGCGTATCCCACTTATCAATGGAAACTTAGTTGTCAATTCATAGACACTGACTTGGATTTTGATTTGGACACCGATTATTTCCAGTCCACCATTATGCTGTTTGACACGAGCATTATTGAAGACGACACGTTTCAACAATTATACAAACTCACTGAAAAGTATCCGGTTTCGACCACAAATGACCAAGGCATTTTGAATTTGTATTATAACTGCATCAAAAAAAAATGGAAACAAATTCCCATGGGAGACGACACAACTTATTATTACGATTTTAATGTAAGAAATTCAGACAAACCATACATCATGACGAAATATTTTGTGTTCAACGACTAGTAGGGAAACCTACGGTTAAGGACGCTTCGCGTCCGACCGTCGGCGCCCTATGGGCGCCTTTCCCCTATGACCCCTTCCCTTAATTTTAACATTTATGTTTGCCTTTTTTTGGAGGCCAAGGGCCGACGAAGGAGGGGTCATAGGGGAACGTAGTTCCCTTACTAGACATTTTGTGTTTTTTGAATTGTAAATGTAATATAAAAAAAAAATCAATTTTATATTATTTTGAAATATAAACAATCCAATCGCTAATTTCTTTTAACCATTGATTTCCGACACTGTCCGCTCCTTCATATTCTGTGTCCGCGTTTGAATCGATTCTCAAAACTGGATACTGATATCCTTCATGCCGAATCGAATGGCTAGACACATAATCGGAAATATGATGAACAGTGGAATTGCGAGTATCAATCAACCATTTGCTGTGGTAGTTCTTGCATTTTTGCAAATATTCGATGGGGATTCCGTCTTCGCCAGTTCGTTTTCTCTTGTTAATTCTATGCGCACAAGTCTCCGGGTCGGAATCCATATAAATGACTCCGTCTACGCGGTAATCCTGGATGAACTCCGAATACCATTTATTGTATATGGAAAACTCCATGGGTTCCACGATTCCATCATCGTGCAACATGTTCATAAAGATGTTTTTGTCGGCGCACAATGACCGCTCGATAATAATAATTTCGACTTCGGGGTTTTCTTTGATGGCGTTTTTGAGAAGAGACATACGAGTGATATAAGCCATTACCTGAAATGTGAATGCATATCTTTTTTGGTTCTTGTAAAATTTTTCTAAAATTGTGTGTCCATTCTCGTCGTGAAATTGTTCCCATATATCGAGGGGTTCTTTTAGGAATAAAATCTTTTGGGTTCCATTTGTCTTCATGTATGATTCCAAATGTTCGAGGACTGTGGACTTTCCAGCACCAATGTTGCCTTCAATGGAAACGAGAAACGGACGACGATTATTCATTTTGGTTTATATATTATGGTTTTTACTTTTTGTATCCTTTTTCTAAATAATTTCAATTTTACAAACGTAAATTTTTTAAAACCATAATATATAATGAATATAATGAGTCTAATGAATGTAAAAACCGTGGTGACTGTAGGTATAATTGTGTTATTATCGTTAATTATTGTGAATCATTTTTTTAAGGATTTCTTCAAATTAAATCCATTTTATAGAAATAATATACTTTTAGAGGGATTTGATGCACCCGTAGCGAATGCACCCGTAGCGAATGCACCCGTAGCGAATGCACCCGTAGCGAATGCACCCGTAGCGAATGCACCCGTAGCGAATGCACCCGTAGCGAATGCGCCCGTAGCGAATGCGCCCGAAACATCAGAAACCGACAAGTCAACC
>Ga0129333_10006205_pt1 | contig 11309 bp, 16 predicted proteins | sample CPB6_08_DNA_FD_94474 | JGI IMG/M metagenome (GOLD analysis project Ga0129333, IMG submission 94474) | Freshwater to marine salinity gradient microbial communities from Chesapeake Bay, USA - CPBay_Sum_0.6_0.8_DNA | ecosystem: Environmental > Aquatic > Marine > Coastal | place: USA: Chesapeake...
AAAACCATCACAACGATCTGGGATCCCGCTTCACACCTCTCCGCGGAGGACGATGTCGTGGCTTATCTGGAAGCTGCCTTGCAGGATGGCGATCCTCGGCTTGTCGTAGCCGCTTTAGGGGATACTGCCAGGGCCAAAGGCATGAGCCAGATCGCACGTGGCGCTGGTCTTGGCAGGGAGAGCTTGTAGAAGTCTTTATCATCTTCTGGCAATCTTGAACTGGCAACAGTATTGAAGGTGATTTCGGCGTTGGGCTTGCAATTGCATGTCAGTGCGGCCGACAAGGCGAAGATGGCTGTCTAACCGGCCCCTTGAGTGGACAGACCACCATCACTTCTTTGCTTGCCACCCCAAGATCCCTGCCTGCCACTCAGGGGCAGCGTTGAACTGGCTCGTAACATCGCGCTCAGCTCACCAAGGATCGAAGAAGCAGAACGCTTGGTCGAGACACGCCAGCAGGAGGTCTTCGATGCCTGGAGCAATCACTGGAGATGCTGAAGTCACGAATGACTGTGGACAATGTATCTGGATGCGAGTCGATCATGCAGAGCTGGCACGTCCCTGTCAGAGTTTCCCTGGTTCAAGGCGGCAACGATTCAGCAGATCCTTAACGTGCTGCGGCTGATCTCAGGCCATCTTTATGGCCTGATTTGTATTTATTTTGCCTGTCAAGTTGATGCGCTACCCGGAAAGTTTCCTGCTGTAGAGCCAAGGCATTTTTCAATGCTGTCATAGATCTGACCCACCTGCTTCAGTTTTGTGAGTCCACGCAGACCCTGAACCGTCAGCTCACTTCGGGCAGGTCATCGCCAGCGATTGGCTCAGTAAAACCGATGAAGCGGCACTCTCAAGGTCTCCCTTGTGCCGCTGGCTGTTGTCGCCTTGCGGTCTGAACCATCTGTTGATGGTGTGATCCGCACCGATGCCTACGTCAATCGTCGTCGCATTGTCGTCTATTACCCAACCATGTCATGCTGATCTCGATTGATCAGCTGTCCTCGACGTGCTGCAGCAGGGACCTGGGTTCCGGTACTCAGACTGAGGCCATTGCAGTTGATTTCGTCCGTCGGCTTGGGCTCCCGGATCCCATGGCTCCAGATGCTGATGATCGTGGTGATGTCCGGTCACTGCTCCATCGCCCACTCTGGTGCTCGCATGGCCCATCGGGCCCGGGTCATGCTGCCCGCGTTTGCCTGATCGGGCTGGCCTTCAGCTCTGTACAGACATGATTTGGTAATACTCTCGTTCATCTGAGCAACAGCAATCGGCGTAGTAACGTTCCAGCACGGTGTAGGCCTCGTCGTAGGACGCAAACCGCTGGCGCGTGATCATGTCTGTGCCGCCGTCATCACGCACGATCTGATAGGCCTCACCTGGTGTCATCAGAGATCGATGCCAATGCCAGAGACCATGTTTGCATCGTTGGCGTTGCTCGCTGCTGAGAGCCCTGAGCGGGCCGCAGCTCAGGGTGGATCCAGAGCTTCTGTTCGCAACAGACTGTGAAGTGACTGCTGCCAGCTGGTCTGCAGCAAGCACAAGGTGGGTCAGTGAGCCTGCCCGGATGCAGCGAATTCCATCGGTCTCTGATTTATCCATGGCCCTGCGGCAGCTCTGCAGCTGGGTTCTGGATCGTCCGCTGATGCCGGCGCTGCTGGGCCAATGCTGTGATCGCCTGCGGCCGGCACCGGTGGCTCAGAAGCTGTTGCTGGCCTTGCAGGATTCTGCCACTGAGCCGATGGCGCTGGTGGACTGGCGCTGGGATCAGCGTCTCGGCCGTGTGGATGGCCTGCTTTGGCAAGGCGGTTGCCTGCGTCGCTTCCGCTGGTGGCCAGCCAGGGATCAACTGGTGCTCACCACCCAGCTGCGCTGTTCTGCCGACCAGGCGCTCCGCAGCCTGGTCTGATCCTGCGCTGACCAGGCTCGGTGCCGCAGCGCAGCGGTGATGCATGGATCATTCATGGCTGGCTATGGCTGGCTATGGCTGGCTATGGCTGGGTTGGCCTGAAGGTCGTCTTGGTGGTGATGAGCCATGGGCTGCTGCTGATCCCGACCCTTCGATGTTGGGGGAGGGTGATGGCCGCGGTGCATCCTTCTTGCCGACCACGGCCAGACGATCCGCAACGCGATCTGGACTGTGAACTGCGGTAGATCTGCAGCGTGGCTACCCCCTGCTGGATTTGTCGAACCCTGGCCAACACTGTAGGTCGTGCTGCGTTGCATCCACGCCTGCAATCCAGGCCGTTGGATGCTGTAGCCGTTGGGTTTGCCTCACACACTGCGGCGCACTATGTTGGAGACGCCCCGCATGATTTCCATGCTCACCGGTTCTGAACTCCTGGCCAAGGTCAAGGAGCTGGGCGATGCATCCAAGTCTGATCTGGTCCGTGGCTGCGGCTACGTGAGCACCAAGAAGGACGGCAGCGAACGCCTGAATTTCACCGCCTTCTACGAAGCATTGCTTGATGCCAAGGGTGTCAGCCTCGGGCTGGATGCTGGCGGCAAAGGCCGTGGTAAGGGTGGCCGTAAGTTGAGCTATGTGGCCACAGTGCAGGGCAATGGCAACCTGCTGGTGGGCAAGGCCTACACCGCCATGCTTGACCTCAACCCCGGCGACGAGTTTGAGATCAAGATCGGCCGTAAGCAGATCCAGCTGATCCCTGCTGGTGCTGGCAGCGTCGAGGAGGACTGATCCGGCCGCCGGGGGGCGGGCACTCGGTGGCTTGGTCCTCTGGGCTGAGGCGCCATGTACAGCTCCCCCGCCACGCTGGCTTTGCCCGCCTGATCAATCGTGGTTCAGGCATCTCTCGATCCGGTGATCCAGCCCCTTCCGACGCTCAGGCAATCAATGGATCTCGCTGGTGCTGATGCTGCCATCGGCGATCCCCCAGAGCAGACGGGTGTGATCCAGTTCCGCCTGGTCTGTATGAGCATGGGCCTGCTCCAGCACCCCTGCCGCGAACAGCTTCGGTTCGCGGATGTGGGTGGCGATCGCCCAGCGATCCCCACTGCGGGCGTGGGCCTTCGCCAGGGTCCAGCCGCACAGCTTGCCGTAATCCTTGAGCCCGTCGGCATCCAGTTGGTTCACATCCACCGATCCCTTCCAATCCCGGAAATGGCGGCAGTAGATGTGCTGGCCATGGGGGTTGGTGGCCCAGCCCAGAAAGGGGTCGCTTGCGGTTTGCATCAAGCGTTGGCCGTGCACGACCCGTTGCCCCTGATGCCCTGGGACTTCGCCGTTAATGAAGGGGGCGATCACCGATTGCTCAGCCTGTTTGGCCTGCAGCACCAGGATGTCTTCGGGATGATCCCCCACGAACAGGCCGATGCCACACCGGCTTCCCACCGAGCCCACGCCCACGGCTTTCAAGGCTGAATCCACCATCCGGAATCGCGACAGCAGGTGCTGCATCGAGGGTGATAGCGACTGCATGAAGCTGGCCTGGACCCAGGTCATCCACTCGCGCCAGGTCAGGCCTCCCAGCCAATCCTGCGTCATTTCCTCGTAGCGCCAGATCAGCGGCGGTTGATGGCGAAAGCGCAGCTCACCGCTGCCATCCGGTTCGCACAGCTTGCGCACCGCCTGGCGGCTGTCACGCCGCAGGGCCGCTGCTGTCACCTGCTGCAGATGGCAACGGAAATTGGCACCGGCACGCTGATCGATCAGCGTCTCCAGCGGCAGCCGCGTCACCCACATCGGCAGCATCGGCATGCCGGCAAAGGTTGCCATCGCTTCGGCGTAGGTCCGCACACTGCGGCGGCAGATACGGCTCTGTTGTTTTTCACTCAGGCCCAGGCTGCGGGCTGCCAATAAAAGGCTGGTGGCCAGGCGCTGCACATCCCATTCGAAGGGTCCGGGATGGGTTTCGTCGAAGTCGTTGATATCGAACAACAACTGCCGCTCGGGCGATGCGTAGAAGCCGAAGTTGAGCAGGTGGGCATCACCGCAGAGCTGCACCATCAGGCCGGAGTGGGGGCGTCGTGCCAGATCGGCGGCCATCACCACAGCCGCACCGCGGAAGAAGGCAAATGGACTGGTTGCCATGCGGCTGTGCCGCACAGGCACCAGCCAGGGCAGGCGGTTGGCTTCCTGCTGCGCCAACAGTTCCAGGGGATCGGGGCGGTCGACATCGATCCGCGGTCGGGTCGTGGTGTTCCGATCAGGGCACTGATCCGCACGCTGGTGGGCAGGGTGTTCCATGGTCGACTGGGTCATGCCAGCGCCGCGCAGGCCTCTTCATCAGGGTGTGCAGTCGGCGCAGGTTCGGCAACTCAGTTGTCAGCACCGCACGCGCGCTATCGCTTCGTTCAGCGCTGGCAGCGCTTGTCGAGCGCTTGCACGATCAGGGCGACGGCATTGGTTTGCCCCTGCACGGTAAAGGCTTCCCGTTCGATCGCCAATTGCTGGCTGCCGTAGTTGGTGTGGGTGATGCGGGTGATTTCGCGCTCGATCACCGGGCTGAGCTGCAGCTGCCAGCCGATGGGGCGCACCACGCCGCCCGGGCAGCTCTGGGCAGCGTGCGTGGCTTCATGGAGCAGGGTTTGCCGGGCGATGCCGAGCGCAATGGTGATCGGAGCCACCCAGATTGTGCGGCGGGTTGGATCAAACAGGCCATACACACCACGCCGGGGCGGTGGCTGCAGCTTCAGCGTGAAGCGATGGCGGTTGAGGGCCGCCAGCAGTGGTTGCAGATCCGCCGGCCAGGGCGCCATCGGCGCGGTGGCGAGGGTTGATGTGAGCAGCAGGGTCCAGGGGCCCATGGATCAAGGCTGGCGGTGGGCTGAGGCCGATGTGGCCAGGGCGGCGGGGCAGATTGGCGCTCCACAAGGCTCATTCAACCTGAGGCGATGGCTGGAGCACCAGAATCGCTTGCAGACTCTGAACGGCTTACTGCGTTGCAGTTTGGAGCTCACGTTCTGATGGCAACCCAGCTTGGCGCGGCGTTGATCAGCACCGCGGTAGGCCTCCCGCTCTGGTGTGGCTGTCAGCGGCGCGATTCATCAAGAGTTTGCAGTTTCTCTACCTGGCTCCTCACCCCCGAGCCACCGTCGACAAGGACCTGACGCTGCTGCTTACCAGGGTCTGTCTTGAGCCTATGGTGATTGCTTCGGTCATTTGTTCATCTTCGCGCCCAATCACAAGCATCCTGAGTTAAGCAGCGATCGTTTCGATCGCTGCGGTTGATTGTATCTGTGATCTGCTTGAGTGGATCAATGGCAGCGGTACGGCGTTCCAGGCAGCCTCAGCGCCGGTTGATCCCCTGCAGGCAGGTGCGGTCAATGCCCTGAAGGGGGATGGCCGTTGAGGTCCGGCTGGTCAGCCCAAGGCTGTGAACAACAGCTGAAGCAGACCAAAGCCAAGCAGGCAGACTCCGCACAACAGGGACAGGGTGCTCGCCATGGGCGACTCCAGTGCCCATCCGTTCTACAGGATCTCTTCAGCTTGTGGGCTTGGCGGGCATCAGTGCTCTCGATTGCCTCAGGGTGCTGCCGGTCTGGGGCCCTTGGCGTCAACGGGGCGTCTGACCACGCTGCCATGCAGAACAGGGGCGCGGTGCTGGCGTGGCTCGGCACGTTGAGCCCCTGCCGGCAGGGGGGGCTGATCCTGTTGAGGCTGTTGTGTGTCTGCATCAATATCAACACAGCTGAGCATCAGCACGGTCGTGTCGGTGATCGGTTGCGTGCTGCTGGCTGGCTCATGGTCAGCCTCGGGAGATGCGCCCATCTCCAGTTGCACCCTTCTGCCTCTGCTGCGTTGTCTCACCATGCAGTTCGCCACAACAGGTCATGCCCAGGCTGAGGCGATCCACTTTCGCTGCGAGCTCTCACGCCAACTGCTGGCACAAGCCTGTCGCTGTGGTTTGCATCTCTTGATCGCCTTACTTCGCGAAGTCATGCAGTCTGCGCCATATCTGCAGCAGCTATGGCGACAACGGCGGCACCGCGCTGGACAGCTACCAGGCTGTAGGAGACAATCAGATTGATATGCCAGGTCGCCTGATGGACCCTTACGCCTCGGCGAAAGCGCAACTTGCTACGCGTGCACCCAAGCGAGTGACGGCGACGATCCCCTGGGCAATTCTTGAAAAGCTGCTGCAGAGAAGCTCAGAAGAAGGTCGGTCTCTCAGTAATTTAATTTCCTACATTCTTGAGCGAGGCGTGGAGGAGTAAATAATCGCCTGCTGGTTTTGGCTGGGTCTCCTTCATCCAGGCAGGATTGTTGCTCAGCTTCTGTTCAGCCCTTTGCAAATCAGTTCCAGAATTAACTCCTCCTTGGATCGTCCTGTTTTGCTGGAGGCATCTATCAGCCACTCCATAACCGTTTCGGATAAGTCGATGTCCACTGACCGTGGCATTCTTTCCGCTTCTAGGGAGAAGTGATCTGGTGTGCTGGCATGAAACTCATTCATTGCATTCTTTCGACTGGATTTTTAGTTCATATGCCCCCTCCTTCTGAAGGTACTCCGCGAGTGCTTCTTGTAGCAATGCAAGCATCTTCTTATTTTTGTGAAGAGATAGCAGTTTCAGGGCGTGGTGTTCGCGTTCGCCAAGAGCCAGTGTGATCCGTGGCATGGAGAAAGGCTGTTGACCTTGATACATTACGCGCTCATCAAATGGTTGGTTTCTGGTGCTGATGCATCGGTGCACTTGTGCACCAGAGTGCCTTCTTTCTTGCTGTGCGTCGTGCGTGCGGCACCTTGGTTCTGCTGCGGGAGACCCCTGCATCGGGATTCGGTTTCGGCGCCACGGGGCCTGCTTGTTCTCGCGGTCAGCCCGCTGCCCAGATTGAGCTGGTGGGTGAGTGTGTGCCACGCCCATTGGCTCGCATCGATGCAAGCGCCTGCGATGTGGCTTGTCACCGGTGGCCTCAGGGGATTGCCGGCCGTGCTAGCCGACAGCAATCGCCACAAGCCTCACCTCGCCTTGGAGGCTGCACGGGATGGGCGCTGACCTGCTCGGCCAGCACCGTGGTGATGTGCGGTGATGTGCTGACACCCAGCGTCCGCCCTTCCTTCCTTGGCGTGCTCGCGTGCAACGTGCCATAGCCGGCCGAGGAGGCGAACGCCGCGATCGCTGCCGGAGCCTTGGATGCGGTGGCCTTCGGCACGGCGTTTCTTTCCACTCCCGATTGCCGGAGCGATGGCGCCGCAGCGCCGCTCTCAACGCCCTCGATCCGAGCGCCTTCTACAGCCCAGGCCTGCTGGGCTAGACCGATACCCATTCCTGAACCCTCAGCCATGATGGCTCCGATGCCGCCTGATCTGCTGGTGATCGCTGCCAGCAATGGCGCCAACCTGCAACTGGCCGAACGATTCGCGAACGCCGCTCGCCAGCAGGGCCAGAGCGCGGCGGTGCTCGATCTCACCACCATCGCGCTGCCCTTGTTCACCCCGCGCGCCCAGCTGGCCGGCAGCCCGCCGGCGCTCGCCGCACTGCAGGCGCAGCTGCTGGCGGCCCCCCGCTGGGTGATCTGCACGCCCGAATACAACGGCTCGATTCCACCGGTGCTCACCAGTGCCATCGCCTGGCTGTCGGTGCAGGGTGACGATTTCCGAGCCCTCTTCAATGGACGTCCCGTGGCGATCGCCACCCACTCCGGCGGTGGCGGCACCACTGTGATGGCGGCGTTGCGGTTGCAATTGGCCCATCTCGGCGCCCACGTGGTGGGCCGCCAGCTGGTGAGCAACAGCACCCATGCCGCCAAGGATGAATCGATCACCGATCTGATCACCCGCCTGCATGAGCTGCGGGCGCCGTAACCATGCTCCTGCCGCACCTCAACGATTCAACCGCTGCATCTGCCATGTCACCAGCGTGCCCACCGGGCTCCACAGCAGATAGGGGATCAGCAGCAGCACCGCTGCCAGGGAGTGTGGTTGCACCAGCACCGCCAGAGCCACGCCCCACAGCCAGCCGGCCAGGCCGATGGCCGTGCCGTTGGCCAGCCGCCTGCTCCGACAGATCAGCCAGGTGTAGCTCTGCACCAATACCAGCAGTACCAGGTATGCCGCCATCAGTCCCCAGTTGCAGTTGGCGTTCCAGGCCAACAGGGCAGAGGCGTAGAAACAGGTGTAGATCGCAATCCAGATCAGCGGGATCAGGCCCTCAAAGGTGAGCCAGGCCGGCCGCCGCAGGCGCAGGAACCAGGCGAACTGCTCGCGGCTCGGGTTCAGCAGCAGGCCCACAGCCGTCATCACCAACAGGATCACCGCCGCGGCTGCCATCGGTGCGCTCGGAACTGCTCCCAGCCTGGCCAGGGGTTGCTGTTCCGTCAGGACAGCACAAGCCACGGCATCAGGCTGCGCGTGTATCGCTGCGTTTGTCGCATACCGATCACCCTGCCCTGGCCCGTGAAACGGTCTGTGGAACAGCCTGGAATCGCAAGAGTCGCCCTTCCTGTGGCGTCGCCTGGCGCGATGGCGGTGCATCCCCGCGTCTTCAGCTGGGTTTCAGCCCCACCACCCAACGCATACGCCTCTGTCGGTGGTCCCCGCCGGCTGGAGGCAGGCGGCCTCCAGCCTTGGCGCCCGGAGCCTGGTGAGTTTTGCGTAGGCCCGGCCTTCAGCGACTTCGCACGGCTGGCTGATCTCCGCGCCCGCGATTGGCCGGCCGGTGCGCTGGCGGAATTCGTGTGAATGGCACGGCGCCCTAGCTTGCAGCGCCGTGACCCTGGCCTTCGTGGACTCCGCTCGCCTGCTCGCCCTGTTCACCAAGCCCTACGGCGCCCCCGCCCCGAGCGATGCCCAGTGGCGCGAGCTCTACGCCGATGACGTGCATTTCCAGGACCCCACCCAGGAGAAGCAGGGCATTGCCGCTTACCTCGCCGCCCAGGAAGGCCTGATCCGACGCTGCGACGACGTGTATCTGAAGCCCCTGGCGGTGGCGATCGAGGCTGACACGGCCTTCGTGGAGTGGGAGATGGGCCTGAAGATCAAGGGCGTGGAGTTCATCTACCCCGGCGCCTCCCGCCTGCACCTCAACCGCGAGGGCCGCATCGACGACCACCGCGACTACTTCGACTTCGTGGGCCCCACCTTCGGGCCGGTGCCGCTTGTGGGCGGCTTCGTGCGCTGGCTGTACAAGCGCTTCGTGGGTTGAGCTGCCAGGGCTGCCCTTCAGCGAGGCAGGCCCCACTCCAGGGTTGCGGCGATCAACAGCGCCATGATCGCGGCACTCCAGGCCGAGCGCAGCAACCGGCTCAGCAACAGGGCTCGGGCCGGGATCATCGGCCCGGGCTGCTGAGCAGCTGAAGGTCCACCTGTGCGGCCGGTACAGCGAAGGTGGGGGAGCGGTCGCTGCGCAGCGGCCAGCGCCTCACCCAGACGTTGTCGCTGTAGGCATCCACGTTGACAACCTGATAAGTGGCATCGGCCGAGCCGCGCAGGCTCACCAGGGCTCCGGGTTCCAGGGGCATGGGGGTCTTGCCGTCGGTTCTCTCCTGGAACCATCCAAGCGGGCCGGCGGGTCTAAACCAGCAGAAATGCTTAAGCCCTGACAGAGTGATCGCGCCCGGCGTTGCCGCCAGCCGGCTCAACGGCCAGGCCCGGCGCCGCTGTTTCTTCATCACCGCTGCGAGGGCGTTGCAGTACCTGCGGCCCGATGTCATGGAGGGCGGCGCCACCTGCGTGTCGCCGGCCCGTTGGGCGACTGCGGCGAAACAGGTGGTGGGGTCAAGGGTGGTCCGCGTCAGGCCTGTTGCTTCAGCTGCAGCAGCTCTGCCAGCACCTCCTGGCTGTGACCACTGGGGCGCACGGCCGTCCAGCGGGCTCGCAGGATGCCGGCGGGGTCGATCAGGAAGGTGTGGCGCTGGGAGAACGGCGCGATCCAGCTGCCGTAGGCCGTGCTCACGCGGCCGCCAGGATCGGACAACAACGGGAAGGCCAGCGACTCACTGCCGCAGAACTGGCTGTGGGAGTCGGAATCATCGGCGCTGATGCCCACCACCGCGGCACCGGCTTTGCGGAAGTCCGCCAGATCACGCTGGAAGCCACGGGCCTCGATTGTGCAGCCCTCGGTGAAATCGCGTGGGTAGAAGTAGAGCACCAGCCATTGGCCGGCGAAGTCCGCCAGCTTCAGCTGTGCTTCGCGGGTGGCACCACCAGCATCCGGTGCCACGCCGCCGAGGTTGAAATCCGGCGCGCCCTGATCCAGTTCCGGCAATGTGCCACCCATGGCAAAAGCCTGCGGCGACAACGCCAGCAGGCTGAGGGAGGTGATGCCGAGGCCGCAGAGGAGCTGGCGTCGGTTCATGGGAGAGAAGCGCCGTTCGCTGGCGCAGTCTGGCAAGGGTGGGAGGCTGCCGAAGGCCGCGCTCAGATCTTGGCCAGATTGATCCCGAGCTCTTTGGCATAGGCGCCCAGTCCCTTCTTCTGGACGGTCTTCAGGGCGCGGGTGGACAGGCGGAGCTTGACGAAGCGGTTGCCCTCAGCCCACCACAGACGGCGCTCCTGAAGGTTCACCTGCTGCAGCTTTTTGGTGCGCACGTGAGAGTGCGACACGGCCATGCCGTTGTTGGCGCGCTTGCCGGTGAGTTGGCAGACCCGAGACATGACCTTCAACCAAGTGAAAACAATATGGCCGCTGGCCACTGGTCGATCGTATCAAACAGCGGAACCTTGACGTGTGTGTCAAGCCAAGCGCTCACCTGAGGCCGTGCTGAAGCGCAGCTCCTGCTCCTCACGCCAGCTCACCTGCAGAGATTCGCCTGGATCGAGTCCTGCCTCCGCCAGCATCAGCAGTTCGCCGCGACTGGTCTCCAGCCAGAGCAGTTGCTGGGCCCCCTGCCATTCGCGGCGCAGCAGCCGTGCCGGCAGGCCTCCGTTCTCCACCAGGTGCACCTGTTCAGGGCGGATGCCCAGCTGCACGCCGCTCTCGCCGGGGAGCAGGTTGATGCCGGGGCGGCCGAGGAAGCGAGCCACGAACAGGTTGGCCGGGTGGTGATAGAGCTCCTTGGGGCTGCCCACCTGCTGCAGAACACCGCCCTGGAGCACAGCGATGCGATCGGCCAGGCCCATCGCCTCCTGCTGGTCGTGGGTGACGTGGATCACCGGGTGGTCGGCCCGACGCAGGAGGGCGCGCAGTTCCGGTCGCAGCTGATCGCGCAGCTGGGCATCGAGATTGCTCATCGGCTCATCCAGCAGCATCAGTCGTGGCTGACGCAGCAGGGCCCGGGCCAGCGCCACCCGTTGCCGCTGCCCGCCGGAGAGCTGGGCCGGTCGGCGCAGCTCCAACCCATCCAGCTGCAGCAGGGCCAGCACCTCGCTGATGCGCTGCCGCCGCTCCTGGGCTGGAACACCGCGCACCTCCAGTCC
>Ga0129333_10006206_pt1 | contig 11309 bp, 13 predicted proteins | sample CPB6_08_DNA_FD_94474 | JGI IMG/M metagenome (GOLD analysis project Ga0129333, IMG submission 94474) | Freshwater to marine salinity gradient microbial communities from Chesapeake Bay, USA - CPBay_Sum_0.6_0.8_DNA | ecosystem: Environmental > Aquatic > Marine > Coastal | place: USA: Chesapeake...
AAAAGAGCTCACTACGTTCGCTCTTAATATTCTATATATATTATATATCCTTAGCAAATCCAGCTAGGGTTTATAGGTTAAAAATAAAGATTCTAGACCGGATTTTTGGCAAAACTTTTTAATCTTGTTAAGACTGTACTTTGAAAAGTCGATGCTGTATCTAAACTCTTTAAGGGACTGGGTTATTTCCGTTTTTACAGCTGTATCATTTAAATTATGTAATTCTTTAGTGATATAAAACAATATAGGAAAGTACTTTCTAATTTCTTTAACGAACTTAAGTATTTCCGAATCAGTATTAGGTTCATATACATAAAATATTGTATTTTTCTTATGTTCTAAAGAACTATGCAGCTTACATACATAGTATAAGGTGTAATAATTAAGAATCCGTATATAATCCTGTTTCGGAATGTCTTCTAAAGTGATTGCTCCGATCTTGTCTAGTTCTTTTTTTATAGAAACATGTACCTCTTGTTCGACTTGACTGAAGTCAACTAGATAGAGATTGTACTTTAGTTCCTGTATCTTCACGTATTTTTTTGAGTAGGGCGTCTGGAGCGCGGCCTATCCTACAATTAATAATGCCATTATAATAGCCTTCTTTTAATAAAACGTCAAGATCAAATTGTTTTTTTGCTTCGTAGTATGCAAGTTCAAACTTGCTCTCGCATAAATGAATAATTTCAAATTTAAATTTGTCTTTACCGTATTTTTCAATATCAGTATTTAAGTCGTTTGAGGAAGAGGTATACGTCTTCCAGTCTGTCTCTATGTCAAAATGTCTTTTGTTCTTACGGCCTTTTAATGGTTTTAATTTTTTAACTGATTTCATTTGCTTCTTACCAACATAACACTTACCGGTTACTGTATTGGTAATAATATATATAAAACCGTACGGTAGGTTATTACTGTCGATTATAAGGCTAGTTGTCCAGTGACCTAAATCCATTTCAGCTATTTACATGCTCTTCGGAAACGTTCTACGGATAATTTTTGCCTTTTTCTTTTTCTTTTTACCGCTACCCCATATGTTTCTTGCATCGCCGGGTGCGTAAAAGTCACTTGATTGACCTGGTTGAGCTGGATGGGCCTGTCCTGTCCCGAAAGCACTAGCAGTAGTGTTTCCCATTGCAGCCATCATATTTTCGTATAATTGGTCAAATTTTTTCATGTAGATTTATTGATAATATATAGTATACTTATACAAATGGAAGAAGTATCTGACCTCGAAAAAGTTATTACTAAGTTCGAAGAAGAACTCCGTGCTGATCTCAAGATGGATGAGCTTTCTTTGAAAGAAAAAGCAATGCTCGCGCCTGTTGTAAAGCATAAGTGGGTAGCCCGTGCTTCGCAGCATAAAAGAGCCCTAGCTAAATTACAGGTTGTAAAGAAGCAAAAAATTAAATTAATCTCTGGTACATCACCTGTTGCTTTAAGCAAAGCTTCTCTCGAGGTGCAGGTAAGCAATTCCCCTGAAATAAGTCAAATACAAGACAAGATAGAGGATCTTGAACAGATTATTGAATATCTTGAAAAGGTAGAAAAATTAACCAGTTCGTTAACGTTCGACTATAAAAACGTAATAGAATTACAAAAACTTGAAACTACGTAATGCAGGTAAAGTTCGAATACGATCTTAAGAGAAAAGAAGTAAAAATAATATCTGATAGCTTTAATCAGATAAAAGAATATTTCTCTGTAAAAAACCCGGGCGCTAGATTTGTGCGTGGGGGTCGGTTTATCCCGCAAAGAATATATGCTATTACCCCTTCCGGTTATTGTGGGGTAGGTCTAATACCGGAGATTATAAAATATATTAAGACACTTCCAGTACCACATGAGATTGTATATGATCATGAGCTTATGAAGCTTTATGGTAATTTAAAATTTCAGATACCTACCGGTTACCCAAATATAAAAGAGTTAATTAGTGAATACCAGCTTAGAGACTATCAAAGAGAAGCTGTAAACTGCGCGTTAGATAGAGGCTACGGTATTATAGAGTTAGCCACAGGCGGGGGTAAGACGTTTATTATTGCTAATCTAGTTTATGCGGTAACGCAGCTTATTCCTAAAGAAGAAAGAGTGTTAATAGTTGTACCTGATATTGGGTTAGTAGAACAGACTTATAAAGATTTTGTTAGTTATAATTTTCCTACAGACCAAGTAACTAAGTGGTCTGGTAATAACGAAATAAATTTAAATGCGCGGGTAATTATTGCAAATTTAGGTATATTACAGAGTGAAAAATCAGATCTCTCGTGGTTTGATGAGGTAGGTCTTTTAATCGTTGATGAATGCCATAAGCTCCGTAAAGGCAATAAAGTATGTAAACTTATAGATAAAATACCTACCTTAAGGCGTTTTGGCTTCACAGGTACGTTGCCGGAAAATGATATTGACACCTGGAATATTAATAATTTTATCGGACCTGTGATATTTAAGAAGACAACTACCGATTTACGCGCCGCAGCTGGCGGGGAATATATTGCAAACGCACAAGCGCTTTCAATACATTTAGAGTACGATTATAAGCCTGATTATACAGCTGTAGGTGCTATGCAGAGGTATATGTTAGAGTTAGACTTTATACATAATAACCCTTTTAGATTTAAAGTAATAAAAAATATAGTAAACAAGCTTACTAACAACTGTCTTATTCTTGTAGATCATATTGCACATGGTGATAATATGTTTAGAGAACTCAGTAACTTGCCTGGCAAACAAGTATATTTTATACAGGGCAGTGTGGAGGTAGAAGAGCGCCGTAAGATACAGGACTTAATGGAAAAAGACAACAATATTATTTGTATTGCCATTAGTAAAATATTCTCCACTGGTATTTCTATAAAAAACATACATTATATTATGTTTGCTGCAGGTGGTAAATCAAAAATCAAAGTGTTGCAGTCTATCGGTAGAGGTCTTCGAGTACACGAAAATAAAGATGTGTTAACGCTTATTGATATAGTTGATGAACTAGTATACGGCGGCAAGCATTTTACAAAGCGCAAACAATTTTATGAAATTGAAAAAATCAAAATTACCAAAAAAACAGTCACCGAGTCCAGCGGTGCCTAAGCCGGCTAAAGTAAAAAAGCCTCTAAGTGAATCTGCTAAAGCTAAAAAGATTTACTATGTAAACCCTAAAGAATTTACGGAAGAACTTAGAAGATACTACGAAACTAACGTAATAAGCGATGAACTTGCTATTATGATACGTAATATTGCTTACGGATTAGCCCATGCATCAAATTTCATAAATTACACCTTCAAGGAGGAAGCTATAGGAGATTCTCTTATTAATATGTTTAATGCTTTAAAAGAGAAAAAATACAATTTTGATAAAGGCTTTAATCCTTTTTCGTATTTTAATTCTATTGCATTTAATTGTTGGAGATCCAGAATTAAGAAAGAAAAACGTATGAGAGACACACTTGCTGCTTATCAAGAAGAAGTGTATAGTGTGATAGGCCCGCAAGTTGGAGTAGATGATCCGGTTAATCCGCTGTCAAAGAATGCAAATTAAACTAAAAAACTCAGAAGTAGGTATATTTTCAGACCCACATTACGGAGTACACCGCAATTCCGAAATATGGCATAAGATTGCTTTAGACCACGCTAAGTGGGCGGCTCAGCAATTTAAAGAGCGCGGTATACAAGATATTATTATACCAGGAGACATTTTTCATGATCGCAACGACATTGCTGTTAACACTCTTCATGTTGCTACTGACATATTCGATATATTCAGCAGCTTCAATATCATTATTACAGTCGGTAATCACGATGCTTATTATCGTGACAATTCTAGTGTTAATTCCGTCTCCATTCTTAGAGGCTGGACTAATATTACTGTTGTTGACACTCTTCAAGTTGTTGAACTTCACGGAACGAAAGTAGCCTTTTGCCCGTGGGGTCAAAATATAGAAGAAGTGCCTGAATGTGATCTTATAGTGGGTCATTTTGAAATTAATAGTTTTAAAATGAATTCGTATAAAGTGTGTACGAACGGTCTTAAGGCATCAGATCTTGTAAATAGAGCTAAACTTACTATTACTGGCCATTTTCACCATAGAGATGAACGCAAATATAATGACGGTACTATTCTCTACGTAGGCAGTCCTTACCAGCAGGATTGGGGAGACTTTGGAACTACGAAAGGCCTTTATATTTTAGATTTGACCAATTTAAAATACGAATTTATAGAAAACAATATATCACCACGGTATATGCGTTTGCGTTATACCGAACTCACCAACGGTACCTACACTTCAGACACGCTTAAAGCGGCTTTAACAAATAATATTGTAAAATTTATTGTAGATCAGTCAGTCGAACCAGCTAAACTTGATACTATTGTACGTAAACTGGTTACTATCAAGCCGACCGAGTTTACTATTGAGCATGACGTTTCAGAACAAAGTAAACTGAATATAGAAGAAGCTGCAAATAAAGAATTTAATATTAGTATAGAGAAGTCTATAGATGAGTTTATAGATTTAATGGATGTAAAAGAAAAAAATAAAATAAAGCAATACATCACTGATCTCTATAGTAGAGCATCTAAGCTATGAAAATATGTATACATTCTAATCAGTTTGACGGTAGAGGTACCGGTAAGACGCCGTACGATTACGGCCTCGCATTAAGAGATATACTAGGTCATGAAGTATGTTATATGACCTCGTCTCAGAGTAAAAACGAAGGACTACATCGTATTAGTAAAGAATTTCCAGTATATATGTATACTGGAAAAGCTGACGTTAGCCCCGCTTCCGAAGTTAAAAATCAAATTGAGCAATTAGTAGAACAGCACAAGATTGATTTTATTCAAATGCTTAAATATGGTACTAACGATAAAGTAACTCCAACCAATTGCAAAGCAGGAGTGCACTACGTATTTAACGGTTCTGAAGCGCATGGTAACGTCTATGCCGCTGTATCTGAAAATTTAGCTAGAAAATTTAATAGAACTGAATACGTACCTCATATTATACGTAAAATAGAGCCTACTAAAGATATTCGTTCTGCGCTTAACATACCCAAAGATGCGTTGGTAGTAGGGCGTCATGGTGGGTATGATACTTTTGATCTACCTTTTGTATGGGATGCAATAGCCGAGCTAGTTAATAAGCGTAAAGATATATACTTTTTATTCTTAGCTACTAAACCAGCTATACAACATGAAAGAGTAATGCATTTTGACTGGGTACCTGATGAACGAGGTATCTATAATTTTATACATGCTTGTGACATTATGTTACACGCCCGTCACATGGGGGAAACATTTGGACTCTCGGTAGGAGAGTTTGCTGCTTGTAATAAACCAGTTATGACCTGGCACGGATTAGGTTATAATTTTTATGACACTGCACATATTGATCAATTGAAAGGTAAAGCTATACTTTACAGACACGGACCGGAGATAGTAGATTATTTGAGTAATATCAAGCCGGCAGATTTTTCAGGTACAAACTGGGATACGTTTACAGAGACATTCAGCGACTACAATGTAATTAAACAGTACGAAAACGTATTTTTAAAATGAAAATTGGCGTAGGCATAATTACTTGCAACAGACCAGAGTATTTAAATAATTTATTACTCACTATACCTATTAACAAGGTGTCTAATCTTGTTGTGGTTAATGATGGTGATGTAAAAAATAAGCATGATTTGCGGTATCCTGGAGTGTGGTTACAAAATGAACAGAATTTAGGAGTAGGTAAATCTAAAAACCGTGCAATGAAGCACCTTTACGATAAAGGTTGTGATTATATTTTTATCATAGAAGATGATATGCTTATTAAAGATCCTAATGTTTTTCAAAAATATATTGAAGCGTATCAAGAGACCGGTATACATCATTTTAATTACGGTCCCGGCTCACCGTTTAACCGTAAACAAAAAATACAATTTGATCTACATAATAGACACCTACTTGATCAAAAGAGCCCGGTTAATCCTAAATTAATCGTAGAGTATGCAAACAATGTAAAAATTGCACTGTACGAACACACTGTCGCAATGTTTTCGTTTTTTACACGAGAGGTGCTTGAGAAAGTTGGTTACATTGATGAGCAATTTTATAACGCTTGGGAACATGTTGATCATACCTATCGCATTGCTTTAGCAGGTTATCACCCCCCGTTTTGGTGGTTTGCAGACATAGCTGATAGTGAAAATTACCTCGAAGAAGCACCCGGCGCAATTGATAATTCTTCTATTGCTAATAAAACTGAACAATGGCAAAAAAATGTTTATGGCGGTCGGGAATTATATAAGAAGAAGCACGGTCATTATCCAAACGAGCCTAAAGTATACACTCAAGATTCAGTATTAAAAACACTGAAACTAATAAAAAAACAAAAATGAACGAAATAGTTACATACGGTCAAAATTATACCTTGAACGATGGTATAAAAAAATTTATAGATTCTGCCGTAAAAACAGAAGCAAATGTAGTTGTTATTACTAACAATATACAGCAAGACGTAAAAGATTACATTTTGCAGTATAAAAACGCGCGCTGCATAAGTGCTGAAAAAATAGCTAAGACGTATAATGTAGACCTCAGCCTTTCACCGTACACTCTTAAAGTAATATTTTTTTATCTTTACTGTAGACACTTATCTCATGCAGATAATGTTTTTCTTTGTGATTTTACAGACGTATATTTCAACAGAACAGTTTTTGATAAACAATATGATAAGCCGGTAGTGTTCGGAGAAGGCGTACTTATTGATTCTTGCCCTACAAATACTACTTGGATTAATATTTGTTACAATCAAGATATTCTTAATCTTTTAAAAAATTACGAAATTATTAATGGAGGTGCTATACTCGGCCCGAAAAATAAATGCACGGATTTACTTAAAGAAATGTGCGCAGATATCTCAGTTATATTGGGTCGTACCGGTAATTATCCTAATATAGATCAAGCTATTCTTAATAAAGTAGTACGCTTTGATTGGTACAGATACGAGATAGGGTCAAAAAATGTCGTACTTAATTTAGCACAGTATAAAGAACTAATAAGATGGACTAAACAAAATGTACCCGCTGTATTCCATCAATATGACGGACACCTAGACGTAGAAAGGTTTATAAATGAGCAAAGTTGATATAATTATTCTTTCCTTAGCAAACGATGAAGCGAGTTTTCAAATTACTAAACGTTGTGTAGATTCGTATTTATCCACTGCAAACGATCTTATAAGACAGATATTTGTTATAGAGTCATACAAAGATTTTAATAAAAATTATAATAACCCTAAAGTGCAGGTAATAATTCCGCCTTATGAGTTTAATTATAATCAATTTTATAATATTGGTTTAAGTCATTGTACGGCGCCCTACGTAATGGGACCAAATAATGACTTAATTATACAAGAAAATTGTATACAAAATATAATTAAAGAATTTGAAACCAATCCTGCAGTAAGTTCTATTAGCCCTATCGATAGAGATTGGCACCGTCACACCAAATTATACCTACCAGATGATAATAAACTTTATTACGGGTGGGACGTTTCATTGCATATGTTTGGCTGCGCTTTTTGCGCAAGAAGAACTGTATTTGAAAAAATAGGATATCTTGACGAACAATTCTTTTTCTTTTACCAAGATAATGATTATATTTATTCTTTAAGAGCAAACAATCTGTTGCACGGGGTACTTACGAGCGCTAGAATAAAACATAAATCTGGCGCAACAGCCGCAAAGGGCCCTGCCAGGTGCGAGTATACGCCATATAATATGAACACTCAAGGAGATATATTAGGACGCAAATGGAACAGCGAGCCTTTTAAATCCGGTGGATATATACCTTATAAAAAATACGTAATGTAATGAATATTTCGTTTTTGTATGCAAGACTACCTAGAGACGTATGGAACACGTCGATAGCTCTACAGAGAGAGTTTGAGGCGGCTGGACATAAAACTAAATGCTATACCTCTATGAATCTTCAGGAAAAATATACTGAAGACGGTCTAAAACAGTTATTACAAGAAGCCCGAGAAGGGGTATTCGTACCAGACGTAATTATTAATTTTGATTACGGAATGTTTAAGAGTCCACTTTTAAAAAAAAGCGAATTTTCGTCCGCTAAATGGGTGTTAGAATCTGGAGATGACCCTCAAAGTTTTGGCTATAATTTTCAAAAAGCATCTACAGGCGGGTTTGATTTTATTCTTTCTCCAGATATAAGATGCTGCAAAGAATATAATAGACGCGGGTTTAAATGTTATTGGTTTCCGCATTTTGCAGACACGGCTATGTATCCTGCAGAAATATACAATATTGAACCTGATTTAGATGCAGTTTGCACTCGTAGCAAGACTGATAAATTCTTTCAGCAAGTTAGAGAGCGCTTAGGCGGAAGATTTGACACTACTAGTGGCTTACACGCCCTAGAACACTCTTCTTATCTACGTAAAGGTAAAATTGTATTACAAAATAGCCAGTATAAAGAAATTACCCGTCGAATTTTTGAAGGCATGCTTGCAAGTAGAATGGTTATTGCTGATAGACCAGATAGAGATACTCGTATTGATTTAATATTTGAAGAAGGCAAAGAAATAGTATATTTTGATTCCTTAAACGATTTAATTGATAAGATCAACTACTACACAAATCACGAAGCAGAAAGACTTAAAATTGCTCAAGCAGGGTTTGAAAAAGTATCAAAATATCACACAGCGACAGCCCGGGTAAAATCTTTACTTAAATTTTTATGAAAATTTTATTTCTCACTAAAGGAGATCATGTAGACTACCAAAACGATTGTTTGTTAATCGGTTTAAGAGAAATGTTTGGAGCAAATGTAGTTGACTTCAACAAGCAACTACACAATTACGAAACTTACGACCCTGTAGCTGCCTCTAAATTATACGGCAAAGGTATGACTGTAACCCGAGTTCTACCTGATATTGCAATAGATCGTACCGATATTACTTCAAAAATTAAAAATAAATACTATGACTATATAGTTTATGGTCATATATGGAGATTTAACGGGTATCTAAAAGAAATTTTAGATATATATCCTAAAAATAAAGTTGTAGCTATAGACGGAGAAGATGAAACGAATATACATTCTTCTTATGGTAGTTTACTATATTTTAAAAGAGAAATAGATGGAAACAGATATCCTAACTTGTTTCCCATAGCTTTTGCTATGCCTACCTCTAAAATTAATTTTACCGCCACTAAAACTCAAGATATAGCGTATATTACACCATTAGATCGCAGTACCTATATCTACAATAATGAAAAAGATTATTATGCCGATTACGGTAGATCTCGTTTTGGGGTAACAGTAAAAAAAGCAGGCTGGGACTGCATGAGACATTATGAAATACTTGGTAACGGCTGTATTCCTTATTTTCCAGATATTGAGCGGTGCCCTACTAATACTATGGCATGGTTTCCAAAGCGCTTGTGTGCAAATGTACTTGACTGCATTAGAGACAAGCAATCGCTTGAAAAGATCTATGAAAAATATGCTGAGCTTTTCCGAAACTACACAACAAACCAGCTCACCACAATTAAGCTTGCAGAAAAATTTGTAACTTACTTGAATTCGGTAAAGTAGAATATTTTATAAAAGCGACTATCATAGAGTAATGCAGTATGTTCACTTTAAGACGGTTCGAATAGTTAATTTTCTTTCTGTAGGTAAGAAACCGGTTGTAATTAATTTTAAGCCAGGTCTAAACATTATAACCGGTAAGAATTACGACAAGAGTGACCGAGCTAACGGTGTTGGTAAGTCGACTATTGCTGATGCGGTGTATTTTGCTCTTTACGGTTCTACCATTAGAGAACTTAAAAAAGAAAATATAGTTAACAATCTCTTTCCCGAAGACGTATGTGAAGTAGAACTTGAATTCTTAGTAGAAGAGAACAATATCAAAACCGAATACAAAATTATACGCACTCTTAATCCTACTAAGTGCTATCTTTTTGTTAACGGGGAAGATAAGACTCGCTCAGGCGTACCGCAAACCACGGAGTTTATTACAGACATTATCAATACTTCCCCTGAAGTATTTCAGAATAGTGTCATTATGACTATTAATAATACTGTGCCTTTTATGGCACAGAAAAAAATTGAAAAACGTAAATTTATCGAAGGCATTCTCGGTTTAGAGGTTTTTAGTAATATGCTCTCCTTGGCGCGCTTCGATTTTAACGAAACGAAGCGTAATTTCGATATTGAAACAAATAAATGCGATGAAATCGAAAGATCTTTAACAGAGATACTGAAACAAAGAGAATCCGTAGAAGAAAACCGCAAAAAGCGTAAAGAAGTATTGTTAACGCGTCAAAGTAATAATGAAAACGAATTAGGCTTACTTAATGAAAAAGTATCTAAGTTTGAACCAGTAGATGAAGCTGCAAAAAAGAAAATAGAAGAAGATATTAAAGCTCTAATAGATGCAGACAAGTCGCTGACCAATAAATTAGACGGGGTTAATAAAATTCTTACCGAAGCAAATACATATGTAAAAATTAATACCGATCGGCTTAAAAAGCTCAAAAAGGTAGATAGTAAATGCCCGCATTGCGGAAAAGACCTGGCTGAAGCTGCTAATACCCAATATGAAAAAGATAAAGCTGAGTGTCAAAATGAAATCGCTAAATACACATCTATTGCAGAAGAGAACAATCCTACGGTTAAAGACGTAAAGGGTAAGATAGTTAAAATTGAAGACGCGCTCACTAAAATGCAGCGCAAACTCAACGACTTTGTTATCCGCAAAAAGGAATATGAAAATATTACTTCTCGAGTCAAGCAGTTACAAGTATGGCAAGATCAGCTTAAGGTAGATCTTGAGCAATTAAATGTAGAAGACAATTCTTTTAATAGTAATATTAAAGATATACAGAGCCGTATAGATACAAGTAAGCTGACAATAGCTGAACTGCAGTCTAAAATAGATATTATTGAAACTGCAAAATTTATTACTTCAGAAGAAGGGGTAAAGTCTTTTATCGTAAAAAAGATATTAGAAGTACTCAACATTAGACTTGCATACTATCTTAAGAAGCTTGAAAGTAATAGTATAGTTACATTTAATGAGTTTTTTGAAGAAAAAATTACTAATGAACGCGGAGTTGAATGTAGTTACTTTAACTTCTCTGGCGCGGAACGCAAATCTATAGACCTTGCAATGTTATTCACTTTTCAAGATATCCGTCGCGCACAAGCTAATGTATGGTTAAGTGTTTCTATGTTTGATGAGCTGTTGGATTCATCTTTAGATGAAAAAGGTATAGAAATGGTGCTAGATATT
>Ga0129333_10006207_pt1 | contig 11308 bp, 16 predicted proteins | sample CPB6_08_DNA_FD_94474 | JGI IMG/M metagenome (GOLD analysis project Ga0129333, IMG submission 94474) | Freshwater to marine salinity gradient microbial communities from Chesapeake Bay, USA - CPBay_Sum_0.6_0.8_DNA | ecosystem: Environmental > Aquatic > Marine > Coastal | place: USA: Chesapeake...
ATTCTTCTACGGGCGGACCCATTGGACGCGGATTTGCCCCAAGTACGTTGGCAGAATTCGCGTTACTCGCCTGCTTCGGCGCTTTCTTTTCCACAGGCATACGACGACGAGTCTCGGCTTGCGCAGCCAACTCTTGCGCCTGCGCTACGGTACGCGGATCAGGACCACGACGGATTACCTGTGGCTGATGCACATGTGGGGTGTCATTAACGACGACATCACCAATGACTGGAGCGGAAAGCTGCTTCCAGTTCTTGGAGTAATCAGTCGTCTCAACAATGTGAAGCTCAGCACCTTCCGTCCCAGAAGTGCTGATTCCATGCACCGTGTTTTTCGGAGCATGAAAACAATTACCAGCAGCGATTTTTAGAATTTCCTGATTTCCAGAAACTTCAACGGTGACAAAAACCGCACCCTTGACGACCAGAAAGGTACGATCAGCAGAAGCATTCACGCCAAGACCAGTTCCAGTCTTGGAATGCATAACTTCAAACCGTGTGGAAAACTGATCGTTGGAAAATAAAGAAATATAATAACCAAACGGCGTAGGCTTCTTCTCGCCTGCGGGGACGAAAGAAGTACCTACGTACTTGTTCATGATGGCGCTATGCGTCGTACCAGCACCTACTGGAGGCGCTGTTGGACGATGCAAAGACTTATTTGGAGCAAGACGAGTCGGGTTAAAAGACATAGGACCAACCTCCAGCCGGTAGAATGGACAAAATATATTTAATTGTCAACGACAGTTAAGGACTTACGTCCGTCTTATTTTTTGCAGATGCTAGATATTCCTTAACCCAATCATCTCGCCACTTAGAAAATCGCTTGGTAGCACATGCGCAGATAAGATTATCCACGACGATATTTGAACCTAATTTTCTCTCAACTTTACCAGCAATTCCACGACCATAGCAGTCACGGCAGTTAGGCTTAGCCCAGTATGTGGGAGCACTGGAGGGCTTAGCTAGCTCCGCAGCTTGTACAGCTTCGTCGTGCAACGTGTTAACCTTTAGCTTGTCGGACATTATATCCTTACCTGGGCTTTCGGTCACGAACCAAAGGTCTGTTAGGTACAGATGTCTGCCTAGAAGTCAGCCAAGCAGTTCTACGGGAGCGTTCCTCGACTGCAGCTTGCTGTGACCCATAGCAGCTACACGACACCGCCACACCGCTGGGTAACATCTGCAAGTAGTCATTGCAGTGAGGACACTGTAGCAGAATGCTCATACAGTCTTACGACTAGACCCTGGGAGACCTAAAACTGCCTCAATCTCAGGGTTAAGCACAAAAACTACACGCTCATGCCCAAGCTGAACTTTCAGCTGATGAATGCGCTGACGAGTTACATTGAACTCTTGCGCAATCTTTGGACCTGATTCATTGCGCTGAAGCATTTCGATCAGCTTCAAAAACTTGTCCTTCCCATACTGGGAAATAAAGTTCTCCGCAACGGTGGTAGGGCTACTAGTTGTTCTTGTAGGCACAGACACTATGTACACTCTTTGATTTGACTTGTAAATGCGAATTTTCGAGGATTCGCATTTTTGTTAAAATGTAACTTTAGTAGTTAAATTTAATCATTAATAAGTTTGACTACAGACCAAGACCCTAAATGGGTGTAAATATACGCAGTCTTTGGCGTACTGTGTTCGACTACTAAATCTCCCACAGTAATTCTTTTAAGTTTATTATTAGAATTTTCTGATTTGAATTGCTCCTGCATTAGGCGCACTTCTAGGTCTCTTCGGCTACTAGCGTTAAGTACATCACCCTTTGTGTACTCTTGCTTAAGGCTGACGTATTCTGGAGCGCGCCCGTCAGCCACAGACCTATACCAAACTTCGTACTTCACGACAGACTAGCGAAAACTCGCTGGATAATCTGCGTAACGACGACGCTGTCTTCTTCATTGCAGCGATTAATAAAGCAGTAACGAGCAGCGCGCATTGGGTCGCCCAAGCTAAGATACTTCTCAGCCCAGTTGATCAGGTCACGCGGAGAGAGCGGAGCAGAAATCTGCCCGTTCACATAACCCTCACGCACTGCGTTAATTGCCTTAACGAAGGCAGTACACTCTTCCTGTTGCAGATCCGGGAATCGACGCTTAAGCATCTCAACTTCCTGGTCGAACGGAAGATAGCTCATCTTGATAGTCAGTGAAAAACGATTCAGCTGTGCATAGTTCTGCACGCGAGTGCCCTGACTGTAAAGACCTGTATCATCGCCCTGCCCGCAGGTATTTGCCGTCGCAGTGATGCAGTTGTCAGGGTGAAGCTCGATAAGCTCGCCACCAGTCTCCATGATGAGCAGCTTACGGTCGTCCTTCTGCAGAGGACGCTGAAGAACGAAGCTGCACTCAGCAGAGATAGTATCCCACTCGTCGAGGATAATAATCGTCCCAGGCATCTGAAACGCCATAGAAAGAACACCGTACTGAAACTGCATCTCGCGTCCCTTGACTACCCACTCACCAATCAAATCCTGACGTGTGATGTGTCCGTCGAAGTTGATTTTGATGACGTTGTAGTTAAGCCGCGCAGCAACCTGCTCGATAAGAGAGGACTTGCCTGTTCCAGTCTCACCGACAAGCAGAACATTGTCCTTCATCATCAGACCGAGAAGAAGGATACGCGTCTCCTCGGACGGAAACACATAGCTTGGGTCAATCTCAGGAACGAAATCAGTCTTATCTGCGAAACCAAGCACTTCACGGTCACGCAGGACGGGCTTACCGTCAGGACCAACTAGAGGCTTACCATTGTCGTCCTCTTCGACGCCAAGATCGATACCAAAGGTATCACGCACACTAAAGTGCTTCTTGACACGCGAGGGGGCTGACGCAGCCGCCTTACGAGCAACACGCTTGGACGAATCAGAATTCTCAGTCACAGCAACCGCAGCATCAACAGAACGCATTTTCTCTCCAAATAGGTACAATGGTTATAAACAACTCGATTACAGAGACACAAGTAACACGCCCCTGTTGACGTGTCAACACCTAACACTAAATAACGAACTTTTTCTGTCTAATTTTACTTAAATCATCAAAAGAAAGTTCTTTATCAGGAATAGTTCCAATTTTTGAATAATCTTCTGGATTGGAACCGACAACGGTTACACGAATGTCAGAAATGCACTCTTCCAATCGAAGCCACGAAATAGTTCTGTCAATTTTCTTAGACAGCTTTACAGAAAATTTAGAAACTAGGTGGTCTAATACTGCCTTTACACAAGAAGAAATATTGCTTCCATCAATACTAAAACACTTAAAATTGTATGTATCCCTAAGCAAAGATTCATGCGCAGTGTCCAAAATCCAAAAAGGGGTACTTAGTACAACCACATGCGCATAGTTCTCAGTTACGTGTTTAATAATTGATTCTGAAATTTCAGATGGTTTAGTTACATTTTTATTGTCTTTTTTGTAGAAAAAAGACGGATTAGAAACAATCAGAATCTTATCTGTGTAGGCTACAGGCTGCATTGGAAGGTCCAACTGGGAAAACTGTCCCTTAAAGATTTTAGACATAGCTACCAACTATTCTTTCTTTTGCTAACAGCGACTGGAGTAACAGACTCGACAATATCTTGAATGTCGCGCTTACCAGAAGTCTTAGCCGGTACAAAATCCTCTGTAGACTTTTTCGCGTTCAGCGTACGAACCTCTTCTTTGATCAACTCCGCAGTTGAGATTCCATATCCGTCAGGTTTTGGCGGTTTTGGTTTATCCTGCAGAGGTCTTGCGATCTTAGGAACGTAGGAAGGATATTCTCCATTATACGTGCTGTTACTGCGAGAGTAATAATTTCCAGTATTAGTACGTCGGTAATCGGACGAGATTAACATGTCGGAGTTGTCCGAAGTTAGGTATGAGTTCTCTACAACAACCAACGGACAATCTCGGTCATGTGGAGTATCTCCACAGATGCAGTGATTACGTAAAAATGCAGAAGATACAGTCTCTACGCGAGCAATGCGCCACAGGTCTGTCTTGACTTCAGAGTCTACAGGGTCAAGAAAACGGCAACGAACACTACCGCCGTAAACAGCAATAACTTTCCCTAGCAACTCACCGTCGACAGTAACCGTAGATACGATGTCCCCGACTTCAACCTTGAGCGGAATGCTATCGCACACCAGCTTGGAAATGGTGTCTTTTCCTACAAATTTTAACGTATCTAACGAAGTGAAATGCGCTTCGTTACAATTTTTTATATTTGCAATACCCTCGCGAGTAACAAAATCAACACGAAAAATACTACCGTTGTGAAGGACCAAATCACCCTCTGAAATACACTCACTCTCGAGAGTGCAGCCACAAGATAGATGGTCGTGCCTGATATGCTCATGAAAAACACTGCTGAGTACTTCAGCGAATCCATGAGCACTACAAGTCTTAGTCTGTTTCAAGGACATGATTGACCAATTTGCAATGGATGTGCCTAGCCAAGTCGCCACTGAAAAAATTGGGTACTATTTACGTCTATGGCAGCGTCAACCCTAGAAGAAATCCACTCAGCGACGGAAGAACTCCTTAAAATCTCACCTGGGTCAGGCTTATCTGTATCTGGGAAATCAGGCGGATTAGACAAATCAACTACTTTCACTGAGAAGTTTCTTTTGAGTCTAAGTGCGGCTGACTCAATCTCGCCTCGCAGCCCCTTAGCTCCACCTAGACGTTTCTGCAGGCTAGTTACTGCCGCGTCTGCGTCCCACATCAAAGACAAAGATCGAACGCCAAGATCTTTAAGAAGCTGTACTTGTTTCTCTGATATTTTTTTACCAAACGTACAAAACGCAGGAATTCCTAGACGCCACATTCCTGCGGCGTCAAACACACCTTCAACCAAAACTACATGTTTTTCTTTTTCTACTAGGTCAGTAAAAGCAGTATCGATAGGCCAGAGCCAATTTCCAATGTTGTCGGAAGAGACATACTTAGGCTCCTCTTTACCGGATACTCTACGTCCCTGCCAGCCAACAGGAAGTCCCTTGTAGAGCACTGGGAAAACAACGAAAGGACCAGTAAAACTAAAAAGTTTATACGCAGATCTTAGTTTATAGGCGTGTACGTCGTCAGAGACCATCCCTCGCGCATAGACATACGAAAGTACCCTAGAAGAGAAGGAACTAGAAAAATCAACGTCACCAGGAAGACTAACAACCTGTAGTAAATTTTCATCTTCATTCACCACCGTCGATCTTGTTTGGTTAAATGAAGAATTAATTAAATTTACAAAATCTGAAGATGGTGCTGGTTTAACTGCTTGAGACAGTTCCTTATAGATGTCTAGCGCAGTTCTTCCTGACAACTCAGATAATAGGTCAATTAATTGACTGCTTTTACCCCATTCACATACGTGACAAATCCACAGCCTACGTTCTACGTTAATGTAGACCTTGAAGTTGCTGTTTCCACACTTAGGGCACGTCTCAATACGCCGTTCACTAAGTTGACCCCCAGGCTTCAAGTCTACGTACTGAGACAGCCACTCTTCGATGTCTACGTCTTCTAGGACTTGCCTAATTTTTTGATCAAAACTTTTGGTGAGCGCCATGAGGTATAGTAGAGTTTAACCAGCAGTATTTGACGTGTCAATAGAAATAGGTACGAGGAATCCTATGCGCGTATACTTCGTCGGAGCCCACTCTACAGGAAAAACCACTATGTCCAGGTACGTCAACAAGACGTACGGACTACAGATGATTACAGAAGTAGCTCGACTAGTACTTGCGGAAATGGAACTTTCTTTTGAACAACTTCGTACTGACGTGGACTTGGTTGGTGTGTACCAAGCCAAGGTATTCAAACGTCAGGTAGAAGAAGAAAAGAAAAAGAAAGACAATTTCGTCTCAGATCGTGCATTCGACAATCTAGCGTACGCCGCAGAACACACGAAAGTGCTGAATAGTTTAATGAAAACTGAAGAATTCAAAAAATATATTCAGCATATTACTGACGGTGGAACTGTATTTTTTGTTCGACCCCACAAACACTTACTACACGCCGACGGTGTGCGCGAGCGTCTTGAGTGGGAGTCAGTCATGCGCATTGACGGAATGATTAAGTTCTTACTAGAACAATTCGACATTCCTTACATGACACTAGACTCTGCATCCATGCAGGAGCGCTGCAGAGTCGTAGATTTTGTATTAAAAAATAATAGATAGTTAAGAACGATGGAACCCGCAGACCTTACATACACCTGAAGATGTAAAGTCGCACTTGTGCTCACTATCCACAAAAATACGAATAATATACTTAATCATTTTATTCTCCAATAAATAGTAGACGTGGTTGGATTTGAACCAACGACCCGACGCTTATAAAGCGTCTGCTCTAAAACCACTGAGCTACACGTCCATTAAACCACACTCTCAGCTAGATTTACAATCTTCTAGACTGAGAGTGTGCGTAAAGCTCAACACTACTCGGCAGTAATAACAACCTCAGTAGTGGTGCTTTTACCGTTCACATGCGACTTATCCGTCGCCTCTGGCTGGCGGGTGCGAGCCGCCTTGGGCTTACGTCCAGGCTTCTTTCGGTCCTTCTTAGCAGGCTCCGCAGCAGCCTCAGCAACAGCCTTGGGCTTACGGCCAGGCTTCTTGCGCTCAGGCTTAGCAGCCTCAGCCTTCGGCTTACGGCCAGGCTTCTTGCGCTCAGGCTTAGCAGCCTCGACAGCATCAGCCTTAGCCGTCTTTGCACGCCGCGTGTACTTGCGCTTCGTCTTCTTCGGCTCAATGAGAGCAAGCTTCTCAACGGAAGTCTTACCGTCAAACATGCTGCGGATTTCAGCGTAAACATCCGCACGAACTGCATCAACGATCTGGGAAATAAGGGTCTCTAACGAACTAGCCATTTCTCAATTTCTCCTTTAAATGTCACACTAAACATTGCGCAAAATCGCGCAAAAACAGAATTAACCAGCAGAGAATTTAAGACTCTTACCTTTTCTAAGCAAGGCGTCAAGTTGATTTAAGCACACACTTGGCAGGTCTTGCAGCTTCTTAACAACTACATAATTCTTGTAAAGATCCTTCACCGCGTCAGTCCCGATACCGAATGCGAGAAGTTCGACCTTCTTTTCCACTTCTTGAGCACAGAGCTTTGCATATTCCAGATGCGCCCTAGCGTTGTCAATACTATTTGGACACGGCTCTCCGTCATTCAACCAGAAAAGAATCTTTCTCTTTTCCTTTCTGTTGTGTAGACGCTGCGCAGCAAACTTAAGGGACTCCCCGTCGTAAGTGTTGTGCTTCACGTGGTAGGGCATGTGCGGGATAGCCGCGCAGCTAGAAGCCCAGGACTCATTAAAGTCCTTATAGACAGAGATCCAGTGGTTACCCCAACGACAGTATGCCTTCTGCTCTTCCTTGGTAGTCGCAAAATACCTCTTGTTAGAGATACTGCTCTCTTCAGTAGAGAAACCAATCACACTGAACGGAATGCTCAGCTGAGAACAAATCTCACCAAGGATAAGCGCAGTCTTAGCCGCTAGGTCGATCTTATCCCCATTCATAGACCCTGAATGGTCAACCATAATCTGTACAACAGTGTCAAAATCTTCAGCTTCAACCTTCTGCCGGAAAACGCGCTTACTAGTCCCTAAGCTCACGCGGAAAAGTGCGCGGGGATTGATCTTACCGCGAACCTTGTCACCTTCCCACCTACTAACGTTGGTGGACAACAAGCTGCGGCTCATTTTACGCCGCATGACGGACACCATAGACCTAGTGGCAGTTAGAAACTTCTTGTAGGCAACACGGTCATTACTAGAAATTTTCTTAATAACGTCGCCTTCGGTAGTGTAGACAAGATACCCATCTGTGCCAGTAAATTCACGCTCTGTCTCTTGTTTGAGCATCTCACTAAGAGAGAGCGTTTCTTCGTCCTTCTGCAGTTGGGTATCAGAGACTTTGAAGATGTTTTCAGCCTCTGGCTTGTCCTGCGGAGGGCTATTAGGAGTCTGCTGCTGAGCAGGACTGGATGGTTCAGAGGACGCATCAGAATCAGACACAGAGGCGTCTGAAGTCTCTGCGTCATCAGAGTCGTCCTCTGCGTCGCTACTCAGCTGCAGTCTACCGCGCTGCGGAAGCGCCTCTGCAGCATCCTCAAAGTCAGAATTGTCAGACTCTGACTCCGGGGGATTATCTAGACTCTCACAAAGTCTATCAAGAAGTACTTTAGAAATATCCAAAACTTCTGAAGTGTTGTCAGCTGCAACAGCTGCACGAATCAAGTCGTCGCACTTCTTCAGTCTCTCACGCACTGAGTCGTCAAGATGGTCAGCAATAAACCAGTGCGACATGTCAAAATTGACAGATCCGTACGTAGTAATCGCGAGAAGTAACTTACCAAAATCAGAGATAGTGTCGAGCGGACGACTTTTGGTAGTGTTACCTTCCTCGTCGACAAACTCACGAGTAGCACACAACTTCTGAAGTGCCCACTCACGCGCCCTGGTAAGATTCACAGCAGATCCACGCCACACCTCTTGCATCTTCTTTTCTACGCGAGGGTCCTCCAGAGCGTTAAGCGTCATGAACAGCTTACGATCCTTCTTCTGCAGCTTCTGAACAGAAGAAAAGTCCGTAAAAATTACATGCGCTGCTTCGTGGTCCAAGTATCCCTGCATCGCGTCCATAAGAGACTGCGAGGCGTTGTCTGGGAGGACTGGAAGATAAATCACCGACCCTGTCGTCTTGCATTCTCCGTGCTTAAAAACAACACGAATATTCCACTTCTGGGAAAGAATTCGCCCAAGCTTCTCGATAGAAGACTCGAAAATTCGGACAGTCTTGTTGCGAACAGGAGCGACGTCAGGAACAGTATTAGTCATAGTATTACCTTAATAAATTACGGATTTTTAAAAGCCATGTGAATTTGTGCGCCAAGAAACGCTAATTGTTCTTCGTAGGTGGAAGAGCCGAAAGTTAGCTTTGCACGGTGCTCACACGGAGCCAACTTTTTCTTGCTGGTCTGTGGAATTGCCACAGTCTTAGGAAACAATTTAGAAGCAGTGATTAAGTTGTACAACTCAGGAGCAAAATCAATAGTCGCACAAGAACCAGCATTTGTCCACCAGCGAAGAATAGGACGACTATTTACAATCAACGCAGTATAGCTAGCTGTTTGATTAATTAAAATTGGACCTAGCTTAGTGTGCAACTCTGCCAGCTTAGTAAAGTGCACACCATCAGTGTTAGGGGGATTTCCAAGACCTTTGAGCAGATGAGAAAGAGCTACATCGACAGGTCTTCCCTGCGCCTTGTACCCTTGACGAGTGTACTTACCTGTACCTTTCCACTTCTTGTACGGCTTCTTAGGTTTAAGGTTTCGGTTAGTCACATCGAAACCAAGAAGCTTCTTAGAAGGCACAGGAACGTCTGTGTCTTTTACAGCACGCAGCGACGGTAGAGGAACGTGGAAAGCAGAAGGGAAGTTGACGGCAGTGTAAACATCCTTGCAAGCATGCCGCAGTGCGCACTCCTGCATCGGGCATTCACCACTCTCATCTTTCCACATCACTGCAAAGCATTCAGAATTGTGAATCTCTGCAGCTAGATCTTTGTACTGCTTCTTAGCTCTGGTAATTTCCTTGGTATATAACTTACGGTCAACTTCTTCTGTCGGCACGGACAGGTCGTCTTCTGGGGGAAGCTCTCTGCTGGTCACAATCTCAGTGCCGAACAACGTAGTCTTCATATCCGTTTCCTAATAATTAGAAAAGATTGTTCTTGATGTGTTTCTTGCGCGTCGCGATAACTTCGTCGAATTTAGAAACAGGAGGCGGAGGTGGTGGAGGCGGCGCAGGCTTAACTTCTGTAACACGCGCTGGCTGCGCTGGTACAGAAGAAGTTGACGGAGCAGGTACATACGGCATAGTGTTCTTACAATTTGGGTAACCCTTACAGCCGTAAAATTGCGACCCAGCATTCCTTCCGTGGCGCGCAGTACGCAGCACCATAGGAGACTGACAAACTGTGCAGGTCGGCGTACTAGGAATTACGACATTTCCAACTTTTGTGGAGACTTGGCTCATGGAAAAACCTACGTATTTAGAGCGTCACAAAGTAAATTCTAGCAATATTGTGTCCATTGGACACGATACAAAGAAAAAGATTCTCCAGGTAGAGTTCAAAAACGGAAACGTTTACGAGTACCGTAACGTACCAGAAGATGTGTACCTGGATCTGATGGGAGCGGAGTCTGTTGGTTCTTACTTCAACGCAAACATCAGGATGGACTACCCGTACAGCAAGCTATGATTTTTTAGCTAAAAAACTCTGGATACACTCTTCTACAACACTTGACATAGTTGGCGTATCGTCACGATTTACGTCGAAATTTAGCCAACCTTTGTGATTGACGTCTGAAATTAACTGCGCTAGCTTCTTGTGAACATCTTCCGTAACTTTGATTGTTTTATAGACTGCGCTCACGTTTCCGTCCCTTTCATGTACTAGGTATAAGGCAGGAAACTTGACCTGTCAACAACAATTTTACACCACATTCTACTTTTGTGTACTTGGTCTGTGTCCCGATAAATAGGAGATATTAATGCACGCGAATTTGACCGGAGTAGTCGCAGGAGTGAACAAGACGGACAGTGGTGTTGTTGTCAACGTCGAGTTCCCAGTCACTGATGGAAAGAATTCTGTAATTTCAATTCCCGTCGCTGTCGAAAAGGCAAAAGCACTGGGCCTGGGGACGGAAGTTGAGCTTCTTCTGAAGAAGAAGCGTAAGCCCCGCACTAAGAAGGATGCCAGCGTTGCTGCTCCTGCTGCGGTAGAGGCTGAAGTCGCTGCTCCGCGTGCAGCATCGCCCCGTGGGCGTAAGCGCGCCGCCGCAGTCTAGTACTAATTTCCCCAAATAAAAAATGCAGGGCACACGCTAATGTGGTCCTGCATTTTTTATTTCTACTACAGGGTGGTGACTAGTTCAGCCGCCCTTATCTTCCAGAACTTGCTTCGCATACATGATGCGCAGCTTGTTCAGCTTAGTACCCTCACGGTACTGCTCGCTAGCAATCTTTACTTCTTCTACCTTAGCACGAAGGTCTTCGTCTTCAGACTTAGCCTTCATTAGCTCAACCTGATCCATCGCAATCTTAGCGATTCGATTGCGGATATCTGCGACGTTAGAGCTGGCAATGGCATCCTTGAAATCAGTATCAAGAGCCTCAAATGGATCTTTCTTAGGACGTCCGCGCTTTCCCATATAAACAGTTCCTTTTCAGTGAGAGAACTTGGAGTAATTCTCCAATTTCAGCATCATGTCTTTAATAGACATGAGTTTAGCAGATAG
>Ga0129333_10006208_pt1 | contig 11307 bp, 12 predicted proteins | sample CPB6_08_DNA_FD_94474 | JGI IMG/M metagenome (GOLD analysis project Ga0129333, IMG submission 94474) | Freshwater to marine salinity gradient microbial communities from Chesapeake Bay, USA - CPBay_Sum_0.6_0.8_DNA | ecosystem: Environmental > Aquatic > Marine > Coastal | place: USA: Chesapeake...
TAGCAAACCATCAAACACAACACATATTAGGGGTTGACCAAAGTAAGTTTAATAGAAAAATAAACAAAGGAATACAAAAAATGATGAATGAAACTGACTATCATGTAAGAACCAACCACAAACACGACCCACGCAATATTTTATTTCATAAAGAAAGACTGCGCAAGAAGTTAGAAGAGCGTAAAAAAAAATCTCAATAAATATTAGACCGTTGTTCAAAATGTTGTTTTCAGTTTGACGGTCTTTTTAGTCTACCTACCCATAGACTTCATTTTTTGCACTTGTGTGTAAATCAACATACAAGAGAATAAAAAGAATGATGCTAAATTGTGACTCTATGTAAATGATGCCCCCACACTTGTTAATTTACTCCCAACCCCTTGAGCTTTCCCAGCATACTTGTCAATCGTATTCAATGCAGAGCCAGACTTTAAAGCACTAAAACCTTTTTGTGCAGCTGCATAAACTGGTGCTAATTCAGGTTGTGTCGCAACAAGCGGAGAGAGTAAAGGTAAAGCACGAGATCCAGCACTACCAACAGCAGATGCAATAGTCCTCACAGTGCGATTATCTGCAATATTTTTAACAGTTCCTGCAATATTGCCTATTGTACGACCAACGGTGCGGAGTCCTTTTCCTAATCCTGATAAGAAACGCATTGTATGATATATAATTTATTGTAATATAATTTTTCATGATGATTGCATAGTTTGAGCCAAGAAAGAGTATTTTGAGTATTCTTTTATATCTCTCATGAGTTCCACAAACTCCGCATCATTGTTTGTAAATTCTACCTTTAGTATCATAGAGTAGTCTGCTAAGTTGCAATAGTTCAATAAGTTTCCGTTGATGTCCGTAAGTTGTATCTTGAGTTGTTTGATTTGGTTTTCTTGTATAGATATGGCAAACTCCCCTGCATCGTTGTTGTAGTAGAGTGTTCCAAATGGGATTTCATTGACATCAATTACAGATAATATATTACTCAATGTGCACTCTTCGGTATTGAGGTTGTCCAAGTTATGAAATATAGGAGTAATTCCAGACAAATGTATGACAATTTGGTCAATGGGGTTAGGCTTGGCAGTCGTATCGCTTTCAATTGTCAGAGAAGGTGTTGTAACATTACCACTGAACCCAAAAACCTCATTTGATTTTCCTATGAATGTTATTCTATGATTGTTGCTGAATGTGAAGATGAAATGATTTTGAGATTTGTCAAATTTACCTATTGTCAATGATGGATATTTACTTTGCAATTGTTTAATAAGTTCATATACATTGTATGTCCCTTCATCAATTGTGATGGTTGTTGATTGATTACTTGCATTGATGAAGGTTAATTGATTATTGGTTGAGTTGATTTGATGTATCGTAAGAGGTAATGTTAATTTAACCAATGATATTTTGATGGTTTCATCGTCTCGTGCATGTATCAACCCTGAATCAAAGTTCATCACCAGTTCCCATGGATTACCAGAAGTTTTGAATTTTGTATTGATGAGCAAGTATTGATTTCTTGTGTTAGTGTTCATCTATTACAAGTATAAAATATCATTTTTCATTCTTCTACTTGGAAAACTTTCAGTACAACTTGAATCACACCTTGTGGCACATTGACTTTGTTAAGGTTTGTATCTGTAAAGTATAATGTCAATGGAGTATTCACAAAATTAACATAACTTGGTAAGGCGTTTGCTATTGTATCATCGTCAATATCTTTGTTTGTGTGTGCACTGTTAAAAGTCAAAACTAAATCACTACCCCCTTTACTACGAGAAATGTATGATGATAAGTTACTTAATTGTCTGATATGTAAGTTTGCAAAACTATTGTTTGCGGTTAATGCATTCAATATATCAGTCGTATGAATTGATAGGCTTTCTACATCAAAAACCCATCGTCCATTATGAAGGCTAAATAATGGTAAATTCACCAAAAACTCAAATTCACCATTGTTGTAATACACATCATTAACTGATTTTGTTAATGTTGTATCCGTTCCCAATGTTGTTATGTCACTTGATGACAACTGATTTGAGAAGATATACACATAAAATAATTGTCCATTTAGTGGCAGTCCGTTTGGTGAAAATCCAATGAAATTATTGAGTGCTGTTGTATTTCGTCCAGTCATACTAATGCTACTAACATTCTCCCCATTAACATATCCCGTGCGTGTCCCAATTCCATCATAAGTTTCTGCTACTACATTGTCGTTTTGGAAGCCTGAAAATATGTGGTCATTCCCAAACCACCAACAACGATATGTTGTGCTTGTATCTCTTCGTAGTGTCAAAGCAGCATTTACAGTTCCATTTGTTCCACCACCAACAATAGATGCAGTATTTGAAGAAATTAAACCGTGTTTGGCTAATAATGTGTAAGCACCTGAACCAATTGGCACAGTTGCATTAGGTAAGCTAAAATATCTCGTATTTCTAAAATCCATCGTTTTGTTTAAAAAATCTCCAGCATTCATGTATGGTTGTAGACTTGTATTTGTTTGTGTTGCATGATTACCCATTCCGCTTTGGTCATACCATGTATCAACAAAAGCCGTTATCGTGTAGTTTGACAACCAATTTTCTGCAGTAAATCCGTCAAATGTGCTTTTGCTCCATAATACGTCATACTTGTCTGCCCAAAAATCTATCAATTCATTATCACTATTACGACGCAATTTGATGATTGGTCCTGTATAAGATAAATTAACATTCGTCAAAGCATAAGCACCACGACAATTTGATTTACTTGTTGTGGTTATGAAATCTAACTTACCAGCCATCGGAACATTATTTTCAGCACTTGTAAGTAACACTTTATAATGCTTTGGATACTTTTCATTATTCATTATTTAATTAATACCTACAAATTAAAACATTAGTCTTCGGCTTTCCATATTAGTAAACTTACCTGAAAGGGAGCATCTTGGGGTGTAACTAATCTGTTCAAACTGACATCACTAAAATAAAGTGTGATTTGTTTATTCACCCAAAATTGTTCTCCAAGAACCTCGGCAATAGTGTTGATTGAATTTGAACGATAAAAACTTCTTCCAATAAATGTCAGTATAACATCTGTCATACCTCTTGTTTTACTTGAGAATGAAAGGATTTGTGAAATTTCTCGCATGTGTAAATTAGCAAATGCATTGGTCTGCGTATTTCCTACATTAAAACCAGTGCTTGGAATAGGTGCAGAATTAAAATTATCCACGGATACAACCCATTTGGCTTTTTCCTTGTAATCAATCAATGGCAAAGTAACGTCCCATTGAAACACACCGTTGTTATACCTTGCATCACTTGAATTCAATACAACTTTACAATACTGGGGGTATGGTTTCATTTATATAAAACATAGATAAAAAATAAGTCAATTCACGTCTACTTTGTCATCTTTGATGTGTATTGGTGCTTTGAAATATTTGTTTATAAAATCCTCATCTGGATTTTTTACCACATCAACAGCCCCTATGATTTCCTTGATGGGTTCTTTGATGGGTTCAGGCTTTGTTTTTTGGTGCTTCTTGACAAGTTTTTTGAACTTCTCGGCATCTCTTTCGTAAAGGTCAATAATCAAATCAACAAAATATTCATCTACATGGGGATTGTTATGAAGTATCTCACTTTTCCATTTTTGCTTTTGTGATGACATTTCCACCCTTTATTTTATAAAACATTTTTTAATGCGACAACAAATTTAAGTGCTTTCTTGTTTTTATATGCCGTGTCATGTAACTTTTCAACACATCACACCCACATTCACATTTTACTTTTTGCTTGTAATACTCTTTAATTTTTTCAATGTTTTCCTCGTGATATTGCTTAGCCCGTTCTTTTATTGTATTTTTGTTTTCCAAATAATATTGATGGTCATTTTGTTTCACTTTGTCTATGTTTTGTGCTCGCCATTCTTTGTCAGTTCTTAGGGGTAATTTTTTGTTTAAACTTGGCTTCAATTCTTCAATCCAATATCGCTCCCTTGCTCTCAATTGGTCAATATTATCACAAGGATAGTTTTCAATCAATATTATATGCACATTATCCCAACCTACTTGGTTCAAATGAGAGTATACATTTTGATGGATATTTTGTTTTGCACAATATTTGTGTTTTGCCTTGCGTACTGCTAATGATTTACAAGTTGAACCGATGTAAATTTCGGTGTCTATATCATTTACCAAACGATAAATTTTACTCCTTGTGTATTTGTTGTTTTGTGCCATGTTGTCCTTTTGTATCCTTTTCAATTTATATTTTTAAGTATATTTTACACGTGTTGTTAATTATTCATCGGGAAGTAAAATTTCATTCCAACATTTACGAAACATGTATTTTTTATCCTTTGGTGCAAACTCAATAACGAGGAAGTCATGTGGGTTGTCCTTTGTTGCAAATTCATAAACCTTATTGAATGTATCTTCATCAATGTTTCCCCCTATCTCTTCAATAATTTTCATAATATTGTTTCCATTCTTCATAGGAAACAACACAAGTACGGTTGAGTTGTCACGAATTGCCTTTGGTAGACCTGAGTTGGTAGAGTATGATTGAACCAAGAACCACATAGTAATGCCCAAACCATCACCAATATGTCTATGCCGAATCGTGGCATTGAGTAGCTTGTTTCTTGTAGAAGGCACAAACAATTGAGAACTCTGACAATCATCTAAAACTAAATGAAGGACTGGTTTATGACCGTATTTTGACTCTGGTACAGTTCCCATATCCTCCATGTCTAATATCCCATTTTCCATGAATGAAATCAACAACTCTGGTTCAATCTCATCAATGGGCTTCTTGCTTCTCAATAGTTTTTTCCATAGTTTCCATAATTCAAGTTGCTTTTCGTATTCTTGCCATTCTTTAGCCTCTAATTCAACTTGCTCAATAACTTTCTCTACGCTTTCATTAGTCATGTCTGTGTATATATCGTCTTCGTTAATTAACCCTGTCCACATCTCATTATTGGATATGGCTGTTGGGCTTATCAAAAATACACGGTCAGCAAACCCTTCTTTCTTGAGATGATGCAATTTTGAAGAAACCGCCACTGACTTACCTGAACCTCTTGCACCACACACCACAATGCAACCATGTAAGCCAATCTCTCCATCTGGTGTCTTGATGAACGTTTTTTTCTTTGGAACTATGATTTCGTATTTGTTCAATTTCTCAACCCGCATTCTTTACAAGAACTGCATATAAAAATTAACTTGTGATTGATTGCATACGAGTTTTATGCTTTTCTGTTCTTTTGTGTTGTGCAAGGACGCAACGACTAACCATACACCCACATTCACATTCAACTTGTTCTTTCTTCCGTTTGGATATATCCTCAATGTTTTTCATTCGGTATTCATGAGCATACACCTTTATTCTTTCATGATTTTGTTCGTAATATTGCTTTTTCTTATTTGCAATTTGCTCTTTGTTTTGTTCAGCATACACTTTGTGGCGTTTAGAAATATTCTCCTTCTTATCATTGTTATATTCTTTTTGAGTGCGTCCCGAAAGTTTTTTGTTATAACCATTCTCGTGAGAATTAAACTTGCGTATATACTCACCTTCTTTTTGCAAAAGTTGTTCAATGTTTTCGCATGGATACTCAAGCAATAGTTCTATGTAAAAGTTTTCACAACCCAACTCAATAAATGCTTTATACAATGGATATTTTTGTTTGGTTCCATACTTCAATGCATAACGATGTAAAGCCATTCTTTCACATAGTTTTTGAGTAGTTGAGCCAACATAAACCATATCATTCTTTGTATTGCGAATGATGTAAATTTTTGCCTTGCTATAATCTTTTACTTTTCTTGCCATTTGTTGTTTTTTCATATTCGTTGTTGATTTCCCTTAAGTAATGTTTATCAATCCCCAAATAGAGAACCATAAGCCATCTTCTTGATTTCATTGCTTACCTTCCCTTGTAAATTATGCTTTGCAATCATGAATGCATCTTGATATGGTGTAGTAAGATATGGATTATGTGTTTGAACATTCCCATATTTTGCCTCATACTTTGTCTTGTATTTTTGGCGATACTTATGGGCTAATTCTGTTGCGTCATACTCACTGTCATCACTGCTGTCACTACTACTCTCGTCACTTGCAGGTTTCAACACTTTCTTTACTTTTGATTTTGTAACTTGTTGGACTTTCTTTGATTCTTGCTTTGGTTCTTGTTTTGGTTCTGTGTCAAGTATACTTTCAGTTTGTGGAGTTTGTACTGGTTTAACTTCTACTTGTCCAATAACTTTCTTATAATTTTCATCTAACGCTTTTGCTTTTTCAAGTTTCTCGGCTTTGTTTACCAATGCCTTCTTTTTACGAACTTCTAACGCTTTTGCTCTGGCATCAGCCAATTTCTTTAGTTGCTCTTGTGTAAGTTGTCGTTTTGGTTTGTCTTCACTCATTTATCTTATTATAAATGATACAAAAAAATAGAAATTAAATTTTCTATTAATTACAATTTAAACAGGTGTGAATTGCTTGAGAGTGCGGTCACGAGGAAGCAAATATGAACTAAATGGTGCTTTCATACTGCTGTCTACTGATGTGTTGAATGTCCATCTACTAGGTCCAACTTCAGGAGGTGGTCTGACAACCTTTAAGCCAACATAGTTGTTGCCCCTAACTTGAACAGGACGTGATTGAATATACAAAGGGTCACGAAATAAGTTAGTCTTGTTTTGCGTGTGGTTATAGTTCTCACTCATTGCAATGTTATAGCCAATCTTAACATTTGGATTTGCTCGTTGCTTGTTGTTTGTTACCTCACTTCCATACAGTTGTGCTTTTGATTCTGTGTGATTGTTAATAAATTTGAAGGGTAATTTTACATCTTTCTTGTGTGCATACCGTGTATTTTCCATTATGTTTTATAACATGTATTGATAAAAAAAACATTTTGCAATATAGTTTTACGGACTTCTAAATTACACCCTCAATTCTAACATACGTCCCTGTCCAATTGCCAGTGTTGCAGTTGTTTTGCAATAAAGAGTGGGCCATACATTAGTCGCCGAGCCTGTGGTTTGCCACACTCCCTGTGCATTGGCTCCGAGTGTATTCAATCCAGAAATTAGCCGATTATCATCTCCTGCATCTAAGATATGGTTGAACCTGTGAACGTGACACCAGAAGTTGTTTCGCCATGTTGCATAAGTTCTCAATCCACTATCTCCACCCCCAACCAAATCCGCCAACACATTAAGATTTTGTAGAGTTTCAGTTAAAATCGTTCCATCGTCATTGCGTGGCACATAGTTAGGATACTGAATGTTGTTAAAATAAAATACACTGTCATCAATATTAGCCCCAGTGCGTGTAAAACTTTCGCTTGTAAGAGTTGTTGTATTGATTGCAGTTGGAGTAGTGCGTGAAGTGTTAGGTTGCAACATACCAACAACCCAATCCAGAGATTGAGTAGCAACAGCCCATCTTGTAGTCTGTCCACCACTTCCAACCCCATTTTGGAAGACATAATATCTATCAAACATAACCTCAATAGGGGCTTCAGCCAGTCTTTGTTGCACCATATCATAGTAAAAACCATCATTGACACTTAAAACATCTATCATTGCAAAAATGTTTGACAAAGAATATACAGGGGCAGTAGCGGTTTTTGCCAACAACACATTATTTGGGGCAAGGCGAATCAAGACACGAACTTGTCCTAAAATAGATGTATCGATGACAGGGCATTTGCAAGACAAAAAGCCTAAGAATGAATTGAAACACAAAACACTATTCAAATCCCTTCCATCTTGTACAGCTCCAGCTGAAATTGGGGCGGTGTCTGTATTCCCTGCAAGGTTTGTTGCTGTTGGTATAGTCAAATCTCCCTTTTGCATCAAAGACCTCAAAGTAGAATTCTTATCAATTCCACAAAAGTAATCCATATAAAGTTTGTTAAGTTGGTTGTATCCCAAAAAGCCACTGTCAATCAAACTTCCATTGATTTCTACTTGAATGGAATCCAGAATCGATTCCACGTGTTTTGGGAAAAACACCCCTCTTCCAGCTGCGGGAACTGTGGGAACAGTGCCAGTGAACCCCTCGCCCGTAGTTCCTGATGCCAAAACGCTTAGAGTTCTCAAATCCACAATGGTATTCGTAGGCAATTCAAATACTACCACATCACCCGCCACAGCGGTAGATTGTGACATTGGGCGAAGTTTAACACCATTTTTGCTATACCCTGCAAGACGAGAAACAGCAAATTGCATAGATTTCGGATAACTACTCATTATGTTGTATAATCTTTTGTAAGATTTTATTTTGAAGCAAAAAAAAAATCAATCCATTTTATTGCATTGTCCCTCGCCTAAACTGTAATCTTGCATCATGTTTTGCTTCATAATGATTTTTCAATCCTCGTCTTCCCACTTCTTGATTGCATTTTTTACATATATGTTTATTCGTGTCTTTGTTGTAATCAAAAAAATCTCGTACTGTTCCAGCTATTGTAGGTAATCCTTCACTACTTGTTTCACTATAAGGTGTAATGACGTCGGGGGTCGTTGTTGGTAATCTTGCAATTGCATCATTATTAATTGGTGGAGGAGTATTTGATATACTATCTCGTGAACGGTTAGATGCATTTATTAACTCTTGATCATCATCTTCAAATAATGGATTTGTTCTTCTTGAACTTGCAGAGTATCCATCACTTTGAGTGGCTGTCACGGAAGGCAATGGAATAAAAGAAGGATAACCGGATTGTGATGCACTGTTAGTTGAACTGCTTTGCGAACTTGTGTTAATAGGTGGTAAAGCAAGTTGTGCTTGAGTAAAAGGAGATTGTGGTGGTGGTAGTGCAAGTTGTCGAGGTTGATAAACTTCTTGACTGTCGTCATCATTGGTTTCTTCATCAATTGTTTCAATTCTTACCCCTGAATAAGGTTGAATTTGCATGTTGTTATTATTGTAAGGAAGTTGTCTTAGTGCAACACTTTGCAAAGTTCCACGACTGCTTTCAAGGTCATCTGGTGTTGAGAAGCTCCGTGAACCTTGTGAAGATTGCGGTTGCACAGGTAGATTTTGCATGTTTGTAGCACTCTCCATTGTAGTGTCAGTATCGTTTGAATCTGGTGGAGGTGGAGGTGGAGGACTACCAGAAGAACTACTTGACGAACCGTCACCAAACATTTGCGTGTCTGTTGTGCTTGGACTATTAGAACCAACTATACTCAATGCACTTCCAAGCATGTTTATAGCACTATCCAATGGGTCATTTCCAAACAAATTACTTGCAAACCTATCTCTTGGAATTTGGTTTTGTTGCACACGGTTCTCATAGTTTCTTAACCTGTTGTTTATATCAGTCAATAACATGTTTGTAAGTTCTGGGTCATAAGCAGAACGAATTGTATTTGCAAGGTCTTGGAAATCATTACGCATTTCATTCAAATGATTTGTAATGCCTTGTTCTCTTGCAGTCATAACCGCTTCACCAACAGGAACGGAAACAGAAATAGGTGATGGGACTTGTGTTGTAGTGGGTGCAAATGGTGCATCTTGACTCATGTGCATAGGACTGTATTGATTTTGTCTTGCTAATATACTATCAGACAGTGGAATAGGTGGAGGCATGTTGTTCACAATTATTTGTTGTGGTGGTCGTGGGGTTGGTCGTGTTGTGCGTTTTCCTTTTCCAGACTTACCCAATCTAATTTCTACTGTCGAAGATGCTCCAGCCTTTGCTTTGGCTTTCATACCTTTGCTTTTTGCTTTGGCTTTGGCTTTTGTCTTTACACGAATGTAATTGACTTCGGTCATTTTATAATTTGTAAAGATATTATAATAGGGTTTCATGTCAGTATCAATAGGACGAGCCAGTGAATGGTTCTATGTTAAGGATCAAACCACATTATTCATTGATGACGACGAACATAGAGTGGGGATTAACATAGAAGCCCCAGAGTTTGATTTACATGTTGTAGATGATACATTTAGTAGCAATGTATCCGCTTGTAATATTTACACGAGAAATATTGAAACAACAAACTTCTTGAGTTCAAATGCAACAACCAATACATTAACATCTTCAAACATTTCATCATCAAATGCAACAACTAATATATTAACATCTTCAAACATTTCATCATCAAATGCCACCATAAATATATTAACATCTGCAAATGTTTCAGCATCAAATGCAACAACAAATATATTAACATCTTCACAGATAGGGATAAAAACATATCCAGTCGTTGATTTTGATGTTTCAGGGACAACTCTCTTACGGAACGGTAATGCATACAATGAATGGACAAAAAACCAACTTTTGTTTAGTTATAATGGTGATACAACATATCGTCACGGAATCAATACACGACATTACGCAGCAGGAGGAGTTTTGAACTCTATTGATTTTTTACTATGGGATAGTAATGTCACATTAAATTCAACAGGAAGTAAAAACACCATGTCAATAACGGCATCAGGTGTAGGAATAAACACATCAAATCCAACGGCATCTTTGCATGTAAATGGAAATATTCTTGCATCATCAAACATTGTTTCAATTCGTGAAATACAAGCCTCTAATTTGCATACAAGTAATCTTATCATATATCGAGGGTCTAATATATTAGACACTGACGCAAAGATTGATTACAGTTGGATAAAAAACGGTCCTGTTCAAACTGATGAAAGTGGAAATATCATAATTCCTATACCAGTAATTACATACATCAATACAATCATTAACACTAACACAGGAGGAGGTTCTGGTGGTGACGAAGATTACGACCCGGGCTATAATGAAGACAGTGTTTATGTTCATTGGAACAACATTATACATCCACCAGTTTACAAGAATATTAACGATTTGAGAATTGGTTTTGGTTCAAATATTTACATTGAAAACCAAAGCAAGATATATGGTATAAATAAACTTGAGTTGTTGGGTTATGATAATGGAAAATTCAAACGGATTAGTAGCAATCTTGTAAGTGATGATGTATTTTACGATTTTTCCCAGAAGGAGATGTGGTTAAACAAAATCAATTGTGATGTACGAATCAAATCCAGTAATCTAACATGTAGCAATGCAACCATTGACAATCTTCTATGTACGAGCCTAACATCACCAATCATATCAACATCAAATCTTGAAACAGTTAATTTAGTATCCACAGGAGTCATAGATGCTTCAAACATTAATGTAATCAATATAACAGGGTCAAATGGGTTGTATCAAAACATATCAAGTGCAACACTTACAACACCAATCTTAGCATCATCAAACATTGAAACGGTAAATATCATAACATCAAACATTCAATCCAAAACA